>Ga0265294_10000271_pt1 | contig 68332 bp, 66 predicted proteins | sample MunlanPumphouse3_FD_192504 | JGI IMG/M metagenome (GOLD analysis project Ga0265294, IMG submission 192504) | Groundwater microbial communities from a municipal landfill in Southern Ontario, Canada - Pumphouse #3 | ecosystem: Environmental > Aquatic > Deep subsurface > Groundwater | place... | reverse complement strand
TTTATTATTTTGTTTCACATCATTTACAAACTTACATTTTTAAATAACAAAAATATTATTTTTTATTGCAAAATTATTAAAATTGCAGTATGATTAACGAGCTTGGAAAGAAGTGAATGCATGAAAAAAATAATTAATATTGCGGTAGTAGCTCATGTAGATGCCGGAAAAAGCACTTTAGTAGATGCTTTATTAAAACAAAATATAATTTTTAGAGAAAATAAAGAAATAGAAAATAGAGTAATGGATAATAATGCTCTTGAAAAAGAAAGAGGAATAACAATTTATTCAAAGAATTGTTCTATTTTTTATAAGGATTATAAAATTAATATTGTCGATACTCCTGGCCATGCTGATTTTTCTTCAGAAGTTGAAAGAGTTATTAGAACAGTAGATACCGTTATTTTATTAGTTGATTCAGCTGAAGGACCAATGCCTCAAACTAGATTTGTCTTAAAAAAAGCATTAGAACACAATTTAAAACCAATATTATTTATTAATAAAATTGATAAATCTGATGCAAGAGTTTTAGAAGTAATTGATATGACATTTGATATGTTTTGTGAATTAAATGCAACTAATGAACAATTAGATTTTCCAATTATATATGGAGTAGCAAGAGATGGAATAGCTAAGTATAATTTAGAAGATGAATCGGATTCTATGAATCCGCTATTAGAAACCATTTTAAAGAAATGTACTCCATTTAAAGGGGATATCAATGATAATTTACAAATACAAATTTCAAATTTAGGATATGATGAATATATTGGCAGGTTAGCTATTGGTAGAATTACTAAAGGTAAAATAAAACTTAATGATACTGTTTGTGTAATCCAAAATAATGGTAAAGAGTCTAATTTTAAAATAAATAAATTATTTATAAATGAAGGAATTGATAAAATAGAAGTTAAAGAAGCTTATTTTGGGGATATTGTTACTATAGCTGGATGTTCTTATATTTCCATAGGTGATACAATATGTTCTTTAAATGCTAAAGATTCACTTCCCCCAATTGAAATTGAAAAACCAACCTTAAGTATGAACTTTGTTGTTAACAACGGTCCTTTTGCTGGTTTAAGTGGTAAATTTTTAACAAATAGACATATTAAAGAAAGACTAGAAAAAGAACTTGAAGTTAATGTGGGACTACAGGTAGAAGAATTAGCAAATGCCGATGGTTTTAAAGTTAGCGGAAGAGGAGAATTACATCTATCTATTTTATTAGAAAATATGCGCCGAGAAGGTTATGAACTATGTGTAAGTAAACCAGAAGTATTAATAAAAGAAGAAGACGGAATAAAATATGAACCTTTTGAGACAGTTATAATTAATACTCCAATTGATAAAGCAAGTATGATAATTAGTGATTTACAAACTCGTAAAGGAACATTATTAAAAATGGAAGAAAAAAATAATTATACTTATTTAGAATTTGAAGCTCCAACCCGAGGTTTAATTGGTTATCGTAGTAATTTTATTACTAATACAAAAGGGCAAGGAATTATGGTAAGAAATTTTGCTGGTTATAAACCTCATGTAGGTCATTTGCAAACTCGCAAAAATGGCGTTTTAGTTAGTATGGAAAATGGTAAATCATTAGGCTACTCATTATTTAATTTACAAGAAAGAGGTTCTTTAATAATAGGCCCGGGAAGAGAAGTATATATAGGTATGATAGTTGGTATTCATAATAGAGATAATGATTTGAATGTAAATCCATGTAAAAATAAAGCCATGACTAACACAAGAAGTTCGGGCGCTGATGAAGCTATAGCTTTGGTACCTTATAAAAAATTTACATTAGAAACTGCTCTTGAATTTATAGAAAATGATGAATATATAGAAGTTACTCCCGATGAGATCAGAATTAGAAAGAAAATTTTAGATCCAAAAGAGCGAAAAAATTGATAACTTTTTTATCAGTAATAATTTGAATTTTTAATAGAAAGAATATATAATATATATAGAAAGAAGGTAATACAATGGAATTAAAAGGTAGTAAAACTGAAACAAATCTAATGACAGCTTTTAGTGGTGAAAGTGAAGCTCGAAATAAATACAATTATTATGCATCACAAGCTAAAAAAGACGGATATGAACAAATAGCAGCAATTTTTGATGAAACGGCTAATAATGAAAAAGAACATGCTAAATTATGGTTTAAAGAATTGCATGGTGGCAAGGTACCATCAACTATTGAAAATTTAATTGATGCTGCTAATGGGGAAAATTATGAGTGGTCAGAAATGTATAAAAATTTTGCTCAAACTGCTAGAGAAGAAGGTTTTGATAGAATTGCCGAGTTATTTGAAGGAGTAGCAAATGTTGAAAAACATCATGAAGAAAGATATTTAAAATTACTTGCTAATATTAATGATAATTTAGTATTTACTAGAGGAGAAGAAGTGATCTGGATTTGTCGTAATTGTGGTCATATTTATTCAGGGAAAGATGCTTTAGAAATATGCCCAGTATGTGCTCATCCTCAATCATTCATGCAATTACAAGTTGAAAATTATTAAAAAAGAAGCTAAGCTTCTTTTTTATTGTAATCTCAACTACACTACTTTATATTTATTTAAATGATTGCATTTCTCTAGCAATAGCATCATTTCTTTGTAAATTTTTAAAACTAAAATCGTTAATAATATAATCAAATTCACCAATATATTCATATATATTAGGGTTGAATTCTAATTTAAATTGATTAGATAAATAATACTCTGAACCAGTGCTAAAATCTGAAGATAAGCCATTTAAATCAATATAATCATAATCTTTTGCATATATTTCAAATAATTTATTATACAAATAATAATCGGGATATAAATTACTAAAATCAGGATTATAGCCACTTTCGATGATTGTTATTCTATTTTGATATTTAACAATAATTGCGCCAGCGATATATTCATTAACACCTTTTTTTAAACCCTCTGTAGCTTCAACAATATTATTCTTTAATTGGAGTAAAAGTTTATCTGATTCCATTTTAATATTTAAATTTCTCTCTGTTGTATTTTCTTGGATTATCTTATTATAATTATTATTATTTTCAAGTTCAATTTCATATGCTTCTTTAGCTTGGATTAAAAAATTTTTATAATTTACTTTTACTAATAGTAATTCTGCCATATTAAATTTATTAAAAATATTAAGTAAGTTACGGTAATAATTTATATTCTTTTTAGTATGATCTTTTATAAAATCATAAAATATTTTAACTTCTTTACTTGTTGCGATATCATATTCTAAACCTTTTTTTTGTGAAAAAATTATTTTTTCTTTAGTTTCATTGTTTAATTTATTTTGATTGTATTTTTTTAAATTTACATAGGCACTAATTCTTGGTTCGATTAATTCTAAAGGTTTAATTTCTCTTCTTCTTTTATAATCAATTGATTTTAATTCATCAATTATTTTAACATTTTTATTATATTCACTATTAAATGAATTTTTATATTTTAGTTCCGCAATAATTATTTCAGGATTTATTTTTAAAAAGATAATACCTTTGGATTTTAATTTTTTTGTTAAGGCTTTTGTAAAATCAGATACTAAACTGATATTATAATAATCAATTAAAAAACCTTTTGGAGCATAAGCATATTTTTGCATTCCTCCAATTCGTTTATATAATATTAGAGATGCCGCAACAATATTACCATTATCTTCATAACCAATATAATCATAATTAAAACCTTGTTCGCTCATAAACATAGCATAAGCTGAACTTTGGCAATAATTTCTTAGGGGATGATTTGATGCGAAATTATCAAAAATTTCAAAGGATAATTCAATTATTTTCATTTGATTACACCTCTAGAATAGTATAGCACAAAATGTAAATAATAAATAATATTCTTGCTTATAATTGACAAGTAATTTATAATTTTAATTAAGAACGGTTGTGTAAAATGAAAATTAAAAATATTAATGCTAGAGAGATTTTAGATTCTAGAGGTAATCCTACTGTTGAAACTGAATTAGAGTTAGAAAACGGAATAATTGTAAAATCTAGTGTTCCTAGTGGAGCATCAACTGGTGAGAATGAAGCACTAGAACTAAGAGATAATGATAAGGATAGATATCATGGTAAAGGAGTATTAACAGCGGTTAATAATGTTAATAATATAATTAAAAAATCCTTGATTGGAATGGATATAAATCAAGAAAAAATAGATGACTTACTTATTAATTTAGATGGAACAAATACTAAAAGTAAATTAGGAGCTAACGCTATTTTATCAGTTTCATTATGTGTTATGAAAGCTTTAGCTAAAACAAATAATCAAGATTTATTTGAATATTTAGGTAATGATTTTTCTTTACCTTATCCAATGATGAATATTATTAACGGAGGTGCTCACGCTAATAGCGGTTTAGAAATTCAAGAATTTATGATTATACCTATGCAAAAAAGTTTTAAAGATCGATTAAGATGTGGATCTGAAATATTTCAAACTTTAAAAAATACTTTAAAGCAAGATGGATATTCAACTTCAGTTGGAGATGAAGGTGGTTTTGCACCTAAATTAGGTAATATCGAAAAAGCCCTTGATTATATAGTTGAGGCAATAAAGAAAAGTAATTACATTCCAGGAGAAAATGTATTTTTAGCTTTAGATTGCGCGGCATCGGAATTTTATGATGGCAATAATTATAATATTAATAATAAAAAGTTAACTAAAGAAGAATTAATAGAATATTATATATTACTTATAAATAAATACCCAATTATAAGTATTGAAGATGCTTTTGCTGAAAATGATATTAATTCAATAAAAATTTTAACTTCTAAAATTGGAGATAAAATTATGTTAGTCGGTGATGATTATTTTGTTACTAATATAGAATATTTAGAAAAAGGAATAAAAGAAAAATATAATAATGCTATTTTGTTAAAAGCCAATCAAATTGGTACAATAACCGAAATGTTAAAGACGATTGATTTAGCTAAGAAGAATAACTTCAAAACGATTATATCGCATCGAAGTGGTGAAACAGAAGATACATTTATAGCTGATTTAGCAGTAGGATTGAATTTAGGTTATATTAAAACTGGTTCGGTTTGTCGCGGTGAAAGAATATGTAAATATAATCAATTGCTGCGTATTGAAGAGAAATTAAATGATAAAAAACAGTGATATATTAACAATAATTAAAAATATTAATTTTTTGTTTGATGCTAATTATACTAATAAAGGATTTTTAACAGGATCATATCATGATGCAGTAAGTTTTTTTACTACGCAAGCTTGTTGGTATTATGCCTATATATTAAAAAACATATTTCCTGATGGAGATATATATTTGGGTGATTTTTCTGTGGGTCATGTCATTTTTAATTTAAATGATAAATATTATGATGTAAGGGGAGAATATTATTTTTATAGTAAAGATAAATTTTATTGCGATAAGGAAGTTATTGGATCTCCAGAATATGATCATTCATTTCGTAAAGAGACAATGAATATATGTGATTTAATAATAAAAGATATAAACATTAAATTTCAGACCACAAATTTAGAAAAAAATAATAGCTTTAAATAAAATATAAAAGGGGATGCTTATGAAAGTAAAAGATATTATAAAAACGTGTAATGGTATATTGTTTTCAGGGAATTTAGATTTATGTTGTAATAATTTTTCTAAAGATACTAGAACTATTAATAAGGGAGATATTTTCATTGGCATTAAAGGAGATAAATTTGATGGCAATTCATTTTATCAGGATGCTTTTAATAATGGTGCTAGTGCTTGTATTCTTGAAGAATCTTATATTAATAATATAATACAAACTGATAAAACGATAATTATAGTTAAAAATTCTATCGAAGCATTAAAAAAATTAGCTATCCAAAAATTAAAAGAAACCAAAATTCCGGTTATTGCAATTACTGGTAGCTTAGGTAAAACAAGTACTAGAAATATGATATATTCTATTGTATCTAAAAAATATAAAACTTTAGTAACTGAAAAAAATTATAATAATAATATTGGTTTACCTCTTACTATTTTAAGATTGAAAGACGAAGAGCTTATATTGTTAGAAATGGGTATGAATCATTTGGGAGAAATCGAGTATTTAAGTAAGATAGCTAAACCTGATATTGCTATTATTACAAATATATTACCAATTCATATTGAATATTTAGGTAGTATGGAAAATATTTTAAAAGCTAAGTTAGAAATTTTATCTGGATTAAAAGAAAATGGGGCTTTAATAATTAATAATGATAATGAATATCTAAATAATATTAAGTTAAAAAATTTAAATATTATTACTTGTGGGATAGAAAATAATTCTAATTATATGGCCTATGATATTGAACAAAACAAATATAAAGTTAATATTAAAGGAAAAACTTTCTGTTTTAATAACCATATTGGAACTAAGCCATATATTCTAAATGGGCTTCTTGCAATTGCAACGGGAATGCAATTAAATGTTGAAATAGCGGATATTCAAGCTGGAATAAATGAGTATCTTTTAACTGAAGGAAGATTAGAAAATATAAATTCTAAAAAGGGAGTTAATATTATAAATGATTCATATAATGCAAGTGCTGAATCAATGATTAATGCGATAGATTTTCTTTTAAATCAAAAAGAAAAAAGAAAAATAGCTATTCTTGGTGATATAAATGAAACCGGAACTTATGCTCAAGAAATTCATAGTAAAGTTGGAAAATATATAGCTAAAAATAATATAGATTATTTAATTACTATTGGTAATAATTCCAAATATATAAATATTGAGGCCCGAAAAGGAATGGATAAAAATAATATAATTCATTTTGAAACAAAATCTGATGCCAAAGATTATATTAAGAATTTACTTAATACTGGAGATATTGTACTAGTTAAAGCATCAAATGGGAATAAATTTATTGAAATAGTTGATTTTATAAAAGAGTTTTGTTAAAAAAATTGCTTTTATATTAAATTTATGTTAAATTATTAAAGAAATTGGGTGAAATTAAATGGAAACGGCATTATTAATTGTATCAGTGTTATTAATCGCTATTGTTTTACTTCAAAGTAATAAAGCATCAGATGCAGGCCAAATAATTAGTGGTGGTAATACTGAATTGTTTCAAATTCAGAAAGAAAGAGGATCTGAACTTTTTATAAGTAGATTAACAATACTTTTAGGAGCAGCCTTCTTTATATTATCGTTTTTATTATATATTGGTTAAAGGATATCACTCAAGATATTTTTTTATTTTTAACAATAAAAAGATGTTATAATAATTAAGGAGGCTATATAAATGAAAAAAGAAGTTATAAATATATTAAATGATAAGAAAGATGCCTTAGATATAATTGTGATAAATGATTTATTGAATTTAAAAACCAGTGATCAATTAAAAGAATTACAAACCGAATTAGATAATCTAATAAAAGAACATATTTTATATAAAACTAAAAAAGATAAATATATATTATATAAAAATCTATCTAATATTAAAGTTGGAAAATTGAGTATTAATAAACAAGGTAATGGCTTTTTATTATTAGATGAAGATGATTTGTATATCAATTATAATAATTTAAATAACGCTACTAATGGAGACATAGTTCTTGCTGAAACTTTTTTATACAATAATAAAATTGAAGGTAAAATAATAAAAATATTAGAAAGAAATACCAATAATTTAATTGGAACAATCTATTTTAACAATAATGAGGCAATCTTGAAATTAGATGATGATCGAAAAAAAATAGATATAATATTAGAAAAAAATAGTTTAGATAATTGTGTTGATGGGACAAAAGTATTAATAAATACTACTAAAGAATTAGGGAATAATCGATATTATGGTCGAGTTATTAAGATAATTGGGCATAAAGATGATCCGACTGTAGATATAAAAACAATTGCTTATAAGTATAATTTTTTCGAAGAATTTAGTAAAGAAGCAATGAATCAAACAAATAATATTCCTGAAGAAGTTAATGAAAAAGATTTAATTAATAGAAAAGATTTAACTAAAGAAATAATAATGACTATCGATGGTGATGATACTAAAGATATCGATGATGCTTTAAGTTTTAAATATGAAAATGGTATTTATCATTTGGGTGTTCATATTGCTGATGTCAGTAATTATGTAACTAAAGATAGCCCTCTTGATATTGATGCATTTCAAAGAGGTACTAGTTCTTACTTAGCAAATTCAGTAATTCCAATGTTACCACATAAATTATCTAATGGTATTTGTTCATTAAATCCAGATGTTATAAGATTAACTATTTCATGTGTAATGCAAATAAATGAAAAAGGAAATGTAATTGATTATGATATTTTTCCTTCTTATATAAAATCTCAAAAAAGAATGACTTATAAAAAAGTAAATGATATTTTGATGAGAAATATTGTTGCTGAAGATTACAAGGAATTTGAAAAAACTTTAAAAGAAATGAATAAACTAGCTAAAATATTAAGACAATATAAAATAAATCGTGGTTATATTGATTTTGATATTGATGAACCTAAATTAATAATTGATGAAAAAGGGAAATGTATCGGGGTTGAAAGAAGAGAAAGAGAAGATGGAGAAAAGTTAATTGAAGATTTTATGATTGCTGCAAATGAAACTGTTGCTACTCATATAAGCAATATGAATTTACCTTTTATTTATCGAGTACACGGCACTCCAAAACCAGATAGAATCGATTCCTTTATTCAATTAGTGAATTTAATGGGCTATAAATTAATTGGTAAATTTACAGACCTTAAACCATCATCGATGCAAAAAATATTATCACAATTAAATGATAAACCAGAATTTGATGTATTATCATCAATATTATTAAGAAGTATGCAAAAAGCCGTTTATTCAAGTGAAAATATCGGCCATTTCGGTTTGGGTAGTAAATGTTATACTCATTTTACAAGTCCTATTAGAAGATATCCAGATTTAATAGTTCATAGATTACTAAAAGATTTTATTTTTGAATCTAAAATCGATAATGAAACCATAAAAAAATGGGAAACTATTTTACCGGAAATTGGTATTCAAACTTCTTTAAGAGAACAAGAATCAGTTGAAGCTGAAAGAGAAGTAGATGATATGAAAATGGCTGAATACATGGAAAGCCATATTGGAGAAATATATAATGGTATAATATCAGGAGTAACTATGTTTGGTTTCTTTGTTCAACTTGAAAATCTTATTGAAGGATTAGTCCATGTAAATACTTTAAAAGGTGATTATTATAACTATGTTCCCGAGTTAATGTCTTTAATTGGATCTCAAAGTAAAAAGAAATATCGATTAGGAGATAAAGTAACAATTAAAGTTATCGCAGCTAGTAAAGAAGCTAAAACAATTGATTTTGATATTATAGGTGATGATAATAATGGAAATAAATAATAAAAAAGCCTATTATGATTATTATGTTGAAAAAGAACTTGAATCTGGCATTGTCTTAAAAGGCACAGAAATAAAATCAATTCGTAAAGGAAGTGCTGATTTAAAAGATTCATATGTCATAATACGAAATAATGAAGCTTTTATTATAAATATGTATATTGCTAAATACGAAGAAGGTAATCGTTTTAATCATGAAGAAAGAAGAACTAGAAAATTATTACTCCATAAAAGAGAAATTGTTAAATTAAAAAGTGAAATTATTAAAGATGGTTATACTATTATTCCTTTAAAATTATATTTAAAAGCAGGAAAAGCTAAAATATTAATTGGTGTTTGTAAGGGGAAGCATCTTTATGATAAAAGAGAAACAATTAAAAAAAGAGATCTTGAAAGAGAAACAAGACAATATGAGTATTAAAAAAATATTAATTTATTTAATTCTTTTTCTATGCTTTTGTAACATAAAAGTAGAAGCTGTAAATAAAGCCGTAATTGATATTACAAAAACCGATATTACGGAGTTAAGTAGGGCTTTAGATCTTGAAATAATAACTAGCGAAGAATTAGTAAATCTATATTTAGATCGTATTAATGAATATGATAAAAATTATAAAGCAATTATTACTATCAATAAAGAAGCTGTAAAAGAAGCTAAAAAATTAGATCAAGAAAGAAAAGAAGGTAATGTTAAATCTTTATTACATGGGATTCCTATTATTGTAAAAGATAATATTGATGTTAAAGGAATGCCGACAACGGCAGGTGCTAAAGCATTAAAAGATAATTATCCTAATAATAATTCCTTTGCAATCCAAAAGTTAATTGATGCCGGAGCTATTATCCTATCTAAAGCTAATATGAGTGAGTTTGCTTTTTCAGCTCGGGTTTCTAATAGTAGTTTTGGGGCAGTCAGAAACGCATATAATTTAGATTATAGCCCTTATGGTTCAAGTGGCGGTTCAGCTGTTTCTGTAGCAGCATCTTTTGCAGCAGCAGCTTTAGGAACAGATACTAATTCTTCTATAAGACTACCTGCTGCAGCAAATAACTTAGTTGGTTTAAGGCCGACTATAGGTTTAATTAGTAAATCAGGTGTATTACCATATGACCCTGAAAGAGATACCATAGGAACCTTAACTAAAAATGTATCAGATACTATTATATTAATGAATATTATTAATGGTTACGATAAAAATGATGAAAAATCTATCAATCAAGATCAAAAAACTTATAAGGCAAATAAATTAGATTTAGAAGGAATAACAATAGGTGTACCTACTGATTTTTTATATGGCTCAAATGAAAATAACTTAATTGAAAACAAAGAAACATATTTAGAAATAAAATCATTAATGGAAAAAGCAATTGATAATTTGAAATCAAAAAAAGCTCACATTATTTTTTTAGATGATTATTATAATTATAGTACAAGTAATTGGTCTTCAAATACATTAAGTGGATCAATGTTTTGTAATGCTTTTAATAAATATATAAAAAACACAAATAGTGATATAAGGGACTTTCAAACTTTAGCTACTAGTTATGGTATAACAACTAATCTAGAAGGACAAGTAACTGACTGTGACAAAAATATCGATATGAGTAAAAAAAATGCTTTTAAAAAAGATTATAAAAATTATATAACGAGTATTATGAAAGAGAATAATATTGATGTCATAGCATATCCCGCTAGTAAAAATAAATTATCAAAATTTAATGATATTGTTTCATTAATAAACTTATCATCACATGCACCATCTACTATAAATTTTCCGGCTATAACTCTTCCTTTAGGATTTGATAAAGATGAATTACCTTACGGGATTGAATTTATGGCTCCATATAATGAAGAAGAATTATTATTAAATGTTGCATCCATATATGAAAAAGATTATTTAGAAGTTAAAACACCAAAAATTGCTCCTTCTTTATATGAAATATCAAATAAAGTAGAAAAGTTAGTTACTAATTATCAAAAAATTGCTCAAAAAAACAGTAAATATTCTTTTGAGAAAGAATGGTTAGAAGAAGTCAGAGTATATTTTAGAAAATATTCTTCTAGTGATGAAATAAATAATCAAGCTGAAACATTAAATCTTAAATATCAAACTAATAAAGGATATACAATCTTATTAACCGCCTTGTTGTTTTTACTTAAATTAATATTTATAACTATTTTAATTATTATAATCATTTTTATCACAACAAGATTTAAATTTAAAATAAAAAGATCAAGAAGAAGACATTAATATTTGCTATTATTATTTTCAAATAAAAAGTTATTAACTGTGCATATAATACAGTTTTAAACAAATATATTTAACTATGTAAGGATAGAAAACAATAATGATTTTGAACATAGTTCAAAAAGGTTTTAAGATTTAGATAAATAGTGTATAATGTATTGTATATTATATTGCATGAACGGATTGATAATATGATCAAATTTATCTTAGTTGATGATGACCATGAATTAAGCTCAAAAATTGTTAAGATTATTGAAAAAAATATATTTAAAATTAATATAGAATATTGTATTGAAAGATTTTCTTCATATAATCACTCTCTTCAAAAAGTAATTGATGACTGCTCAGTTCAAAAAGTATTTATATTGGATATTAATTTAGGTGAGTCAATATCCGGATTAGAAATTGCTAAAAAAATAAGAAAAAATGATTGGGATAGTGAAATTATTTTTATAACTAATCATGATAAAATGTTTGAAAATGTTTATCGGAATATCTTTAAAGTATTTGCTTTTATAGAAAAGTTTATATCTTTAGAAGAAAGATTAGAAGAATGTATTATTTCTATAATAAATCAAAAATCAGATTTTGGTAAATTTTGCTTTTCTAATAGTAAAATAGATATTCAAATATATTATAAAGATATTATTTATATTTATAGGGATACTGAAGATAGAAAATTGATTATTAAAACAACTAATAACAAATTTATAATAAACATGTCTATTAAAGACATTTTGAAAAAATTAGATAATAGATTCAAACAAATTCATAGAGCTTGTGTTGTAAATACCGATAGAGTTAATATGTATAATTGGCCTAAAGGATATTTTATATTAGATACAAATGAAAAAGTTGATATGTGTTCAAAAAAATATAAGGTTAATATAGATGAATAATATATATGAAATTCCTTTTTTTCTTACTTCCGTATTAACGGTTTTAGTGCTAGTATTTTGTTATCGATATTTCTTAGAAAATAATAAAAAAATAGGAATCTACCAATGGATAATTATAATTATTATCGCATTTTTTATTATGCAAAATAATTTACGAGAAGATATGTTTTTAAAATCAGTTATGATTCTAATATTAAATTTTTTGCTTTCCTATGCAATTTTCCAAGAATCTATTTTTAAAACTATTCATATGGTCTTATTCATAAGTATTATATCAATTTTTACTGATTTAGTATTATCGATTTTAATTATTAATGTGGTTCCAGATATTAATTATTTTAATACTCGTATGCAATTAAATAAAATTATTTTTTCTATTATTGTTTGTTTTAGTTTTTATTTTATATGTCGAATTCCTTTTTTAAAAAAATTAGCTATAGTTTTATTATTAATTATTGAAAACAAAAAGAACAATATAATTATGTTATATTTAATATTTGCAATAATTGCTACGCTATATACTATTTATATCTCTCATATTAATACTTATATTTATTTATTAATAGTTTTAATTATTATCTTTATTTTAATGATTAGTTCATTATATTTTAAAGAAAAATATAAAAATAGTTTGTTAAAAATAAAAAATAAAAATTTAATTGAAAATCAAATACTGTTTAATAGATACATGGAAGATTATCGTATATTAAGACATAATTTATTAAATGATTTAATATTTATTAAATCAATATGTTCTGCTGAAACTCAAGAAATAATTAATGAAAAAATATCTAAATATAGTGTCTTGCCTAAAATATTGTATAATTTAAATACTGTACCCGAAGGATTGCAGGGAATCATATACTTAAAATCAAGTATAGCTAGAAACTCAGGTATTTATTTTTATATTGATAATTTTTCAAAATATAATTATAAAAATTTAAGTAGTAAAATATATGTAGATTTATGTGAAATTATCAGTATATCAATAGATAATGCAATAGAAGCAAGTATAAATACAAAAGATAAAATTGTTTATTTAAATTTATTAGAAGAAGACCATTATTTATATATTGATATTATTAATACTTTTTCTAATGACATCAGTATCGATGAAATAGGAAATCTAAATTACAGTACCAAAAAAAGAAATAGTGGATTAGGTTTATATTATATTATTAGTTTAAATAGAAAGATCAAAATTAAGAAGCGAATCAGAGATAATTTATTTAAAATATCTATAATTATAAAAAAATAAGGTTAGTTAGACCTTATTTTATTAAAGATTGAGGACATTCTGGCTCTTCAAAAAACCAAAGAAATGAAGCAAGAGATGCGCCTGTGGAAGCCCCGATTGTAGCGATTAGTTCTATCATATAATCAACTCCTTTCATCTATTTAAATTCATAATTTAAATAATTTTTATAATTGGTATTCGTAATTTTATATAAAAAGGGAGATATTAAAAGACTTTGATAAAAAAGAACAAGGATTAATATATTTGAATATATATCGTTTAAAGTAAATATACCAATAATATAAATTAGTATCGTTATTAAACTAAATTTTTTTAATTTATTTCTTTTTGTTTGGTTTATCAAAGGCCTTTTAGGCGTATCAGCTGGGCTATATAATAAAAAAGTAACAAAAAAATATATTGAAAAAATTATTTTTATAAAAATATTAAGAATTAACATATCTGCAATAAGAGGAATCCCTACAAAAGCTATACTAGAAACTATAAGGCATCCCAAGCTTGATTTAGCATGAAGTCCAAAACTAAAACTTCTTATTATTACATAAGAGATAAAAAATATTACAAATTCTTGAAATATGCCTAATAAAAGACTTATAAATAAATAGAATAAAGATCTTGAAATAATAATGTATAAAGCACTAATTCCATATCTTATTTCTTGTAATTTAATATCATCATATTTATTTTCTTTTTGTATTAAATTGATTAATTTATTAATAATTATATTTTTCACTTCAAATACCTCGATAATAAATTATCATTTTTTGTCGTATTATATTTAATTAATGACTGAAACTAACACTTTTTTACCTAAAATAAATAATTTCCTTTTGTGTATTAAAAGTATAATGTTTCATACAGACTAGATATGTTTTTGTTTTATATTTCTCAAATATAAAAAAAAATTGTTATACTTTTGTTATTACTAGATTCTGCGAAGTAAATGTGTTTCGGCAGTATTTAGAGCGTTAAAATATATAGGAAGGGAAGGTGTTTAGCTTGAGAGGTAAGGTTAAGTGGTTTAATAATGAAAAAGGCTATGGTTTCATAGAATATGAAGATCTTGAAGATATTTTTGTTCATTATTCAGCAATTAACAAAGAAGGATATAAAACTTTAAAAGAAGGTGACCTAGTTGAATTCAATTTAATAGAAACTACAAAAGGCTTACAGGCTATCGATGTTTGTGCTGTTGCTTTGACTACAATTTTGTAGTTTTTTTATTAACTCTATGTTATAATTTTAATAGGAGTTGATAATTTGAAAATGGTAATTCGTGGTGTTAAAGTAGAGGTAACACCAGCAATTAAAAATCACATAATAGAGAAAATAGGAAAACTTAATAAGTATTTAAAAGAACCGGAAAAAGTCAACGCAACAGTAATTATTAGAGTCCGAAATAATGAACAAATGATTGAAGTAACAGTAGTTACTCAGAAGTTTACTTTAAGAGCTGAAGAATCTCATTCTGATTTATATGCTGCTGTAGATTTGGTTTTAGATAAATTAGAAAGCCAAATAAGAAAACATAAAACAAGATTAAAAGATAAATATAAAAAAGAACCAAATAATTTAAAAGATTTTCTTTTTGATTTTGATATAAAGGAAGAAAAAGAAAATCATAATAAAATTGTTAAAAGAAAAAATATTAATTCTAAACCAATGGATGAGGAAGAAGCTATTTTACAAATGGAATTAATAGGTCATGATTTCTTTATCTTTAATAATGTTAATGAAGATTGTGTATCAGTAATATATAAAAGAAAAGACGGAAATTACGGAATTATTAATACAAAATAAAGATGTAAAAGTCTTTTTTTTTTGATATAATAACTAAGTGAGGTGCAAAAATGAGTTTATTAAAAAAATTAGTTGATACTGAATATAAAGAATTAAGAAGATTCAACAAAATTGCTGATGAAATTGTTGCTTTAGAAGAAGAATATTCTAAAAAAACAGATAAACAATTAGCAGGGATGACAGAATATTTCAGATCAAAATTAGAAAAGGGAGCCGATGTAGAAGATATAATTGTCGAAGCTTTTGCAACTGTAAGAGAAGTCGCTTTTAGGCAAATTGGTGAAAAACCATATAAAGTTCAATTGATTGGTGGATTAGCTATTCATTATGGTAATATTGCTGAAATGAAAACAGGTGAAGGGAAAACCCTTACCACAACTTTACCTGCTTACTTAAATGGCTTAACAGGAAAAGGAGTCCATGTTGTTACTGCTAATGAATATTTATCATCAAGAAATGCTGAATGGATGGGACCAATTTATGATTTTTTAGGTCTTACTGTAGGAATTAATTTAAGAGAATTATCACCAAAAGAAAAACAAGCTGTATATAATTGTGATATAACTTATTCTACTAATAATGAAATAGGTTTTGATTACTTAAGAGATAATATGGTTAGTCGTAAAGAAGATCGAGTTTTAAGACCACTAAATTATGTTATTATTGATGAAGTAGACTCAATTTTAATCGATGAAGCTAGAACACCATTAATTATTTCAGGTGGCAAAATGGATGCTAAAAATTTATATATTGATACTGATAAAGCTGTAAAAAAGTTAAAATTTGAAGAAGATTACACTATCGATGAAAAAACTAAATCAGTTCTTTTAACTGAAGCTGGTGGTGAAAAAATTGAAGGTTATTTTAAATTAAAAAATTTATATGATGCTGAAAATACTGCTTTAGTACATCATATTAATCAAGCCTTAAAAGCTAACTATGGCATGAAAAATGATGTTGATTATGTAGTAAGTGAAGAAGGAACCATTGTTATAGTAGATCAATTTACTGGTCGTTTAATGCATGGACGTCAATTTAGTGAAGGATTACATCAAGCAATTGAAGCTAAAGAAAATGTTGCCATTAATGAAGAAACTAGAACATTAGCAACTATAACCTTCCAAAATTTATTTAGAATGTATAATAAATTATCTGGTATGACTGGTACTGCTAAAACTGAAGAAGAAGAATTTAGAGAAATTTATAATATGTATGTAATTGAAATACCTACTAATAAACCTTGTATTAGAGAAGACATGGCTGATTTAATGTTTGCAACAGCAAATGGAAAATATCAAGCTATAATTAATTTTATTAAAGAATTACATGCAAAAGGACAACCTATCTTAGTAGGAACAATTTCAGTTGATTCCAACGAATATTTATCAAAATTATTAACTAAAGCAAAACTTCCGCATGAAGTATTAAATGCTAAAAATCATGCTCGTGAAGCTGAAATAATAGCTAAAGCAGGTGAAAAAGGTTCCATAACTATTGCTACAAATATGGCTGGTCGTGGTACTGATATTAAATTAGGAAAAGGCGTTATTGAACTGGGTGGTTTATGTGTTATTGGAACAGAAAGACATGAATCACGAAGAATTGATAATCAGTTAAGAGGTCGTGCCGGACGTCAAGGAGATCCAGGATATTCACAATTTTTTATCTCTTTTGAAGATGAACTAATGATCAGATTTGGGACTGAAAAAGTAAAAAATATGATTCAAAATTTAGGATATGATGAAAATGAACCTTTAAGATCAAAAATGTTTTCACGAAGTATTGAAAGTGCCCAAAAGAAAGTTGAAGGAAATAACTATGATAATCGTAAAAATTTATTAGATTACGATAATATCGTTAGTGAACAAAGGAAATTAATCTACAAAAAAAGAAATGCTATATTAGATGTAGAAGATATGAAAGAGATTTCTCATGATACATTAAGCGATTATGTTGAAGGATATTTAGAACCTTTTATAACAACTAAAGAAGGAGTCAAAGAAGAAGATTACGAATCAATTGCAAATCATTTTAATAATGCTTTATTAAGAAATAGTAAAATTGAAATTAAGGATATCAAAAAAATAAAATCAGGTGAAATAGTTGATTATTTATCAAATATTTTAATTAAAGACTATGAAGAAAAACTATCTGATATTCCAAGAGAAATAAGCAATGATTTTGAAAAATATATCTCACTTAGAGTTATCGATGAAGCTTGGGTAGGTCATATTAACTCTATGGACCATTTAAGAGAAGGTATTGGATTAAGAGGTTATGGACAAACAAATCCACTACAAGCTTATGCTTTAGAAGGATTTCAAATATTCGATCAAATGTTAGATACTATTGATTCTAATATTGCCAACTTCTTATTAAAAGTTGAAATTAAACAAAATATTGAACCAAGAAAGAAGACAGTTATTCGTACTAATGATGGCAAAGAAAGTGTTAAATCAACTCCTAAAAGAAGTCAAAAAATTGGTCGTAATGAACCGTGTCCATGTGGCAGTGGTAAAAAATATAAACAATGTTGTGGTAAATAACTCGCAAACCCAGTAAATATAAGGGAAAACGCGAGTTTTTCTTTTCCTCAAAAAAATGCCCAAAATAGTGATTAGATCCATTTTAGATCCACTAATTTAAAATAGGGAATATAAGGGAAAATATAAATGAGTTAATATAAATACAAAATATATAAATTTATTTTGTATTTAATTTTTTAACAAATAATATGTATTGACAATCGTGAAATTAAATGTTATTTTATAACACAATTTATATATATTATTCTTACTTAATTCGTTTTGGAGGAGGAGGACCTGTTTTTAGTTCCCTCTTTTTTAGTTATTAGAGTGAAAAAAACGGGAAAATAGTGTATAATTAAATAGATAAAAGGAGGCGATTATATGTCTATGATTAATGTATCAAATTTAAGTTTTTCATATGATGGTAGCTGGGATAACATATTTGATAATGTATCATTTACAATAGATACTAATTGGAAGTTGGGTTTTATAGGAAGAAATGGAAGAGGAAAGACAACTTTTCTAAACTTGTTAATGGGAAAATATGAGTATGACGGTCAAATTAAAGCAGATGTTAATTTTGATTATTTTCCATTTGAAGTTAAAAATAAAAAGTTAAACTCATACGAAATTGCTAAATTAATAAATCCTGAATTCGAAGTAGATTATGAAGGATGGAGGTTGGAAAGAGAAGTTTCTCTCCTAGAAATGGATGATGAAATATTAACAAGACCATTCGAAACTTTGAGTAAAGGTGAACAAACCAAAGTGTTATTGGCTATCTTATTTTTGAAAGAAAATAATTTTCTGCTAATAGATGAGCCAACGAATCATTTGGATGTAAGTGCTCGTGAAGCTGTTGCAAAATATTTAAAAAGTAAAAAAAGTTTCATTTTAGTTTCTCACGACAAAAAATTTTTAGATGCATGTATAGATCACGTATTATCTATAAATCGCTCTAATATTGAAGTTCAACAGGGAAACTTTTCAAGTTGGTGGGAAAACAAAACTAGACAAGATAATTTTGAATTATCGGAAAACGAAAAATTAAAAAAGGATATTTCTAGATTAGAAAAATCAGCAAGACAATCTGCGAATTGGGCCAATCAAACTGAAGCCTCTAAATATAATATTCGTGGAGATTTATTACAAGATAAAGGTTATATTGGACATAAAGCAGCTAAAATGATGAAAAGGTCAATAGCCGCGCAAAATCGTAAAGAACAAGCAATTGAAGAAAAATCCAGATTATTAAAGAATATCGAAACAATGGAAGAATTAAAATTAAATCCATTAGAATTTAAAGGAAATAGACTTATAGAAGCTAATGGTTTATCTATATTTTATGGAGATAATATTTTGTTTGAAGATTTAAACTTTTATGTAGAAAGCGGAGATAGAGTTCAACTTGCAGGTAAAAATGGTTGTGGTAAGTCGAGTATTATTAAGTTATTACTTGGAGAAAATATTCAATACAATGGTCAATTTTATATACCTAGAGATTTAAAAATATCATATGTATCTCAAGATACATCGTATTTAAGAGGTTCTTTATCAGAAATTGCAGAAAAATATGATATTGATGAAAGTTTATTTAAATCAATTTTAAGAAAACTTGGATTTGAACGAGTTCAATTTGAAAAGAATGTTGAAAACTATAGTGAGGGACAAAAGAAGAAAGTTTTAATTGCTAAAAGTTTATGTGAACAAGCACATTTATATATATGGGATGAACCGTTAAATTATATTGATGTAATTTCGAGAATGCAAATAGAGGATTTGATTTTAAATTATAATCCAACAATGATATTTGTAGAGCATGATGAGACTTTTTCAGAGAAAGTCGCTACAAAAAAATTAGTCATCAAAAGAAATAATGAAAATACTAAAGGTAGATTTAGATAATTGGTTTATAGATAAAAAATATTATATGTTAGGGGGAATGAATTTATGAAACCAAAAATCACAGTAGTTATGCCAGTATATAAGGCAGAAAAATTTTTAAGAGGGAGTTTAGATAGTATTCTAAATCAAACGTTAACAGATATTAATGTTATATGTGTGAATGATGCATCACCAGATGCTTCAAAACAAATTTTGGAAGAATATGCACAGAAAGATGATCGAGTAATTGTAATTAATCATGATGTTAATAAGGGAGCGGGCGCTTCAAGAAATGATGGCCTTGACTATATTTTTTCAAATAATCTTGAAACAGAATATATTGCTTTTGTAGATGCAGATGATAAATTAGATCCTAATGCGTATAAAAAATCATATGAGGAGGCAAAAAAATCTAATGCAGATATTCTAAACTTTAATTTTTTACCAAGTACATATTGGCAATATAAAACTGAAGCAACAGGCGATATAATTGAGTATGATGGTGATTGCTTAAATGCAATATTCGATCATAATGAGTTTTACACTTTTATAGTATGCTGGAGTAAATTATATAAAAAAGATTTACTAAAAGATATTCGTTTTACAAGTAGGGAATTTTTTGAGGATGGAAGCTTTGCATACAAAGTTTTACCAAGAGCAAATAAATTAAGGGTGATACCAGATACTTTCTATGAATATAATATAGAAAATCCGGATTCAACTTGTGGAAAGATCGATGAGTTAAAAAGATTAAAGGCGATTTTTCATACAATGAAAGAAACATTAAATGATTGGAAAGAATTAGGTATTGTTGAAGAATATAAATATAAATATATTCAACATATCATTTTATATGCTTCTCTTGTATGTCCAAATGTAATAGAAGGGAATTATACTTCCGAATTAAATGATAGCTTAGGATTAAATGTTGTAGCAGAAGAAACATTAAATAATGTTACTGAAGATACTAAAGTTCTAATAAGAAAGATGACTACAGATATTAAAAATTAATAATTCAAATTTTAATTTATTTATGGAGATAAAATATGATAAAAATACCAGAAACTTATAAAAATAATATTATTAATATGTTTGGTGAACCTGGTGAAAAGTGGTTGAATATTGTACCAAATATAGTAGATAAGTATGTTAAAAAGTTTAATTTGAAAAATATACAAATATTAAATGATTTAACTTTTAATATTATAATCTTTGCTGAGTGTGACAGTTTTGGAAAAATAGTATTTAAAGTAAGCTTGCCAAATAATGAATTGCTAATAAGAGAAACAAATGCGTTGAATAAATTTAATGGATTCGGTGCTTGTAAATGTTTTTATAGTAATGCCGATGATGGAATTATTATAATTGAAAGATTAGAACCAGGAAAAACATTGCACGAAGTAGAATATAGAGAAGATAGAATAAAAGAATTTTGTAAGGTTGCAAAAAGTCTAAATAATAGTTTAAATGAACATATTGATTTACCATCATATAGACAAATATTAAATAGATCAATTGATGCTTCTAATCAATATCCAGAAAAATATCAAATTTTAAAACATTATATAGAAGAAGCAGATGATTTATATCAAGAAATTGAGAGTATGAAATTACCAATATATTTATTGCATGCAGATTTACATCACAATAATATATTATCTTCTGGAACACAAAGAAAAGCAATTGATCCACATGGTTTTATTGGTGAAAGAGTTATGGAAACAGCTAGATTTTTAGAGAATGAAATTGTAAAAAACGAAATAAATGAAGAAAGTGTTCTTGAAACCATAAAAATGATGTCAAATTCTTATGAAGAAGATGAAGAATTAATATGCAAATCATTGTTTATAGATTATACTCTATCAACATGCTGGGATATAGAAGTTAATACCAATAAAGAGCATATTATTAATGATATAAATAATTTGAATATAATTAAGAATGTTTTAAAACGAATAAAAAGCAAAACAAAAAGTTTAACAAAAAACTTGATCTAAGCAGATAGTAATATCTGTTTTTCTTTGTCTATTTCCTAAAGAGGAGTGGAAAAAAGGTTAAAAAATGCAATAATTAAATATGCCTTTGTTAACGGTTTTAAAAGGGTTTAAGCAACATTAACATAAAACACACAAATACACATTAGATCCACTTTTAGATCCAGTTGACACAAAAAAAGAGCATTTCTGCCCATTATTTACTTAAGTTATTTATTATATCCATAGTCTCATTTAACTTGCCTTTAAATAGATGTGAATAAGTTTTAAGAGTTTCTGTTGTATTGCTATGTCCCATAAAAGAGGAAACAACTGTTATCGGTGCTTGATTATTAACAAGTAAAGAAGCACATGAGTGTCTGAAATCATGTAGTCGAATTTGTTTAACATTTGCTTTTTCTGCAATTTCTCCTTTTCTTCGTTGAGCTTGTTTATATGCTAAAGGTCTAATGCCATAGTCGTTACCAAATACAAAGAACTTTTTATCAAAGTTTTTAAATTTGGAAACTTCATCATAATATTTTTGTAAGTCAGACAATAACTCATCAGCAATAGGAATCTCTCTAATACTTGAATCAGTTTTAGGATTACAGACATAGTAATTAGAAGAGTAGTTATCAATACTTAAAACTTGTTTATTTATATGAAGTCTTTTATTGCTAAAATCAATATCTTCCCAAGTAAGTCCTCTAGCTTCACCAATTCTAAGTCCACAATAATATAAAGTTTGCCAAAGACATTTGTATTTTAAATCATCTTCAGCAGATAAGAATTTTATAAAATCATCATACTCATATATTTGTCTCTCGGTTTTCTTCTCATCTGGATTCTTAAACTTTTCCATTAACATTAGAAGTTGATTAAAATTAAAGTTATATCTTTTAATACCAAATCTAAGAACTGCTTTTAATACTTTTAAAATATCATTTTTAGAAACATCTTTCATATTAGGTTGATTATTAATATACTTTTTCCAATTCTCATAATAAACAATGTTAAAATCAACACACTTAATATTATATAGAGGAACTAAATACTTACCACGATACTTATAGCCAACTTTAGTACTGATTCTAACTTTATCATCCTGATATTCTAAAAAAGCATTCCATAAATCTTCAAAAGTCATTTTAGTAGGAACATTAATATTTTCTTTTAACTTATTTAAATATTCCAGTTCGGCTTCTTTTGCTTCAGCTCGTGTTGCATATTTCTTGCTATTGTATTGTTTTATTGTATTGAATTCATCCCTATAAGAAGTTCTAAAAAACCAGCATCTCCCATCTTTAGTTGGAGTTTTTGATTTAGCTACTGACTAATGGATTCTGCTACTGAGCATGAAGAAAAATCATTACTAAAAAAAGCCTGTAATAACATTAAAGAATATACTGTAATAGATATGCGAGATCCAAAAAATATTGTAATAGATAAAGTTGGTATTCAACATTTTGTGAAAAATTTTATGAATTATTTTCCGTTCGCCGAAGTTGTAAAAAATAGAGACAAAACAATTTGTTTTGATTTATCTTATTTTTTAGAAAAAGGTCATGATGAATTTGATAGAACAAACTCAATAGAACTATATAATTATTATAGAAGTTTATATAATAATTTATCACAACAAATAGCTGTTTCTTTAATTTTAATGGAAAAATATGGTATAATTAACAACACCGTTGTTGTGATGGATGAAATCGAATTTCCAATAGTAAACTACGACATAAGTTTACTGCAAAAAGATTTATCTTTTATTGCATCAATTCATCCAGAAAACGCATTTGGAACTTTTTATACTACTTTTGATAAATTAAAATTTATATCATATAGAAAAAGAAAGGAATGATGAGCGTGAATATAGAACTAGAGCAACTAAAACAAGAAGAGGAGTATTTGAAGAAAACTTTGGCTGTAATTAAAGAATTGATTGAGAATGATGATAATTCTATTAAAGATAAAATGGCTGAAATTCAGGAAATGAAAAAATATTTATGGGAAAACAATGCTATGTTGGATGATGCTGAGATTGCATCTGGAATGTATAATGTTAATTGTGATATTAGTTACACTAATGAAAATATTAAGAAGTTGCTGAAATTAAAAAAATCTTTAGCAAATCCTTATTTTGGAAGAGTTGATTTTGAAAGTGATGGTTTTTCAGAACCAATTTATATTGGTATAAATGGTATAGCAAAAGATTTGAATTTCTATGTATTTGATTGGAGAACACCTATAGCAAGTTTATTCTATAATTACAGAACCGGACCTGCTTCTTATGAAGCTCCTAGTGGAACTATTTCAGGCAACATTTCCTTAAAAAGACAATATAAAATTTCTAACGAAAAAATAGAAAGATGTTTTAATAGTGATATAAATATTGATGATGAGTATTTACAAGAAATTCTTGCAAATGCCTCTTCCGAAAAAATGACAAATATTGTAAATACTATTCAAAAAGAACAAAATGAAATTATCAGAAATGTTAGTGATAAATATTTAATAGTTCAAGGAATAGCTGGTTCAGGAAAAACAAGTGTAGCATTGCATAGAATTGCATATTTATTATATAAAGAAAAAAACTTGAGTTCAAACAACGTATTAATATTTTCTCCTAATGATGTTTTTTCTCAATATATATCAAATGTATTGTCAGAATTAGGTGAAGATAATGTTTTACAAACTACTTTTAGTGATTTTGCCGGTGCATATATTAGAGATTTTAAAGAAATAGAAAGCTTTACAAAATTTATAGAAAGATATTATAAAAATGATGGTATTTCCGAGGAAGAATATAAAACTATAAAATACAAAATTTCTAATGAATTTAAAAGTTTAATTGATAATTATATTGAAAGATATAGAGAAAACATGTCTTTTATAAGACCAATAATAATTAATGGCAAATCTATCAAAATTGATGATCTAAATAGATTGTTAAAAACAACATTTGAGAAATTTCCATTATCTGAAAGAATAGATAGAATTTCTGAATATATTTGTGATCAAAATAATATATCTTACAAAAAGTATGGTAAGGTTATTAGAGAAAAGATTAAAACAGTTGTAAATTTTAATTTAGATGTTAAAAAGATGTATGAAGATATTATCTCATCAGATCAGTTTAAAGAATGTGCTGGATTAAAGGAAAACGCTAACTTTACAGTAGGAAAGCAATTGAGATATGATGATTTATTACCATTAATGTATATTTATTTTGAAATGAATGGTTATCCAAAAAACAATTCTATAAGACATTTAATTATTGATGAAGCACAAGATTATTCATTATTACAACTTTACATGTTGAAAAAAATATTTTATACAGCATCATTTACTGTGTTAGGGGATATACATCAAACAATAAATCCATACTATATATATAATAATCTAAATGAGATAAATTCTATTTTTGAAAATAAAGGTAAGTATATAGAATTAAATAAAACTTATCGTTCTAGTCAAGAAATAATAGAATTTACAAATCAAATTTTAGGTTTAGATAATGATTGTTCAGTGAGAAAAAATAATGCAATTCCTGTAACGATTCGCAGCGTTCCTAAACAGCAAGCCGTTATTCAGATTATGCAAGATATAGAACAAATGAGAGAAAACGGAATAAAAAGAATTGCAATTATAACTAAAAATAATGCAGAAACAATTGAACTATATGACAGACTAAAAGACCAGTTAGATGATATCAATATAATTCAGCAAAATGCAAAAACAGGTATAGGTAATTTGGTAATTTTGCCATCATATATATCAAAAGGATTAGAATTTGATGGTGTAATATCATATACTGATGATAATAATGAATATCAAGAAAAAGATAAATATTTATTCTATGTAGTTTGTACAAGAGCTCAACACAATTTAACTGTTTATAACCAAAAAAATTTAAAGTTGGTAAGAAAAAAATAATGTCAAAACAATTATATTGTGGAAGTTCTTGTATAAAATATATATTAGAAAGTTATAAAATTAAAACAGACACAATTAAATCTGATATGTTATGGGTATCTGAATTAGCATTGAGTTTAAAGAAAGGGGGATTATCAAACATTCAAATACATTGCTATAACAGTAGATTATATACTGATTTTATTAATAAAAAAATGGATTTAAACTTTGATGGATTTAAGTATTTAAAAGAATTGCAAGAACAGAATATACTAATAAAAGAACGAGATTTTTCAATTGATTCTTTTTGTGAAGAAATTGATAGTAGTGAATATTTAGTTTTATGCGTTGAATCAAGAATTTTTAATAGTGATAATACAATGTGTGGTGGCCACTATATAATTTTGAATGGTAGGGATGGAGAAAATGTAAAAGTTATTAATCCTATTAAAGAAAGATATGAAACTAAAGTATTAAATATAAATTTTTTAATAAAAGCATGCAGGAATTATGGAGCATGGAGAATTTTGATTAAGGAGGAAAAATGATAAAAGTTATTGCATTTGATTTAGTTGGTGTTCTTGTTAGTGAAAAAGATATTGAACTATCAAAAATTGAAGATAAATTAGAAAGAATGTTTGGCCCAAATTTAAATGATTCTGATTATTTGATTGAAGCAAGAAAAATTATCGAGAAAGATTCTATGATTATGAATGTAACAGAAACATTGATTGATAAGTTGTATAAAGTGAGAGATAGAGAAATATTTAAAAAAATTAAAAATATAAACAAAAATGTAAAGGTTATCGTAGCCACTAATCATTTATCATATATAAGGAATTTTATAGGCGAATATTTTAATGTTGAATATTTAGATGATTTGATTATATCTGCTGAAATACATAAAATAAAACCAAACCCAGATTTTTATGAATATATATTAAATAAGTATAACATAGAGTCTAATGAATTATTATTTTTAGATGATAATAACGATAATATACTTGGTGCTAAAGAATTAGGAATTCATACAATAAAAGTAGAAAAAGATACTAATTTATTTGAAGAAATAAGTAATTTTATCAGTTAAAATATTATAGGAAAATGTTATATAAATGCCAAGTTGGGTGTGGACAAAAATATAATAAGAAATTAAAAAAGGCTTAGTAAAATAAGGAAAAACTAAGTCTTTTTATTTTATTAAAAACAATGATTTTATATTCTGGAGCCACTTGTAGAGCCATATTAACAAAAAAGAGCTAGTTTTCAACAGTATTTCTAGCTCTATTGATTATATTAATTACTTCAGAAGATGTTGTATTAAATAAGTGAGAATAAGTGTTTAAAGTTTCACTTGAATTTGAATGTCCAAGATATTTAGAAACCATAGTAACAGGAGCACCATTATTAACCAAGAAAGATGCACAGCTATGTCTAAAATCATGTAGTCTTATTTCTTTGATACCAGCTTTCAGTGCTATTTCGCCTTTTCTTCGTTGGGCTTGCTTATATGTTAGAGGAGTAAGACCTTTATCATTACCAAATATAAAGAAATCATCACTAAAGTTTTTAAATTTAGAAACCTCATCATAATACTTTTTAAGATCATCATATAAAGCATCACACATAGTTAATATTCTATTACTTGAAGCAGTTTTTAAATTACATACATAGTAAGAAGAAGAGTAATTATCTAAACTTTGAACTTGCTTATTGATCCATAAGGTTTTATTATCCCAATTAATATCTTTCCATTGCAAACCTCTAGCTTCTCCAATTCTTAAACCGCAATAATACAATATTTCCCATAGGATCCTATATCTATCTTCATCTTCAGAAGCTAGAAATTTATCAAATTCAGCAATATCATAATAAGCCTTTTCCTTAACTAATTCATCAGGATTCTTGAATCGTTCCATATTTAATAGCACTTGATGAAAATTATAACCATATCTTTTCTCTCCAAAATTAAGAAAGGCTTTTAACACTTTAAGTTTACCGAAGCTAAAGAAGCCGAAAGAAAGTTCTTAAATGAACTTGAGAAAAATTCTAATCTTCCATCTAAAATGACTCTAGGTGAGCTTTGGGATAAGTATTTAGAATTTCAGTCATAGGTAAAAAAATATTATTTATATTAATTTTAATTGTTGTTGTTATATTAATTTTAATTGCATATTTTTCGATAGAAAAATATAATTATAATAACAAAATCTTATTCAAGGTTTTAAATGAGCCCCCAAATTATGAACGCTATGACAAAACAACATATTATTTTATTCATAAAGATAAAATTTATTATTATAAATTAGAAATAGACTATAGTTCTAAACAATTATACGATAGGTTATTTGTAATGGATTTAGATGGTAAAAATAATAAAAAACTAGCTGAAACTGACGATTTAAGATATGCACATTTTTACTTTGTATATAATGATGAAGCTTATTACCAGCATGTGTTTGATAATGAAAACAAAAAAATAAATTTAAAAACAGGTGAGATTAGTAGTTTAGGGACGAATGATATATATATTCCTAAAACGTTAAATAATGGGTTTGTTTATTCATTTGTAGTTAATCGAATAGCTGGAGATGCATATTCAATATTTAAAAAAATTGATATAACAAATAATAAGATTATTTCCGAAATTAAAATTGATAGTTCGGTAGGCTATGTATATTATTTAGACTATGATGGAAATAGCATATATTATTTAGAAAATTATTATTCAAGATACCCTTCCATTTATAAAAATAATCAAATTGTATATGAATTTACTGAATATGATAAATATAATTTTCCAGAAATAGAGTTTATTTGTGTAAATAATAATTATATTTATTTTGAGCAGAAAGATATTATTTATAAATTGGATATAAACAATAAGTCCATTGAAAAAGAAGTAAGTAATAATTTAGAAGATATTAAGAGAATTAGCAGTGGTAATAATATGGATAATTATTTTTACTCTAATAAAAAAATATATTCTTTTAATATGAAAGATGATACTTTTGAATTGGTAATAAGTGATGTAGAAAAGCAACCAGAGTATGTTTACAATATGAATAACAAATTAATATTTACGGAAAATACTGACAATGTTAAATATTATAGTGAAATAGATAATCTTGGATCAGTTATAATTTATAATAAACAAAATAATAATATAGAGATATTTACTAATATTCGTAAAGTTTCCTTTGATGATGACTATATATATTTATTAAATCAATCTAATAATAGTTATTTTGTTCAAAAGAAATCTCTTATGAATTAATGATTATTATACTAGATATGATTTTGTTGATTAAATTGTAAAAAAATAATAAATGTATAATAAAAGAATGTAAATTAAAAGTTAAAATTATAAAAATGGAGGTTGTTATTATGAATAATAGCTTTGATGATATTATTAATGGGATTGCATTGTTAAACATAGCATTTTAGATTCAATATAAAAATAATATAAATTTATGGTAAAATATATATGGAAATTAAATTTCGTATATATCAATTTGTAACTCTAGAATTATTTCGTGTTAAATAATTTATTTTTAAAGTAAGATTATAGTATGAGGTGAAAAAATTTATGAATCAAGAAAAGATAGGAAAATTTATTGCCAAGTGTCGCAAAGATAAAAAAATGACCCAAACAGAACTTGCTGAAAAACTAAATGTTACAGATAAATCAATTAGTAACTGGGAGAATGGTAGAAATATGCCGGACTTATCATTATTTAAACCATTATGCGAAGAATTAGGAATTACAATTAATGATTTAATAAGTGGCGAAAAAATAAGCAAAAATAACTATCAAGAAAAATTTGAAGAAAATATTGTTAATACAATTGATTATTCTACAAAAAAGATAAATAAATATAATCATACAATATCATTAATATTAATTATATTTGGACTATTTATATCTCTTTCAGCTATAATGATTTTTCCAAGTGAAAGTAGCTGGGGTTCAATATATTCAGTATTTGGAATTATTATATTTGTTATAGGTATTTTTAAAATGTTATCTAAAATAAAGTATTATAAGAGATTACTTTTAATATTATTAATATTTTTTGGAACATTAAGTATATTATTTATTACTGATTATATAAATGTAAAAAATAATAATGAAGCCCCAATGTTTAGAGTGTCTGCAACTTATGTGGGTGGCGATTCTGGTGATGTTATTTATTATGATACACCATTTTATGATGTAATTAGGTGTATTTGTGATGAAGAAAGCAAAATATTTAATATAGTAAAAAATAAAAAATATACTTATGAAGAATTATTTAATTATTGTTTAAATAAAAAATAAACTTGATCATATTATTTTTAAAAACCATTGTCTTAAATGATTAATTATATTAGATTTTTGATACTTTTTAAATGACTTTTTCCCAAAATATATCTGTTTTTCTCTAATCGTCTATAAAAATTTAATAATTAAATAAAAAACTATATACTAAAAATCTATTAAGTTTTTATTACTTTTAATGCTATAATAAATGTATGAGGTGCTTTAATAATTATTTAAAAAGTAATAATAAAATAAGCTATTAAAAATTGATTAAAAAGAAATTAAATATAGAAAGAAGAATATAAAAATGGCTATTAGATTTACATTAAAAGATGATTTGGTTGGCGAAGAACTTAAATCTAAACTTAATTCATTTGGATTAGAATTAGTTTATAATGAAGAAGATGCTCAATTATTGAATTCTAAAGAAGAAAAAAAGGAAGATAAGAAATTATCAGAAAATAATTTTAATAAAAAGAAAAATGATAAAATTAAATAGTTATATTTTGCTTATGAGGTTTTTATGGAAAAAAATATGAAAACAAATTTTGAGTATTTAAGTAATAGAGTAATCGATGCATTAAAAAAAACTGATCTAGAATATATTAGAAATGAATTGATGCAAATAAAAGTACCAACAATTATTAGTGGAGTTGGTGGTTCTAGTGTTGTAAGTGAAATTACATCGAAAGTAATTAGAAAAAAGAATGAGATAATTTCTAAAAATATGGAACCTAGAGATTTTATTTATGATAACTTAAAGGGATATCAAAATGTAATAGCTTGTAGTTATAGTGGTAACAATTATGGAGTTGATTTAGCATTTAATAATAATTTAAAACATTATTTGTTATCGAATAACTCTTTTGATAATTCAGATATTACTTATTTAAATTACAATACCTCAATAGAAAAAGAAAGAAGTTATATATCTTTAGGCGCTACTTTAATACCGGTAACAATTATTATGGATTATTATTTAAATGGTCAAGATAATGTTTTATTAGATCAAATTTATGATATTACGATTGACAATAATATTGATATTCAAACTGATATATATGAAATATTTACTGGTTATGATACAAGCATGACTTCAAAATATTTAGAATCAACAATGGTGGAAAGTGGGATTGGTATTCCGATTGTGCATGATAAATATTCATACTGTCATGGTAGATCTACAACTGCAATAAATTGTAAAAGTAATGTTATCTATTTAAATAGAAATACTGAATTAGATAAATTACTATTAGATGAATTACTTCAATATCATAAACTTATTTTAGTAATAGATACTAAATTTGAAGATGACTTATTGGATGATTATCAAATGTTAATTAAAGCTATGCATTTAACGAAATATATAGCAAATCAAAAACAAAAAGATTTATCGGCAGTTGAATATTCTCCTATTGTTAAGAAATTATATAAATATAATGGTAATTTATAAATAATTTTCTAATGAATTTTTAATAAAGATAAAAATTCATTTTTTCATGCTATAATAATAAATGCAACTAAAATTTGACAAAAAACAACCGGAAATTGGTAGTGTGCAACCAGTTAAAATAATATAATTTGGATATGAAAGGAGAAATTTTATGAATTTGTCAAATAACTTAAAAAAATTAAGAAAAGAAAATAATTTATCGCAAGAAGATTTAGCGGAAAAACTAGGAGTATCTAGACAATCAGTTTCTAAATGGGAGTCTGGACAAGCATATCCGGAAATGGATAAAATGGTACAACTTTGTAACTTATTTAATTTAAATATTGATGATTTATTAAATCAAGATATTGAAGAAGTAAATAATACTAAACAAGCTAAAAATAATATCAATAAATTTATTGAGGATTTTCTAAACTATGTTACAAATACAATTGATATGTTTAGTAGTATGAAAATAAAAAATAAAATAAAATTTATTTTTGAACAATTCGTTATTATTAGTATATTGATAATTTTATTTTTAATAATAGGTGAGGTACTTAAATATATATTAGCACCCTTGTTTTCTTTTGCACCAGATAAAATATATTATATAATTATTAGTATATTTAAATCATTATATGGAATTATATGTATAATTTTGGGAGTGATTTTAGTTCTTCATATTTTTAAAACAAGATATTTAGATTATTATGAAATTGTAAAAGAAGATGAAATAGAAGAATTCTCTGATGAAGTCGAACCTGAAAAAGTAATAAATAATAAAAAAGTTAAGATTTATTTAGAAAAGAAAAAAGAAAAAATAGTCATTCGCGATCCTAAACATACTGAATATCGGTTTATAAATGCTTTATTTAAAATATTTTTGTTTGTAGTTAAATTTTTCGTGCTTTACATAGGGTTAATATTTTCTTTGTTATTAATATGTTTTGTCTTTGGGATTGTTATTTCGTTTTTGTTTATAAAAACCGGAATATTTTTTGTAGGGACAATTATAATTTTAATTTCATGTCTTATTATTAATTATGTGATTTTAAAGATTTTATATGATTTTATATTCGAACATAAATCTAAAAAGTTAAGATTGGCATTATGCTTTTTATTATCATTAATTACATGTGGAGTAGGAATTGGATTAGTATCAATAGGTATTACTAAATTCAATATTGTTTCTTTTGGTGATGATATTATAACTGAAGAAAAAATTATAAAAATGAGTGATGATTTAACATTAATAAACCATTATGGAAATATTGAATATATTGAATCTGAAGATAACGATGTAAAAGTAATAATAAACAGTACAAAATTTAATGAAATTAAATATGATTTAAATGATAATGTTTATTCATTTTATATTAATCATAAAGAAACAGATATACTAAATATACTAAGAGATATTATTAAAGACATTAATAATAAACAAATTGTCTTGTATGATGATTTAAATATTAAAGTATATTCTAATAAATCAAATATTAATAAAATAAATACAAATTTAGCTGAATATTATAATACTGAATATTATAATAATTAAGAAAAAGAACTTTTAGAAGAAAAAGAAAATTGAAAACGCAAAATTAAAAGAAGGTAAAAAAGATTACAATAAGGTAATCTTTTTTACTATCCTGATTTATTTTTTAAAAAAGTCATGCTATAATTGTTACATAAAATAAGGTGATTTTCGTGGAAAGAGATATTTTAATTAAAAGCATTGATGATTTATTAGCAAATTTATTAACAATTGGGAGGTCACTTTGACCTAGTTAATAAAGAAAATAGAATAAAAGATTTAGAAAAAGAGATAAATGAATCTGATATCTGGGATAATCCGAGTTATGCTAATAAAATTAATGGTGAGTTAATTAATTTAAAAAAAGATATTTCTAGTTATAATAAAATATTAAATGATCTTAATGAGTTTAAAGAATTATTAATAATTAGTAATGATCAAGATATAGTTAATGAGATAGAACAGAAAATTAATTTTATTAACAAAGATATTAAAGACCTTGAAATAACAACATTATTAAATGGAAAATATGATAATCATAACTGCTATTTAGAAATCCACCCTGGAGCAGGAGGAACTGAAGCTTGTGATTGGGCAAGTATGTTATTTAGAATGTATCAAATGTTTTGTAATAAAAATAAATATCATTTAGAAATAATTGATTTTCAAAATGGTGATGAAGCCGGAATAAAAAGTGTTTTAGTAAAAATTACTGGTTATTATCCTTATGGCTATTTTAAAAGTGAACAAGGAGTACACCGTTTAGTTAGAATTAGCCCATTTGATTCAGGAGCAAGAAGGCATACATCTTTTGCAGCCGTAACAGTTATACCTGAAATTGAAAAAGAAATTAACATTGAAATAAAACCAGAAGATATAAGAATAGATGTCTACCGAAGTAGTGGTAAAGGTGGGCAAGGTGTTAATACTACTGATTCAGCTGTCAGAATAACTCATTTACCGAGCGGAATTGTTGTAACATGTCAAAATGAAAGAAGTCAAATTCAAAATAAAGAAACAGCTATGAAAATACTAATAAGTAAACTGGAACAAATAAAATTAAGAGAGCAAGATGAATCGATTAATAGTATGAAAGGAAATACTAACATTGATTTTGGAAGTCAAATTAGAAATTATACCCTTGAACCTTATAAAATAGTTAAAGATGTTCGAACTAATTATGAAAGTTCAAATGTTGATAAAATATTAGATGGAGATATTCTTCCCTTTATGGAAGAATATTTAAGAATAAAGAGGTAAAAATGAAAAAAATAATTAATATTATAATTGGATCTTTATTAATAGCAGTTGCATTTAATGTCTTTTTCATATCTTATGATATAGTACCAAATGGGATATTTGGAATGGCAGCACTATTAAATTATATTAATGGTTATGACCCGGCTTTATTTGTATTGATTGTTAACTTTTCACTAATAATTATAGCTTTATTAACTTTAGGGCCTAAAAAATCGAAAGATTATGTGTGGGCCGGATTATTAGTTCCTATCTTTATGTTTATTACAAACTTTTTTATAAATTATATATATTTTGATAATTTAGAAAAAATTATGGTAGTAATAGCAGGTGGGTTCTTAACTGGATTAGGATATAGCTTAATATATAAAGTAGGACATAGAGTTGGCGGAATAGATATAATTCAAGATATTTTTAATATTATAACCGATTATAAAAATAAATATATTTCTTTTGCAATCGAAATAATAATTTTAATATTAACTTTGTTAATTATAAATTTAGAAACAATGCTTTATTCTTTAATTGTTATTTATATAATAAGATATCTTGGTTCAAAATCAAAAATTGGGGTTAGCTCAACAAAAACTTTCTTCATTATTACTAACAAAGAAAAACAAGTCAAAAAATATATCTTAGAAGAACTTAATCATGATTTAACTGAACTGAATACTAAAGGTGGTTATAGTCATAATAAAAGTAAAATATTAATGATTTCTATAGATAATAATCGTTATTATGAATTAAAACAAGGGATATTGTTAATAGATCCTAAAGCATTTATATCGATAACGGATGGTTATGAAGTAATAAATGATTTTAGTTCAATAAAACAAGAACCTAAAAAATAGTTTTTGTTATTTAACTAAATTGTCTACTTTATAAATTAAAGAATATAATTAATTATGAAAAAAGTAATATTATTATTAATTTTAATTAGTTTTTTTATAATTACAGTGTTTAAAGTTGATGCTAGTAAAATAACTTTTCCTTTAATAGGAAAAATAATTGTTATTGATCCTGGTCATGGTGGTACACACTATCCCCAACATTTTAATATTCTGTGCAAAGATTCCATTTGATTTTAATTCTGTCTTCTGGATTACCAGTAATATCTTCGCTAATTATAATCTTTGAAATAAATTCGTCTATTATTATTTTATCTAATTGAGACACTTGTTTGTACTTATGGAAAATGGTTTCCTCAAATACTTTCTGATCTCGATTTTTTTCTATTGAATTCATTTCTTCAGTTATTTGATTAATTCGTAATTTAACATCTTCTATATCATTTGAATAATCACGTTTTAAAGAAATAAATTCCTCAGGAGTGATTAATCCGCTTTTTCTATCTTCATAAAGTAGCTTGAATGTATTATTACTTTCAGCAACTTTAGATTCCAGAAGTTCTTTTTCTTTAATTAATACATCAATAGTTGATTCTACGTTTACATTAACTTTTTTTTTGTAATAACTTTCTTCAAGTGAAGTTAAGTCATAATACTCATTTAATACTTTATTTATTTTGTTTAAAACAAATTCTTCTAATACTTCTAATCTGATATTTTTTCGATTAGGGCATAAATTCATATCCATAGTCCCAAATTTTCTTTGAGTACGACATTGCATATATGCTTTAGTTTTTCCTGAGCCTCTAGGACCGGTTTTATAAACATTTCTTTGGAAAGCTCTATCACAACATTCACAATAGACTTTTTGACTAAAGATACTAACTTCGCCACTCTTAGTTGGTTTAGCTCTAGTTTTAAATTTATCTCTGACAATTCTTGATGTTATTGGGTCAATAATTCGTTCATGTGCATGATACACAATAGACCATTTTTCTTTTGGAACAGCTCTGCTTTTTTTAATTTTATAGCTGATATTTTCTCTAACATTTTGTATCAATGTACCGTCATAGACTTCATTCATAAGAATTTTTCTAATAGTATCAACCGTCCACATAAGAGTTCCGTTTTTAGCTCTACCACAAACAAATTTTAAACCCTGCATTTTTTTGTAAGCACTAGGAGTTGGAATTTTTTGTTCATTTAGATATTGAGCAATTTTCCAATAACCTTTACCAGATTTATACATACTATAAATCGATCCAACAACTTTAGCCGCCACTGGATCAATCACTAAGTGATATTGGTCTCTAGGGTCTTCCATATACCCATAAGGGGCAAATGATCCGGTCCATTCTCCAGCCGCCTTTTTTGCTCTTAAAGTTATTTTGGTATTTTCTGACTGATCTTCAAGTTTCCATTCATCAACCATAGCTGTTATTTGACGTTGTTTTTTATTGCCTTTTACATCAGTATCAATATTGTCTACGAATCCTATAAAACGAATTTTCCACTCGATAAACATTCCATGAATGTATTTTTCAATCATTTCGATACTACGAGCAAAACGAGATTGTGTTTTACTTAGATAAATATCAGTATTTTTAAATTCACAGAATTTTAAAGATTTATTCCATTCTGGACGAGTGGCGTCAGCACCGGTAATATCTTCATCACAGAAGATTCCGACAACTTCCCAGTTTCTTTGATAAGCATATTCTAAAAGCATTAATAACTGATTTTTGATACTTTTACTTACATCAGTTCGTTTATCTTTATCAGTTCCAGCTAATTCTAAATCTTCATCAGATAATCTTATATAGAGTATTACTCTCAGTCTAAGATTAATAATAGTACACTCTTTTAGAGAGGTTTCTATTGAAGATTTAAAGCAATTCAAATTGTTAGGAGCTTTAATATTAAACAAATTTCTTATGTTATTAGATACATACTGCAAAGAGGTTTCATCAAGTAGTTCGTTTACTCTTCGAGTAAGAGCTGTTTCGGATTCAGTTTCAGATATTTTTTCATTAGAAGTTGTATTAAGTATTTGAGTATTATTAGTTAATAATTCACCTGCCTCGATTTCATTAACCATAGTTATAAATTTTCCCATTCATAACCACATGAAAATCGTTAATAATACGAGGCTTATTATAACATATACCTCCTATAATCACAACACTTCGACTTCTTTCATTTGCTCATGACTTATCATTATATTGGCAATTTTTGAATTTATTAATTTTATTAATTGTTCCTTTGTTAATCCAAGATCAACAAATTCACTTATCACATTATTTTGGTCTTTCAAATTAAAATCCTCCTAAAAAAATTTATGCGTAATTCATGGAAATATAATTAATTTCGATATTTCAAATTTGAAGTATAAATTTACACAATCAAAAAGGTATTGTGCTTTAGGACAATTTTAATTTGAAAGAATTAAAAAACATTTTTTAAATAAATTTCGATATTTGTTTTATTATCTATAAAATTAATTATTTTATGATAAATATTATTATCGATATCAACTTTAACGATAGCGTTGATTGTAAAACTATTGTAATGTATATCCAAAAGGACATTAATGACTGTGGATATTTCATCACTAATTTATCCCCTTTACGGATTAAAAAAAAAGTTAAATTATCTAAGGAGAATTAATTATATGAAAGAATCAAAAAATACAGAAGAAAATAAGGAAGTAAACTGTTTCAATTGTGATAATTGCTTATATATTGGCGAGGAAGATTATATTTGCGAAGATTTAGGAAAACCTTTAATTGTCATAGCAGACCATCAGCCATATCAATACTTTAATTCCTGCAAAAATAAAAAAGATTAAAAAAAGGTTTCTAATTTTAAAAACATTATATAGGTGTGTATTTATCAATATTTCCAAAAATTGCCAAAATTCGGGAAATGATAAGTTATTATATTGTAATAATTGATAAAAACTGCTATTATATCTTTGAATTTAGGAACAATAACCCTACAATTTGATTTCCGAAAGCCAAAGGAGGAAATTATATGAGTTCAGTATGGCAGTCAAATAACTTGTTGAAAAAATGGGAAAAAAAGAATCAGAAGATTCTTGTTCAGAGCGATTTCACCTATGATTTAGGGGATCCTTTAAGTGATCCGTTAATTGAAGCAATTTCCAAAGATATCGGAGTCAAAAAAGAGTTTATTTACTTAGGAGCTGGAAGTTGCCAGTTAATCAGTGGAATTATGAGCATTCCTTGCTGGGATAAAGTATATTTATCTCAAATAGAATTTGGTTTATATGAAAGAGCTGCTGAAATATATGGGAAAACATTATTAAGAATAAAAGGAATGCATATTGTTGATTTTATGAAAAATATTAAGAAAATTAAATCGACTGAAAAAGATTTATTATGCATTTCATCTCCAAGATGGTTTACAGGCGAAATGTTTAGTGAAAATCAAGTTATGGAATTGCTAAAAACATTTAAAGGTACAATAATGATTGATGAAGCATACGTTGATTATTCTAATAACGAAACAGGAATGATGAAACTTTGCCTTGAAAATAATAGAATAATTGTTACTAGATCCTATTCTAAAAAATTTCTGGCATCAGGTTTAAGAACGGGTTATCTGATTACGACAAAAAATATTGCAGGATTAAGAACAACTATAATTCCTACACATTCGGTTTCATCATACTCTGCCAATTTTTTTATAAAATTATTAAGTGACGATAAAATCTTGAAATCATTTTATGAAACTAGACAGTATATGAAAAAAAATCGGGACTTAATTTTTGATGAGTTTTGCAAAAATAAAAAGATTAAAGTTATTAAGTCTAATGCCAATTTTATTACTTTGATTTTTAATAGCGTATTGGATTTTGAGAATGTTTACAGTGTTTTAAAAGATTATGCTGGTATTCAAAGATTTGAAAGAGAATGTTTATTTATAAAAATATGGGTTAATAACGAAACTTTTTCTAAATTATTAATCGAAAAAATTAAAGAAGTTTTAAAATGATAAGGCTTTATACTTTGCCAGGATTGGCTTTTAATATGCCGCATATGAGTAGCTGTTTAACAGCAGGATATTTATTAAGAAAAAAAATAGATGTAGCTCATATTGATTTATCAATTAAATTTCTTGATAGCTGTCTTAATGCAAATTATATTAAAACAAATTTAATTAGTAGATATTTGAAACTTAGTCATGATGAAAAAGAAATTCTTAATGGTATAGAAACAAGCATCAACATCATGAAGTCAAGGAATGAATCTACTGAAAAAATATTAAATGCAAACATGAACTTTGGTAAAGCATTAAATGTATTCGCATCATTATATAATTTGAAATGGCACATTAATGGTATGGGATTTAATTATAAAGTTACTACCGTAGATGATTTGCTAGAACTATCATTTTATGAAGAAAATTCGATATTTGATTACATTTTTTCAAAAGAGTTGAGTAATAGTATAGAAGATATAATCATCTTATCTATTAAATATCCATATCAAATGCCATTTGCTTTGAGATTTTCAAAATTATTAAAAGAAAAAAACAAAAAAATAAAAATTATATTGACTGGTGATTATATCACAAATATAAAAGAAAATTGCACAGAGTTAATAAATAAATGTAATTACATTGATGCAGTTGTTTTTAATGGATATCAAAAGGCTTTGGTTAAAGTATTTAATTATTATCATGATGGTAAATCTTCTGCAATTCCAAATACTATTTATAGAAACAGTAAAAATGAGCTTATAATTGGCGAAACTAGAAAAGATACTATAAATGATATTAACGATTATATTCCTAGCTTTGATAATTTGGATTTAAGCAAATATCTCTCAAACATTAGAATAATACCTTTAATACTGAATTATGGATGCTATCATTCAAAGTGTAGTTTCTGTTCAAGATATTATTACTATGGAGGCTATTGTAGATTAGATATAAAGGCAATTTGTAAATTAATAAAAGAACAATATGAAAATAATAAAATAGAGGGGATTTATTTTGTTGACGAATGTGCACCTCCTGAAATTTTGCTCGAAGTATCAAAATATTTAATTGACAATAAAATTAAAATTAAATGGCTTGTCGAAACGAGAATTGAAAAAAGCTTTCTAAACAAAGATATCTCCAAATTAATGTATGAAAGTGGATGTAGAGAAATATCGTTCGGAATAGAATCATACAATAAACGTATTCTTAAACATATGAAAAAAGATTTGGATTTGAAAGTAGCAAAAGAAGTCATGAAAAACTTTTGTTTAAATGGAATATCTGTTTCGGCGACCTTTATGGTTAACTACCCAACAGAATATATTTCAAATACCATTAAAACTTTATTTTTTATAAAAAATTTCAAGTATTTAGATGGATTTAGATTATCGAAGTTTATGTATTTAAGGAATTCGTTTTTAGTAAATAATAGTAATATTGATCCAGCCGCTGATCTTAATATAGTATATGTTTTAAAATCTGATAAACATACAATTTCTAATTGGCTAGTAAATAAATTCTATGAAACAAAAAAGATAAAAAAATATAATGAAATAAGAAATAAAGTTTTATATAGAACTGAGCTTATATATCTTGATAAGTCTCTACTAAGTTTAAATTATAAAAAATAAAATATGTTGGAGGTAGTTAATATGAAATTCTTCTTTAAAAATAAAAAAGATAATAAAAAATTAATTTTTATTAAAGAATTAAAACCAGAAATGACCCAATGCCGTGTTGTTCAAGTTGAAAAAAAGTTAAAGGAAAAAAGTAAAAATGTTTAAGTATGAATTGGTTACTTACGGATACAAGTTTGATTTAAATACTGTGGATTATCCATTATATGTATATTTAGAAATTACGGATAATTGCAATTTCAAATGCAAGTTTTGTTCTGTGGGAAATAAAAGCCACCATTTTATGAAATTAGAACTAGCAAAAAAAATTATTGACAATTTAAGAAACCTTAATATTTATGACATTTATTATACCGGTGGCGAGCCTTTATTACACCCTGACTTTGATAAAATAGTAAAATATGCAAATAGTCAAAACATGAGGCAAACTGTATTAACCAATGGATTCTTAATAGATAAAAAACAAAATATTTTAAAAGACTGTACGTCAGTTTGTGTTTCTTTACATGGAAATAAAGAGATGCATAACAAGATAACTGGAGTTAATTGCTATGACAAAGTAATACATAATATCTTACTATTAAAAAATGTCAGGATTAGTTATACATTAACTGATGACAACCTTATAGAGCAAGACATTTTGAGCGTTTGTGATTTTTGCAAAGAACATAATTTAAAATTATCATTTAATAAATATAATAATATTGGTGACGGGAAGACTAATAATTGTGATGTTGATTTGACTAAATTTATTAAGGTTCTGGAAAATTTAAGATTGAAAAAATATAAATTTTCTATAAACAATTGTCTACCACCTTGTATTGTTGAAGTAAATTACCATCATTTGAGTCATGGTTGTGGTGCAGGCTATATATTTGCAAGCATTGATTATAATGGGAATGTTAAGATTTGCCCTAGTGCAATTGAATCATTTGGTAATATCGAAAAGATATCGTTTAAAAAAATATGGAGTTGTAAAAAGCTAAAAGAATTTAGAGAATTTATATGGATTCCAATACAATGTAGAAGTTGCTTAGACTTATATAAATGTAGGTGTGGGTGTAAAGTTGAGGCGGGTCGAGAACTACTAAAATTTAATGATCAAAAAGTAATAACATATAACGAATACATATGGGAGTTTATAAAAAACAAAAAATTTAGTGTAAACATTAGCTTAATTAGAGTAGAGGGTAAAAATTATATTAATTTATCAGCTCCTCCAAGAAAATTTAATAAAGCTACTTATGAAGTAATCAAAAAACTAAATGATGGACTGGAACCAATTCATTTGGAATATGCTAAAGATTTAATTTTATCTTTATATAGAGACAAATTACTGTTGGAGTGTGATAAGAATGCAAAATAGGAAACTTGATCAAGACAGAAACTTGATATTATGGAATAATAAATATTATGTTGTTAATGATTTCACATATAATTTAATAGAAATGTTTGATAATAAATTTTCAATAAAAGAAATAAAAGAAAACACTAAACTACATAAATTTAAGATTAAGAAATTATATAAAGATATTGAAAAACAAATGTTTTCTAAAGATTATTACGAAGATAATTTGACTCTGGCAACACCAATAAGAGTTCAATGGAAAATTACTAATAAATGCAATTTGAAGTGTAAGCACTGTTATTTAGGTGAACTTGATAATAAAGAAATGCCTTATAAACAAGTAACTCTTATTGTAGATAAAATTATTGCATCAAATGTTATGGAAGTAACCATATCCGGTGGAGAATGTCTTATTTATGAAAATATAGAGGAGGTTGTTTTAAGGCTGTTAGCAAACAATATTAATGTTTATATGTTTACTAATGGTTTATTATTAAAAAAATTCATCGAAAAAATAGACTCAAAAGTAAAAAATAAAAAAGCATTACTATTTTATGTTAGTGTAGATGGCTTAAAAGAAAGTCATGAAAAAATAAGAGGAAAAAACACTTTCACTAAAGCTATTAACAATATTAAACTAGTAGTAGATAAAGGGTATACTGTAATAACTAATACTGTTATTAACAGTATAAATTATGATGATATTATCGATATGATTGTTCTTTTAAAAAATCAAGGAGTTAAAGATATTCAATTATCTAATCTAATAATACAGGGAAGTGCTTCAGAAAATTTAAAAATTAGTTTAAAGCAACAAATGGCATTGAAAGAAAAATTAATAAAATTATATAATAAATGCCCAGAATATGGTTTGATTTATTATTCCGAAGTTCCAGATGAGGATAATTTAAGAAAGGTTTATGCAATAAGTAAAGACAAAGATGAGTATATTGGCAATGATAATTGGCAATGTACCGCAGGAGTTGCTCGTGCTACTGTTGATGTTGACGGTAAAGTTTATTGCTGTCCATTTATGAAAGATAGCCTTATTGGTGATTTAACACTTGAAAAATTACAAAAAATATGGGATAATAAAAAACGTTACCAATTTTTGGAAAAAATCTCAAAAGAAAATGTCAACGGAGTATGCCTTGCAGTTAAACAAGATAACAAAGGAGTGTTTAAAAATGATTAGTATAAAAGATTTTTACCAGTTTAAAAAATCAGCTGAATCTTTTATAACAAACAGTGCATTCAGTAACAGATTGTTATTTGAAGCAATTGAAGATGAGGAATTTGCAAAAGAAATATCTAGTTATATAACAAAACTAAGCAATACTGATGTTAGTTCAGAAGAACTAGAGGCAATTTTTGAAGCACTTAGATTAAGAACTGAAGAATATTATAAATTAGCTAAAAAATCGTCAAATTTTAATCAGAAACTAGATAATGCTTTAAGATCATTAGCATTCTTCTATTTTATAGAGAGTATTGATGAACATAGTGTTTACAGCGAAAGTATTATTGAGAAAATCAAAGAAAAATTTCCTAAAGATTATTTACAGATTGTTTCAGATTTAGATAAATTATTCTTATCTGAGGATACTAAAGGAAAAATTGAACCGATTGAAGAAACTAGAACAATTAATGACGATTTTTTAAAACAATATATTGTTTTAAAGAAATGGCAAGACAAACAGCATTCATATTACGCTGGAGAATATGATAAGTTCTTAACAGAATTACATAGTGAATTTTTGGGAGATAAAGATAAAACATTAAGTGGCTTTGATTTAGAACATAAATCCTTAAGAAAAAGATTGTTTGATAGATTAAGAGAAAAAAAGATTATTGATTTAGACAATGTTAGCCTATTAGCGGGCATATTTAAAAAATTTACTGTTGAATTTGTTGGTGGTAAGATGTACGGCTTAGCAGTATTAAATAGTAAAGGTATTAAAGTCCCATATTCAATGGCAATTCCTGTTGGTGTTGAAGTTACTAAAAAAGATTTAGCAATATTCGAGGAAAAATTTGATAGTTATTCAATTAGAAGCTCTGCTGATATTGAAGATGGTGAAAAGAATTCGTTTGCTGGTATGTTTGATTCATATTTAGATGTAAATTATAAAGATATGATTGAAAATATTAATAAAGTTAAAGGTTCTGTTAACAACGAGAGATTGAAAAATTATATTGCAATTAATGAATTAAATGATCCACAAATGGCGGTTGTAATCCAGTCATTTAAAGAACCTGAGTTTGCAGGAGTATGGGTTGGTAATTCTGATACTGATGGAGTGCTTGAATGGGTAGAGGGCAATGGAGAGAAATTAGTTTCTGGGTCTAGTAATCCAAACACAGAAATATGGAGAGATGGAAATTGCAATTCAGACACATTAAAAGTTAATGGTATTCCAGTAGGGCAAACTTTACTTGAATACCAATCTAAAATTGGATCTAATGCAGACTTTGAATGGATGATATTAGATGGCGAATTAATAATGCTACAATTCAGACCAGTAACTAAAAAAGTTATTGTTAATGAAGACTATGCTAATGATAAAAAAGATGGTTTTCAAGGAATTCCAGCGTCTCCCGGACGTGTTGAAGGCTTAGCAAGATATGTAGATGAACCGAATGATGAAATTCAACAAGACAAGATATTATTAGCTTGGTTGACAGATCCTGATTGGTTACCTCATTTATTAAATTCAAGAGCGGCGGTAACTGCTTATGGTGGATTTTTATGTCATACTGCGATAGTTTGCAGAGAGTTAGGGATTCCATGTATTACCGGAATTGGTGAAGATGCAATGGAAGAAATAACTAAAGAAGAAGAACCATACCTTATTGTGGATGGTAACGCTGGACTAATCAATAAGTTAGAAAAAAAAAATAATAAGGGGGTGAGACCATGATAGAGATTATAAAGAAATTTTTAGAGAAATTATTTAAGTCAGATAATATTTTAATTAACTTAAACGATTTCAACAAACTTGAATCTATGTCAATGGCTGGTCACGGGAATTGTTCTGATCAGTGCTAACTAAAAAAAGTTCACTTAATATAGTGAACTTTTTTTGTTGAAAAGACTTAGAGTTTCCTTGTCAATATATTGAGGATTCAGTTTTAAAATATATGTATCAATATTATTAAATATTTCATCTGCTTGTTTTTCGATATAAGGATTGTTAATTTTATATATATTTTCATTAAGAAGTTTATTAATAAGGATTTTATATGTTACTATTTTATTTTTAGTGAGTTCAAAGTTATTTAACTTAAAAGTTAAGAGGTTGGATAATTCGATTGTTCTATTTTGTTTAATCATTAATAATATTAATAAACTTGTAAAATCTAATTTATAATAGTTTGATGTTTCCTCTACATGAAACATATCGTTAGGTTTTACCATTTGATCATATTTTATACTATGACAAGCTTCATATACTTGATCTATAAAAAAGTTGATTTCATCATTACTACTGGTAATAATATTTTTATAAATAGTAGTAAGTTTATTAAAATGTTTTGTGATATTTAAGTCCACAACATCACAACAATCGACCGAACTCATATATGGAATATAAATTCTATATGTATCAAACCCTAAATCACTATAATCTTTTATTAGAATATCTTGTTCTATGGATTCTTTTAAACATTCTAAAATATCATCATTGTTTATTAAATAATTTTTAAAATTAAGTTTTTTTATTAAAGTTTTATCTTTGCAAAAGAACCCATTTGGTAAATTCCCAGCATTATTATTAAAACATTTTAACCAATTATATGATAAATAATCATATTTGTATTTATTATCTAAAACTGTTAAAGGAATTTTTTCAATCATTTTTTGATTTAAATCTTTTACTGTCATTCCTTGAAACATTTCTGTAATGCATCTGGAAAGTGCAATATCAAAAGAATAATCAGCTCCAACCGTAAATGTGTATTTTGTTTCATCAGCATTCAATACTAATAAACCAACAACTGGATATTTTTCTAAAGAGCAATCTTTTATGTAGTATTTATACCCTAGTTTTTCTAGTTCATTTAGTAACTCTCTATTTTTTTTATTAATAGGATAGTTATTTATATCAATATTTTTTACTTTCCGATTATTATCTAACAAATATTTATAGCAATATCTTTCTAAAATTTCAAAAATACCTTGGTTTACAGCCTCTGAAAAGCTATTTCCTGAAGCAAGACCATTCGTATGACAAAAAAAGTTGATAGCACTTAAGGGCGCTGAAACATACTTATTTGTTTTAAGGTTAAGTAATTTTTCTGTTTCAAAATAAACACTATCAAGATCAAAAAACTTTTTTTTATATTCTTGGGAAGTATTAACTAATAATGAATCAAAGTATTTATTATTTCGAGCTGTAATATTTGTTTTTGATTCTTTTACTTTTGATTTATCTAACATCTTGCTTTGAAGTCTTTCCATTAATTCTGCATAAGCTGATGCTTTTGCTAATACATATGATAGTCCTTTTCCGTTTGATCCTTTTTTATTACTAAGTTCTAATCTTAATGAATATACTCCATTTAGATTTTTTCTTTTTCCTTTTTCCTTAACCTTTATTTTATTTTTCTTTAATATTTTTTTAATATTATTAACTGTCGTTTTTGGTGGAATATCTTTCCTCGAAGTATTTAGTTTATTATAGTCGATTATTTGATTATTTTTATATATATTAGAATTGTACTCATGCGTGAGATTATAAAGAATTATTGTTTTCTTCTTTAAATAATCAAACTCTTTCAATTCGTTATAATCCGTTATAAAAGAATATTTTGGATAGCGTTTCTTTATTTCATTAATATATTTTAAAATACTTGGAGATATTATTAAAATTGTTAAACAATCATTGCTTATTAGAAAATCTATACCGATGTTTATATTTTTATGATTACTTTCACTAAAATAATTAATATAACAAATATAATTTGCACTTGGTAGATAATTAACAATATCTAAATCATTTAAAGAACTACCTAGTATCCCTATGTTCTTTTTAGGCATCATGCACCTGTTTAAACATTATTTGAATAGTATTGCAATCTATTTCATCTAGCGTATCATATTCATAAGATATATCAATAATATAAAATCCGTTTCTATCTGCAATTCTTTTTAAAGTTTCTATTTCCAAATATAGAAGATTCATAATGTGCGAAATTGTTTTTTGCTTCATGGATTTTAAATTAACTATATTGTAGGATTGATACATTTTAAGAATTTTGTTAGATGTTTTTATATCTCTGTTTAAATATTGAGTAATTTTTATTATAACTGCTGTTTCATTAGCCACGCTATTTGTATAAATAGGATATTCTGATGTAAGTAATTTTTTCGGATTTGGAATATCAATTATTAGTATACCGTCTTTTGTTATTACTTTTTTTATTTGATCGAAAGTTTTATCAATGTATTCAAAAGTAGGATTCCAATTAAGACTATTTGAATAGATTAAATCATATTTACTATTTAGTCTAATTAAATTATTCATATCAAGTTTATAAAAACTTGTATTTTTATTACTAAAGTTCTTTTTTTTGGCAACTTTAATCATGTTATGTGAAAAATCAATCCCGCAAAAAATAACTTTTTTATCATCTGCTAAATGATATATTGTTTCACCAGTGCTACATGACAAGTCTAAAAAACAATTAATATTATTATCCTTTAAAATACTTTCTAAAAATAAAACTCTTTCTTTAGTACATGGTTTACAAATTACATCATAAAAAAATGCTATCGAATCCATAAACTTATTCGTTTTATTTACTAATTTATACACCCTCATCAACTCCAATAGTTTTATTATATTAAAATGCTAGTTTATAGTCAATAAAATAGGTGAAATACAGAAAAATAGATTAATAGGATAAATTGTAAAAAAATAGAAAAAAGAATAAAAAAATGCTATTATAAAATTAATGAGAAAGCAGGGGAAATATGTCAAAAGAAATAGAAGATTTTCAAAGATTAAAAGAAAGTTTAGAGGGAAGAAAACCGTCTAAAGAAATGGTATGGTTACAACAATACAAAGATGGGGCTTTTGAACGTGCAAATAACATTCCAGCAAATATGACTGTTTGGGACGTATTAGAGGAAAAATTGCTTGAATTTGTTGAAATTCCAGCAATAGAATATTTTAAAAGGGAAATATCAAGACCGGATTTTATTGATAATGTCTATTTATGGGCTAGAACTTTTAGAGCAATGGGAGTTGAGGAAGACGAAATTGTCCCAATATACGGACCGTTTTTTCCGGATATCTGTGCTATGACATTTGCTTTAAATATGATTGGTGCAACAGCATACTTTTTAAAACTCGCAATATCGAAAAAAGCTTTAGAAGAAGAAACATCAGAATCAAAGATTGCGGTAGTTTTTGATGGTATGTGGGAAAATGTTAAAGATGTGTTTTCTGATACTCGATTTAAGAAAATATTGGTAGCAACTCCAAGTGATGCTATGATAACGCCAAAAAAAGAATTGGTATCATTAGTAAGTTATTTTCAGCAAAAGAAAAATAAATCTGCTGTGCCACGTACATCAAAATATGTATGGTTAGATGATGCTAAACAAATAGCTGATTATTATACTGGGAAAGTTAAAGTTCCATTTGTTGAAAATAGAAATGCTTATATTAATTCGTCAAGTGGAACAACAGTAGGGGGAATTGTTAAGGGAACTATTGCAACAAACGAGAGTGTTATTGCTCAATTATTACAGGGATATAATGCTGAAATTCCATTTAACATTAGAAAAAGATGTCTCACTGATCTTCCACCAACAGCTTCTACTGCTTTAAACTGTTTATGTATGTTGCCACTTTATCACGGAATGACTCTTATTAATGATCCAAGAATGAGTGAAGCAACGGTCTTTGATGCGATTATGAAATACAAACCAGAAGTAGCAATTAAAACAGGCAGTTTTTGGGAGTCGTTCTTTAGACGAGTTGAACAGGAAATTGCACGAGGAAAAACACCAGATTTGAGTTTTTTTGAAATGCCAATACTTGGTGGTGAGGGTGCAATTCCAGAAGATTATTATTATTGGAATGAATTAATGTTTAAATGTGGTAGTAAAGTTCCAATCTTTTCAGGTTGCGGTATGTCCGAAGTTTTTTCCGTAAGTTCAGTTAATAAATTAGATATGCAAAAATCACTTTATGATGAACAATATCCAGTTGTTTCAGTAGGAATTCCTTATCCCGGAGTAACAGTAGGAGTATTTGATAAATCGGGAAATGAATTAGGATATCATCAACGCGGGGAACTTTGGATAAAAGGCAAATCAGTTATGAAAGGATACTATGGAAAACCAGAACTAACTGCAAAAACAATAGATCAAAACGGGTGGTTACATACAGGAGACTTATATCATATAGAGGAAGACGGTAGATTAAGAATATGGGGAAGAATGTCCGATAATATAATTCTTTCGGATAATACCGAAATGCCACTTTTTGATATTTCTAATCAAATTAGAAGTGATGAGGCTATTAAATATTGTTTTGTTAATGCAATGCCATTAGAAGATGGAACGAATGCTTTGGTAGCTCATATTATATTTTATCCAAATTTTACTGGTAATAAGGAAGAGGTTATTAGAAGATTAGAAACAATGTTAAATGAATCAATACCAAATATTTCTATTGCCGGTTATAAGGAACATGAATTAACTTTTGAATCATCTAAAACAACTGCTAAAAAAGACAGAAACAAGTTAATGGAACATCTGGATGGTTATATAAAACCAGATTCAAATGGGATGTTAACTTTAACATTAGTTAGAAATGAAGCAACAGGAAAACATACATTAGAATATTCTAAGCTAGAAAAACCAATGACAATGTCTTTAAGACGATAAATCTTATTCAACCATAAAAAAGAATTTTATTCTTTTTTATTTTGTGGTATAATTTATTTAAGATAAAAAAATAAAGGTGGTCAATAATGTGGAATTTGGTATTTTTATTCGCGGGTTTCTTTTTGACCTCTTTATTGTTACTTGTATTTATTTCCAAAAAGAGAGTCCGTTCTTTTGAAAATAGAATTTTCTTTATATTAACAATTGCTAATTTCATAGGATTTATATCTGAAATATTTCTTCAGATTGCAGTAAGATTATTAGGGGCAGAAAATATAATAGGGCTACTTTTGGGAAGATTATATTTAATCTATATTCTAGCTTGGATGGGAGTTTTTTCTATATATACTTTTTTGGTTACTAGAAGAACAAAAGAAAATGAGCCTACAAATCAAGGAATCCCTATAGATAAAACCAGACAATATAAAATAATGAGATTAATACATATCATATTTATAATTATAACAGGAATAATTTCTTTGATTCTTCCAATGCTGATTTATTTTAAGGAAAACGAAATGTATAGTTATGGAGCGGCAGTAGATTTTGCAAAAGCGATTTCTGCAATATACGTTATTATATGGATTGTTCGATTAGTTTTTAACTATAAAATGATGAGAGAAAAAAAAGTATTACCAATTTTAGTTACAATATTTTTATTATTAGCAAATGTTATACTTCAAACAATTAATCCAACTGTATTAATTGCTACTTTTACTATGATGTATACTTGCTATGTTCTTTTCTTTACCATAGAAAATCCAGATTTAAAAATGCTTCATGAAATGGCTCTGGCTAAAGATATGGCTGAAAAAGCAAGTAGAGCAAAATCAGATTTTCTTTCCAGTATGAGTCATGAGATAAGAACCCCATTAAATGCCATAGTAGGACTTAGCCAATTAAATGAAGATGTTGAAACATTAGAGGAATCTAAGGCGAACTCAAAAGATATTGTTAATGCTTCTAAAACATTGCTTGAGATAGTTGGGAATGTTTTAGATATGTCAAAAATAGAATCTGGTAATATTGAGATAACTGATTGTGATTATAATCCGTATGAAACGTTTGATAATGTAACTAAAATTATCGATTATAGGTTTAAAGAGAAAAATTTACAATTAAATGTTAAAATTGCCCCCGATCTTCCTAATGTTCTATTTGGAGATTCTGCAAATATAAAAAAAGTTTTATTAAATTTACTGACAAATGCCGTAAAATATACGAGCGAGGGACACGTTGACTTTGTTGTTAATTGCATAAATAAAGATAATGTATGCAGATTAATAATTTCCGTAGAAGATACAGGTAGGGGAATCAAACCAGAACAAATCGATAAGTTATTTACCAAATTTAATCGATTAGAAAAAGATATGAATACCACAACTGAGGGAACAGGATTAGGCTTAGCCATTACTAAACATATAATGGAATTAATGGGTGGAAATGTAACAGTCCAAAGTGTTTACGGCTCTGGAAGTAAATTTACTATTACTTTAAATCAAAGAATCAAAAGTATTAATGAAAGTAATAATAAAGATAAATTTAAAGAAAATGCAATTGATATTGATAAATTGAAACTAATAGATACTGATTCAGAGCCAAACACTATCAATACAGAATTGAAAGAAAAAATTAATCTTCTTGATTTTTCTGGAAAAAAGATATTATTAATAGATGATAATAATTTGAATTTAAAAGTTGCAGCTAGATTATTAAAAAATTATAAATGTGAAATGGTTGAAGCCTCTAGTGGGCAGGAATGTATAGATAAAATAAATAATGGAGAAAAGTTTGATTTATTATTTGCTGATATAATGATGCCAAACATGAGTGGCACGGAAATGCTGAAAATATTAAAGGATAGAGGATATTCTGTGCCGATTGTTGCCTTAACTGCTGATGTAGATGTTAATGCTAAAGATAAGTATATATCAGCAGGCTTCGATGATTACATAGGAAAACCAATTAAGATACAAGAATTAGAAAAAGTATTAAAAAAATTTTTAACTTAAAGAGATGAATTGGGATACGCTAAAAAGCATATCCCTCGCATATTAATTAATGTCAATATCTTTATCTTTTTCAACATTTTTATCATGTTGAGTAGATAAAAAGCTGAGCTTATCTACAATAATTTCAGTTGAATATTTCTTTTCCTTTTTATCGTTTTCATATGATGAAGTTCTTACTTGACCACGAATAGCAACTAAATCTCCCTTTTTACAATATTTTGATATTTTTGTTGCTATTCCGTCTAATAAAACACATTTAATAAAATCACTTTCATAAACACCGTCAACATTTTTATAACTTCTTTGGACGGCTAAGTCTACATCTAAAACTATTTTCCCATTTTCGGTTTGGATAGTTTCAGGATCAGTAGTTAATCTTCCGATTAAATAAACCAAATTACTCAATAATTCTTCCTCCTTTCAAAAAGAATCGGACAAATTTTTGTTAGACTCTTTATTATTAAATTTGAATAAAATTATAATAATATTGTTTTTACCACCACCTTTAAGAAAAAAAGAATCTCAAATATGAGATTCAACAAAAATTAATGAATAGCTTGTCCTTTTGATATATAAAAAATAAAAACATTCAATTCCGATTTTAATCAAATTCCCTGTATTATTAAGGATTTCTAGTGGTTTCTTATTTGGTGGGTTTAATTGGTACTGCCACATGGTGGTGTTGATAATGGAGCCAGCTATTTAAGTGTAAAAGAAGATAATATTAATTTAGCTATCAGTTTATTTTTAAAAGAAGAACTTGAAAGAAATGGAGCTGCGGTTATTTTAATAAGAGAAGGAGACTATGATTTAAGTAAACCAAATGCTTTATATCGTAAAAAAAGTGATTTTGATAATCGAATTAGGATTATTAATAATAGTAATGCAAATATGTATTTGAGTATCCATTTAAATTATTTTAATCAAAGAGCTTATTATGGTCCGCAAGTATTTTATACAGAAAATATAAAATCTAATCTAAAAATTGCTAAAATATTACAAGAAGAATTAAATAAAAGTCTAAAAACTAAAAGAAAGATAAAAAAAATTAATAATTCTAATTATATGTTTGGGAAATTAAATGTTCCAGGAGTATTAATTGAATGTGGTTTTTTATCTAATTACAATGATCGTAATAATTTACAAAAAAAAGACTATCAAAAAAATATTTCCTTAACAATTACTAAAGGAATTATTAATTATTATAAATAAATTAAAAAAGGTGCAATATTACAGTTTTTTATAAGTGATTAGTATTATTTTAAAATAATTTATGATATAATCTTATAATAGGTGAAGAGCATGGCTAAAAAAGTATTTAAAACAATAGATGAACAAATAGCAATCATGCAAAATAAAGGCTTAATTATAGATGACATTGATTCTGCCAAAGATATATTAATTAGAGAAAATTATTTTTTTTTGAATGGTTATCGGCATTTATTTTTAAAGAGCCCTAATGATCGATATTATCTAGATGGTACTACTTTTAAAGAATTATATTCGGTCTTTAATTTTGACCGTCAAATTCGTAATATTATTTTTAAAAATTTATTAATTGTTGAAAATAATATGAAAAGTATTTTTTCATATCAATTATCTAAAGAATATGGGTATCATGAATCAGATTATTTAAAGGCTTCTAATTTTACGAATAATTCAGAAAAAAGTAGACAAGTAAATGATTTATTAAAAAAAATGAAAAGACAAATTAGAGTAAATGGTAGTCAACATGCAGCAACAAGTCATTATACAAATAATTATGGATATATACCGATGTGGGTAGTGGTAAAAGTTTTATCTTTTGGTATTATAAGTGAACTTTATTTAATAATGAAAAGATCAGATCAAGAGGCTATTTCTAATATATATAATGTAAGTGTTGAAAATTTAACTATTTATATGCCAATCCTTGCGAATTTTAGAAATTTATGTGCTCATGAAGATATTTTATATAATCATAGAAACCAAAGAACAATATCAGATACAAAATACCATAATGATTTAAATATTGCAATTATGGATGGGGAATATATATATGGAAAAAATGATTTATTTGCATTGATAATAATTTTAAAACAATTACTACGTGATGAAGAATTTCGATTATTAATTAGTGAATTAAGCTATGAAGTTGATATCTTAACTGGTAAATTAAATTCAATAGAAATTGCTAAAGTATTAGATGCTATGGGATTCCCATTAAGTTTTAAAGAATTATCAAATATGTAGGAGTGATAGAATGAAAAAAAATATAATAAGTATAATAATAGTAGCAATAATAGGAATTGTATTAGGAGCAGGAGGACTCTATTATGCTACAACAGAATTAGGATGGTTTAGTCAAACAGTTATAAATAAATCTGAAAAAGAAGTAACTATTAATGATAGTGGAATTGCTGATGCTGTAGAAAAATTATATGATGCTGTTGTAGTAGTATCTGCATATAAAGAAGATAAGTTAGTAAGTAGTGGGACTGGTTTTGTATATAAAGAAGTGAATAAAAAAGCTTATATATTAACCAATTCACACGTTGTGAATGGTGCTCAAAAAGTAAAAGTTCAATTTACTGATGGAAATACTTATGATGTGAAAATAGCTGGTGATGATGAATATTCTGATATTGCAGTTTTATCCATTGATAAAGATAAAATTATAAAAAAAGCTGAATTAGGAAGTAGTGAAAAAGCTCGTTTAGGCGATACGGTATTTACAATTGGAGCGCCTTTAAATACTGAGTATTCATGGACTGTTACAAGAGGTATTTTAAGTGGTAAAAATCGTTTAATCGAAGTTAGTGCTGTTAACGCATCAGCAGGGAATTTAGTAATGTCAGTATTACAAACCGATGCGGCAATAAATTCAGGTAATAGCGGAGGACCAATAGCTAATTCAAATGGAGAAGTAATTGGAATTACTAATATGAAATTAATTAGTGGTGGTGTTGAAGGTATGGGATTTGCAATTCCGATTGAAGATGCCATAAATATATCAAATCAATTAATTGATAATAAAAATATAATTAGGCCAGTTCTAGGTGTTGGAACTTTAGATGTTACTGACATAGAAGCATTACAACATCAATATGGTATTAAACTAGATAATTCAATCATGCATGGAGCAGTTATTGGTTATGTCCAAAGTGGAAGCCCAGCTTCTGAAGCAGGCCTTGAAAAAGGGGATGTAATTACTAACTTTGGAGATTATAAAGTTACTTCCTCGGCAAAATTAAAGTATTATTTATATAAATATAAAGTTGGTGATAAAGTTTCATTATCTTATATTCGAGGTAAAAAAACCGAAACTGTAACCATTGATTTAAATCAAAAAGCAAGTTAGTGATAATTTGCTTTTTTATGATATACTATTACTGTTAAAAAGCAAATTGAAAGTAGTTGATAAAATGTTAAAAGCAGGTATAGTCGGTTTGCCTAATGTAGGTAAAAGCACTTTATTTAATGCCATAACTAAAAAAAATATCTTAGCAGCAAATTACCCTTTTGCAACTATTGATCCTAATATTGGAGTAGTTACTGTTCCTGATTATCGACTTGAATATCTAGAAAATTTATATCTTCCTGAAAAAGTAGTTCCTACAACATATGAATTTACTGATATAGCCGGATTAGTAAAAGGAGCTTCTAAAGGAGAAGGATTAGGAAATAAATTCTTATCTCATATTAGAGAAGTAGATGCTATTGTTGAAGTAGTTAGATGTTTTGAAGAAACTGATATTATACACGTTGAAGGAGAAGTAAATCCTTTACGAGATATCGAAATAGTTAATACTGAGTTAATTATTTCTGATTTAGAAATAATCCAAAATAGAATAAATAAAATATCTAAAAAGATTGAAAGTACCAAAGATGCTTTAGAAAAAAAAGAATATTTAATCTTAAAAAGATGTGAAGAAGCATTATTAATAGGTAAATCTTTAAGGAGATTAGATTTTGATAAAGATGAATTACTTATCTTAAAAAATTTCTCTTTAATAACTTTAAAACCAATTATTTATATGGCTAATGTAAGTGAAGAAGATGCCGTTATAGGAGACAATAAATATACTCAAATAATTAAAGAATATGCTGGCAAAGAAAATTCATCGGTAATTGTCATGAGTGCTAAAATTGAAAGTGAACTTGCCGAGTTAAATGAAACTGATAAAAAACAGTTTCTATTAGATCTTGGAATATCAAATAGTGGATTAGATAAATTAATTTATGCAACTTATAATTTATTAGGTTTAGAAACTTTTTTTACGAGTGGTAAAGATGAATGCCGAGCATGGACTTTTAAAAAAGGAATGAAAGCACCAGAATGTGCTGGTATTATTCATTCTGATTTTGAAAGAGGTTTTATTAAAGCTGAAATAATGTCTTTTGATGATCTTCAAAAATGTGGTTCAGAATTAAAAGTAAAAGAAGCAGGTAAAATGCGTTTAGAAGGAAAAGAATACTTAATGCAAGACGGCGATATTTGTTATTTTAGATTTAATGTTTAGAGAAAGGAAATAAAAATGACTATTAAAGAATTTAATGAAAAATTATCATCTAGTGATCCAACTCCTGGAGGTGGTGCAGTAACTTCATTAATATCATCAATTGCCATTTCTTTGTCTTTAATGGTAGCTAACTTAACCTTAGGGAAAAAAATATATCAAGAAAATGAAAAAGAGATTAAATTAATAATAAAAGACGCTGAAAAATATAAGCATAAATTTTATAATTTAATCAATAAAGATGAAGAAGTATATTTAGAATTATTAAAATCATATAAAACACCAAAAGATAATATTAATAGAAATAAAAAGATTGAATCCGCTTTAGTTAAAGCAGCTTTAGTACCTTTAGAAGTTTTAAATAATATAGAAAATATTATTTATATTTTAGAAACACTGATGATAAAAGGTAATATATTATTAATAAGTGATGTTGCTATATCGGCATCAATATTTAAATCTGCTGCCGAATGTTCATTAATGAATGTTTATATAAATACTAAAGCGATGAAAAATATCAAAAAAGCTCAAAAAATAAATGAAGAAGCATCTGAATTAGAAATTGATATTACTAAACGAATTAATAATATATTAGATAATATTAAAAAGGAATTATTATGATTAAATTATATGGGGCTCCTGTAGTTAATAGAATATTAAATGATATAAATGATAAATTAAAATATTTAACCAAGAATAATTTAATTCCTAAACTTGCAACTATCAGGTTAGGTGAAAATACTGATGATGTTTTATATGAAAAATCGATAATTAAAAATTTTAATAATGTCGGAATAAAAACTGATATTTATGTTTTACCAATTAATACTAAACAAAATACTTTAGAAAAATTAATAAAAAAACTAAATAATGATGAAACAATCCATGGTATTCTTATCTTTAATTCTTTACCAAAATATATTGATGAATCACAAATAAAAAAAGTAATTAAAGAACAAAAAGATGTTGATAGTATTTCTTATAATAATATTGCCAAACTTTTTATTGGTAAAAAACCAACATTTATACCATGTACAGTAGCTGCTGTTATTGAATTACTTGATTATTATAATATTGATGTCGAAGGTAAAAAAATTACTATAATTGGCAGAAGTGAAATAGTAGGAAAACCATTATCAATAATGCTACTTAATAAAGATGCAACCGTTACAATATGTCACTCTAAAACAATAAACTTAATAGAGGAATGTCAAAAAGCGGATATTTTAATTAGCTCAGTAGGTAAAGCTAATTTAATAACTGATAAATATATTAATAAAGATCAAGTTATAATCGATATTGGAATAAATTATGTTGACGGAAAAGTATGTGGAGATGTCGCTTTTAATTCTGTTAAAGATAAAATAAAAATGATTACGCCAGTTCCTGGGGGGATTGGTGCTATAACAACCATGATTTTAATAAAAAATACCGTTTTTAATGCATATAATTTAAATGTTAATACTAAAGAAAATGTTAGTAATAACTTTATAAATTAATTAGATAGTGATATAATTATTTAACAAAAAGGTGTGATTTAATGAAAGTATCTCAAATCGGTTTAATACCAAGAAAATTAGAAAGTTTAGATTCACAATTTCCCGTTCAAGATATGTTAATTCAAACTGGTCAAGTTACTCAATTTTCTAGTGGCATATATGGTTATGGACATATTCCTTTTTTAGTGAAAAAAAATATTAACCAAATAATAAGTGATGTTTTAACTAAATATGGATGTTCAGAAATATCGTTACCTATATTACAACCTGAATGTTTATGGCAAGAATCAGGCCGATTAGAAAAATATGTGGCAAGTGATGTAATGTTTCGTTCTTTAACTAACAAAGGAAATTATTGTTTAGCTCCAACAGCTGAAGAAGCCGTAGTAAGTTATGCTAAACCCCTTTTAACATCTTATAAAAACTTACCGGTTACTTATTTTCAAATTGGTGAAAAATTCAGAAATGAAATAAGAACTAGAGGATATTTATTAAGAGGAAAAGTTTTTGAAATGATGGATGCCTATAGTTTTGGTAGAAATCAAAATGACTTAGACGTTGAATATAATAAAATGAAAGAAGCTTATTTGGAAATATTTAATACTTTAGGACTAAATACTCAAGCTGTAATTGCTGATAATGGTGATATGGGGGGGAAACGTTCGGAAGAATTTATGTGTTTATCTTTAATTGGTGAAGATAAAATTTTAGTTGATGAAACAACCGGAAAAGCATTTAACTCTGAATTATTAGAAAAACCAGATTATATTAACTTTTTAAAAGATAATTATGGAATTGAAGATATTAACTCTTTAGTTACTAAAAAAGCTGTTGAACTTGGCCATATATTTCAACTAGGAGATGTTTATGGTAAATCTATGAATGGTACTTATATAGATGAAAAAGATCAACAACAACCTTTTGTAATGGGCTGTTATGGAATAGGTGTTAGTAGAACTTTAGCAATGGTATATGAAAATAATATTATTAAGAATAATGAAGGTAAATTTGAAGGGGTAGTTTTACCAATTAATATTGCTCCCTATTTAGTATATATAATTCCTAAGTTAGATGAAAAAGATAAAGTTGATAAGGCCTTATCTGTTTATAATGAATTAAATTCTTACAATGTAAAAGTTTTATATGATGATCGAGTTGATATGGGAATAGGCGCAAAAATAAAAGATAGTAAAATAGCAGGTACCCCTTATGTAGTTGTATTTGGGAATACCTTAGACCAAGGATTTGTTGAAGTAGAAAATAATCTTACTGGTGCAAAAATAAAATTATCAACAGAAGAATTTATTGATATTTTTAAAGAATTAAAAATAACTAAGAAAAGTAATAATAGTGTTGAAAATATCATTAAAAAAGATAAATAAAAAATTTATAATGCGTTTGCATATTAAATAGTGGTATGCTATAATACCAACAGAGCTTTACAGCTCCTTGCTTGCATAATGGCAAGCCGAATAGACCAAAAGGAGGGAAGAAAATACAATGAATAAATATGAAATTATGTTTATTGTAAAAACCACAATTGATGAACAAGAAGCAAAAAAAAGTGCTGCTAATTTAAAATCAATTATCACTGACATGAAAGGTGAAATAATTGAATTTAAAGAAATAGGCCAAAAAAAACTTGCTTATCCTATTAAAAAGGAAGTAACTGGTTTTTATTATCTAATTGTTTGTAATACAAACGCTGAAACTATCTTAGAGTTTGAACGTAAAACAAGAATAGATGAAAATATTTTAAGACATTTAATTATAAATTTAGATAAGGAGTAAAATATGAATAATGTTAGTTTAGTTGGAAGATTAACTAAAGATCCAGAGTTAAGAAGTATATCAGATGGACGTGCAGTTGTTAATATAAATCTTGCGGTAAATAGAATTTTTACTAATGCAAGTGGTGAAAGAACAACCGATTTTATTCCGGTTGTTGTTTGGAATAGACAAGCTGAAAATTTAGCAAAATATTGTTCTAAAGGTTCACAAATAGCTGTTACTGGAAGAATTCAAACAAGAAGTTATGACCATAGCGATGGAACAAAAAGATATGTTACTGAAGTATTAGCAGAATCTATAACTTTTTTAAGTAGTAAAAATGATGGAACTTCGAATACATATAATACTCAAGTAAAAGGTCAAAATGAAAACGAAATGCAAACTTCTGATATAAATGAAGATCCTTTTAAAGATTTTGGATCAGAAGTAGTTTTAAGTGATGATGACCTACCGTTTTAAGGAGGAAAAATAAATGGCTGAATTTTATCGTAAAAAGAAAAAAATTTGTCAAATGTGTGCTGGCAAAAGCGTAGATTATAAAGATGTAATGATTATGAATAAATATATTAATGAAAAAGGAAAAATAATGCCTCGAAGAATGACTGGGGCATGCGCTAAGCATCAAAGATATATTGCTAATCAAATTAAAAGATCTCGTTTAATGGCCTTAATACCATTTGTAAAATAAAAAGTTGTCTCAAACAACTTTTTTTGATGTTTATATAATTTCCCAATTGATAATTTTATTGAATAAATAAGCGAAACTAGTGTAAGCATGCGCGAGAACTCATAATCTAAATTTAAAATTCTAATATTAAAATTAGGTAGTTTCGTTAAAAAAATCTTAAAATGTTTTTATTAATTATTGTTATTTTAATTTTCTCTAATTCCTAAATATAATCTTGTTGGTGAAGTAAATAAGTAAATTCCAGTTTAAAAATAAAATTTAAAAAAGTAAGACTAAGTTCCACAGTTAGGGAACTTTTTCGATGTAAAAAAATTAAAAGTATGATAAAATAGTAAATAAATTAGAAATTCACTCCATGTAAAAAGACAACTGAGTTTTAATTTTCAGAAAATTAAAAGACTAAATTCCAGTTGTTAATAGTTATTAAATACGTTGTATTTGGATGTTTCTAGTTTGAAGAAGTAATTACTTCTTCTTAGTTAAGAGATATGGTTTTAGGATGACCTCATCTCTTTTAATTTGCTTGATATTTAGTTTATCAGTTAGATCTTTACCATATAAAAACTCGAACATTTCATATGGTGTCTTTCCTTTGTATATTTCTCTAGGAGTTGAATTGATATGTGAAAACATTAAGTCTAAATCCTGCTGAGTAAGAAAAGATAAATCTATTTCATTAGGTAAAATATCTCTAATATAGTTATGATTGTTTTCAACATGAGGTTTTTGCCAAGAGGCCATAGGATCACAATAAAATATTTTACATCTATATTCACTAGTAATAGCATTTGCTTCAAACATATCCCATTTTTCAAACTCAACACCCCGGTCAGTTATGATAAGTGGAAAGGTAAGACAAAATAATTCATGACCTAACTTTCCTTCTAATTTATCAAAAGCCTCAGACATTGATATATTGGTTTTTTCTTTGTGCAAAAAACCAATCATAAAGTTTGTATCTTCGAAAATTAAAGTTTGAATGTAAGGACCAGATAAAGAATTCATAACAGTATCCATTTCTACAGTTTTAATAATAGGATTATTGTTTTTAAATTCTAAATAATCTTCATACTTACGAGTTAGATAATTAATGGGTTCTTTTCTTTTTTTATATTTATCTTTAGGAAGTTTTCTTTTAACTTTTTCTTTTAAAGAAAGATTAATTAAGCCCTCATTTCTAAAAATCCCTATATCAATATAATTATAAATAGTTTGCTTACATTGTTTAATTTCAGGATGATTAGCTTTAATTTGGTAAATAGATTGTCCTTGATTAATTAAAGGAACAATAATAGAAGCAAGAGTTTTTATTTCATTTTCATCAATATTAATACCTGCTCTAGAATTAACCAAATTTCTTTGATAATTTGCATTAGCAGAATCAGCTTTATAAAAATAATGGTCTAAATGACAAGTATTAATTCTAGGACATTTGTTACAAGCACCAGGACTTCTATCTCTTTGCTTACATTTGATTTCTTCATATTTTGCACATTTAAATTTACAACCACCACAAAGTTTATTGTGAATACATAAACTAGGGCGATAGTAAGTATTCCTAGCGTTCTTTTGTCTATGAAGTCTTATTTCTTTAGCAACAGTAGTTGGGTCTTTACCGATAGTTTTAGCAATAGCAACTTTTGTAGAACGATTTTCAATACCAGTTTGAATAATTTTTCTCTCATTCAAAGTAAGGTGAGAGTTATCGTGTAATAATTTTCTTTTCATAAAAATAAATCCTTTCTAGGACTAGAGACATCCGAGGATTTATTATAAATATTAAAATTAATATTGCAATACTTTAAACTGGAACTTCTTCTAAGACTTACTTCCGCTTTCTTATATCTAAACTGGAATTTACTTATTTACTTCACATCCATAACAAATTTAAGTTGAATTTAAGAAATAATACTGAAAGTGTGCTATAATATTTTTAAATTTTATTTGAATTGAGGAGATTATATTATGTTAAACTTTACTGACAAAAAACCTTCAGAAGAAAAAGCATGGTTAAAAAATTACAAAAAAAATGCTTTTAATCTTGCTAATCAAATACCCGAAAATATGACCATATGGGATGTTCTAGAAAAAAAATTAATTGAATATGTGGACTATCCTGTTATAGAGTATTTTAAAAAAGAAATTACTCGACCTGACTTTATTGAAAATGTATACATTTGGGCTAGGACTTTTAGAGCTATGGGGGTAGAAGAGGATGAAGTAGTTCCGATATATGGACCTTTCTTTCCAGATATTTGTGCTATGACTTTTGCTCTAAACATGATAGGAGCAACAGCGTATTTCTTAAAACTTGCTATATCAAAAGAAGCTTTAATTGAGGAAACAATTAATTCTAAAATAGTTGTTGTATATGATGGTATGTGGGAAAATGTTAAAGAAGTTTTCTCTGATGATAGATTCAAAAAAGTTTTAGTTGCAACAGCATCAGACGCTATGGTTACTCCTAAAAAAGAAATAGTATCAATTTTAAATTATTTTTCAAGCCTTAAAGATAAATCTGTAATTCCTAAAAACTCTAAATATATTTGGCTAGATGATGCAAAAAAGATTGCTAATTACTATACTGGTAATGTTAAAGTTCCATTTAAAAAAAATAGAAATGCATTTATCAATTCATCAAGTGGTACTACTATAGGTGGTCTTACTAAAGGAACTATTGCTACTAATGAATCAGCTATAGCACAACTTTTACAAGGTTATCACGCTGATGTTTTATATCATGAAGGAGATAGATGTTTAACTGATTTTCCACCAACAGCATCTACTGCACTTAACTGTTTATTTTTGCTTCCCATTTATCACGGTATGACTTTAATTAATGATCCAAGAGTTAGTGAAAAAACAGTATATCAAATGATGATGAAATATAAACCACAAGTAACAATTAAAACGGGAAGTTTTTGGGAGTCATTTTTTAGAGAAGTAGAAAAAGAAATTGCTAGAGGAAAAACTCCTGATTTAAGTTATCTTAAAATGCCTATTATGGGTGGAGAAGGAGCTATACCAGAAGATTTTTATTATTGGAATGAACTGCTTTTAAAGTGTGGTAGTCCAGTACCAATTTTTTCAGGCTGTGGTTTATCTGAAACTTTTTCAGTTTCATCAGTTGAAAAATATGGAATGGAAAAATCCATTTATGATGATAAATATCCAGTAATTTCTGTTGGTATCCCATATCCTGGTGTAACAGTTGGAGTATTTGATGAAAATGGTAATGAATTAGGCTATCATAAACGAGGCGAACTTTGGATCAAAAGTAAAACATTAATGAAAGGTTACTATCTGAAACCAGAATTAACTGCCAAAACAATTGATAAGGAAGGTTGGCTACATACTGGTGATTTGTATCATATTGAAGAAGACGGAAGATTAAGAATTTGGGGAAGATTAACAGACAAAGTAAAAACAAATGATGAAAAAGAAGTTTTATTGTTTGATGTTGTAAATAAAATAAGAGAAAATAAAAATATAAAATACTGCATAGTAAATGCACATCCATTAGAAGACAATACTAATGCATTAGTAGCACATATTATATTTACACCTGATTTTAATGGAGACAAATTAGAAGTCATTAAAGAAATTGATGATAACTTGCCTGATGGGATTGAAATATCAGGATACAAAGAACACTTTATAACTTTCGATGCATCTAAAACTACTGCGAAAAAAGACAGGAATAGTTTAATGGATCATTTAGAGGGTTATATTAAACCAAATGAAAAAGAAATTTTATCATTATCAATGTTGAAAGATGAGCTTACAGATAAATATATATTGAATTATAACCAACTAGAAAAACCAAAAACTTTATCTCTTACTCGCAGTTAAAATGCAGATTGTCACTATTGATGAGAAAAGAAATCGAAATGCTTTTATTGTTTTCTTTTTTTATGGTATAATTTATTAAATAAGTTAAGTTAGTGTGGTGAGCAAAATGTGGAATTTAGTTTTTCTGTTCTCTGGTTTTTTTCTGATATCACTATTGTTGCTTGTCTTTAAATCAAAAAAAACCAATCCATTTGTTGAAAACAGAATTTTTATTTGGTTAACTATAACTAATTTTGTTGGATTTATTACAGAGATATTAGCGCAGATTTCCATAAGGACTTTAGGTAAAGATGATCCTTTAGTTATAGTTCTAGGTAAATTTTATTTAGTATATATTCTTGTTTGGATGGGTATTTTTTCTATTTATGTTTTTTTAGTAACTAGAAAAGTTAAAGAGAACGAGCCAACTGAACAAGGCATTCCAGTTGATAAAACTAAACCATATAAAAGAATGAGGATAATACATATTATATATATATTAATTACTTCTATTATTGTATATTTTCTTCCAATTCTGATATTTTATGAAAACGATTCTATGTATAGTCATGGAACTGCTGTAGAATTCTTAAGAATTGTTTTAGTGATTTATGTTATTTTATGGATTGTACGATTAGCATTAAATCGCAAGCTGATGAGACACAAAAAGATATTACCAATATTTACAATAATAGTATTACTTGCTGCTAATGTAATCCTGCAAGCTTTTAATCCAACTATATTGATAGCCACATTTATTATGATGTATACCTGTTATGTATTGTACTTTACTATTGAAAATCCAGATTTAAAAATAATTGCTCAGTTAAATAGAGCTAATATTAAAGCAGAAAGTTCTAATAAAATTAAAGATGAATTTATAAGACAATTAGGACATGAAACTAATACGGTTATGAATTTATTTGAAACGTCAATGTCTAGTGTTAAAGAAATAGTTGAAACAAAAAAAGATGATGAATTAACCGAGTGGACAAATTATGCTTATTCTAGTGCCGTGAGTCTAGCCGATATGATTAGGAATAGTTTGGCTAGTGCAAGATTTAAAGCAGGTGATATAATACTACAAAATAAATTATATACAACAAAAGAATTATCAAAAGAAATTGAAATCTTACCTAACAGATTTAAAAATGATAAAGAACATATAAAATTCAATTTCAAAATAATTAATAAACTGCCTTTAATGTTAATAGGAGATAAAGCAGCTATAAAAGAAATTTTTTATAATTTGATATCTAACGCTTATAAATATACCGAAGACGGATATATAAATATAACTGTTGAATCTGAAATAAAAGAAGATATATGTGTTATAAAAATCGTGGTAGAAGATACTGGTATTGGTATAAAAAAATCAGAAATGAAAAATCTATTCAATAGATTTGAAAGAATTGACTTTGAACATAACCAATCTGATAAAAGGGGTATTGGGCTAGGATTAATTAATACCAAAGAAATAGTCAATCTGATGGATGGTAATATAAGAGTAGAAAGTATTTATGGAAAAGGTAGTATTTTTACAATAATAATAAAACAGAAAATGGTGAATAGTAAATGAGTTATAATAATAAGAAAGTTATTTTAGTTGATGATAATAACATGATGTTAAAAATTGCTACCAAAGTATTAGAAAAATATAATTTTAATAAAATTGATACTAAAACGAATGCTTTTGATTGTATGCAAGCTATTAATCAAAATGAATATGATTTAATAATAGCTGATGATATGATGCCAGAAATGAGTGGTACAGAAATGATGTTTAAATTAAAAGAAGCTGAAAATTTTAAAATTCCAATTGTGGTTTTAACAGGGAATGTAGAAATACCTAATGCAAAAGAACATTATTTAAATCTAGGTTTCGATGATTTTTTAGCAAAACCTATAAACCTAGAAGAATTGGATAGAGTAATTAAAAAATTTATATTATAATTTAAATTTGTTAAATTATAATATTTGATTGTTTTTAATAACTCAAAATAATAAGTTAGAGGTGTTAAAATGAGTAAAAAAATATATTTAGATAAAGACGGTTATCAACAATACTTAAATGCTATAACCGAATTACATGACAAATTAAAAACAAATAGCTTTCAAAAAAGCGAAGCTTATATTTCTTCTACAGGTAATGGGTGGCATGATAATTATGAATTTGAAGAATCTAAAAGGATAGAAAATGGATTAATTACTCAAATAAATAACATGAACCAAAATTTAAATAAAATAGAAATTATTAAAAGTGACAAAGCCGATAGCAGTATTGTAAACCTAAATGATATTATAGAGGTACAATTTTTAATAAATAACAATAACAACACAGATATTTTCAAACTAACAGGTAATTATTTCACCAAAGATGACTCAGAGTATGATGAGTTAACTCTAAATAGCCCAGTTGGCAATGCAATTTATCACCAAAAAATTGGGAGTATAGTTGAATATAATGTTGAATCTAATATATATAAATTAAAGATTGTTAGAAAGGTAGGTGGCTGAAATGGTAGATATAAATTTAAATTTATATAGGATATTTTTTGTTTTAGCAAACTCAAAAACTTTTATTGAAGCTTCAGAGAAATTATGTATTTCTCAACCAGCGGTGAGTAAACATATTAAAAATTTAGAACAAAGTTTAAATATCAAATTGTTTCACAGAGATAATACTGGATTAAAATTAACTACTGAGGGTAGAGAATTATTAGAATATATTGAGAAATCTTACAATATTTTAATAGCGGGTCAAAGAAAAATAATGGAAAATCAGAACTTAGATCATGGCAGTATAATAATTGGAGCACCTTCGCATATAGCTTCGTTTTATTTAATGAATTTTATTAGATTATTTCGCAATGATTACCCTGGTATTTTTATAAGAATTATTAGTGGCTCTACATCATTTTTGCTAGAAGAATTAAAACAGCATAAAATAGATTTCATGATTGACAGTTCTCCTATAGAATTTGATTTTTCTAATTTAATAGTAGAAAAACTTATATCTTTTGATACTTGTTTTATTACACATAAACAAAGTTTATCAAATATTAAGCATGAGGATTTAGAAAAGCATGAATATATAATGCCAGTTGAGAGAAGTAATATAAGAAAAAATATTGAAATAGAGTTAAGGAAAAATAATATAAAATTACCTGTAGTACTAGAGGTTGAGACAACAGAGTTGATAATAGATGCTGTAAAAAATGATATCGGAATAGGTTATGTGATAAAAGAAGCTGTCAAAAATGAAATAATAAAAGAAAATTTATTTGTTATTAATTCAGAACATGAATTGCCTAAAATTGAATTAAATTTAGTTTATATTAATGAATATCTGACTATGGCTTCAAAAAAAATTATTAATGATTATATAAAAAAATAATCATTTTTTTTTGCAATTTCTATAACTTAAAATTATAAAGATATAAAAATAATGTATTGTAAGTTATACAACCTATGATGTATAATTGGTTTAATATTATTGTTAAATTAATGGATGGCAGGTTTGATATGATAAAATTAATTGCTATAGACTTAGGGGGAACACTTTTAAATGATGATAACACAATCTCAATTGCAAATCTAGAAGCGTTAAATTATGCTGAAAGTAATGGAATTAAAATTGCTTTGGCAACTGCAAGAATGTATTCATCTACTAAATATATAAGCGAACTTATTAAATGCGATTACGGAGTATTTAGTAATGGAAGTTTTGTGTATGATATAAAAGCTAATCATATTATCAGAGAACAATTGTTACAAACAAAGGCAATCTTGAAGTTAATAAAATTTGCCAAAAGTAAAGACATTTATCTTCATCTTAATCATCGATTTAAAG
>Ga0265294_10000270_pt1 | contig 68536 bp, 56 predicted proteins | sample MunlanPumphouse3_FD_192504 | JGI IMG/M metagenome (GOLD analysis project Ga0265294, IMG submission 192504) | Groundwater microbial communities from a municipal landfill in Southern Ontario, Canada - Pumphouse #3 | ecosystem: Environmental > Aquatic > Deep subsurface > Groundwater | place... | reverse complement strand
CGCTGGACAGGCATTCCGGTGAGCAAAATGCTCCAGAGCGAACGGCAGAAGCTGCTTCATCTGGAGGAGGAACTGCACAAACGTGTTGTCGGACAGGATGAAGCCATCACGGCTGTCTCCGATGCAGTACGACGCAACCGGGCGGGGCTGAGTGACCCGAAACGTCCCATCGGATCCTTCATCTTTCTGGGTACCACGGGTGTCGGGAAGACGGAGCTGGCAAAGGCCCTTGCCGAGTATTTGTTTGATGATGAAAACATGATGACCCGCATCGACATGAGCGAGTATCAGGAGAAGTTCAGTGCCACGCGACTGATTGGTGCCCCTCCGGGATATGTGGGATACGACGAGGGAGGACAGCTGACCGAGGCAATACGGCGCAAACCCTATTCGGTGGTGCTGTTCGACGAGATCGAGAAGGCACATCCCGACGTGTTCAATATTCTCCTGCAGGTACTGGATGATGGGAGGCTGACCGACAACAAGGGAAGGGTGGTGAATTTCAAGAATACCATCATCATCATGACCTCCAACATGGGATCGGGCATGATCCGCGAGAACATGGAAAGAATCACCCCGACAAACAGGGAGGAGATCATCGAGAAAACGAAAAACCTGTTGATGGACATGCTGAAGAAAACCATTCGCCCTGAGTTCCTGAACAGGATCGACGACATCATCATGTTCGCTCCGCTGAAAGAGTCGGAGATTGAGCAGATTGTCCGCATACAACTTGGAGGCATACGGAAGATGTTGGCAGAAAATGGTATTGAACTCCAATATACGGAAGAAGCAGTGAAGAGCATCTCCGAGGCCGGTTTTGATCCCGAGTTTGGGGCTCGTCCCGTGAAGCGGGTAATCCAGAACAAGGTGCTGAACCAGCTCTCGAAAGATCTGCTGGCAGGCAAGGTAGACAAATCACAAGCCATCACCATCGATGCGGTCGACGACAACATCTTCTTCCGCAACTGATCGCTGACCGCTTCTTCACCTTTTCCAAAAACTGGGTACAAAGAGCGAAAGCACCGTGAACACCTCGAGACGACCGACCAGCATCAGGAAGCAGAGGTAATATTTGGCGAACACCGAGGCAGACTCGAAGGTGCCGCTGGGACCGTAGGAACCCAACCCGAAGCCGTAGCTGCTGATGGAGGAGACAGAAACGCCGATAGACTCATCGAAGGTCATTCCCGTGAAACTTAGTACCACTGCACTGAAGGCTGCCAGTGTGAGGTAGAGGAAGACAAAGGCAAGGATCTTCGATGAGACATGCTCACTGATAACCTTGCCGTTTATCTTTACACGGTAAAGTGCATCAGGGTGCACCTGCTTCTTGAACACCAGCAGGGTGTTTTTTACAAGTACGACCAGACGTGATACTTTCATGCCTCCCGAAGTGGATCCCTCACAACCGCAAAAGAAAATCATGGCCAAAAAAAGAAGCCAGTAAACCTGTCCCCACAACTGATAATCCACTGTGGCGAATCCGGTAGTGGTCACCGCGGCTACCACCTGAAAGAGTGCTGTACGCAGGGTAGATTCCACGTCGCTCATCTTTCCCGAAGTAAGCAGCATCGCCGAGATGCCGAGGGTAAAAACGAGGATGATGGAGACATACCATCGAAACTCCTCATCGCGAAAGGCCTGCAAACTGAAACGTGTGAAGAAGGTGTAGAGTAACATGAAGTTGGTACCTCCGAAAAACATCAGTGCCGTAATGACATATTCGGTGTAGGCCGAATCAAAATAGGCGATGCTGGCTTGTTTGGTGGAGAATCCCCCTGTGGATATGGCAGAGAGTGCATGGCAGGCAGCATCGAAGGAATCCATGGGGCCGGCCCAGAGCAGAAAAAAACCAACGATGGTGAGTCCCAGGTAGGTCAATGCCATGTGTGCCGTGATCACGCTGATACGGGGACGCATGAGGTCCTCCGAGATGCCTGTAGATTCAGCGTCGAAGAACTGTCCCGAGCTTCCCCCGAATACAGGCATGAACGACATGACAAAGATGATGATGCCGATGCCGCCTATCCATTGCGTAAAACTACGCCAGAAATGAAGTGACCTGGGAAAAGCTTCGATGTTGAGCACGGTGGAGCTACCGGTGGTGGTGAAGCCACACATGGTTTCGAAAAAAGCATTGGTGAACGAAGGAATGGCACCACTAAGCAGGTAGGGGAGTGTACCGAAGAGTGTCATCATGAGCCATGCCAAGGTGACGGTGAGGTAAACCTCCCTTTTGGTGATATGACTGGGGGCTGATTTCTTTTTTCTCCCCAGGAATAACAGCAATGTACCTGTTGTGAAGGTGATGAGGCCGGAAAGGTAAATGCCCTGCACCGCACTTTCCCTGTAATGAACTCCCACAAAAGCAGAAAGCAACATAAAGAACGCTTCAATCATCAACAGAATCCCGATGGTGCTTAAAACGATCCGATAATTAAATTTACGCATGTTGCTTACATTTTATCCTGTTCGTCTTCGTGGTCGCTGCACTGTGTATGATATGCGCTATCCCTAGTTGAACAGTTTTTCTATGTTCTTCAGTGATTTACTCAGGAAGAAGACCACCACCTGATCGTAAGGTTCAATCAGGGTATCTCCGTCGATGAGCATCGGCTCCCCGTTTCTGATGAGTGCCCCGAATGTGATATCGGGGGGCAGATCCAGGTTCTTTATCAGCTTCTTGGTAACTTTTGAATTGGGTCGGGCAATGACTTCACCCACGTTCGCATCGGCAAAGGTGAGGCTCTTGATATTGGATGCGTCGGCCTGGAGCAGTAGTTCATATATTTTGCTGGCCGAGATCAGTTTCTTGTTGATCACTGTGCCGATGTCGAAACGTTCAGCCATGGAGATATAATCGATGTTTTCCACTTCGGCCACTGTTTTCTTTACGCCAAACCGTTTGGCCATCATACAACCCAGGATGTTGGCCTCGGAATTGTCGGTGAGTGATAGAAAGGCATCGGCATCGGCGATGCCCTCACGCAGGAGAAATTCTGTGTTGCGCCCATCTTCCACGAAAACTGTGACGTTGGGGGGCACTACCTCGACAAGCCGCTCGGCACGTTCCCTATCTTGCTCCACTATCTTGATCTGGGTGCTTGGTGGAAGCTGTTGTATGGTACGCATGGTGATGCGGCTCCCCCCCATGATGATGATCCGTTTGGTTTCGAATGATTTTTTACCGAGTAACTCGGGCAGCACTTGCACATGCTTCCGCAGTGTGGTGAAGTAGAGTATGTCGTTTGCCAGCACCTGATCATTTCCCCGGGGGATGAGTGTGACGTTATCCCGTTTGATGGCTACCATGTGAAACTGCTTGCTCTCCTGCATCAACTCGTGCAGGTATTTATTGACAATGGGTGCATTCTCTCTCACTTTGGCACCGACCAAGATCACTGTTCCATTGGATAACTCCCACCAGAAGCGGGTCCAGGGGGTCTTCAGCGCCATGGCGATCTCACGTGCGGCAATCAGCTCGGGATAGATCATGGAGTGAATGCCCAGCTTCTCGAAGAACTCGGTATTTTTGGGCAGCAGATACTCGTGATTATCAATACGGGCAAGTGTTTTCTTGGCTCCCAGGTTGGCCGCGAGCATGCAAGAGGTAATGTTTTTCGACTCCTCGGGGGTGACACCAATATAGAGATCGGCGCTTCCCACACCAGCCTCATTGAGGTCCTTCAGGGAGGTGCAGCTTCCAAGGCGGGTGAGAATGTCAGTATTGTCGCGGATGGCTGTCAGGCGTTCTCTGTCAGCGTCCATCAGGGTTATTTCGTGCTCTTCCTGTCCGAGCAGTTTTGCGAGGTGTGTTCCAACGGCGCCGGCACCGGCAATTAATATTTTCATCGACGTGACATTGATAGTTGTCTTTTAACGGTTCTGAATAATCTCTATCGGGCTAATGGGATTGGAACTGCTTGCATCATCGGGATGATCATGCGGGATGGTTTGATGCAGCTTCACGATTTGTTGGAGGATACCCTCGGTGTCGAGGCCGACGATATGTTGCAGTTCTTTGATTGATCCATGGGTCACGAACTCATCGGTGATGCCGATGCGATTCACATGCACATCGGTGTAATCATGTTCTGCCAGAAACTCCAGCACAGCACTGCCCAGCCCACCCCTGATCACACCGTTTTCCACGGTGATGAGCTGCTTGAATGTAGTGGCTACTTCAGTGAGTAACTCTTCGTCTATTGGCTTGAGGAAGACCATGTCGTAATGTGCCACACTGATCCCCTGCTTCTCGGCTTCGGCAATAGCTCTTGCTGCATTGTTGCCAATGGCTCCAATGGAGAGGAGCGCCATATCTTTTCCCTTTTTAAGTAGCCTTCCTTTCCCGATGGGAAGAAGACGGGGTTCGTTTTTCCACTCGCTGAGTTCTCCCTGTCCCCGCGGGTAGCGGATCACGAACGGACCGTCGTTACCGTATACGGCGGTGTACATCAGGTTGCGCAACTCATGTTCGTTGAAGGGCGCAGAGATCACCAAATTGGGTATGGGACGCAGGTAGGCCAGGTCGAACGCTCCATGGTGAGTGGGTCCGTCGGGTCCCACCAGTCCGGCTCTGTCGATACACATTACAACCTTCAGCTTTTGTAGGGCCACATCGTGAATCACCTGATCGTAGGCTCTCTGCATAAAGGAGGAGTAAATATTACAGAAGGGAATCAATCCCTCTCTTGCCATACCGGCAGAGAAGGTGACGGCATGTGCTTCTGCGATACCAACGTCGAAAGCCCGATCGGGAAAGGCAGACATCATGTAGGTCATAGAGCAGCCAGTAGGCATGGCGGGTGTGACACCCACAATGTGACTGTTTTCCTGTGCCATCTCTACCAGGGTATGTCCAAAAACATCCTGATAAAGTAAGGGCTGGTCTTTTTGATTCTTGATGATGCGCTCACCGGTATCTTTGTTGAATAAACCAGGTGAGTGCCAAACAGTGGCCGACTTCTCTGCGGGCTCGTACCCTTTACCTTTGACGGTTTTGATGTGAAGTAGCTTCGGCCCTTTCATTTCCTTGATGTTGCGGAGAATGCGAATCAGCCCTGGTAGATCGTGACCGTCGACGGGTCCGAAGTAGCGGATATTGAAACCCTCAAAAAGATTTTGTTCTTTGGTGATGAGTGACTTCATGCTGTTGTTGAACCGCAGGACGATATTTTTCTCTTTTTCCGATATCAGGTTACGCCGCTTGAAGCCTTGATAAAGAGTGTTTCGAAAGCGGTTGTACTTGAATGAGGTGGTTAGCTTCACCAGATAGTCCTGTATACCCCCCACATTGTTGTCGATCGACATATTGTTGTCGTTCAGGATAATGAGTAGGTTGTTGGGCTGCGAGCAAGCATTGTTGAGTCCTTCATAGGCCAGGCCTCCGGTCATGGAACCATCGCCGATGACGGCTACCACATGGCGGTCTTCTTTATTGAGTGTGGCTGCCACGGCCATGCCCAGGGCTGCCGAGATGGAAGTGGAGGCGTGACCGGCTATGAAAGTGTCGTATTCACTCTCCGAGGGGTTTGTAAAACCGGAAAGTCCACCCAGTTTGCGGTTGGTGGAAAAACGATCGCGCCGTCCTGTGAGAATCTTGTGACTGTATGCCTGATGGCCCACATCCCACACAATGCGGTCGTAGGGAGTATGATAAAGATAATGCAATGCCACGGTCAGCTCTATAGTTCCCAGACTTGAACCAAAATGTCCGGGGTTATTGGAGAGTTGCTCAATGATAAATTCGCGCAGATCCGCACATACGGTCTCCAGTTGCTCAATCGAGAACTTCTTCAGATCGTCGGGACTGTTTATCTCATGTAAATATTGCATAATATATTATTCCTGTCCCTGTTATAACGGAAGCGGCATAAAATAGTTTAGAATCAGTATTTTCTTGTTGTTACACAGGATTTTAATTGGCCATGTCGGAGAAAAACTTGATGCGAACCATCCTGATTTCGGTATCGGTGTATTCGGCAAGATCGGCCTGTGCCCTGTCCAGATCATCTATTTCGGTCTCCTTGAAATAGGAATAAATATCTTGAATCACATCCTGATCCATCACCTCATTGAGGAAATAATCGATGTTGATTTTCGTGCCAGAGTAAACAATGGCTTCCACCTCGGAGAGCATCTCGTTGAAGTCGATCCCTTTCGATTCGGCCAGGTCATCGAGGGCCACCTTGCGGTCTATAGCCTGCACAATGGATACTTTTAGTTTTGATTTGTTGGCGACGGTCTTCACACGCAGATCTTCAGGACGGGTGATGTCGTTCTCCTCCACGTGCTTCTTGATCAAGTCCACAAATTCTTTGCCGTATCGCTTGGCCTTGCCAGCTCCCACACCGGGAATGTTCTGCAGTTCATCGAGTGTGATGGGATAGGAAGTAGCCATCGCCTCGAGTGAGGAGGGTTGGAAAATTACGTAGGGAGGTACATTCAGCTTTTTCGAGATTTTCTTACGAAGATCTTTCATCATGGAGAAGAGCACCGGGTCTGCTGCGCCGCCACTTCCTGCGGAGGCAATCACATCTGAATCATCACTATCCAGATCTGTCATATCATCCTCATCTTCATCATCTTTTGTAATTTTGAATGAGATGGGATTTTTGATGAATTCTTTCCCTTTCTTGGTAATTTTGAGAATGCCGTAATTCTCGATATCCTTTCTCAGGTAGTTGTCGAGCAGGGCCTGACGTATTAGGGCTTCCCAGGTGCTTGTTTCTTCATCTGCACCCGATCCGAACTCTTCCAGTTCGTTGTGTCCGTATGTTTCAATGTCGGATGATTCTTTTCCAACAAGGAAATCAATCAGGTAATCGGCTTTTTGTTTTTCCTTTAAAGCAATAATTGCTTCTAATAGAGTAATGAGTAGTTCTTTCGCTTCCACTTTTTTCTTGGGATTTAAACAATTATCACAGTGTTCACAATTCGGTTCCAGATAATCTTCACCGAAATAGTGTAACAATACTTTTCTTCGGCACACCGACGTTTCTGCATAGGCAGCTGTCTCCAGCAAGAGTTGTTTACCTATCTCCTGTTCAGAAACGGGTTTGCCCTGCATGAAACGCTCCAGTTTTTGCAAGTCTTTTTCGGAATAAAACGCGATGCATTTTCCTTCGCCACCGTCTCGTCCGGCCCGTCCTGTTTCCTGGTAGTATCCTTCCAGGCTTTTGGGTATATCGTAATGAATGACATACCGGACGTCGGGTTTGTCTATTCCCATACCAAAAGCGATGGTGGCGACAATCACGTCTGCTTTCTCCATCAGGAAGGCATCCTGATTGTAACTGCGGTTAGCAGCGTCCATGCCGGCGTGGTAGGGCAGAGCCCTAATATTGTTGGCTTGAAGGATCTCGGCAAAGTCATCTACCTTCTTGCGGCTCAGACAATACACGATGCCCGATTTGTTTCCTTGCGAGAGGATGTATTTGATGATCTCCCGATCAATTTGATCGGTTTTATGTCGAACCTCGTAGTAGAGATTGGGACGGTTGAAGGATGATTTGTATACCATGGCCCCGCTCATACCAAGGTTCTTTTGTATGTCGTGCTGTACTTTGGGAGTGGCTGTGGCAGTGAGGGCGATGATGGGTCGCGGGCATATCTCTCCTATGATGGGTTTGATACGCCGGTATTCGGGACGGAAATCATGTCCCCATTCCGAGATGCAATGGGCTTCATCTACTGCATAGAAGGAGATGGGTACGTTCTGCAGGAACTCAATGTTCTCCTGCTTGGTAAGCGATTCGGGAGCTACATAGAGCATTTTTGTTTTCCCTGAAAGGACATCTTTCTTGACCGCTTCGATCTCCTGTTTGCTGAGTGATGAGTTGAGAAAGTGGGCGATGCCGTCTTCTTCGCTGTAGTTACGCATGGCATCAACCTGGTTCTTCATCAGTGCAATCAAAGGGGAGATGACGATGGCCGTTCCCTCCGAGAGTAGGGCAGGCAGCTGATAGCAGAGGGATTTTCCGCCGCCGGTAGGCATCAGCACAAAGGTGTCCTTCCCCGATAAGATACTCTGTATAATGGCTTCCTGATTGCCCTTAAACGTATCGAATCCGAAATATCTCTTTAACCCCTTATATAGATTGTCTTGTTCCTTCATTCAGCAAATTGCGTGGTGGGAAATTGTTGTCACCAAAGGTCGATACAAAATTAAAAAAGTATTTCATATTTCCAAGCATAAAATCTAGTTTGTAAATGCATCGCGTATATGTTTCTGGTAGCTTGTTTTTCCACACAGGTAAACTGACAGATAAATTTACATCCAAGATAATGGATAAAAATAATCCTTGCAAATATATTGGTGAAAACTCTATTTTTTAGTCGACAAATCTACTAAAAAAACGCCTGACTAGCACGCGTTCTTAACAAACCGCGGGACTCCTGTTCAGTGTCCGGCGGTTTTATTCTTTTTTGTGGGGCTGAAGTCAGGCTACACGCAAGTGGTGCAGATCGGAATTTTCGAGTTGATGGATGGCATATTCGCGTGTCACATGCAACTTTTTCTTTTCCTCTGAAGGCAGCGTGAACATGGCATCAATCATGATGGCTTCCACAATGGAGCGTAGTCCGCGTGCGCCCAGCTTAAACTCAATGGCTTTGTCCACAATATATTCATAGGCACCCTGATCGAAGGTGAGGGCCACCCCATCCATTTCAAACAGCTTCTGATATTGCTTGACGATGGAGTTCTTGGGCTCGACCAGAATACGTAACAAAGCGTCTCTATCCAGCGGCTCCAGGTAGGTGAGGATGGGAAGCCTTCCAATGATCTCCGGAATCAGACCGAACGATTTTAAATCGAGCGGCGTGATATATTTCAACATGTTGTGCCGGTCGATGTTCGCTTTGTCGCTACTGGCGGCATAACCCACCACACGTGTGTTGAGACGTTGGGCAATTTTCTTCTCAATGCCGTCGAAGGCACCTCCGCAGATAAACAGAATGTTCTTGGTGTTAATTGCAATCATGCGCTGTTCCGGATGCTTGCGACCACCCTGGGGCGGTACATTCACCACAGAACCCTCGAGCAGCTTCAACAGTCCCTGCTGTACACCTTCACCACTCACATCACGGGTGATGGAAGGGTTGTCACTTTTACGGGCTATTTTGTCGATTTCGTCGATGAACACAATACCTCTCTCGGCAGCATTGACATCGTAGTCGGCCACCTGCAGCAGTCGGGTGAGGATGCTTTCGATGTCCTCGCCCACATATCCCGCCTCGGTTAGTACTGTGGCATCCACGATGGTGAAGGGGACATGCAACATCTTAGCAATGGTGCGTGCCAGCAAGGTCTTGCCTGTGCCGGTGGCACCTACCATGATGATGTTTGATTTCTCGATCTCCACCTCATCTTTCAGATTTTTCTGTAGAATACGTTTGTAATGGTTGTAGACCGAAACCGACAGAAACCGCTTTGCACTATCCTGCCTGATCACGTACTGATCCAGGAATTCCTTGATCTGTGCCGGCTTGGGCAGAGATAAGAGGGAGATACCCGGATCGGCTTTTGCATTACTCTTAAAGGTATCGTTCACGATCTCGTGAGCCTGCTCGGCGCACATATCGCAGATGTACCCTGTCATGCCTGATATGAGCAGGTTTACTTCCTGTTCGCTTCTTCCGCAAAAACTGCAATGATTGCTGCTGTTCGCTTTTTTAGCCATCGTTTTTTACTTTTATCCTTTTCTTGTCAGTACATCATCCACCATGCCATAAGCTTTGGCTTCCGATGCGGTCATCCAGAAGTCGCGATCAGAGTCACGTGCTACCTCCTCAAGAGGTTTTCCGGAATGTTTGGATATGATGGTATACAATTCCTGTTTGATCTTGGCAATTTCGCGGGCTGTGATTTCGATGTCGGAGGCTTGACCTTGTACACCTCCCATGGGCTGATGGATCATCACCCGGGAGTGGGTAAGGGCGAAGCGTTTCTTCTCGGCGCCGGAAACCAGCAACACAGCAGCCATGGATGCAGCAATACCTGTGCAGATGGTGGAGACATTGCTCGAGATGAACTGCATGGTGTCATAGATGCCCAGACCGGCATATACCGATCCTCCAGGGGAGTTGATGTAAATGGAGATATCCTTGCCGGGGTCAGCCGAATCGAGATAAAGCAGTTGCGCCTGTATTACATTGGCTGTATAATCGTCGATGGCTGTTCCGAGGAAGATGATGCGGTCCATCATCAACCTTGAAAAAACATCCATCTGTGCCACGTTGAGCTGACGTTCTTCAATGATGGTGGGGGAAATGTAGCCTCCTCCCTGGCTGGTGATTTGCATGTAACTTTCGAGTCTGGTGCTGCTCATGCCCAGATGCTTTGTTGCATATTTTTTAAAATCGTCTTGCATAGATTCTTTTATCAAACGTTTTTTTTTTGTCGAATTAATAACTGCAAAAAAAGTGCCACTATTTTTCGATGCTGTTTCTGCAGAATGGATCCGACAAACAAAAATATAAGGAATTGTTGAATTATAAAATAAAACCTTGAAAAACAGTTGATTTTTTCAGTAATGTTTTGTTATTCTGCCGACGATTCGCTCTCAAGAGCTGATTCCTCTTTGTTGTCACCTTCTTCTGCGTGATGGTCTGTATTTTCTCCATGCTCGTGGGCATGTTCGCTCATGAGTTCGCTGAACTCTTTTGAGGAGATCTCTTTCTCAGTCACAGCCAGGTTATCTTTCAGCCAGTCGATGATTTTCTCCTCAGTCGCTCTGTCGTATAGATTCTGAATGGTTTCCTCCTTCTCCAGCAGGCTTTTTGTATAATTCTGTAACACATCAGCCGGCAGGTTGGTCATTCCGTATTGTGCAAATTGTGCTTTGGCAACTTCCGCAGCCAGTGCTTCGATATCCTGATACTCCACTTTGATTCCGCCTTCTTCTACAATCTTCTGCTTGGCGATATGGAACTTGAGATCCTCTAAGATTGCCGGATAATCGGCTTCAATCTCCTCGACAGTTTTCTTGTCGTTCGATTCGAGCAGCCAGCGTTTCAGAAATGCATCGGGGAATTGTACATCTTTCATCTTCTCCACGATGATATCTTTTGCTGTATGGATGAACAGGTGGTCGGCATTGGGTTTAAACTGATTGCCGAGTTCCGAAGCAATCTTGGTGCGGAACTCTTCTTCGGTGGTAACAACCCCTTGACCCAGCACCCGGTCGAAAAGCTCCTGGTTCAGTTCAGCTTCCTGGTAACGGGTTACCTCTTTGATGTCGAAACGGAAATCGGCATTGATATCTTTTACATGATCTTTGGTAGTCTGTAGCAACGAGGCCACCTCGGCTTCGTTGTTATCATAGGCACTCTTCGGGTTGAAAACGATGCTGTCTCCTACCTTGGCGCCGATAAACTGATTTTTTACGGTCTCTTCCTTCAGGTAGGAAGGCATCAGGATGGCATTTTCGATCAGCTGACCGTTTTCTTTCTCCTTCTCCCCATCCATTTCGGTGAGCGTCCCCTTAATCAGGTCGGTATCTTTCGCCTCTTCCTCGATGGAAGCATAGGTGCCGTAATTCTGCTTATAGGCATCCAACTGTTTCTCCAGAAGATCATCCTCCAGCTTCACCCGATAATAGGTCATTTCGGTGTCTTTATCGAGCGGCAACGCAAACTCCGGTGTGAGAGCCACGTCGAAATAAAATGTAAGGATTTCATCCTTGTCGAGGTCTACCCGCATCTCTTCGCTGTCATCGGAGATGGGTTCGCCCAGGATTTTTAATTTGTTTTCCCGGATGAAGTTGGTCAGCTCTTCCGTGACTAGCTTGTTCACCTCATCTACCAGAACCGCTTTGCCATACATGCGTTGGATTACACTCTTGGGTACTTTACCCTGACGGAATCCGGGAATGTTGGCTTTCTGCCGGAATTGATTCAGTGACTTATCTACCTTTTCCTGATAATCTGCTTTCTCCAGTTCTATGACAATGGTTCCGTTTACATCGTCCTTTTTATTCAGTGTTGACTTCATTGAAATGCGTGATGTTTTAGTGTAAAGTCGGTTAATTTCAACCGATTGAATCCTTTTTTTTAATAAGAGTGCAAAATTAGTGTTATTCTTTCAATTTGCAAAAAATATTTTCCTGTTTGAAGAATGCTTTGGAACCTGAAGCAGCGATGAGATCAGGAAATGATTTTTTTTAAAGTGAAAACCCTATCTTTGCAGTTCAAAACAGAATAAATGCAACCAATTTTCAGATCTGCCACGCCGGGCTCCAAGATAGCCACCCTTTTTATATTGCTTTTTACCGGACTCATTGTGTCCTTGTTGATTATGGGATTAATGAATATGGTATTTGGAATGGATGATGCCAGCAACGCCACATCTATTTATACAGGCTCCGTGTTGCAGTCGCTTTTTGCCATTGCACTACCAGCATACCTGACAGTTGCTCTTACCACTGACAGTTCCACGCGATACTTAAAATTAGGTTGGGATGAGAAGATGGGGTGGAAGGTTATTTTCGCCGTGTTGTTGTTTGTGTTTTCCTATCCGTTTGTATCTTTTCTGACGCAATGGAACAGCGGCATGCAACTGCCCGAATGGATGAGTAGTTTGGAAGAGGTGATGCGGTCAATGGAGGATGCTGCCATGGAGACCACAAAGTTGTTGCTGTCGGGTCGTACTCCAGCCATGTTGATCCTCAACCTGATTGTTGTGGCTGGTCTGGCAGCCTTCTCGGAGGAGTTGTTTTTTCGGGGAGCACTGCAGCAGTTTCTGTGTGAGAGATTTCGGAATGGCCATGTTGCTGTATGGCTTTCGGCACTGCTATTTAGTTTGGTCCACTTCCAGTTTTATGGTTTTTTGCCGAGAATGATGTTAGGTGTGCTGCTGGGTTATCTGTTTCTTTACACACGAAACCTGTGGGTAGCTGTCATCTTTCACTTCGTGAACAATGCCACGGTGATTCTGCTTTACTTTTTCTGGAGCGACAAGGAGTGGTTTAGTCGGATGGAGGAGCTACCGGTAACTATTCCCTTTCTGGTGGTTGCCACAGTGAGTGTGCTGCTTACACTGCTTCTGTTTTGGATCTATCTGAAAAGAGACCGACAATCGGTCGATGGAGCAGAAACAATCAACTTATATTGATATGATACAGATACAAGATACCCTCATCTCGGACGATTTGTTCGAAGTACATTTTGTTTGTGACCTATGCAAATGCAAAGGTCAGTGTTGTGTGGATGGAGAGTCAGGGGCGCCGATCACCCGCGAAGAGTTTACAGAAATCAATGAGATACTGCCTGCTATATGGGAAGACCTCACGCCCAAAGCACAGGAGCTGATCAAACAGCAGGGAATTGCTTATACCGACAGCGATGGGGAACTGGTTACCTCCATCATCCAGGGTGAAGAGTGTGTCTTTGCCAGCTTCGATGTCAACGGAGTTTGCAAGTGCACAATCGACAGTGCTTTCCGAGAAGGACGCATTGCCGTTCAGAAACCTGTTTCGTGTCATCTTTACCCGGTGAGGTTGCATAATTATGCTGATTTTACGGCGGTGAACTATCATCGCTGGTCGGTCTGCCAGCCCGCCCGTAAACTGGGACGAAAAGAGGGCGTACCTCTATACCAGTTCTTGCGGGAACCACTGATCAGAAGATTCGGTGAATCGTGGTACCGGGAGGTATGTGAGGCGGCAACATTGCTCAGTGAAAAAAAGTAACAGGATCATGCTATTTTTTTCCTCATTTGCTTTCCAGATTTGAAATCTTTGTTTTATTTTTGCACATATATAAATAAAATGTGCAGAATAAGGTGACTTCGCCCATTTCAAAAACGAAAAACAATTTAATTGACGTAGCCCGGCAGCTTTTTGCAAAACAAGGTGTCGAGAATACGACAATGAATGACATTGCCGAGGCATCTCAACGAGGCAGACGTACCCTTTATACCTACTTCAGCAGCAAGAGCGATATCTATAAGGCTGTAATTGAGTCGGAGCTCGATGTGCTCTTCGGCAGACTGGAGGAGGTGACACGCCGAAATATGCCTGCAGATGAGAAGCTTATTCTGCTGGCTTTTACCCGTTTTGGCGCCATCAAGGAGGTGGTGACCCGCAACGGTAACCTGCGGGCTGATTTCTTCAGAGATATCTGGAAGGTAGAAAATGTACGCAAGGAGTTTGACAGGAAAGAGATCCATTACCTGGAGACCATCATCCAGGATGGTTGCGAAAAGGGAATCTTTCAACCCTGCGACATCAGACAAACAGCCGAGATATTGCATTACGCATTCAAGGGTCTTGAAGTGCCCACCATTCGCGGTGCCATGAAGCTCGACTACAATAAAAAGGAGGACAGGGAAATTATTTCTTCCATTTTGTTTAAAGGAATGTATGCGAAATAAACTATTTCAGTTATCTGATTTTGGGTATAGCAATCAACGATTGTCGGCATACATGAGCAATTGATGAATAATAATCGTATGAAACGAGCATTCAGACTATTTCTCTCAAGAGAATAAATCCTTGCGGGTTCCATACTCCACAATGAAAATAAAATAATCATATGAAGTTATTAGAAGGGAAAACAGCGTTGATTACCGGTGCTGCCCGCGGAATCGGGAAAGCCATCGCTTTGAAATTTGCATCGGAGGGAGCCAATATTGCGTTCACCGACCTGGTGATAGACGAAGCCGGTGAAGCCACCGAACATGAAATTGCTTCTCTCGGTGTGAAATGCAAAGGGTACGCTTCCAATGCTGCTAATTTTGAAGAAACACACCATGTGGTGGAACAAATCATGCAGGATTTCGGTCGTATCGATGTTCTGGTTAACAATGCCGGCATCACCAAAGATGGTTTAATGATGCGAATGAGCGAACAACAATGGGATGCGGTGATCAACGTAAACCTGAAGTCCGCTTTTAATTTTATCCATGCTGTCACACCCGTGATGATGCGCCAGAAAACAGGAAGCATCATTAACATGAGTTCGGTAGTGGGGGTTTCCGGAAATGCGGGGCAAGCAAACTATTCAGCATCTAAAGCAGGAATGATTGGACTGGCCAAATCGGTGGCCAAAGAGCTGGGATCAAGGGGCATTCGTGCCAATGCCATCGCTCCGGGCTTCATCATCACCGATATGACGGGACAACTTTCAGAAGAGGTGCGCAATGAGTGGGCAAAACAAATACCATTGCGACGCGGAGGGACGCCAGAAGATGTAGCGAATGTAGCTATTTTCCTCGCTTCAGACCTTTCTTCGTACGTGAGTGGCCAGGTAATCCATGTCTGCGGTGGCATGAATACCTGATCAGGGTAACAATCATATTGTCAGAGGCACACGGGAGTACCTATGTGCCTCTGAATATTTTTAAACGGATCCTGAATTATAAGATGACTGTTTTATACGAAGACAACCACCTCATCATTGTCAACAAGGCACCCGGTGAGATTGTACAGGGCGACAAGACGGGCGATGAGCCACTGTCGGAGATGGTAAAAACCTTTCTTAAGGAGAAGTATCACAAGCCTGGCAATGTTTTTTGCGGTGTCACCCACCGGCTCGACCGGCCGACGAGTGGAGTGGTGGTGTTTGCCAAAACCAGCAAGTCACTCACCCGGCTCAACGACATGTTTCGTAAGGGTGAAGTGAAGAAGATTTACTGGGCTATTGTGAAAAACCGGCCCCCGGCAGACGAAGATACCCTGACCCATTATCTCATCAAAAATGAGAAAACCAACAAGTCTGCAGCCTTCGATACAGAAAAACCCCATACAAAAAAGGCCGTTCTTCATTACCGACAAATTGCGGCATCCACAAACTATTTCCTTCTCGAGATTGATCTGGAGACAGGACGTCATCACCAGATACGCTGCCAGCTTGCAAAAATTGGCTCTCCCCTCAAAGGTGACCTCAAGTATGGCGCCGAACGTTCCAACCCCGATGGGAGCATCAGTTTGCATGCACGTGCTATTTCCTTTATACATCCTGTATCGAAAGAGCCAATTTCCATTACCGCTCCCTTGCCGGAGGATGCATTGTGGCGTGCCTTTGAACCATCAAAATAAACAAGATTGCCACTTTCGCAGCTGTTCGTTTCCCTGGTATCTGTAAAAATCCTATATTTGTGAGATAAAAAAATATACCCGAACAATGAAACCTACATTATTTGTTTTGGCTGCAGGAATGGGCAGTCGTTATGGCGGATTAAAACAACTCGACGGCGTCGGTCCAAGTGGTGAGACCATCATGGACTATTCTATTTATGATGCTGTAAATGCCGGATTTGGCAAGTTGGTTTTCGTAATCCGTAAATCATTTGAAGCCGACTTCAGAGAAAAGATTGTCAGCAAATATGACAAGAAAATACCGGTGGAACTGGTGTTTCAGGAGCTCGACCATCTTCCTGAGGGATTTACTCCACACCCTGATAGAGTGAAGCCTTGGGGCACCAACCACGCAGTGATGATGGGCAAAGAGGTGATTAAGGAACCTTTTGCCGTGATCAATGCCGACGACTTCTACGGGAGGGAGAGTTTTGGTGTACTGGCCGACTATCTTTCGGGTCTCGCCGGCAGTGAGAATAAATATTGCATGGTGGGTTACCACGTGGGAAATACGCTATCCGAAAGCGGTACCGTGGCACGAGGGGTATGTGAGACCGATGCCGTGGGACATCTTACCGGCGTGGTGGAACGTACACAGGTGATGCGTGTAGAGGGCAAAGTAAGCTACAAGGATGAAAACGACCAATGGGTTCCCATAGCTGACCATACCCCGGTGTCGATGAATATGTGGGGCTTCACACCCGATTACTTCCGCTATTCCGACGACTACTTTATACAGTTCTTGAAGGAGAATGCTGACAATATCAAATCGGAATTTTTTATTCCTTTGCTGGTGAACCACCTCACTGTAACCGGTAAGGTGACCGTAAAAGTGTTGGATACTCCTTCAAAATGGTTCGGCGTGACCTATGCTGAAGACCGTCCCGGTGTGGTGGCCAGGCTGAAAGAACTCACCGAAAGCGCTGTTTATCCCTCTCCGTTGTGGTAAACTTACGAAGTTTTGGGTGGCATTATGCACTGAATATGCTGTAGTATGTGGATTGACGTCATTATTGTGCTCCTGTTGATCCTGCTCAACGGGTTTTTTGCTCTGTCGGAGATTGCCATTGTCTCGGCAAAGAAGAACAAACTCAACCGGGAACGCAAACAGGGAAAAAAGGGAGCCAGCCGGGCACTCAGGTTGCAGGCTGATCCTGATAACTTCCTATCGTCGGTGCAGGTGGGGATTACCCTCATCGGCATCGTCAACGGTGCATTTGGAGGGCAGGCTTTTGCAGCATATCTGGTACCCTTCTTTGAGCGGTTTGCAACGACAGCCCCATTTTCAGAGGGCATCTCCATGGTGATCGTGGTCTTCCTGATTACCTATGTATCCATTGTTGTTGGTGAGCTGGTACCCAAAACAATTGCTTTGAATAACGCTGAAAAGATGGCCATTGCCGTCGCTCCTTTCATCCATGTGGTGAGCATCATATTTTATCCTTTTGTGAAGCTGCTGGCATTCTCTACCAGTTTTATCTCCCGACTGATCGGTCTCAAACCGAGGGATGAGGTAATCTCTGAAATGGAGTTGCGCGCCATGCTGAAGACCGCCTCTCACGAAGGAGTCATTGATGTAGAAGAGAACATCATTCATGAACAGGTATTCTACTTCTCCGATAAAAGAGCCATCCACCTGATGACCCATCGCACCGATGTGGAGTGGGTGGATATCAGCAAAGAAAGGGAGGCAATTATTCAGGATCTGCTCCAGATGAAGCACAGCAAGATACTTGCCTGTAGAAAGAAGATTGATGAATTTGCGGGTATTATCTCCATGCGTGACTTTCTGCTGCGATTGAGCAAAAGGGAACTTTTCTCGGTGGAGGATCTTATCATGGAGCCGATCATTGTACCCAACACACTTCGGGCACAGAAGGTGTTGGAAAACTTTAAAAGCAACCACAAGTTTGTGGCTGTTGTAGTGGACGAATATGGTAGCCTCGATGGAATCATCACCATGCATGATATATTCGAAAATCTGGTGGGAGCCATACCGGAGGAAAATGACGATGCTTTGGCCGACCCGCTCCTGTTTATGCGCGATGATCATTCTGCGTTGGTGAGCGGTGAGGCTCCGATTGAGATATTGACCCAGCTCGATGAGGATTTCATCGTTGATTTTGATAAGATCGACTATTCTACAGTGGCAGGTTTTGTCTTTGCCTGCATCAACAAAATACCTTTCGTGGGCGACAAATTCGATTATGATAACCTCCATTTTGAAATTATGGATGTAGACGGAAATAAAATTGATAAAATATTAGTAACAAAAAAAATAAAAGACTCTGATGACGTGGAGATTAATTAATGCAGAGAATAAATTCTGAAATTTATGTTGTATAACACAATTTTTTTTTGGGTAATTGTCCAAATCTGTGTTAATTTTACACGAATTTAATTCAAAGATCAATCTTCATCAATATCTTATTCTTTAAACCAAGAAAATTACATGGACAAAATGTATAGCAAGTCCGGTTTGCTGGTCGAAGCATTTGAAAAAATAGTTGATGGCAAGCAGACCGGATTATATACGCTGACAAACAAAGCAGGAAGTGAAGTCACCATTACCAATTATGGTGCAAAAATTGTCTCGTTGATGGTACCAGACAAGAATGGCCTGCTCACTGATGTGGTGTTAGGACATTCCTCGATCGACGAGTATCTCATCTCCGAAGAGCCTTATTTTGGGGCGGTATGCGGCCGCACGGCAAATCGAATTGCCGGAGGCCGTTTTTCTTTAGAAGGGAAAGAGTACAGGCTTGCAGTGAACAATGGACCCAACTCACTTCACGGTGGACTGAAAGGATTCAATGCGGTGGTGTGGGATGTGAGAAATGTCACCTCAGAAAGTATAGAACTTTTTTATTTTTCGCCCGATAGTGAGGAAGGTTTTCCAGGAAACCTCTCGGTCATGGTAACTTACACCCTCACAGATGACAATGCGCTCGAGTTACACTATCAGGCTACTACTGATAAAACAACCATTCTGAACCTGACAAATCATTCTTATTTCAACCTGTCGGGTGAGGGTGATCCCTATATAGGTGATCATCTCCTTATGCTGAATGCCGATGTGTACCTCCCTACCGATGCCACAGCCATTCCCTACGGCGACCCTGCACCGGTAAAAGATACCCCCATGGATTTCACCAAACCTTATGCAATTGGTGCACGCATCAACGATGATTTTGAACAGCTACACTTTGGTAAAGGGTATGATCACACTTATATCATAAATAAACCGTCCGGGGACGATGTACATCATCATTATGCAGGTTACTGCCAATCTCCTAAAACTGGTATAAAAATGGAGATATACACCACCGAGCCGGGCTTACAGCTGTATACCGGAAACTGGATGACTGGCAGGTTCAAGGCTAAGAACGGACACTGTTATCCCGAAAGAGCAGCTGTATGCTTCGAGACACAGCATTTCCCCGACAGCATCAACAAACCGGCTTACCCTTCGGTGATACTGAAGCCCGGGGAGCAGTTTGATTCACGCACCACCTACCAATTTACACTTTGATAATTCGTTACAACAACTATATCGTAAGTTAATTAATTAATATGAAAGAAATGAATACAACAACCAATCAATCAACGAACCGGATTGTGCCCATTATCATGATGATCGCACTGTTCGGTATGATCTCATTTGTTACCAATCTGGCAGCACCCATGGGACAAGTATTAAAGGAACAGTTCGGTGCATCCAACTTCCAGGGTCTGCTTGGAAACGCTGCCAACTTCATAGCATATGCTGTAATGGGTATTCCCGGCGGCATTCTCCTGCAGCGTATTGGCTACAAGAAAACAGCGCTCATCGCCATTGCAATCGGCTTCGTGGGAGTACTGATTCAGTATCTTTCAGGTCATGCTGATCAAAACGTAGCTTTTGGAGTTTATTTGCTTGGCGCTTTTGTCGCAGGTTTCTCCATGTGTCTGTTGAACATTGTAGTGAACCCGATGCTGAACACTCTCGGCGGAGGCGGCAACAAAGGGAACCAGCTCATTCAGATTGGAGGTTCTTTCAACTCTGTAATGGCAACCTTTACACCTGCATTCGTGGGAATCCTCATTGGTGAAGCAGCCAAAGCCAATATCAAGGATGTGTTCCCAGTCATGTATATTGCCATGGGAGTTTTTGCATTGGTGTTTTTTGTGATGATGGCCGTTTCAATCCCTGAACCCCATATATCGAAAGACAAGCAGTCATTGAAACAATTGATGACCGGTGCCCTTAAGTTCAGACATTTTGTATTGGGTGCTATCGCCATCTTCGTCTATGTGGGAGTGGAAGTGGGAACCCCTGGTGTGATGATTTACTGGCTCTCTGATAATCCCGAAGTGGGAAAAACTATCGCCGGTTTTGTTGCTGGAACATATTGGTTGCTGATGCTTGCCGGTCGTCTCATAGGTGCTTCCATCGCTAGCAAGGTTTCAAGCAAAACGATGCTTACCGTCACCTCATTTGTAGGACTGATATTGGTGCTGTTGGCAATTTTTTCACCCACTGACAGCATGGTTTCACTGCCTGTACTGCAGCGCTCAGCAGCAGGTGCGCTCTCTTTTGGCCTTGCTCAGGTACCCATCAATGCGATGTTTATCGTGCTGGTAGGACTCTGTACTTCGATCATGTGGGGTGGCATCTTTAACCTCGCAGTGGAAGGACTGGGTAAATATACGGCTGCGGCATCCGGATTATTCATGGTACTTGTATGCGGTGGGGGAATCCTTCCTGCCATTCAGGGAAGTGTTGCCGATGCAGCTGGTTATCTTTCCAGTTACTGGGTTATTGTGATCGGTCTTGCTTACCTGTTATATTATGCAGTGATAGGATCCAAGAATGTGAACAAAAATATTAACGTGGCCGATGAATAAACGGTAAAAGCCCGTTGAAAAACGGGCTTTTTTTTTCCCTATAATCTCAATAAGTACAACGGAAATATGACTAAACAAGAAGTAATAGATATTTTTCAAAAAAAATACGGTGGTGACACCCCCGATGTGTATACCTCTCCTGGGCGTATCAACCTGATCGGTGAACATACTGATTACAATGGCAGTTTTGTTTTTCCCGGTGCTATCGACAAGGGAATGACTGCGGCCATTCTTTTTAACGGAACTGACAAGGTAAGAGCCTATGCCATTGACCTGGATGAAAGTAGCGAGTTCGGACTCAACGAGGAGGATCTCCCGAAAGAGGGATGGGCCAAATATATCTTTGGCGTTTGCCGTGAGATTATCAAAAGAGGTGGCAAACTGAAGGGATTCGACACAGTTTTCACTGGCGACGTCCCCCTGGGTGCAGGAATGTCTTCCTCCGCAGCGTTGGAGAGCACCTTTGCATTTGCACTGAACGACCTGCTGAACCTTGGCATCGACAAATTTGAGTTGGCCCGCATCGGACAAAGCACTGAACACAATTACGTGGGTGTTAAGTGTGGCATCATGGACCAGTTCGCCTCTATTTTCGGTCAGAAGGGTCATCTGATTCGTCTTGATACCAAATCGATGGAATATGCCTATTTCCCATTCGACCCGAAAGGGTACAAGGTGGTTCTGCTCGACACGGTGGTAAAGCATGAACTGGCCTCCTCGGCCTACAACAAACGCCGCGAGTCGTGTGAGCACGCTGCTCGCACGATTGCCAAACGACATCCAGAGGTGATGTTCCTGCGTGATGCCTCCTTAGAGATGCTAGACGAGGTGAAGAGCGAGATATCCGAAGAGGATTACATGCGCGCGAAGTACGTGATCGAGGAGACCCAGCGGGTAAGAGAGGTGAGCGACGCCTTGGAACGGGGCGACTATGAAACGGTGGGACAGAAGATGTATGAAACCCATCACGGTATGAGCAAGCTCTACGAAGTGAGCTGCGAAGAACTCGACTTCCTGAATGGTGTTGCACGTGAGCATGGCGTCACTGGCTCACGTGTGATGGGAGGTGGCTTTGGCGGATGTACCATTAACCTGGTGAAGGATGAGCTGTGCGATTCTTTTATCCAGGATGCCAAAGCTCAGTTTTGTGCCAAATATGGCCATGATCCAAAAGTTTACGACGTGCTAATCAGTGACGGAGCACGCAAACTGTGATCGCTACTGCGAGATTGTAAGCCGGAAGACAGATACCTCAAGGTGACTGCTTCCGGCTTTATTACTTTTTCTTGTACCATCAAATAAAATCTTGATACTTTTTGTTATGTCTGCCAGTTATTACCAAAACAATTTTCTTTTTTTGATTGCTGCCGATTGCATCATCTTCGGATTTCGAGAAAAAGAGCTGCATCTGCTACTCACGCGCCGTCCTGTGGAGCCACTCAAAAACGAATGGTCCCTGATGGGCGGATTTATGGAAGAAAATGAAAGCCTTACCCAAGCAGCAGAAAAGATACTCTATCGCTATACACAGCAGGAAGGTATTTATATGGAGCAGGTAGGTGCTTATGGGGAGCCGGACCGCGACAGTGGTGCCCGGGTTATTTCAGTGGCCTTTTATGCGCTGGTAAAGATGGAGAACTTTAATACCTCACTGGCTCAAAAATTTGATGCCCGCTGGATCAACATTAACGAGCTACCTGAGTTGGTCTTCGATCATAACCGCATGGTTAACGATGCACTCACGTTGTTGCGATACAAAGTGTCGACAGAACCGATAATCTTCAATTTCTTCGATGGAAAGTTCACACTTACCTCACTGCAGGATCTATATGAAACCATTTACCAGATGCCTCTAGACAAGCGAAATTTCAGAAAGAAACTCGCCTCGATGAACATCCTAGACAAACTCACCATCAAAGACAAGGAAAACTCCAGACGGGGCGCCTACTATTACACTTTTAATCCAGAAAAATACGGTGCCTTCCTGAAGGCGGGTAATCGCTTCTCAATCTGAAACAAAAGCAGTGGTGGGTTGCATTTGTTTAGTTTCTGAGATAGTAGTTTACGGTGGTTACCACCCGCACATTCTTGATGTAGGGGGTGTTGGCATCCCGGTCGGTAATGGTAAACTGACCCTGCGATGCGTTGCGTATTTTACCCAGCTTGCTGCCTGAATCCAGTGCGAACTTCTCTGCCGCCTCTCTGGCATTCTTGGTGGCCTCTTCAATCATTGCCGGTTTGATGTTGTTTAAGCCTGTAAATTCATAGAGTGTGTTGTAGCGATAATCTCCGCCTGTAATGGCTACGCCCTGTTTGAGCAATTCGGTCTGTCCCGATATCAGTTTTCTTATTTTTTCCACATCGGTGGAGGTAACCGTAATGACCGAGGTAGCATTGTACCGGTACTGAATGGCCTGGTTAAGGTAGCGCTCCGCTTCCATATCGATGATCTCAGGTGGTGCCACGCTTATCTCTTCGCGTGTGATACCATGCGACACTAAAAAATCGACAATGGTTTTGTTTTTACTTTGAATGTTCGTGTAAAGTGTGCTCAGGTCATTTCCAAGATCTTTATACATCAACGGCCAAATCACTTTGTCAGCCGGCACTTCCATTTCTGCAAGTCCTTTCACGGCCACCACACGGTCTTTGTCGCTGAAGTTGTGGATGGCGGCTTTCAGTACGATGCCCATCACGACCAAACCTAGAGCCAGAATGGCCGCTTCTATGATACGGTTCCTTGAACGTTCGCTTTTAAATTCTTGTTCCTGCATGCTTAATTTTTTTTAATAAATGGGTATAATTGGTAAATCCTATTGAATAGATGAATATGGACCTAAAGATACACATCTTTTGTCTGCCTCATCCTTTATTAGCTAAGATTTTTTTGTAAACTTCAATATAACGATTCGCCATGATTTCCTTGCTGAAATGCTTTTCCACATGTTTCCTGCAATTTAGACGGTTTATCTGGTCTGTTTTTTTTATTTTTTCGATTGCTTCATCCATATTTTCTGCGAGAAAGCCATTCTCTCCATCGACAATCAATTCCTTCATACTTCCTTTGCTGAAGGCGACTACTGGTGTACCGCAAGCCATGGCTTCTATTACGGAAAGGCCAAATGGTTCATTGAAGTGGATGGGATGCAGCAGTAGTTTTGTGTTACCCAGAAGAACATTCCGTTTTTCTGGCCCCACGCTACCGATGTATTCAACCTCTCCCACCTTTAGAAAAGGTTTCACAAACTGGTTGAAATAATCCATATCCTGAATAATACCGGCAATAATTAATCGAGTATTTACATACCGAGCTATTTGAATCGCTTCCCAGGTACCTTTGTCATGATGTATTCTTCCAAAATAGAGGATATAATCGTCTTTTGGCTCCGGAATATACGTAAACTGATTCAGGTCTATGCCGTGATGAATCGTGTCAATATAATGCAGCTCCGGTGAACGGTCGGCATTGCTGATAGAAACATAATGGGTATGGTCGTTGTATTTTTTATACACCGGCAGGATACGAGGTGATGAGAAACCGTGTATGGTGGTTAACATCGGTGTCTTTGTGAGCTTGGAAAAGGTAAGTGGTAGAAAATCGAACTGGTTATGCACAAGATCAAATTCATCCGCATGTTCCAAACACAAAGAGATATGAAGTGATTCCCATACCTTTGGGTCTATGTTTTTATCCTCTTCGTAACCCCTGGGGCAGACCGCTATTAATTTGGCATTCGTGCGTGAGTTAGCCGTCGCAAAGAGTGTTACATCCAAACCGTTTTTCACCAGCTCCTCCGTCAGTAGTGAGGTAACCAACTCCCATGGACCATAATGATCGGGGGGTGTGCGCCAGGCTATGGAAGAGAGCATTGCAATTTTCATTCAACATAGAAGATTAATTGTTCCTCATAGCCTGCAACAAGTCGTCTATTCTGATCGTGGCAAAAGTGGTGATTACATCACCAACGGCATACGGTAGCACCAGTGTGCGGTTTACCACCATCGCCCCGCAGGTGTAAATTACATTGGGTACGTAGCCGGAGCTTTCCTCTTTCGAAGGGGTGAGCAATGGTTTTTTCAGTCTTCCGATAACCTGTAGCGGATCTTCCTTGTCAAGCAACACAGCTCCCAGAGAATAAGTGCGTACAGGGCCAACACCGTGCGTGATCACCAACCAGCCTTCATCAATTTCCATGGGAGATCCGCAGTTGCCTATTTGAATCAACTCCCAATCATAAGTTGGCTTCAAAAGAGGTTGATATTCATACCAGAAATAAAGATTGTCAGATTTCATGATATAGAGCGACTCGTTGTCCTGGCGTCCCAGCATCATGTAAGATCCGTTAATTTTTCTTGGAAAAAGTGCCATACCCTTATTGCTTGCACCAGGACCATTCAAAGTGGATATTTTAAACGATTTGAAATCTACCGTCTCAAGGAGTTCGGGCATGATAGTCTTCCCGTTGTAGGCAGTGAAGGTGGCATAATATACCACTTGCTGGTCGTCATGGATAAATCGCACAAAACGAGCATCTTCCAGTCCGTTACTCTGAGAAGGCGATGCTGGATAAATTGCCCTTTCCGTAATATTGTCGGTCGTGAAATCAAGAGAAAAGTTAGAAAGGGCCAGCGATCGGATGTTGTTCATGGAGATTTCCAACTCTTCTGTGCTGACGGTTGTGTTTTCCTTGAATGTCCGGTTGATGGCTTTGGTCAATTCCACATAGGAAAATTCATCAGCCATGTGCTGAAAAAGATCCCTGTTGAGGTTTGTGAGAATACCAAGCTCGTGTGCCTTTTTGATCATCAGTTCTTTCTCATAATGATGTTCAAACCTTTCCGGCTCATAGACAACAGGGGAGTTCTCGGCGACCGATATATTGAAGTCGGCATCAATTTCACCCTCCATGAAAGTGATCGAGGATATATGCCCTTCACCCACAGCTCGCAGGCTAATGATAAAACGGATTACCCCTTCCTTATCCTGTATGGGGTGGGGAACAATGGAGGGATTAAACAGTGCGGTAGATTCAAGCGCATATTGCTGTGTAAAAAAGGCACCGATGAATCGTTTGTCATCCTTAGTGAGCTCAATGTTGGAAGGAATGCGGTGTTCAATATGTCCAAAGTGTCTGAGAAAAATACGCTGGATGACTTCTGGCGATACTTCAATTCTATCACATGCATCCTGAAGGATTTGCTTTCTCTCTTTCTTGGAAATCGCAAAAGCACGGAATAGAATATGTTCCACCTGATATTTGTTTGCCGGGACAAAAGGGCGCACCAGCGTACGACGTGAGGAAGGCACTATGTGGATGGGATGTCGTTGCATTTCGATCATAGTAGTTCATTGTTTTTGTTTCGTAAATAAAATGAGATACTCAATAGGGATATGAGCCACGAGAGTGTTGATTCACCTCCCTGGTTTAGGTTTACACCATCCCGGTGGAGTCCGTCACGGCACCCTCCGGTGGCGAAATCATACAATGGATGTGCACAGTCATTGTCGCCTGTGAACCAATAAAAGGCTTTCAACGCGTAATCGGCATAAGTGCCATTCCTTGCATATTCTTCTGCTTGAAGGCAGGCATCAATCATGCCATTTGCCTCCAGGGGTTGTTGATCGAATTGTGCTTTTCTCTCGAGCGTAAGCCACCCCATGTTACCTACAGGAGAGAAGATACCGTGATGGAATTGATGTGCGATGAGCCAATCCAAAATCTTTGTGCCCCTGTCAATCAACTTCTTATTGTGTAAGAATAGACCAGCCTGAATCATGGCCTGTGGTATGCGGCTGTTTGCATAACTTACTTTTTCTTCAAACCAAAGCCATTCTTTGTCGATGTGCGGTTCAAAGAGAGCATATAATCTTTCAGTATTGCGCTTTATCTGTTCCATCACGGCAGATGATTCGTTCTTCTTTGCATAATAAACCAATCCCAACGTAGCGTAGGCTATTGCACGGGGATGGGTCAGATTGTCTACAGCGGGTAGTACTTTATCAAACAGATGATTTGCATGATGGCGGAAGTTGGTCATCTGAGTGTAAGATGCTGTATAGCCCAAGGCCCAGGCCACCCTCCCTGTGGTATCTTCCGACCCCTCCTCATCGATCCACTCTCTTTGGTAGTTCATTAAGTTTCTGAATTTTCCGTTTTTTTGATTATAGGCATAGTCGATAAACGAAAGATAAACTCCGGTTAGCCTATTTATCTCATCCACATCCTGCACTTCACTCTCCAGCATGATCGAGAGTAAGAGTGCACGTGTATTGTCGTCGGTGCAGTAACCGTGATTTCTGTCTGGCACGTTGTATTTTGCATGTTGTAAGATACCTGTATAGTCGGTTAACATTCTGAGATGGTCCAGCTTTATGGGAGGAAGGATGAAGTTGGGTTCAATTACTTGTTCATTGCTACCGGAACTCTTCAACCGGTCTTCTTCTATTAGCAACTCTGCCAGTTCATCATATTGGCGGCTGATGAGTGACCAATAGCATGTTTTGGCCAGGTTAAAGGCATTTTGTGCGATGGTTTTTCGTCTCTCCTCATTTTCAAACAACATATTAATCTGCTTGCTCAGTGACTGTGAGTCCTGGAAATCGAACAACAAACCTCTTTCTTCGGAAAGCATCTCCTTGGCGTACCAGAACGGAGTGGAAATAATGGGCTTTGCAGCAGCCATGGTATAAATAAGTGTTCCGGAAGATATCTGCTTTTCTCCCATATAAGGGATCACATATATGTCACACAACGCCAGAAAACTGAAAAGTTCTTCGTTGGATACAAAACGGTTGATGAAAATAACATTTTTCTCTAACCCTAGCTTGCCTACCAACCTGATGAGCTTCAGCCGGTAATCTTCTCCATCCTGTTTGATGACATGCGGATGAGTAGCTCCCAATACTACATAAACTATGTCTGCATTTTTTTCAACCACTTCTGGCAGAGCGTTGATTACCACTTCGATTGATTTGTTTGGAGAGAGCAGTCCAAATGTAAGCAATACTTTCTTGTTTTCCACTCCCAGTTTTTTCCGAAGGCGGGAAATATCTGCAGGAATATATTGATGAACGCCGTGATGGATATGGACACATTTTTCCACAGGTAAGCCATATATATCATTCAGCAATTCGATTCCTTTTTGAGAGATGCAAACCAGCTTTTGTGAAAGACGGGCAATCTCTGTGACAACTTTGTGCTGATTGACGGTCGGATTATCAATGACAGTGTGAAATGTGGTGATGATGGGTATGCGCAGACGTGTCAGAAGCTGAATAATATTTTTACCATCCTCTCCTCCGAAAATACCAAACTCATGCTGCAAGATTACTGCATCGAAAGAATTGGCATTCAAATATTGTGCCGCATAAATGTAAGAGGCCATTACATTCTGTTCCACCTCAAAAACCACATCGTCGGGGTAATCATATTGATTCAGGCCATCGTTCATCGCAACTATAGCCGTGGTTACGCCTATTTCCTTAAATCCTTCGTTGAGATCCTTTGTGAATGTAGCAATGCCACACTGGCGGGGAGGATAATTTCCTATAATAGCAATTTTATTCATGTGTTGGGTTTATATGAGCTGTTACTTCGCATTGATCTTTAGTATAATTATTTTAAACAGATTGGGGGCAAATTGTTTTGTTAATTAAATAGAAATTATATGATACAAACTGAGCGCACTCCTTATCCAATTGTTGGTTTTTCTATCTTTTGTGTGGATATTTGTGTTCGTTTCTATCTTTTTTTCTATCTTTGTGTCCTAATATCATACGGTATCAATTCATCATCATAACAACAGTGACTCTATGCACAGATACAAACCGGTGCGATTGATCCTTGAAAACGGGACGGTTTTTCACGGACAATCGTTTGGAGCCCAAAAGGCATCATCGGGGGAGGTCGTTTTCAGTACAGCAATGGTCGGTTATCCCGAAAGTCTGACAGACCCCTCCTACGAAGGACAAATTCTAACACTCACATATCCTATAATCGGAAATTACGGAGTTCCCGCACAAAGCGAAACAGACGGAGTTTCCGATTTTTTTGAGTCCACACGCATCCATGCATCGGGACTGATCGTACAGGATTACTGCGACGATTATTCGCATTGGAATGCACACCAGAGTCTGGGTGACTGGCTTCAGCAGAATGGGATCCCCGGAATCTCAGGTATTGACACCCGCCTGCTCACCAAGATATTGCGGGAAAAAGGATCCATGCTTGGTAAGATTGTTTTTGAAAAAGAGAACGAAATTGATTTTTATGATCCGGAAAGCGAAAACCTGGTTGCAAGAGTAAGTTGCAAAGAACCGGTCGAGTATGGCCATGGAGAGAAAAAAGTAGTCCTGATCGATTGCGGTGCAAAGTTGAACATCGTACGCGAGCTGATCAAACGAAATGTGCATCTGATCAAGGTGCCCTGGGACTATGATTTCACTGGTATGGATTACGATGGGCTCTTTATCTCCAATGGACCAGGCAACCCCGATTACTGTGCAATCACGGTGGAGCACATCCGAAAGGCGATGCAACAGGATAAGCCTGTTTTTGGTATTTGTATGGGAAACCAGCTACTGGCCAAGGCTGCTGGAGCCAACACTTACAAGTTGAAATACGGTCATCGCAGTCACAATCAGCCTGTTAGACGGGTCGATTCCAATGCGTGTTTCATCACTTCACAAAATCACGGTTATGCGGTGGATGAATCGCTACTTGGCGATGAATGGGAACCTTGGTTTATCAATATGAACGATGGCACCAACGAGGGTATCCGGCACAAAACAAAACCTTTTTTCTCCGTACAGTTTCACCCAGAGGCTACAGGAGGACCCACTGACACGCAGTTCTTCTTTGAAGAGTTTGTGAAGCAGATGGTTGTAAGATAGGATTCAGAAATCATTAGTGAGTATAATTATGACAGATCAAATATTGGCACCGAAAAGGGAGAATTTTCATAGCGAGAGGGAGATCCATAAAGTTCTTGTCCTGGGATCGGGCGCGCTTAAGATCGGGGAGGCCGGAGAATTCGACTACTCCGGTTCACAGGCACTGAAAGCTCTGCGCGAGGAAGGAGCAGAGTCTATCCTGATCAATCCGAATATAGCTACTGTACAGACATCAGAAGGGGTGGCCGATAAAATATACTTTCTACCGATCACTCCCTACTTTGTGGAGAAGGTGATAGCCCGTGAACGACCTGATGGCATCATGCTTGCATTTGGCGGACAAACAGCGTTGAACTGTGGTGTTGCGCTTTATCAATCGGGGGTATTTGAAAAATATGATATGCAGGTGCTGGGTACGCCCGTACAGGCGATCATGGATACCGAGGACCGAGATCTGTTTGTGAAGAAACTCGATGAAATCAGCGTGAAGACCATCCAAAGTGTTGCAGTTTCTACGCTGGACGATGCATTGCATGCTGCCGACAGATTGGGTTATCCCATCATTGTACGAGCTGCCTATGCACTGGGCGGACTTGGCTCGGGTTTCTGCAACAATGAAGAAGAACTGAGATCTCTTGCCGCAAAGGCGTTTAACTACTCCGGTCAGTTATTGATAGAAAAGTCACTGAAAGGCTGGAAGGAGATTGAGTATGAGGTGGTACGTGACCGGTACGACAACTGCATCACGGTCTGCAACATGGAAAACTTCGACCCGCTGGGAATCCACACTGGTGAGAGCATCGTGGTGGCTCCCTCACAGACATTGACAAACTCAGAATATCACAAGCTGCGTGAACTGGCCATTCAGATTGTCCGTCACATTGGTATCGTGGGTGAGTGCAATGTACAGTATGCTTTCGATCCCGAGTCGGAAGATTACCGGGTGATTGAAGTGAATGCCCGTCTGAGTCGCTCTTCGGCGCTGGCCTCCAAAGCAACCGGTTATCCGCTGGCTTTTGTAGCAGCCAAGCTGGGAATGGGATACGGACTTTTTGACCTGAAAAATTCGGTCACGAAATCAACCAGTGCCTTCTTTGAGCCGGCATTGGACTATATCGTGGTAAAAATTCCACGCTGGGATCTGGGTAAGTTCAGCGGCGTCTCCAAAGAAATCGGTTCCAGCATGAAATCGGTCGGCGAAATTATGGCCATCGGTCGCACTTTTGAAGAGGCCATGCAAAAAGGACTTCGCATGATCGGACTGGGTATGCATGGCTTCGTGGAGAACAAGGAACTCATCATCGACGACATCGACAAAGCACTGCGGGAGCCGACAGATCAGCGCATTTTTGTGATCAGCAAGGCTTTTCGAAAAGGATATACGGTCGATCAGATTCATGAGCTGACAAAAATCGACCGCTGGTTTCTTCATAAACTCCACCACATTGTGCTGACAGCAGAAACTCTGGAAGAATATCCCCTCTCATTGGTGGATTTTGAAAAAAACGAGCACAATGATTTTGATAAAATACTGAAGAGAGCCAAACAGCAGGGTTTTTCTGATTTTCAGATTGCCAGGGCCCTATGGAAAGAGCAGGTGGATGATGAGTCATCCTCCGTCATTCGCAATTACAGAAAGAAAAAAGGTATCCTGCCAGTGGTAAAACAGATCGACACGCTGGCAGCAGAATATCCCGCTCAAACAAACTATCTTTATCTCACATACAACGGATCGGAGAACGATGTACACTACCTGGGCGACTACCGCTCGGTGATCGTTCTGGGATCGGGTGCTTACCGCATCGGCTCTTCAGTAGAGTTCGACTGGTGTTCGGTAAATGCCCTCGATACAGTTCGCAAGGAAGGTTTTCGCTCGGTAATGGTCAACTACAACCCGGAGACGGTATCGACGGACTATGATATGTGTGACCGGCTCTACTTCGATGAATTGACGTATGAACGGGTAATGGATATCATTGAACTGGAGAACCCGCATGGCGTCATTGTTTCCATGGGGGGACAGATACCAAACAACCTGGCTGTGAGGTTAGATGACGCCGGAGTTAATATTCTGGGTACATCTGCCAAAAGCATCGACAACGCTGAGGACCGCCACAAGTTTTCTTCCATGCTCGACATGCTGGAAATAGATCAGCCGAGATGGAGGGAACTGACCACGCTCAACGAAATTCACCATTTCGCCGATGAGGTGGGTTTTCCGTTGTTAGTAAGACCTTCCTATGTGCTCTCTGGTGCAGCAATGAACGTCTGTTCCAATAAGAGTGAAATGGAACGTTTCCTGACCCTTGCCACGGAAGTATCAAGCAAGTATCCGGTGGTCGTCTCTGAATTTATTGAAGAATCAAAGGAGATTGAGATGGATGCGGTTGCACAAAATGGAGAGCTGGTTGTATATGCCATCTCTGAACATGTGGAATTTGCGGGAGTACACTCCGGGGATGCCACGATTCTATTCCCTGCTCAGAAGATTTATGTGCAGACCGCCCGGAGAATTAAACAGATCACGCGACAGATAGCCAAAGCATTGAATATTACCGGTCCTTTCAATATTCAGTTCCTGGCAAAAGACAATGATATCAAGGTGATAGAATGTAACCTACGCGCTTCGAGATCGTTCCCGTTTGTTTCCAAAATACTAAAAATAAACTTTATAGAACTCGCTACCAAAGTGATGCTTGATATTCCGGTCGTAAAACCTGAAAAATCAGCATTTGATCTCGATTACGTAGGAATAAAGGCACCGCAGTTCTCCTTTACCCGTCTGCAAAAGGCCGATCCGGTACTGGGTGTGGACATGGCTTCTACGGGAGAAGTAGGCGCCATTGGAAATCATTTCGATGATGCATTGCTCACCTCGATGCTGGCAGTGGGCTATCGCGTCCCAGAAAAAAACATCATGATCTCCTCCGGTGGAACGAAATCGAAAGTAGCCCTGCTCGATGCCTGTCGGCTCTTACAGAAAAATGGATATGCGTTGTACGCCACCGGCGGAACACAAAAGTTTTTGGAAGAAAACGGCGTGAACAGTATCTTTGTGGCATGGCCCGATGATGAAAATGCCACACTGAAAGTAAACGATATGATCGCTGAAAAAAAGTTCGATCTGATTATCAATATTCCCAAGAATCTGACCGAACGGGAACTGACCAATGGCTACCGGATTCGTCGCAGTGCCATCGACTATAATATTCCCTTGATTACCAATGCCCGACTGGCAAGTGCTTTCATCAATGCCTTCTGCAGGATCACGAGTGAGGACATAGAAATCAAGCATTGGAAAGAGTATACAGATTAGCAGATTAACTTATTAGCATCACATCAACGAATTATTATATCAACAAATCAATAATGGATCAATCAATCAAAAAAGTCATTTTACTGGGTTCCGGTGCCTTGAAGATCGGGCAAGCAGGAGAATTTGACTATTCAGGTTCCCAGGCATTGAAAGCAATGCGGGAGGAGGGAATAGAAACGGTGCTTATCAATCCGAACATCGCTACCATTCAAACTTCGGAGGGCGTGGCCGACAAGGTTTACTTCCTACCCATCACACCATATTTCGTGGAGAAGGTGATTCAGAAAGAACAACCCGACGGCATCCTGCTGGCTTTTGGCGGACAGACAGCGCTGAACTGTGGAACCGAACTCTACCAGAGTGGCACGCTGGAAAAGTATGGTGTACGGGTATTGGGCACTTCTGTGGAGGCCATCATGATCACCGAAGACCGTGACCTGTTCGTGAAGAAACTGAATGAGATTGATGCAAAAACACCACTCTCCCATGCGGTAGAAACGCTCGAAGATGCATTGATAGCGGCACGCGAGATAGGTTTTCCCATTATGGTACGCTCTGCTTATGCACTTGGAGGACAAGGCTCTGGTATTTGTGAAAATGAAACAGAGTTTCTTGAGCTCTGTAAAAGTGCACTTTCTTTTTCGAACCAGATCCTGGTGGAGGAGAGCCTGAAGGGGTGGAAGGAGATTGAGTTTGAGGTGATCCGAGACAGCAACGACCATTGCTTCACGGTGGTGCCGATGGAGAACTTCGATCCACTAGGTATCCATACCGGCGAGAGCATCGTGGTGGCACCCATCATCACGCTCACCAAAGAACAGATCTCCCTGCTGGAGGATATCGCAGGAAGGGTTGTCCGCCACATCGGCATCGTGGGTGAATGCAACATACAATATGCCTTTAATGCCGTCACAAACGACTACCGTATCATCGAGATCAACGCCCGCCTGAGTCGCTCCTCGGCACTGGCTTCCAAGGCCTCTGGCTATCCGTTGGCTTTTGTCGCTACCAAGCTGGCACTGGGTTACACACTTGACCAGATTGGTGAAATGGGAACGCCGAACTCAGCCTACAAAGCTCCCGCGGTGGACTATATGATTGTAAAGATACCCCGCTGGGACCTGAATAAGTTCTACGGTGTGAGTCACGAGATCGGCTCTTCCATGAAATCGGTGGGAGAGATCATGTCGATCGGGCAATCGTTTGAGGAGATAATCCAGAAAGGATTGCGCATGATCGGGCAGGGGATGCATGGCTTTGTAGGAAACAGAGAGATCACCTTTGATGACGTGGAAGAGTCGCTGGCAAAACCGACCGACCTACGCATCTTCGCCATAGCCGATGCATTCGAAAAAGGATACAGTGTGGTACAGATTGAGGAACTCACAAAGATTGATCCCTGGTTTCTGGGAAAACTGGAAAATATATACAACTACTCAAAAGTACTTTCTACGTATAACAAAATAGAAGAACTGCCGGAGGAGGTACTCAGAGAGGCCAAGAGGTTGGGTTTCTCCGATTTTCAGATTGCCCGTTTTGTGGAAGAACCATCAGGCACCTTGCAGGAGGCGCTGATCAGGGTGCGGAAGCTTCGCAAAGGAATGGGCATTTTGCCAGTCGTTCGTCGCATCAATACCGTGGCCTCCGATCATCCTGATAAAACTAATTATCTCTATTTCACCTACGGATCGGAGAAAGCGTATGTACCACACAAGGATGAAAAAGAAGCTGTAGTGGTGCTCGGTTCGGGTGCTTACCGCATCGGCTCGTCGGTGGAATTCGACTGGTGTTCGGTAAATGCGGTGCAGACCGCACGTGAACTGGGATATGCCTCAGTGATGATCAATTACAATCCCGAGACGGTATCGACCGATTACGATATGTGTGACCGGCTCTATTTCGATGAACTCACCTTCGAACGGGTGATGGATGTCATCGACATTGAAGAGCCGAAGGGTGTCATTGTTTCCGTGGGTGGACAGATACCCAATAACCTGGCCATGAAGCTGCACCATCAGCAGGTACCCATTCTGGGAACCTCGCCCCTTTCCATCGACCGGGCCGAAAACAGGCACAAGTTCTCCGCCATGCTCGATGAACTTGGTATTGACCAGCCACGCTGGAAAGAGGCAAGCAGCATCTCAGAGATTGATGCTTTCATCGATGAGGTGGGCTTCCCCTTGCTGATACGGCCCTCCTACGTGCTCTCGGGTGCAGCCATGAATGTTTGTTACGATAGGGAACAGATGCACGTGTTCCTCAAGATGGCTGTCAATGTCTCCAAAGAATATCCTGTGGTCGTATCCAGCTTTATGCAGAATGCCAAGGAGATTGAATTCGATGCAGTAGCCAAAAATGGGGAAGTGGTGGAATATGCCATCTCGGAGCATGTGGAATTTGCCGGGGTGCATTCAGGCGATGCCACACTCGTATTCCCTGCGCAGAAGATCTATTTCGAGACCATGCGACGTGTGAAGAAGATCTCGAAACAGATTGCCCGCGAACTCAATATCAGCGGCCCTTTCAACATCCAGTACCTGGCCAAGAACAACGACATCAAGGTGATTGAGTGTAACCTGCGTGCATCGCGCTCCTTCCCGTTTGTGTCGAAGGTTCTCAAACACAATTTTATTGAAACAGCCACCCGCATCATGCTGGATGCCCCCTATGCAAAACCCGACAGCTCGGTGTTCGACCTGGACTATATCGGAGTGAAAGCGTCGCAGTTTTCTTTTTCCAGACTGCAGAATACCGACCCCGTGCTGGGCGTGGACATGTCATCTACCGGTGAGGTGGGTTGCATTGGAGAAGACTTTTCCGACGCTATCTTGAAATCGATGCTCTCCGTGGGATATAAAATACCGAAAAAAGGTATCCTGATCTCCTCGGGAGAAATGAAGTCGAAAGTGGATCTGCTGGAAGCCTGCAAGCTACTGGGAGAGAAAGGCTATGATCTATATGCCAGTCACGGTACCTGTAAGTTCCTCGGAGACAATGGCATCAAGGCCACGGATGTGAACTGGCCTGATGAGGATGGAGAAAACAACATTCCCCGGATGATTGCCGACAAGCAGTTCGACCTGATCATCAATATTCCAAAGGATGTGACACGACGGGAACTAACCAACGGCTACATCATTCGGAGAGGGGCAGTTGATTACAACATTCCGCTCATCACCAACGCCCGTTTAGCAAGTGCATTTATTACCGCCTTCTGCAAAATGGGACTGGAGGATATCGAAATAAAAAGCTGGGATGAGTATTGAATAAATAAGAGGCTGTCTTAAGATTGAACCGACCTCCAAAAGTTAGAAAAAATACTTTTGGGGGTTGGTTCAGTTATATTATAAGACGGGCCTTCTTGCTACCTTCTTCGGTATTCCCTTATATTTTCCTTATATTTGGCTTATTCATCAATAAGGAGATAACGACCCATTACCCTTCTATTACCCTTCTATTAGCCGTGCAAGAAGCTATTTCCTGAAACAAAAAAAGCTGTCTCAAAAATTGTTTTGAGACGGCCTCTTGTTTTTACTGGTACTTGAACCGCTTGATGCTTCGTTTTGGCGTTTTCTCAAACTCCTCATCCCGTATTTTAAAAGAGATTATTTTGCTGTAAGAGGGCAATTTGACGTTGATATCGCTGACGATCTTCCCAAAGAAGTTCGTCAGCTGATCGGCGGCAATGCCTTCTGCCTTCAGCACTTCGTAGTCGGGCACAATAAGAGCCACCACTTTGTGGTTGTCCTCAATTGCCAGCGATTCACTTACATAGGGAGAGCTGTTTATTTTCTCTTCGATATCTTCGGGATAGATATTTTGTCCCGAAGGACCCAGGATCATGTTTTTGTTCCTGCCCCGTATGAACACGAAGTTATCTTTGTCGAGCGTTCCGAGGTCGCCCGTTTTTAGCCAACCATCGGGTGTGAAAACCTGCCTGGTCACTTCTTCGTTTTTATAATAACCCAACATCAGGTTACTGCCACGGGTGAGTATCTCACCCACTACTTTTTCCGGATCTTCGGAATCGATCTTCACCTCCATTCTGTCGACCACCTTGCCACAGGAACGCTCCTTAAAATCGGTCCAGAATACATAGGAGACAAGAGGGCCGCACTCGGTCATGCCGTAGCCCACGGAATAAGGGAACTTGATTTTCCGCAAGAACTTCTCCACATCGCCATTCAAAGCCGCACCTCCAATGACCACCTCAACCAGGTTGCCACCAAAGAATTCGATCATCGACTTCCGTACCTTGTTGTAGATCAATTTGTTTAGCAGGGGCATCTTGATGATTGTCGCTGCTGCACCCTTTTTCAGTTTCGGTAAAACATTCCGGTTGACAATCTTTTCGATGATGAGCGGTACTGCCAGAACCAGCTTGGGCTTATACTCGGCAAATGCTTCCATCAATACCTTGGGGGAAGGCGTCTTCCCCAGAAAGCAAATATGGCATCCCATCGAGATGGAGTTGAGTACCTCAAAGGAAAGTCCGTAAGCATGCGCCATGGGCAGCATACAGACAATGTTGTCACCCGCATGGATGAATTCGAGGCAGTCGTTGGCAAATTTGGTATTCGACCACAAGCTGCGATAGGGCAGCATCACCCCTTTGGGACTACTGGTGGTGCCCGATGTATAATTGATGACTGCGAGCTCCTCGGGTTTTTCGGTGCGAAAAGAAAGGTCATTGACGAAGAACCCCATTTCATATTTTTTCTCAAAATAGGAGGGGGCAGCATGGACAAATGCACCCACCTGATCGGATGTACTTTTTAACAGCGCAAAGTCGTCGAGTGAAAACACATTCTCAACCTTGGGCAGAGTGGCTTCATTGATCCGACTCCATATGGCCTCATCCACAAAAAACATCTTCGAATCGGAGTGATCTACAATAAACTGCACACTCTCATTGTCGAATTCATGCAGGATACTTACTGCCACTGCTCCATAGGAGAGGGTGGCAAAAAAAACAATTGCCCAGCGGGCCGAGTTCTTGCCACAAATCGAGATCTTATCACCACGCTTTATGCCGGCAGCATTGAAATATTCGTGCAGTTGATCAATTTCGCGGGCAAAATCTTTGTAATAGAAGGTCCTTCCCTCAAAGTCGGTCATGGCTGGTGCATCCCAATTATTGCGGAAGCTTTGTTCAATCAAGCCTAAAAAAGAGTTGTTCGTCATTATGCTAATTTCTTTAGATTACATCCATGATTCTCCGTAAAGCCGATCATGCACCTTCTGCAGGAAATGCGACCCTACCTTCAAATTTTTCATTTTAGTCACCGTTGCCTGTATGAAAACCTTTTTCCGTTTTGCAGTACCAAGGGACGAAAACGAAATTACAAAAAGAAACGATCAAATGTAAACAAATTTACCGATTTTGGTGATTTATTGTTGAAATTTACCCGGATATATTTTTTTTTGCCCACTCCTAGCTTGTTTCTCTCTATAAAATTTCGTTTTATTTCTTTTTTATCTTACTTTTACGATTGTGTTTACTTTTGAAGAAAAGTTGGAAAAATCTAACAGGTTATATTTACAAAAAAAAATGCGTTTATCTCAATATAGCAAATCCCAATTGTATGCATTGTTTACATTGCGCATGTTCATCGGATGGTACTTTTTATACGAAGGATTGGCAAAATTATTCACCCCCAACTGGTCAGCATATGGTTATTTGATCGACTCGAAAGGAGTTTTTGCCTCCTTATTTTTACAACTGGCTGAAAATCCAGTCATGCTTGATGTGGTCAACTTCGTCAACGCCTGGGGACTGACATTCGTTGGTTTGTCGCTGATTTTGGGTTTGCTCACCCGGCTGGGTTCCCTTGGCGCTTTCCTTTTTTTGTTATTGTTTTATCTTTCCCATCCTCCACTGTTAAATGTGGAATACATGATGCCTACTGAAGGCTCCTATTTATGGATCGATAAAAACCTGATCATGCTGCTATCGGTTCTGGTGTTGGCGCTATTTCCCACATCCAGGATCATCGGTCTTGACAGTTTGCTGTTTCGCAAGGGTAAAAAACAATAAGTTATGCATCCTGGAATTCATGCAAATTCAACGGAGAAGGGAACGATATAATCAGGAACGTACACTTTTATGAACGAAGAAGAAAAAAATATACGACAAGAAGGAGAAGATAAACCGGGGAAGGAGGTCTCACAGGGACGGCGCGACACGCTCAAAGCTTTGGTAGCAGTACCTGTATTGGGAGCCATGGCCTATGGTGTGTATCAGAAGAAAAAGAAGGAACTCACCAACCGTGATGCCGCTGAAATGTTTCGCATGAAAAGCGATGTTGCCCCTTACAGTCCCACCGTATCAGATGCCGCCATCATCAGACTTGGGATCATCGGTTATGGTATCCGAGGAACACAGTTGATGCAGGCGTTGGGTTTTGCAACACCTGAATATGTGGAGACTCAAAAGGATTTATCCAAAACGGGCAGTACCCGCTATCAGGACTTTCTGGAGCAGGAGGATCTGCGGGTGGAGATTACCGCAGTATGCGACATTTTCGATCCCTATGCAGCGGATGCCATCCGTGCCGGTTCTAATATTTACCGGGAAGGTGTGAACGGGAAGTACGGAGCACAACCGAAGCGCTATCTTCATTACAGGGAACTGCTGGCTGCACCCGACGTGGATGCCGTGGTGATCGCCTCACCTGATCACTGGCACGGCACGATGGCCATGGATGCCGTGAGGGCCGGCAAACATGTCTATGTGGAAAAGCCCATGACATGGACAGTACCCGAGACCTACATGCTTCGTACATTGGTAAAAGAAAATCCTCAGGTTGTATTTCAACTGGGACATCAGAACAGACAAATAGAGGCGTATGAACGTGCCCGCCAAATCGTGGAAAATAACCTCCTGGGTAAGATCACGCTGATTGAAACAGGCACCAACCGGAACGATCCCAACGGAGCGTGGGTTTATCCGATTCATGAAGAGGCCAACCCGAAGAATATCGACTGGAAACAATTTGAAGGAGATCCAGAGAGAGTAAAAGAGTACATGGATTACATGACTTCTGCGGGTTTGGCGAAGTATGTTGGACCCGAACCGAGGGATAAATTCAGTCTGGAACGTTTTTTTCGGTGGCGCTGTTGGTGGGATTACAGTACAGGATTGAGTGGCGACCTGCTCACACACGAATACGATGCCATGAATCAGATACTCAATATAGGTATACCTTCATCGGCCAGTTCATCGGGAGGGGTTTACTTCTTTAAGGATGGACGCACCGTACCGGATGTGCTACAGACCGTGTTTGAATTCAAGGACAAGGATATGACCATGTTCTATTCCGCTACATTGGCCAATCAATTCAGCCGTAGCAGAAAGATCATGGGGCAAGACGCCACCATGGAGGTGGGCAACATGCTCACTGTGACGGTGGACCCGCAAACGGTGCAATACCGTCAGAAAGTGGAGCAAGGTATCATCAAACCAGGTGAGCCCTTTTACACCTACGTGCCAGGGCAAAGTGTGGATGCGGTGTCCACAGCTACTGAACGATATTTTGCGGAACGGGGGCTGCTCTATTCATATATCAGCGGCAAACGTTTCAACACCACCTTCCTTCATCTGAAAGAGTGGATCAGTTGTATTCGGAGTGGAAAACAGCCTTCCTGCGGCATCGATCAGGGTTTCGAGGAAGCCATTACGGCGCACATGGGAACAAGGGCTTATCTGGAAGGACGAACCATGTATTGGGATAAAGACAAAGAAGAAATTACAAGAGAATAACCATTATTAACTGAGAGTTAAAACCAAAAAAAAATTACTTATGTCATCAAAAATTTCAAGAAGAAGATTCTTAGAAACGGGTGCTATTGCTGCAGCCGGTCTAACAGTGGTACCTTCGTCGGTACTTGGAAAGAGTATGGGTTACACTGCCCCGAGCGATAAATTGAATATCGCGGGAGTGGGTATTGGAGGTATGGGTTTTGCTAACCTGAAGAACCTGGAAAGCCAGAATATCGTAGGTTTGTGCGATGTGGACTGGAAATATAGCCAGCGTGTGTTCGATTATTTTCCCAAAGCAAAGAAATACTACGATTACAGAAAGATGTATGAAGAGTTGGGGAAAAGCATCGATGCAGTGGTTGTAGCTACAGCAGACCATACCCACGCACTGATTGCAGCCGAAGCAATTACCATGGGCAAACATGTCTATGTACAAAAGCCGCTTACGCACAGCGTATATGAATCACGTTTGCTGACCAAACTGGCCAAAAAGTACAAAGTAGCAACCAGCATGGGTAACCAGGGTTCATCCGGCCCCGGCGTGCGTCAGGTAGTCGACTGGATCAGGGACGGACAGATTGGCGAAATAACAAAGGTGGAGACATTCACTGACAGGCCCATCTGGCCACAGGGATTGATGACCCCACAAAAGGCCGACAAGATACCCTCTACCCTGAAATGGGATCTTTTCATCGGGCCGGCCAACAACCGTCCCTTCAACAACATCTATCATCCCTGGAACTGGCGTGGATGGTGGGATTTTGGTACAGGTGCCTTGGGTGATATGGCTTGCCACATTCTTCATCCTGTATTCAAGGGGTTGAACCTGGGTTATCCTACAAAGGTACAGGGATCATCTACCATGCTGCTGAACGACTGTGCTCCCAATGCTCAGATGGTGAAGTATGTGTTCCCACAGCGTGACAACATGCCCAAGGTAGGTATGCCCGAAGTAGAGGTATACTGGTATGATGGAGGTCTCCTTCCCATGCGTCCCGAAGGTGTACCGGCCGGCAAAAATCTGAACGACTCGGGTGGTGCTGTGATCTTCCATGGTACAAAAGACACCCTGATCTGTGGATGTTACGGTGTGAACCCATGGTTGGTATCGGGTCGTAAGCCCAATTCTCCCAAAACACAGCGTGAAGTAACCCTTTCTCACGAAATGGACTGGGTGCGTGCCTGCAAAGAATCGGCAGCAAACCGCGTAGAAACAGCTTCTCCTTTCGCCGAAGCAGGGCCTTTCAACGAAATGGTGGTTATGGGCGTTCTCGCCGTAAGACTGCAGTCGTTGAATCAGGAACTGGAATGGGATGGCGAAAATATGCGTTTCACCAATATTCCTGCTGACGCCAATATCAGAACCATTATCGAAGACGGTTTCAAAATTACCGACGGTCATCCTACTTTCAATAAGACCTGGACTGAACCGGTGAATGCTGTAGCATACGCCAATGAGCTTATCAAGCATACATACAAAAACGGTTACGAATTACCGGCTATGCCGTAATTAATGTCTCGAAGGGAACAACGATGGCTTCGTCCGTTGTTGTTCCCTTTCTTTCACAATTAAATTGTCTGTTTAATTAAAAAGAAAAATAGTTATGAAAAAAGTTTTTTATTTGTTTAGTTTACTCATTATGTCAGGTATGATTTTCGCATCTTGTACCAACGCCAGCAAACAATCCGCGGCTACCGATGGCGTTGATTCCACCGAAGTGGTTGCAGCTGATGAAGGTTGGATCACTCTTTTCAATGGAACTGATTTCACTGGCTGGCGTGGTTACAACCGTGCCGACATGCCGGCAGCATGGACCATCGAGGATGGAGCCATCAAGATCAACGGTTCGGGTATGGGTGAAGCAGGTGCCAAGGATGGCGGTGACATCATCTATGACCAGAAATTCAAGAATTTTGAACTTACCTTCGAGTGGAAAGTGTCAGAAGGCGGTAACAGCGGTATCTTCTATCTGGCTCAGGAAGTAGAAGGAAAACCCATCTACGAATCCTCACCCGAATATCAAATACTCGACAACGAAAGACACCCAGATGCAAAATTGGGTAAGGACGGAAACCGTAAGTCGGCTTCTCTTTATGATTTGGTTCCTGCCGTGCCGCAGAATTCAAAACCTGCTGGTGAATGGAATACCGGTAGTATCATGGTATACAAGGGCACCGTTATCCACTCTCAGAATGGAGAAAACGTAGTGGAGTATCATCTCTGGACAGACGCATGGAAAGAAATGGTTGCTGGAAGCAAGTTCAAAGACTGGCCTAACTTCCTGAATGCAGGTGGTGAGAACCAGGAAGGTTACATCGGCTTGCAGGATCATGGCGACGATGTATGGTACAAAAATATCAAAATTAAAATATTGGATTAAGAACCCCTAAAGGATATTTCCCCTTCGGGTGGAAATATTCTTTAATAAAAAAAATACAATGAAAAAACGTTCCATGTTACTAAGTACAGCGTTGCTGTGTAGCTTGTTCATTTTCTCAGGCTGTGAGCAAGGACAGCAAAAAAATGCTCCTGCAGAAAAAAAAGATATTTATCTCCAGTTATATTCCGTACGTGATGACATCAAGGCCAATTATGCTGCGATCATCGACAGCGTGGCTAAAATTGGCTACACTGGAGTGGAAGCCGCTGGTTACGCCGACGGTCAGTTCTACGGGATGTCTCCCGCCGATTTCAAGAAGTCGATCGAGGATGCTGGTATGCAAGTATTGTCGTCGCATACTGGTCGCCCGCTGGCAGAACCCACTTCCGACACCAACTGGGAAGAAACCTGGGCATGGTGGGATACCGCTATTCAGGCACACAAAGATGCCGGTATGAAGTATCTGGTGGTTGCCTGGATCCCAACCCCCAAAACGTTGGCCGACCTGAAGGCTTACTGCGACTACTTCAACCAGATCGGTGAGAAATGTAATGCCGCCGGCCTTCGGTTTGGCTATCACAATCACAACTTTGAATTTAAAGAAGTGGAAGGTGAAGTGATGTACGATTATATGTTGAAAAATACCGATCCTGCAAAAGTGTTCTTCCAAATGGATGTTTATTGGACCGTCATGGGACAAAAAGCTCCTGTAGATTATTTCAATGAATATCCTGGACGTTTTGAGATCCTTCATATCAAAGACAGCAAGGAATTAGGTCAAAGCGGAATGGTAGGATTTGATGCTATCTATAACAATGCAGATAAAGCAGGGGCCAAATATATGGTCGTGGAAGTTGAAAGATACACCGGTACTCCTCTCGAAGGAGTAAAGGAAAGTTATGATTATTTGAATACTGCAGCTTTTGTGAAAGGGAGCTACTCCAAATAATTTTTCACCTTTTTGGTGCAAACAAAGAACCCAGGGCATAGGTCCCGGGTTTTTTTGTTTGTGCAGTTTACAAGTTTCCCTTTTGAGTGGAAACTATATATTGAATTCAATGATGATTTCTGTACCTTCTTCTGCATCAGATAAAATATTCATTGAGCCTTTGGCAGAAGCCACCCGGTTGCTGATATTATTTAATCCGGTTCCTTTTGTGGTTTTCCTCGGATCAAAACCTTTGCCGTTGTCTTGCACGGTAAGCGATATCCTGTCGGCCTGCTGTATGACCTGTACATTTATCTGAGTTGCTTCGCTGTGCTTGAGTGCATTGTTCACCAATTCAAAAGACGAGCGGTATAGCATCATCTCCAGTTTACCATCCAGCCTTTTCTCCTCTCCATAAAAATGAAAGTCCACATTGTCCAGATCACTACAAAAATCCTGGAGAGAGGTCTTCAGACCATATTGGAGCAACGACTCGGGCATTAGGTTGTGTGCCACACGTCGTAGTTCTCTGATTGAATTGTCGAGCATAGCCATCACCTTGGTCACCTTTGTTACATCGTTTTCCGTGAGGGCCCCATTTTCTTTTTTCAGATCAAAAAGATTGAGTTTTATCGCTGAGAGCATACCTCCCAGGCCGTCATGCATATCCTGAGCCAGCCTCGATCGTTCTGCCTTCTCTCCTTCCATAATAGCATTGGCAGCGACGAGCTGTTTTTCTTTTTCAAGTTGTTTTACCTCTTGTTCGACAAGCTCTTTTTTTGCTTTTATTGCTTTTTGACTGAAAAAGAGCAGCACGATCAACATCACGGAAATCAGTATAACCGATATATAGATGATTCGCGATATTTTCCTGTCGCTTTCCAGCGCTGCGATGACCAATTCTTTCTTTTCTGTTTGATAGACTGATTCGAGTAAATCGGCATGGCGTAATCTATCTGCGTCCATCAACGTATCTTTCAGCAAATAAGCCCGGTTAAGATAATCATATGCTTTCCGATAATCGCCATCTTGTGCCGATATGAGTGAAAAATCTACCCACAGTGTATGCTTCATATCATCGGAACCCATTTTTTCCGTCAGCAGTAACGCGTCCTCCGATACTTGTCTGGCTTCCTCATATTTGCCATCGGCAATCAATGCACCGGAAAGGTTGATCAGGATCCTCATCTGTTCCCATTCATTGGTCAGATAAAGGGCATAGTCGTATGCCATTTTATATTCAGTCACGGCTCGTGCATAGTCTTTGATGTTCGTGTAATAGTTGCCGTAATTGAGATGTACAAGCTCCATGATGTAGTGATCCTGACGCTTTTCGGCAATTTTCTTTGATGACTCAATATAAAGCAGCGCTTTTTCAAACTTTCCCTGCAGAATCAATACATCGGCCAGAGTGATGCCGGCCACCGATATCATGTAGCTGTCGTCGTTCTTCTCAGCGAGTTCAAGACTTTCGGTGGCATACTTCTCAGCTTTGGGATAATCTTTCAGGAACGAGTAAAGATTGGAGAGATTGTTGAGTGTTTTGGGGCGAATGATTCGGTCTCCAATGGCATCAAAAAATGTAAGTGCCTGTGTATAGTATTCAATTGCTTTCACATAATCACTTTGTCTGTGATAGATGGTTGCAAGATTGTGGTGTACGGCCCCTCTTCCCTTTATTCCTTCTTCATTTTCCAACTTTCTGAAAATCTTGTCTGCTTTGTGGCATGCTTCGAGGGCTGCAGTGTAGTCGCCGGAAATGTCAGTATAATAACTTCCCAACAACCGGTATCCATTTGCTTCGCTTGGCTTGTCGTTCTGCTCCTTAGACAAAGCGACTGCCTTCAGGGCGACCTGAAACGACAGTTGGGGATCTGTATAAAGTAATTCCCTCCCTCGGATGAGCAAAGAATCAATCGTCGTTTTTCCCTTTTTGTCTGTAAACAGACGGACAAGAGAATCGGCAGGAGTTGTAGCTGACACCCCAGTCGTAGCCACAACCAAAAAGAATAAGATCAAATCACGACTATGAAATGTTCGTTTTGCCATGCTTTTGCGCTTACAGGGATCAGGATGTAAATATACCATTTTTTTTTAAGATAATATTTATTTGCATAAATTAAATAAAAAACCCCTTTTAGGGGGTGTTTTTCTTTACCCCGAAGCAATATTTTTGTCACAGGTCACATTTTTTTTCACCACTCTTAAATAAATAAAATCATGGACATCATCAAACGGGCAAAAGACATTCTGGTTACCCCCAAAACAGCATGGAACACAATTGCGGAAGAGAATCAAAATCAGCTGGTAATTCTCGTCACTTATCTGATTCCACTGGCACTTATTCCTGCGTTGGCGAGTTTTATTGGTTATGGCATCATCGGTCACAGCGTAATGGGTATTCATGTTGGTTCCGTGGGTTTTGGACTGCGGCAGGCCATTCTCTCGTTTATTTCGTCGTTGGCGGGGGTCTATCTCTCGGCATGGGTTATCTCCCTCCTGTCACCTAAATTTGAACTGACGAAAGACTTTAACAGGGCCTTTCAGCTTGTGTCTTACTCTTATACACCCATATTCGTTGCGGGCATCTTATTGATCATTCCCTCCTTGTCAATAGTAGCCACACTTGCTGGGTTGTATGGGCTATATCTGCTGTATCAAGGGATGACACCGATATTACAGACGCCAGAAGACAAAAAAAACACTTTTTTCATTGTCTCTCTGTTGTCGATCATTGTGGCATCCGTATTGGTCTCAACGCTGCTTAGTGCGCTGATCATCAAACCATACTCTTTTCTGTAGACAATAAATATCCTATTTGCATGGGTCTGTTTAACCAGTTATTCATGCATATTACATCTAATAATTACCACAAATGAAAAAAATAGTATTCTTCACATTGATTCTTTTTGGCATGACAGCCTTGAAAGCACAGGAAATATTTTTCCCGACAGAGGAAGGGAAAGTACTTGTTTACAAGAGATACGACAAGAAGGGGAAAGTAGCCGAGACGATGAAATATACCATTAAAAATATCCTGGTGGAGGGTGACAACATGGAAATCACCTATTTGATCGAATCGATGGACTCGAAAAAAGAAGTGGGACTCAGCGAAGAAATTACCCTCATAAAGAAAGGGAATGTGATGTATTTCGATATGGGTAACTTCATCAACAAAGCAGTTTTTCAGGAAGGAGGAAAAGAATCTTCCGATTCACAAATCGAGATCAAAGGGAACAGCATGGAAATACCAGTCGACCCGAAACCGGGAACTTCACTTCCCGATGCAAACGTGGAGATGGCCATGAAAATGGGATTTATCAATCTGAAGTTATCCACAAATATAATCAATCGTCGTGTGGAGGCGATAGAGGATATTGCTGTTCCAGCAGGAAGTTTTCAATGTTTTAAACTTACCGGCGATATAATTGCTACGGTAATGGGAAAGAAAGCGAATTCTTCCACTGCAGAATGGTATGCAAAGGGTGTGGGTGTGGTAAAATCAGAAACCTACGATAAAAACGGAAAACTAGACAGTTATATCCAACTTGAAGAAGTCAAATAAAAAATAACCAGCCCTCAAAGGGCTGGTTATTAATAAGTTGTCCCACAAGGATTCGAACCTTAACTGGCTGAACCAAAATCAGATGTGCTACCATTACACCATGGGACAATCCTATCTGCTTCGTGAAAAGCAGTGCAAAAGTAGTACAATAATTTTAACGTTGCAAATTTTTCTCCCGCAAAAAAGAGGGAAAAGGTTCCTTATAGACCATTATTCAGCGATCAACAGGAAATAATTCTTCTTTCCGCGTTGAGCCAGGATATACTTATTGCCGATCAAGTGCGAAGGAGTGATGAGTTCGTCGAATGTATCTAGTTTCTCTTTGTTGATCATCACACCACCGGCCTGCACGGTTTTGCGCATTTCTCCCTTGGAGGGAAAGACTTCCGCCTCGTCGGTTAGCAAATCCACCGCCTTGATTCCCGTGGCAAGCTTCTCCTTTGAGATGCCAAATTGCGGAACCCCTTCAAAAACCTGTAAGAATGTCTCTTCGTCGATGGCTCTGAGTGTTTGTGAGGTAGATTTTCCAAAAAGAATTTCAGAAGCATCCACTGCCGTGTTGTAATCTTCGCGTGAGTGAACCATCACGGTAATTTCTTCAGCCAGTTTCTTTTGTAGGGGACGCAGGTGAGGAGTAGCCCGCTGTTCCGCCACCAGTGCTTCAATTTCGTCCTGCGACAGAGAAGTGAAGATCTTGATATACTTTTCGGCATCGTTGTCGCTTACGTTCAGCCAGAACTGGTAAAATTTATAGGGAGATGTGTAGCGCCGGTCGAGCCAGACGTTACCGCTCTCAGTTTTTCCAAATTTGCCACCGTCGGCTTTGGTGATCAACGGGCAGACCAGAGCGAATGCTTCACCTCCCTCCACACGGCGAATCAGTTCTGTGCCGGTGGTAATGTTACCCCATTGGTCGGAACCGCCCAGTTGCAGGCGGCATCCATTTTCCCGGTAAAGATGCAGAAAGTCGTATCCCTGCAGTAGCTGGTAAGAGAACTCGGTGAACGACATTCCTTCGCTCGATTCGCCGCTGAGTCGTTTCTTCACGGAATCTTTTGCCATCATGTAATTGACCGTAATGTGTTTCCCGATATCACGGATGAAGTGCAGGAAGCTGTAATCTTTCATCCAGTCGTAGTTATTCACTAGCAAGGCTTTATTGGGAATGTCGCTCTCGAAGTCAAGAAATTTGGCCAGTTGTTTTTGTATGGCCTTCTGATTATGGCGCAATGTCTCCTCATCGAGCAGGTTTCGCTCGGCCGATTTCATGGAAGGGTCTCCAATCATTCCGGTGGCGCCCCCTACCAGTGCAATGGGCGTATGGCCGGCACGCTGAAAATGCTTGAGCATCATCACACCCACCAGGTGGCCTATGTGCAGCGAATCGGCAGTGGGATCTATGCCGAGGTATCCTGCGGTTTGTTCTTTCATTAACAGTTCCTCCGTGCCGGGCATCACATCTTGTATCATCCCGCGCCAACGGAGTTCTTCCACAAAATTCATCATTATATAAGCTCTCAATCGTAAATAAAAAAGTGTCGCAAAGATACGAAAAGTAATCGGAATTCTGTTCGGAGCTGTTTGTCAATCTCACCCCATCTCCATTTGTTCGCTTACCGTTTCCGACGGAACACCAACATCATCAACAAGGCAAATACATTCATTATCTCGAGGCGTCCCAGCAGCATGTTGGCCGAGAGGATGTATTTGGCGGCATCGGGCAAATGACCAAAATTTCCAAATGAACCGACCGTTTCAAAGCCCGGACCCACGTTTCCAAGGGTCGCGACAGAAGCAGAAAAAGCAGTCATTCCGTCTATATTCATTGTCGTAAGAAGCAATGCTGTCAGAGATAGCGTAAGTACATACACCACTATGAAAACCATGACCTGCAGTTCCAACTTTTGGTTGATCACCTGTTTATCCATTCTAGCAACATATACTCCTTCGGGATGTAAAATCTGCTTCAATTGTTTCTGTGCGGATGCGAAAAAAAGATAGATGCGGTCGAATTTGATACCCCCGGCAGTTGAACCAACCATTCCGCATTGAATAGAGAAATAGAGAAGCAGGAAGATGGAAAAAAAAGGCCAGTTTGCGGTATCTACAGTTGCATACCCAGTGGTGCTTGCCAGCGAGACAACCTGAAAAGCTGCCAGCCTGAAAGCTTCCCAGAAACTGTAAAAATTTTCTTTTGTCAGCTGTAGAGCGATCAGCACGATGCCGATGAACAGTACGAGCACATACATACGGGTCGGATGAGACCGGAACAGGTTGTACTTTTTTCTCGTCATGGTTCCGTAAATGAGTCCGAAGTGCATGCTGCTGATGAGCATGAAGAAAATGGTGATCGATTCAATCCATACACTGTCATAAGCCGCAATACTTGCATTCCGGGTTGAGAATCCTGAGGTAGCCACGGTGGTGAAGGAATGACAGATGGCATCAAAGAAAGACATGCCCGCCACTTTCAGCAAAATTATTTGTGAAACAATCAGGATGAAATAGACCATGACGATGATGCGGGTGATATGCCGTGACCGCATGGTGAAGCTCATCTTCGATAAGTCAGAGACTTCTGCCCGGTAAAAGCTGGACAGGGAGCTCCCTTTTTCGGGTAGAATCAGCAGTACAAACAGGATGATTCCCACTCCTCCGATGAAGGAGGTAGAGGAACGCCAGAAAAGTAATCCCATAGGAAGTGCTTCCACATTGGTCAATATGCTGGCGCCGGTGGTCGTATATCCTGAAACACTCTCGAAGATGGCATTGGCCAAGTCAAATTCACCTCCCCACATGAGGTAGGGTATCATGCCGGCTAAACAGGTTATCACCCACCCGAATACGCTGATGGCCAAACCTTCATGAAACCTGATTTCACCTGTTCTGCCGATCAGTAACTGGGGCAATGTACCCATGGCTGCACAGATAGCAAAACTTATGATCAGAGCTTGAAATGATGATTCCTGGTTAAAAAAAGAGATAGCTGCTGCAATAAGCAAAAACAGCGAATTAAAAAGTAGAATGTGCCCTGAATATTTAACGACGACCTTGAATCGGATCATATTTTTTATTCTTGTGCATCGTAATCAGCCGATTCTCAAAAAGGACTGATGCGGTGTACTTTTATCCGGCAAAATTACATTTTTTTTCTGATTGATTTACATCCTTTTTGTTTTACCCCAAAATATTTTTGCCATGCTCCATCCCGTTGTCTAAGGAAAAAATCGCAATAGAAAATAAAAGTGGCTGCCTCTTTTCTGAAGATGAGGCAGCCACTTTAAAATTTATTGTTGTGGTTTTTTTATGATCGCGGTCCTTATTTTACGATCGACATGAACTCCTGGTTGGTGCGGTATTTTGCAAATTCCAGGTCGTTGGCGGCTTTTACAGCAAAGCTGCGATCGCGGCCAATGGCTGTACGCAAGTTACCTGCAACATCGTTGAAGTTGTTTGTGCGTGAGGCAATGATAGCCAGCAGATAGGCGGTGGTAGCATCGGGGTTCTCCACTGCTTCCAGCGTTTGTTTTGCTTTGTTGTAATCCCGTACGAGCAACTGTGCCAGACCGGCATTGTTTGTCTGGTTGTTGCCGTAGGAACCTACAGCCTGATTGTAGTTACCCTGCAACAGACTGAGTACACCCATGGCTTGGTCGAGGCTGGCAGCACCTGCAGAGCGGCCTAGCAGTTCATTGGCTTTTTGCAGATCATTGTCCATGATAGCGAGCAACGCTTTGTTCATGTTGGCTTCAGGAGCTGAAGGATTGACCTGTGCAGCGCGTTCGAAAGACTGTTTTGCTTTTGCGAAGTCGCCTTGTTTATAGAACATGGTTCCAATGTTGTTCCAGCCTCTGTAATCGTTAGAGAAGTTAGCTGTAACGAACTGGTAAATGCGTTCTTTCACTTTGTCATCGGTTGTGAGGGTTGAGGCATAGAGCAGCTCTTCCACGGACAGTTCTTTCGGATTGCTGTTCCATGCAGCCATGATTTCTTCATCCGACTTGCCGACGATCTCAATGTTGGCAATGATGCGAGAGCGACGCAGTTGGGGAAGAATTGTTTCGGCCAGGTCTTCGAACACGTAAGAGATGTTCTTGATCTCCTTTTCACGGGTTTCAGAGTCGGGATACATTTCCAGCACACGGAGAATCAAGTCTTTATCCTGCAGGTTCGATGCAGAAACAAGCTGACGGAAGCCGTCCCAGTCTTCGGCCGTATAACGGGCGTAGATCTCTGTGTCGATTTTTTTGCTCTTCAGCTCTTTTGTCAGGTAGGACGATGTATTTTTTTCACGTTGTGCAGCCAGTTTTTCGTTGAGCGAAAGTCCACCGTCGGGAGAAGCATACGCCGATACTTCCAGATTCAAGTTTTGTTTTGGGTCGTTGAATGCTTGTTCTACACGGGTTTTCCAGTCACTCAAATCCTTTTTGTCTAGTTCGCTCTGGCGCAGTTTGGCCTGTTCGATTACGAACATGATGCTGGCCTCCTGGGCTTCCTTGATGATGCGCTGAAATCCGTCGGGGGCTACTGAGGGAGTGCTTGTTTTCACGTCGGCCAGTGCTGAAGTGGCAATTACGCCGTCAGCCACTTTGAGGTCGGGCAGCTTCGATTGTTTATTTTTTATTCTCCCGTCGAAACGAAGGTAGAGTTCCGATGAAAGCATCTCGGGCTTGTAGGGGAAAGTAGTGGTAATGGTGAAATTGCCTCCTTTGCTGTTGGAGATGGTCACCCTGTTTCCGGAGATTTTTTCACCCTGGTAGCTGAATGGCGTTCCGGCCAATTCGCTGTCACCATACTTCAATACGGGAGTAATGGTCAATGTTGCACTTTTGTGGAACCACTTTTCAGGGAAGGTCCCATTGATTGTAACCGGAATTTGATTACCCACCGTTTCAAGTGGTGAGGGGGTTACATTAAAATTGCTTTGTGAAAGCGGTTTGAGTTTACTGCTGCAGGAGGTGGCGAATAATACTACCATCACAGCAAGCAAAAGCGACAAAAGATTTGATTTCCTGTTCATTTGGTTTTAAGTTTATATTAATTAAATCAATCAAATTTCCGATGTTTTATAGCAGACAAATATACCCGATTTTTTACAATTAACAAAGTCTTATTTTCAATATTTACGTTAAATTCTGCTATAATTGTGGCTTATTGTCAGCAAAACGATAGTTGCCTGCGGGAATGTTTTCATTTTCCAAATCCCAATCTTTGCAGCTCAAGTAAAACAGCCGGAGCCGCTTGATCTACCCTGTAGGCCGGATATTCCCGTCGCAGGGGATAGTTGGAGCGAAACCAGTAAAATTTTTCCGGTGCAGCCTTGAGAGCCTCAGTCTCCTTCACTGGGTCATAGCTATGCCATACTGCGTGAGCCAGCTGTTCCCCGGGAGAGATGTGCTGCAAGTCAATCACAGGCTGTTCGGGGTGGGGCATCTCATTGTATAACGGATTGATGTCCAATTCAAAAAAGTCCCGCAAATTCTCGAGGCTCATTTTCGTGGCAGTCCATTTTCCGTCGGCACTGTATCCGGCAATGTGGGGTGTGGCGATATCGGCCAGCTCAAGAAGGTCGCGGTCTATCTCAGGTTCATTCTCCCAACAATCGATTACCACCCCTGAGATGGTTTTCTCACTGAGTGCCTTTTTCAGGGCCTGGTTGTCGGTAATAGCACCACGGGCGGCATTGATGATAAATGGCTTTCGAGCGAGGCGCTGTAGAAATGCATCATCTGCTAGGTGAAAGGTTGCGTAAGGACCTTTTTTTGTCAGGGGAGTGTGAAAGGTGATGATGTCGGCCTCTTGTGTAATTACCTCCATGTCGACAAACAGTCCTGCTGCATTTCCCTCTTTTTCTGCCCGGGGCGGGTCGTTGAGCAGCACCCTCATTCCCAGCTTGCGGCATGCTGCCTCCACCTTGCTTCCCACATTTCCAACACCCACAATGCCAATGGTTTTCTCTTTCAATGTGAACTGATACTTTCGTGCCAGCCACAGGAGTGAGGCAGTGACATACTGTTCCACCGAGTTGGCATTGCAGCCGGGTGCGGTACGCCAGGCAATGTTGTGTTCGTCGCAATAAGCCGTGTCGATGTGGTCGTAACCGATGGTAGCCGAGCAGATCAGTTTCACTGCGGTGTTTTCGAGGATCTCTTTCCCAAAATGCGTTACCGTGCGTACAATCAACGCATCTTTGTCCTTGATAGCTTCCTGGGTGAACTGATTCCCCGGCAGGTATTCCACTTCGCCCAATTGTTCTGCTACCCCCTTCAGGAAGGGTATATGCGCATCGGCCAGTATTCTCAGCTTCATCATGAATGAATTAAATGGGTATGCATTGCTTTGGCTGCTTTTCTGCCGTCGCCCATGGCCAGGATGACCGTGGCTCCACCGCGTACGATGTCACCTCCGGCATAAATTGTCTCGTCGGCGGTTTGCATGGTGTCGCTGTCCACCACAATTGTTCCCCAGGAGGTTACTTCCAATCCGCTGAATGATTGTGGTATCAGTGGGTTGGGGGAGACCCCCACGCTCACGATAACCTCGTCGACTTCGAGCCAGATTGTGTCACCCTCAATGGCGACCGGGCGGCGGCGTCCCGACTGATCGGGTTCACCCAGCTGCATTCGTTGCAGCTGCATCCGTTGTACGTGTCCTCGCTCATCCCCTTCATATCGGAGTGGGTTGTGCAGTGTGTAGAAATCAATTCCTTCCTCCTTGGCATGCTTCACTTCCTCCACGCGGGCCGGCATCTCTTCTTCGGAGCGGCGGTAGATGATCATTGCCTTTTCCGCGCCCAGTCTTCGAGCAGTGCGCACCGCATCCATGGCGGTGTTGCCGCCGCCAATCACGGCCACTTTCTTTCCCTTGTATACCGGAGTATCACTCTCCGGATCGGCTGCCTGCATGAGGTTCACCCGGGTGAGATATTCGTTGCACGACATGATGCCGATCAGGTTCTCCCCTGGTATGTTCATGAAGTTGGGCAGGCCGGCGCCACTGCCTACAAAAATGCCGCTAAAGCCGGCTTCCCTGAGATATTCCTGTGAAATGGTTTTTCCCACGATGCAATTCGTTTCGAACTTCACGCCCATTTTCCGGAGTCCGTCGATCTCTACGTCCACGATCTCATTGGGCAGGCGGAATTCGGGGATGCCGTATCGCAAGACCCCTCCCAGCTCGTGAAGTGCTTCAAACACGGTGACGTCGTAACCCCGTTTCACCATGTCGCCGGCAAAAGCCAGGCCAGCAGGGCCCGAGCCCACAACTGCTATTTTAATGCCATTGGCGGGGTCGATCTCCGGAACAGACATCTTGCCGCTTTTCCGTTCATAATCGGCCGCAAAGCGCTCCATATAGCCAATGGCCACGGGTTCTTTCTTTAACTTCAGTGTATAAAAACATTGGCTCTCACATTGCCGTTCCTGGGGACATACACGTCCGCATACTGCCGGAAGGGCGCTTGTTTCTTTCAGCGTGCGGGCTGCCTCCAGGTAGTCGCCCCGTTCTATGTTTTTGATGAACTTGGGGATGTTGATCTCTACCGGACATCCGGTGATGCAGGTAGGATCCACGCAATCGAGGCAGCGGTGTGATTCCTCCCGGGCCATTGCTTCGGTCAGGCCAAGGTTTACTTCGTCGTAAGTGTGGCTGCGTATTTCGGGATCCACCTCGGGCATTTTGACTCGGGGTATGGCGGTCCGATCTTTACTCTTCATCGATTTGCGCAGGGTCTCACGCCACTCCTGTGCTCTTTCCGCCTGTAAATATTCGCTCATATTATTGATGTTTCTTTCTTGTAGATAACCTGAAACAAATGTCCCTTTTTTATTTAATTATAAGCCTTTAGTCGCATCAGCATCTCATCGAAGTCAACCTGATGGGCATCGAACTCGGGGCCGTCGATGCAGACAAATTTTGTTTTTCCTCCCACGGTCACGCGACAGGCGCCACACATTCCGGTGCCGTCCACCATGATGGTATTGAGTGAGGCGAGGGTAGGGACCTCATATTTCTTAGTCAACTGTGCCACAAATTTCATCATGATGGCTGGGCCAATGGTGACACACAAGTCTACTTTCTCCCGTTGTATCACTTTTTCCACCCCTTGGGTGATGAGTCCCTTTTCGCCATATGAACCATCATCGGTCATGACGATCACCTCATCGGAGTATTGAGCTACCTGTTCTTCGAGTATGACAAGTTCCTTTGTGCGGGCGGCCAGGACGGAGATCACTCTGTTGCCGGCTTTTTTCATCGCTTCAATAATGGGCAACATGGGTGCCACACCCACGCCTCCTCCTGCACAAACCACTGTGCCAAAGTTTTCGATGTGGGTAGCCTTACCGAGTGGTCCAACCAGGTCAGTAATGTAGTCGCCTACCTCAAGGCTGCACACCTTTTCCGATGATTTGCCCACGCGTTGAATGACCAGGGTGATTGTGCCTTTCTGGGGATCGGCAGCCGCAATGGTATAGGGCACCCTTTCACCTTTTTTTCCCACACGTACGATTACAAAATGGCCGGCTTTGCGGCTTTTGGCTATCAGTGGTGCCTCCACTTCAAGGCGTACCACTTTCTCTGAAAAATTTTCCTTTGCAATAATCTTGTTCATACCGATTGGTTACTATGCTACAAAATTACGCTTTTTTTTCAATGAAAGTGACAGTTTGCTTTTCTTTTAGCTTCATTTATATCTAAATTTATTTGTCGCCGGAGGGTTTACCATAAAGGGTTGATGAGGCAACTTTCTTTGAAAGGAGAGAGGGAGGGATGAAAAAAAAGCGAATATAGACCGTTAATCTTCAAACCAAAATGCTTTTTCTACATCACTAATATATTTATTTATATTTTTCTCTCCATTCTTTGTTACTAAAAATGAAATGGAGAAGTCTTGGCCCCATTTTATCATTTTCAATTCAAGTTTATGTGAATACTTATCCATATATACAGATTTTTTGTCTTTAACAGGAAATGTGATCACATGTTGTGCATGAAAAGTTTTTTTAGCTCGCTCGGGTGACCAAAAGGTTAATTTCTTTTTAATCTTTTTTATTTGCTCCTCTGTCAATTTACCTTGAATTGGTTCTATATCTAACACATATCTTAAACTAGCATATAGTGATTTTGGAAATTCAGTTATTGATTTATCCACATTCGCATTTATTATAGGACAGGTAATAAATAAAATGCAATCCCCATCTTCATGTATCCACTGGGAAAGTATTATGCCATAATGCGTTGATTTTATCAGTTCCTCTGGATTTATTGGAGGAGATTTAAGGATAAAACTTTCAGAAATTATATATTGAGCAGGAGTCTTGAAATTTAAGCCTATATGCTTTGTTACACGTTCTAACTCTCCTCTCAATAAAACAGAGGGTGTGTTTGAGGAGAAATCTTTGTTATGTAACTTTTCACTGGTTATATCTGAGACACCCTTTGCTCCAATATAGACCCTGCTATTGTATTTAAGGTATAATCCGTCTGCCGTAATTGTGTCCTCTTGTCCATAAGCAGGAACTAAAAATGCAATAATACATATTGTCGAAAAGATTTTTCCTATAATATTCATATAAAAAATATTAATAATCCAAATGCGATTCAGTACCTTTTTGTCAACTTGTCAGCACAATGACCGTTTCGTATATAAACTAAGCTAATTAAAACGTTTTATTTTAGTTGTTCAAAGATAAACCTTATACCTCGCAAATTATAATAAAGTAAGCATTAAGTGATTTTTTTTTCATTTGGATTTCTGCTACCTATGGGAAAAATAGTTTAAAGTTTTGTTGGTACGAATAAACGTTATGAATTGAATTTTGTCACATTGAATATAATGTGTAAATTTGCATCAAGAAAACTGTTACTGGTTTGTTACCCAACGACTCGTAAACGCCTTGTTTCTTTTTAAGTATCAATAAGGTACTAACAATATGGGGTTGACCGGTTTTGACAGCGGGTAGAAGAGGTTTGTAAGCATGCAGTGCGTTGTTGGTTTGCACTTTAATCTCAATCGGCAAAGCTATAACTGGCAATAATAACAATTACGCTCTTGCTGCGTAACCGAAGTACAGTAGGTTAATCGCTTAATTCTGCCACATGTGGCGGAACAAGACATCACCCGGAAGCTGTGGCTTCGAAGCATTCCGATCAGGTGGTGCAGGTAAATCGGAGATAGGATAGGAGAGGCTTCGGCTCCTTTCCGAAATTAAGAAGATAAGGATTGAGTTTGGTGTCTTCAATCGCGCTCCTTCCCGACAAATAAAATGAAGATAAGCATGTAGAAAGCGAATTGCTTCCTCGTTTGGACGAGGGTTCGAATCCCTCCAGCTCCACAATACACATTGATTATCAATGTATTGCATTAATCACACACAATAACACGCTCATCTTGAGCTGTTATTGTGTTTTTTTTGTAGTTACACAAATAAAAGTTCAGTCATTATCCAACAGTGGGTATTATTTATTTATGGTTTATTGTTTTTTGAGACATAGCTAATCGCGTGATAAACTGTTTTCTTTTATCTCTCCTCAGAAATACAATGATGCCATCGAGGATATATTCACTTTGGTCAAGATAATACGTATTGTGACATGGTACAACCCTAAGGACAAGGTAGGTGAGCATAGACTTCTCAATGAGATTGCAAGCTCACATCTTGCCAGGAGAAAATTTATAGGTAATCTCTATTCACAGGTCCAGGACCCGAACCTTATAGGATCAATGACTGGGCATGTCGAAGAGAGTATGGCATTGATAAAAAAATCCCGCTACCTGTTGAAGCGGGATCAATTTCTATCTTTTCAGACCCTGTCAGCTTTTCAGTAAAGCGTTTTCAATGGTTTCTTTTGAGAGTTTTTTCGTGCAGAAGAACCAATCATAACAATGCATTTCTTCCTCTCTGGTTTCCATTCGTTCTTTAGCTACACCGCAGGAACCGGCTGTAGGTACGATCACTTCATCTCCCGGACGCCAGTCGGCAGGCAAGGCGACTCCAAATTCATCGGCTGTCTGTAAACCGATAAGGATACGCTTCAGTTCGTCAAAATTACGGCCAAGTGATAACGGGTAGTAGATAATTGTGCGAATAATACCCCTGGGATCCACGAAAAAAACAGCTCGGACAGCCTGTGTGGAGTTCTCGTTGGGTTGAATCATCCCATACTTTTTGGCAACTTCCATCGAGATATCCTCAATCAATGGAAAGGTAACTTCTACCTCTTTCATCCCCTTATATTCAATTTTTTCTTTAATGGTACGCAACCAGGCTATATGGCTGTACAACCCATCCACAGATAATCCAACCAACTGGCAGTTCAGATTTTCAAAATCTTTTTGCATCGAAGCAAATGTCATGAACTCAGATGTGCATACCGGTGTAAAATCGGCAGGATGACTAAATAGTATCTTCCATTTTCCGGGAAAGTCATCCGGGAAATGAATAACGCCCTGCGTTGTTTTTGCTGTAAAAATAGGAGCTTTGTCGCCGATTCGAGGCATAGGAGTAGTGTTTTCTTGATTTGTTTCCATTTTCATTTCATTTTAAATTAATTACTATATGTTATAAGTGAACAAGTTATAGGTATAGATATACAATAATAAACTGAAGATTCTTGTCAGATGTATAACACGACATTTCCAAATGCAAATGATAATTATTTTTCGCATGGCCTGGACCAGGCCGAAATACCACCCTCCAGCACTTTCACATTGGTGAACCCGTTTGCCTGTAGGTAATCAGATAGGGAATCTCAATACAATCGCCAACGGCATAGATATCGGGATCGGATGTCTGCTAGATGGTTATCTCTGCATTCTCATCCATGCGACGTGCTTTAGAAGCTGCTTTTGGCCATGCAGCAGAACCGCCTATAACAACAACTTTCATTTTTCTTCCCCATTAATCGGTATTAACTCGTTATTGCCAAAACTTGTACAATTCTTACAACGTACATGGTTCTCGATACCTCCTATCAATTTGTAACAACGCCTGCAACGAAACCATTCTTTGTCAAACTGCACATTACCACCCTCTATATTGATCATCTTTCCTTCCACAAATGCCTGAGCAATAGTTTTACGGGCTTGTTCATAGATACGCGTCAGAGTGGGTCGGGAAACGTTCATCCGTTCAGCTGCCTGATCCTGGTTCAAACCTTCATAATCCAATAAACGGATTGCCTCATATTCATCATACAGCAATGAAACAGCACTCAACCTGTTCCGTGGAATGCCAAAGGGTTTAAATCCCTGCATCAGGGGAGGATTCGATATTTTTCGGTTTTGTTTGGGACGAGGCATGATTTCAATTATCTATTTTTGTTACTTTGAAATCCAAAGGTATAAAATAATTTTAAACTTATGTTCGTAAATAAAATTATTTTTGATCCTAATTTTCCTCGGTTCTGTTTTTTTAATTTTCTCATTTTCTGATGTAAGAAAATTTCATATTACATTTTTTAGGCTACAAAAAAAATCGCAAAAAAATATACAAATTTATTTGCATATCGAACATATGTTCATTACATTTGCCGCATATTTAAAGCAAGGTACTTCTATAAGCTATCATAAAACCAAATAGAAAATATCATCCTATGAAAGTAGCCATCACATCATCCGGCAAGGAACTGACATCTCTACCGGACAAGCGTTTCGGACGCTGCAACTGTTTTGTCATCTACGACACCGAGAACGACTCGGTGGAGGTTGTGGATAATCCCGGCAGGGATCTAAACGAGGGTGCGGGACCTGCCGCTGCACAGCTGATCGCATCGAAAGGAGCCGAGATGATCATCACAGGACATTTGGGAGGAAAAGCAGCATCAATAGTGCAACAGCTCGGGATGCAGATGACTCCCCTGGATGAACAACACAGAAGTGTGGAAGAAGTAATTCAATTAATCAAACAAAACAATTAAACAAAAGGAGGGTATTATGCCAGGAATGAACAGAAAAGGCCCCGATGGAATGGGCGCTATGAGTGGGAGAGGACGTGGTCGTTGTAACCCGTCGAACAGAGAGGCTAATAGCTTTGATGCTTCTGAAGGAGCCGGGATGAATGCTCCTTTGCAACAGGGTGCCGGAATAGGCATGGGCCAGGGACAAGGCAGAGGCATGGGACAAGGCCAAGGCCAGGGCAGAGGCATGGGTCAGGGCCAGGCCCAGGGAATGAGAAGAAGAGACGGATCTGGTAGAAGACGAATAGGATGAAGCAGGTTATCGCAATACCGCTGGAAGAGGGGAGACTCTGTCAGCATTTTGGCCATTGTCAACAGTTTGCCATCATCGAAACGGAAGATGGAGCCATACAGAACGAGACGTTACTAACACCCCCCCCACATGAACCGGGGCTGTTGCCGGCATGGCTCGCCGAGAGAGGCATCACCGAGGTGATTGCGGCCGGTATCGGGCAGAAAGCGATTCGTCTGTTTGAACAACATAATATCAAGGTGCACGTGGGTGCCGAGTATAAGAGTCCGCGGGAGCTGATTATCGATCATTTTAAACAGTCACTGGTCACCGGTCTCAATGCCTGTGACCACTAGAAGAGTTGATTCTGTGGAAGCAGATTACCGATGTTATTTTTGCTTTGCCCGTACCATTGAGCGACTGATAGAGAAGCATACGCTCACATCTGCCGAGAAAAAAGCGCTTGCAGCTGAGATGTTCTCCCATTTTCACAATGGGGCTTCCGGTTTTTCCATTCCCGTTCTCTCAAGAGAAGTCTTTCGTATCTTCAGAGAGAGGAGTGGGGTAGCCGATCCTTACGAAAAGATTAAATATGAGAGCAACGAGCGTCTGCTCGGTGAGTATGCGATGTTTCGGGAGATGATTGACCAATCGGATGATCCCTTCGAGGTAGCATTGCGTCTGGCAGTGGCCGGGAACATCATCGATTATGGGGTGAGCGACCACCATGATTTGGAAGAGACAATGGAAAATGTGCTGAAAAGCACTTTCGCGATTAATCATGTGGGGCGGCTCAAACGGCGGCTGGCTGAAGCCAGAACAGTCCTTTACCTAGGCGATAATGCCGGAGAGATTGTATTTGACAAACTGTTCATCGAAACCTTTCATCATCCCAACATATGGTATGCTGTGCGAGGGACACCGGTGATTAACGATGCCACACGGAAAGATGCAGACCAAGTGGGGATGGAAGAGGTGGCAAAGGTCATTGACAACGGTTATGATGCCCCCTCTACCCTGCCGGAGAAGTGTTCTCCCTCCTTTCAGCAGCTTTACAATGAAGCGGATCTGGTGATTTCAAAAGGTCAGGGTAATCTGGAGGGATTGATTGATGCCTCCAGGCGTAACATCTTCTTTCTGCTAATGGTGAAGTGCAATGTGATAGCCGACAGGCTGGGAGTGAAAAAGGGTGGTTTCGTATGTACTGAGAACAAACCAAAAAAAGAAAAAGCAGGATGAAGATTGCAATAGCCAGTGGTAAGGGAGGTACTGGCAAGACCTTTGTCTCGACCAATCTCTTCTGGGTCGCTTCACAGAAGGGCTTCGATTGTGTGCTGGCCGACTGTGATGCAGAGGAACCCAATGTGGCGGAATTTCTTGTCGGTGAGGAGGTACAGGTTGAAGAGGTCTATCAGCAGGTGCCGGTGATCGACCCGGAGAGATGTGCCTTCTGCGGGAAATGTTACGACTACTGCAGCTACAATGCCATCCTTTACCTGCCTGAGAAAAAGATGATTCAGGTGCTGCCCGATCTCTGTCACGACTGTGGTGCCTGCAGCTATGTTTGTCAAGCGGGAGCGATCACCGAGCATCCCAAGATGCTGGGCAAGGTGAAGCGTGCTGCATACGGAATCGGTCAGCAGATTGTTGAAGGTCGTGCCGAGGTGGGAGTCTACACACCCGCTCCGGTCATTACCCGTGCTATTCGTGAGGCTGGTGACAGAGAACTGGTGCTCCTCGACTCTCCCCCCGGCATCTCATGTCCCTTTATCGCGACGGTCGACAGGGCCGACTATGTGGTGCTGGTCAGTGAACCCACCCCCTTTGGGCTGCACGACCTGCAGCTATCTGCAGCCACGGTTCGGAAGTTGGGTAAGCCGTTTGGTGTGGTGGTCAATAGAGCCGGACTGGGAGACAATGAAATATACCGGTGGCTTGAACAGGAGACGATCCCTCTCTTGTTGGAGATTCCTTTCGACCGGAAGGTGGCACGTATCTATGCCGAGGGAGGACTGCCTGCTGCAGTGGATAACGCCTACCGGGAGATGTTCAGCCGTCTGCTCGCACAAATCGTTCAACAAAACATCTCATGAGACAAATTGTCATTATAAGCGGAAAAGGAGGAACAGGCAAGACAAGCCTGAGTGCAGCACTGGCAACCATGGGTGAACGGCTGATGGTAGCCGACTGCGATGTGGATGCAGCCAACCTGCATCTGTTGCTGGAGCCGACCGATCATTCCCGGCACCCTTTTCCCACCGGAGCCAAGGCATTAATCGACCAGCAGCGATGTACACAATGCGGTGCCTGCATGGATCTTTGTCGCTTCGATGCGATCCGGTACCAAGAAGATCATTACACCATCTCTGAAACATCATGTGACGGATGTTATCTCTGCATGCGCATCTGTCCGGCTGACGCCATCAGCATGATTGAGAGCAATGGCAGCTACTGGAAAACCGGCACCTTCCGCAACGGCTGGATGGTACATGCCCAGCTGGAGCCCGGCGAGGAGAACTCCGGCAAACTGGTCAACGTAGTACGTAAGCAATCCCTTCAGCTGTCGGAGCAGATGGGAGTGGAGACCATCCTGATTGATGGCCCTCCCGGCACCGGCTGCCCCGCAATTTCTGCTATGAGCGGTGCCAACCTGGCAGTGCTGGTCACCGAGCCAAGTCGCTCCGGTTTCCATGATCTGAAGAGGATAAAGCAGCTTGCCGATGGGTTTGACATTCCCTCCGTTGTGGTGATCAACAAGTATGACCTGAACGAGCAGGTGACGACCGAGATCGAGTCGTGGTGCCGCAGCGAGCGTCTCTCACTAATCGGCAAGATCCCATTTGAACCGGCTGTGGTGGAGGCGATGCTGCAATGCCAGTCGGTGGTCGAGTGGGCACCCCGGTCTGCTGCAGCCGATGAAATTACGGCCATCCATCGGCAGATTTTTCAATCGTAGTGACGGAACCATTTAAAGAGAAGAAGCGATGATATGTTTCGGACCTGTACCCTCCCGGAGACTGGGACATAGCCTTGGTATCAACAATATACCAGGTGACAAGATCTGTACCTATGCCTGTATATACTGTCAGGTGGGGGCTACCCGTCATTACACCCTCGAGAGACAGTCGTTTTACACCCCGGAGCAGATCTTCTCTGCGGTGGAGGAGCACCTGGGCAAGTTACAGGCGATGCCAGACTATCTCACTTTCGTGCCGAACGGCGAACCTACACTTGATATACACCTGAAAGAGTCGATCCTCCTGTTGAAGCAGATCGGCCTTCCAATCGCTGTGATCACCAATGCTTCGCTGCTGAGTGATCAGCAGGTGCGTGATGCCCTATCGCTTGCCGATTGGGTATCGGTGAAGGTGGATGCAAGTGATGATGCTGTATGGAAGAGAATCAACAGACCCCATCCCAGGCTCACCTTTGAAGGTTATAAAGAGGGCCTCCAGGCTTTTGCCTCCTCCTATAAAGGTGTTCTGACTGCCGAGACCCTAATGGTGGAGGGTGTCAATGATTGGGCAAACCTGATGCAACAGAACGCTTCACTGATCGTGACCCTCAAACCGGCTACGGCCTATCTCTCCATTCCCACACGCCCCCCTGCGATGCGGAGTGTGAAGACACCGGATGAAGCAGCCATTAACAGGGCCTATCAGATCTACACCGATGCCGGATTGTACAGTGAAATGCTGCTTGGCTTTGAAGGAAGCGATACCGGTTTCACCGGCGATGCCAGGGCTGATATCCTCAATATGAGTGCCGTGCATCCCATACGAGAGGAGACCATGGGCGAGATACTGCGTAAGAACAGGGCAGAAAGCAGCCTGCCCGATCAGCTGATCAGAGAGAAAGAAATCCGTGAGGTTGTTTATCAGGATAAAAAGTTTTGGATTCGCAATTTTACAAGAAGATGATTGTACCGATTGTGATATATGGTGCTTCTGCAAAAACAATTGATACAGGGTAAATTAAATAAAAAAAAAAGAAGAGAAGATGAACGAACAATGCAATGCAACCAAAAAACCGTTCGAGAAGACGAGATTGAACAACATAAAAAATATACTCATCGTTGCCTCGGGCAAGGGAGGTGTTGGCAAGTCGACTGTGGCTGCCGCCCTGGCACTCTCGCTGGCAAGGGAGGGGTATACAACCGGCCTGCTGGATGCCGATATCCATGGCCCTTCGGTGCCCACCCTCTTCCACCTGAACAACCAACGGCCGCTATCGATGGAGAAAGAGGGGAAGACCTGGATTGAACCCTTTGACCGGTATGGCATCAAGGTGATCTCGATCGGTTTCTTCATCGATCCCTCCCAGTCACTTCTATGGCGCGGTCCCATGGTGTCGAATGCGCTCAAACAACTGCTCAATGATACCAACTGGGGAGAACTGGATTATCTGGTGATTGACACCCCGCCCGGCACAGGGGATGTACATCTGACCCTGCTGCAATCGTACGAGATCACCGGTGCCGTGGTGGTAACCACGCCGCAGACCATCGCGCTGGATGATGTGATCAAAGCGATCGGGATGTTTAACAATAAGAATGTATCGGTCCCCGTGCTGGGCATCGTGGAGAACATGGCCTGGTTCACTCCCTCGCTGCATCCCGATGAGAAATATTTCCTCTTTGGGCAGGGGGGTGGTGAGAAACTGTCGCAGCAGTTTCATCTGCCCCTGATCGCACAGATCCCCATGAATGAGCAGATCCGCCAAAGTTGTGACGAGGGCTCGCTCGATACCCTCTTTCAGGATGAGCAGATCGCACAATCATTCTCCGGCTTGGTAGATACTATTTTGGCCAATCAGAAAAAAGAAAGCACACATAAATAGAACAGCAGTATGATCGAGCACGACTACATTTTCCGGGTCTTGTATCCCGATACTGACCAGATGGGAACCATGCACCATGCCAATTACGCAAAATACTACGAGGCAGCCCGTTGGGAATTGTTCCGGAGCATCGGTATTTCTTACAAGTCGATCGAAGATGCCGGATACATGCTTCCTGTTACCAGGATGGATTTTCGTTTCCTTAAAACCACCCGGTATGATGCTCTGCTAACTGCAAGAACAACCTTGACAGCCGTTAAAGGAGTCCGGCTCTGGTTCAGCTATAAACTATATAATGAAAAGCAGGAACTGATCAATGAAGCAGAAACGGAACTGGCCTTCATAAAAAAGGAAAATTGGAAACCGTGCCGTACACCCGATTTCGTTTTAAAAGCCATTCACGCTAACCAGAAAACATAAATCGCCCATATTATTATATCGCATATAAAACTATTGAATTGTCCATTCTTCTTTTCCTCAACCCCAGGAAATCCCGATCCAAGCCGCTGCTTCAAGCCCCCGCCCATTAAAACATAAAAGTTTTTGAAAGCGGTATGATGGGCCAGCCTTATAAACGGGAAAAATATAAAACGAGGCTGGTGGAATCCTGTCCGTCAATCAGAATTTTAAGCAACAACTGAAAAATTAGCCAAGATGAAACAAAAGTGGTGTAATAAATCAAACCTGAACCTGAGCATTGACATCATCATGTTATTACTGCTCACGCCTTTGGCGGGAATCGGCTTCCTAATAAAATATGTCCTGATCCCCGGTATTCAACGGAACGAACACTACGGGGCTGGTGTTGAACTGGAATTTTGGGGACTAACACGTCACCAATGGGGATCCATTCACCTGATCATCAGCATCGTTTACCTCGTTCTTTTACTTCTTCACATTATTCTGCATTGGAAAATGGTTGTTGGATTTTTCAAACGGATGATTCCTAATGAAGCCTTACGTGCAATATCGGCCACACTGATTGCCAGTGCAAGTCTTCTCATGTTTGTCTTTCCTCTTTTTGTAAAACCGGAGATTGTTACAAGGGAATCGTTACATCTGAACAGAAAAATCAAACAGGAAACTCATCAAACCGTACCGAACGGAGAAATCCGTAAAAAAGTGTCAAAAGAAACAGAAAAGGATATAGTGGTTTCTCCCCGGGCGGGTCTGAATAAACCGGAACAGACCCTATCCGAAACTGTATTTGTTGACCCAGAGATCAACGGAAGGCAAACCCTGCAGTTTGTTGCCAACAAATACGACATACCAGTGGAAAAGCTTGCAACTGATCTGAACATCCCTTTAGACCGGGCCGGTGAAAAAATCGGAAGGCTACGGAAATTGTATGTCTTTACCATGAACGACGTGCGCAAAAGCATTATGAAAAATAAAGAATAGACCACCTGTTGGCATAACGTTGAATGTTAAAGTGAAACAATAGAAAAGTAAATGATGATTAGTAACCAAAATTGAAAGAAGCTGTGTTCATATATGCCTTAAAAGGTGTATGAGTCACCTGTTTTTACCGATTGAATCGGAAAGTTCTCAGAAAATGCCACCAGCGCAGGTAATGCGGTACAGTGCGAGGGAATGACATGAGACACCCTGTTTTTTTTCAGGTAATTGATGGTCTCAATGGTTTGCCGGTCCCGGTTTTTCAGATGAAAACCGCCCATGATACCGTAAATCCTCTGCTCGCCGGTAATGTTTCTTGCCTGTTCCAGGGTGTTCACCACCCCGGCATGACCACAACCGGTGATCACAAACAATCCTTTCTCTGTCTGTAAAGCGACTGCACTGTCGTCCACTACAAAATCGGCTGTTCCGTTCTCGAACGAGAAGGCGGTTTGTTTCGATTCAAAATCAGTGATGCGGGGTATCTCACCCAGAAAGAGCACAGAGTTACTGATAGCGTAAGGTGCTTTGCTGGTGATGAGGTCAAACTGCTCTGCTGTTTCTTTCCGGCTCATCCTCAGACCAATGTAGGTGTGATCGGTATTTCTATATCGCTTCACAAAACAGTCTGGATGGCAGAGCAGCTTGCCTCCTGTGAGATGTGCCAGTCCATTTCCATGATCATAGTGACCGTGACTCAGGATAATCAGTTCCCTCTCCTCCGGATCAATACCCATGATGAAAGCATTTTGCAAGAAGAGATCACTCTGTCCCGTATCGAACAGGAACTTTATCCCTTCATGCTCTATAAAATAGGAGAGGCCGTGCTCTGCACCGACGGAGCCACCGGAATAATTATCGGTGAGAATTGAAACTTTCATCTCTTTTTTTGCAAATATAACTATATAAATTTTATTATGAACAAATGCTCATTTAAATTTACTTTAATATAGCACTAGTGTTATATTAGTAACCTCTGCACTCAGGACCTCAACAGATCGGGGCTCAGGGCAATGCCCGGGCCCACGCTTGCAGAAGCTTCGTGTCAATTAGAATCAACCTTACCTGGCTTGTGAAATATGTATGGCTGCTCCTCCATCTGAAACAAGCGATAATTCAAGCATGTCATTTGAAGTCACTGGAACTTTTTTAATTTGTATGGCATTAGGATCTTCACATGATTCCAATGTATCAGCGTAAATTTCAACGATATAATTTTTCCCTTCCTCTAAAAAGTTTAAAGACAATGATAGCTCTCTTGGCGAGCTGTTGGTGATCGACCCAATCCACCAATCG
>Ga0265294_10000269_pt1 | contig 68591 bp, 75 predicted proteins | sample MunlanPumphouse3_FD_192504 | JGI IMG/M metagenome (GOLD analysis project Ga0265294, IMG submission 192504) | Groundwater microbial communities from a municipal landfill in Southern Ontario, Canada - Pumphouse #3 | ecosystem: Environmental > Aquatic > Deep subsurface > Groundwater | place... | reverse complement strand
ATATTCTAAAATTTTCTCCTCATCTACTTCTATAGTTATCATATCTGTATAATTCGTAGTAATATTCTTATCTATAGTTGTGGAATTAACAATTACTTTAAAAGAAGCATAAGATTTTTCATCGCCTACAAATTTTAAACTTATTGTCGCCTCTCCAACATTTAAAGCAATTAATGTATCTCCCTCAATTTTAACAATTTCAGGGTTATCAGAAACTAATACTACTTCTTCTTCACTACTTATAACTTCATATAATAAATTATATTCATCCAACACTTCCAAATTAATTAAATCACTAGAACAAACTATATCTTTTTTATCAACTACTTCAACATCAATATTAACATATATGTATGATTCATTTGCAAAAGAAAAACTAATTACAGCAGTTCCTGTTTTTTTACCAATTATTTTATTTCCTTCAATTGATAAAACATCTGGTTTATCAGTAGTAAGAACAACATCACTAGTGCCACCAACACTTTCATATTCTAAAATTTTCTCCTCATCTACTTCTATAGTTATCATATCTGTATAATTCGTAGTAATATTCTTATCTATAGTTGTGGAATTAACAATTACTTTAAAAGAAGCATAAGATTTTTCATCGCCTTTAAAATAAATATTAATATTAATAGTTCCTTCACTAACGGCTTTTATTTTATTTTCATTAATTGAAACAATTTCATCATTACTTGATTTTAAATATGTGTCTTCGTCGCTTCCTTTAACTTCGTATTCAATTACCTTTTCATCACCAATTTCAAGTATTACATCAGATTCATTTTCTAAAATAATTTCCTTGCCTACACAACCAGTAAGAATAAACATTAAAACAAAAATTAATAATAAATATTTAAATTTCATATTTTCCCCCATTTTTTATTTTTTCAATTTCCCTATACACTAAATTAATAGGTAACCCCATAACATTATAGTAATCACCTTCAATTTTTTTTATATACTTTCCAAATACACCTTGAATCGCATAGCTACCTGCCTTATCATACGGCTCAGTAGTATCAATATATAGTTCAATTTCTTCATCAGTTAATGAATCTATATAAACTTTAGTTTTTTCCACAAATACTTTTTTATATTTTTTATATTGAATTAACACTGCTGTATAAACATAATGAACATCATTTTGCAACATTTTAAGTGTTTTAAAAGCATCTTCTTTGCTTTTAGGTTTCCCTAAAATTACATTATTTTTTACAACAATAGTATCCGCACAAACAATAATATTAGAAGAAAATTCACAATTAATGAAATTTCCTTTTTTTCTAACAATCTTTTTTACATAATTAATAGGATTATCCTCTTCTATTTCCTCATTAATATATGGAACAGCTACAATAAATTCATACCCAATTAATCTCATCAATTCACTACGTCTAGGAGAAGATGATCCCAAAACAATTTTCATATGTCACCTCATATATTATTATATAATAAAATTAAAAAAAAGACCACATTTTAGTGGTCTTTTGCTTCAATCAATTCATACATTTCTAATGCATCTTCTTTTTTTGTACTCAAAATAATATCCTTAACTTTTATTGTTACTATTTTTTTAAAATAACTAATTTCAATTATATCTCCAACTTTAACATCCGTACTTGGTTTAGCAATTTTTCCATTTATAAAAATTTTATCACCCAAAGATGCTTCCTTGGCAACGCTTCTTCGTTTAATAATTCTTGAGACTTTCAAAAATTTATCTAAACGCATTTTATTTGCTCTTATCTTCTTCTGAAGACTTTTCTTCTGTTTCTTTTTTTACTTGCTCTTCAGATTTTAGTTCTTGAGATTTCTTTAATTCAGTCATAGCTTCAAGTTGTTTTTTATAAATATCTTGCAACTCTTGTTCTTTTAATCTAGCTATTCTTTCAGCTTCATCTTTAGCTTTTTTCTTTTCCCACCAAACTATTTTACCTGTTTCAACAAGTTCTAAGATATCTTCTTTTGTAAGAGTTTCAATTTCATATAAATGTTGAGCTATGGAAATTAATAAATCTTTATGCTCAGTTAATACTTTTGTAGCTAATTTATGACTTTCCTCAATAATAGATTGAACTTCTTTATCAATTTCTAAAGCAACTTGATCAGAAAAGTTTTTCTCAGACAAATAATCTCTTCCTAAAAATACAGATTGATCGCCTCTTTCATATTGAATAGGACCAAGTTTACTCATACCATATTGTGTAACCATTGCTCTAGCAATAAATGTTGCTTTTTGTATATCGTTACTGGCTCCAGTACTAATATCATTTTGCATAATTTCTTCAGCAACTCTTCCACCTAATAATCCTGTAATAGTATCAATTAAACCTTTTCGTGTTTGTAAAAAAGTTTCTTCTTCTGGTGTCATCATTGAATAACCACCAGCATCTCCACGAGGAACAATAGTAACTTTTTGGACTATATCAGCTTTTTCAAGTTTTACTCCTAAAACTGCATGACCAGCTTCATGGTAAGCAACTGTCCATTTTTCATTATCCGTATATTTTCTACTTCTTTTAGCTGGACCCATTAGAACTCTATCAATTGCCTCATCAATATCATAAATTTTAATTTCTTTTCTATTTTCTCTTGCAGCAAGTAAAGCAGCTTCATTCATTAGATTCTCTAAATCTGCACCACTAAATCCTGGAGTTCTTTTTGCTATATCATTATATATAATTTTTGTTGAAACTTTTTTATTTCTTGCATGAACTTTTAGAATAGCTTCTCTTCCTCTAACATCAGGTAAGGAAATCCTTATTTGTCTATCAAAACGACCGGGTCTAAGTAACGCTGGATCTAATACATCTGCTCTATTTGTAGCGGCCATAACAATAACACCAGAATTTTCCTCAAAGCCATCCATTTCAACTAACAATTGGTTTAATGTTTGTTCACGTTCATCATGTCCACCACCAAGTCCTGCTCCTCTTTGACGACCTACAGCATCAATCTCATCAATAAACAAAATACATGGAGCGTTTTGTTTGGCTGTTTTAAACATATCTCTAACACGGCTAGCCCCAACACCAACAAACATTTCAACAAAATCAGAACCAGATATAGAATAAAATGGTACCTTGGCTTCGCCAGCAACTGCTTTTGCAAGTAAAGTTTTACCTGTTCCCGGAAGACCAATTAAAAGTACTCCCTTAGGAATTCTTGCTCCAATATCAAAATATTTTTTAGGTGTTTTTAAAAAATCAATGATTTCTACCATTTCTTCTTTTTCTTCATCACATCCTGCAACATCTTTGAAAGTAATTTTACTTTTCTTATTTAAAATTGCTTTGCTTTTACCAAAATCAAAAGCTTGCTTATTAGCTCCGCCACCCATAGCTGATTTAGATAAGAAATATAGGGCACCGCCAATTAATAAAATTGGCAATACTCCCCAAATAATTATACTAAACCAATTAAAATTAGAAACAGTTTGAAAATCAATTTTTGTGTTTGGACCAAAATCCTTAGATATCTCATGAAATTCATCTTTTGGTACATTGACAATAAACATTACAGGCTCTCCAGTTCCATCCAAATATGTTCCTGTAATCTTGTAAAGTGAATCATTATCACCTGTATATGGTGATGCATATATTTCTGTAAAAGTAGCAGGTGCTCCTTCAACCCTTGCCCTAAATTCCGTTATTGTTAATTTTGTTGGCTGATTTGTTAAATTTCCAATAAATAAAAACAAACCAGGTATTAATAAAATTAACAATAAAATAAGTGCAAGATTGGATCTTTTAAATTTTTGTTCTTTTTTCTTTGCCATAAACTATGTTGCTTAAAAAGCTCTCCTTTAAATTTTTACTTCATATATATTGAAGGTTTTAAAACCCCTATGTAATCTAAATTACGATATAACTCATTATAATCTAAACCAAAACCAATCACAAATTTATTAGGAATACTAAACCCAATATATTTAGGAATTAGTTCCTTCACAATTCTTCCCTCATTTTTATCAAGAAGAGTAACAATTTCTATGCTTTTTGGTTTTCTTTCTTTTAAAAGCTCAATGACTTTCATTAAAGTAAGTCCACTATCAATTATATCTTCAACAATTAAAATATCTCTTCCGAAGATATCTACAGCTAAATCTGATTTTATATTTACTCGACCAGTTGATTCAGTACCTGAATAGCTAGAAACTTTCAAAAAATCCATTTCCATAGGACAATCAATATATTTAATAAGCTCCGCCATAAATGGAACAGATCCCTTTAATAACCCAATCAAAATGGGTGTCTTAAATTTGTATTCACTTGTAATTATGTCCCCTAGCTCCTTGCTTCTGTCCACAATTTGTTGGTGATTTAGTAAAACTTCTTCAACAAAATAATCCATTTATTTATTATTCTCCTGTTTTTATTTTCAAAACAATATTGCAATCTTTTATTTCTGTTAAATAAACACTTTTCTTAAGTCCTATAACTGCAAGTATTTTTTGATTTTTATCTTCTAAAATTAAAATTCTCTCTCTTTTTGAAATACCAATTTTTTCATCTATTAATAAATCTTTTACTTTCTTTTCCCCAGCGGATAACTTAATTTTATCTCCCGGTCTTCTACTTCGTAGAATAACTGGCAGCATATTTGTATTATAGCATATTTCGTCTGATTTTAGTATGTTTTTGCTTTCAAATGGTTGACATATAACCTTAATATTGTCATATTGATATTGTTTACTAAAATCATCTATAACCAAACAAATATTTAAAGGTTCAATTAATCCATCTTTTATTAAAATAATATTATATTCTTTATAAAAAGTAAAACTATTTACAATATAAGACTTAATATTTGCTTTCCTTGAATTAATTAAGGCAATAATTTCTAAAATTACATCTTTACTTAAATTATATTTTTTTAACAACTTAAATAAGATTTCAACTTGTAAATATTTATCTGTTTTTAAAAAACTATTCTTATTAAATTCAATATCTTTATCTATCCTTATATTTTTTTTAATAAAATCTAATACTCTCTCTTCAACTATTTTCCATGCTCCTCTAATATTAAATGCAAAATCCAAAAACTTACTATTTGCATCTTCACATATCATAAACATTGGTGGAATAACCTCATGTCTTATTTTATTCCTTGTATAATAATCTTGATTATTTGTTTCGTCTTCAAAATATACTATATTCTTTTTACTAGCATAATCAATAATCTCTTCTTTTAAAATATCAAATAATGGTCTGATTAATAAATAATTATTTTTTTTAATAATAGGACTAATACCTGCATACCCCAAAAGATTTGATCCTCTAAGGATTCTCATCATAATTGTCTCCATATTATCATTAGCATGATGAGCTAAAGCTAAATAATCTGCATTTTCAGTCTTTATAATCTCATCAAAAAATAAATATCGTTCATTTCTAGCTTCAGATTGGAAATTCTCTTCTTCACTTAAGGTCTCTAATCTTTTAATATAATATTTTAAATTATTATTATGACAAAAATCAATTATATATTTTTCTTCAATTATAGACTGTTCTCTTTTCATATGATTAACATGAGCACATATGATATTTAAATTATAAATATCTTTTATCTCTAGAAATTGAGTAAGTAAAACCATCGAATCAACGCCAGTTGATATAGCAATCACAATTGACTTATTATTAAGTTTTAAATTATTTTTTTTAAAAAACGCAGTCAAATCATTATCCATTTGCTTTCTCCTATACTAAATTATTATATACTATTTAGAGATTTGTTTCAATAATGAAAAAGATGCAAAGCTTTGCATCTTCTACTTATCTTCTTTATTTATAATTTTATCATATAATTTTTCTGCTGGCCAACTAATCCAATAACACAAAAATACAAATAGTAAGTTTATATTTAAAACAATTATTAACAAAGATGTTAATTCTACTAATTTTACATTAAGCATTAAAATAGTTCCAAATATTGTCTCGATAATCAAAATAACAATATACAACCTTAAAGTCTTCCAAAAATTTAAAATAACATTTTTATGACATAATCTCAAATAAATAAAAAACGATAACGCAATCAAACTATATATTAATCCAACAAACCAAATATCAATAAAAAATATAAAAGGGATTAAAATTAGTGGGAAATAATTAAACCATTTACTAAAATATATTTTAAACACTTCGAAACTATGTAATAATTTATATTTTTTTTGCTCAAAAATAATAATTACTTCATTAGTATAAAATACCAACAACATTACGCTGCTAACAATACTTGAATATTCAAATATAAGTTCTTTCATATAACCCCCATCTTTAGAATATTTATTTACTAACTTTAGGAAATAATTCATATTCTAATAATTTATTATTAAAATCTAAATATTTTTGATATTCTTCAATAATTCTTTTTCTATCTAAACTATCGTACTTAACTACTGAACTAACACTAAAAAACTCATAAGAACTTGAAGAAATCGCCATATCTCCAATAAATATATCACTTGTTCTTGGACTATATACTAAATTATCTACATCAATAAATGCATCTTGTCCAAAATAATATTGCTGTTCTAATCCAAATAAATTAGCAAGAGTTCTATAAATATCAGTTTGTCCTCTAGAATATGATATAACTCTTGGTTCAATCGTTTTTGTTTTATCATAAATAATAAATGGAACATTTTGCTCAAAACGTCTTTCTGCAATAATATTATTTCCTTCAACAGCAAAATCTTTCCCAAAAACACCATTAATATCATTTTCAAATATTTCGGTATTGTACTTCATAGTTTCTGCAAAATTTATTGTTGATCCATGATCACCATACAAAGCCACAATTGTATTTTCTAACATTCCCAAATCTTCCATTTTCGAAAACATATTTCCAATTGCATAATCTGTATAATAAAGATGTTTTAAATATCCCAAAGAATAACCATGTAAATCCTTATAATCATCAGGAAATAAAGGTACAATATCTTTATATAAATTTTCATCTTCACTATATGGTAGATGTGTAGAAATTGTAATCGGAAAACTAAAGACATTTTTCCCCAATTCATTTTGTGATTTAATAATATCAACTGTCGCTTCTAAAAATTCTGTGTCTCCCATCCACAAATGTACAAAATCATCACGATTAATTAACCCCATTTCCTCTAATTCCTCTTCACCATAATAATCACTAAAACCATATATATTTTCATGAATATATTTTCTGTTATAAAATTCTCCTCCGTTGGCATGAATAGAAAAACTATAGTATCCTGAATCCTCAAATGATCTTGCAAGAGTTGGATACTCAACATTACCATATTCATAAATAGTATATTTAGGGCCACTTGGATATAATCCTGTAAGTGCAGAAAATTCCGCATCAGAAGTATTACCAATGCCAACAGCTGTATAAAAATTATTAAAATAAACTGAACTTTCAAGCAATCTATTCAAATTAGGAGTTACTTCTAAATACTCATTATTTACTTTTACTTTCAATCCAATAGCAAAATTATTTAAAGATTCTACTTGCATTAAAATTAAATTTTTGCCCTCAGCCAAACCATTATTTTCCACTGTATTACAATACATATTTCCATCAATCATATTTAACTGACAATCATCTTCGTATTTTTTTAAATCACTTAAAATTTTATCCCTATTATCATTTGTATTCTTTTTAAGATTTAACTCATTTGATACAAATTCTAAACCTTCATAAATATAAAAATTATAAAGTCCAATGGACTCGGTCCCATGAAGCGGTGTCGAATTATCATTAAACCAATTATCTTTATTGACATTTTTATAATTTAAATAACTTACATTTGAAAAAATCAAACCAAACATTATAACAATAATCCCAACATATATTCTTTTTACAAAAGCAAAATTACTATTATCTTTGATGTTTAAATTTCTTTTATACATAGTAAAATATAGTATTAATATAAGAATTGCTGGAAAGAAAAATATAAGTTTTCCTGAACTAACAATTAGAGCAAAAGAATCAATAACAAAATCAAAAGCTTCTCCTCCACCTCCACCACTAAAAGCTTTTAAATTCCAAAAAGAAAACATCATTCCATATATTGGTATATAATTACTCATTGCATAACAAAAGAAAGATAATATAAAAGTAATTACAATCATATATTTAATTATCGATTTTTCTTTTTTAAAAATAATAAAACCTAATCCAACAAAAATACTAATAAAAGCTACATCACCAATAAATGCATTAAAAACCATGAAAAAATCACGTTTATAAGGACTAAGTAAATTATTAAAAATTCCTGTTGTTGATAAAAAAGCATTTACTATATTTAAAAAGTAAATGAAAACTATAAAAATTATAAATTTATGTTTTTGAAAAAACTTATACATATATATCCTCTATTCTTTAACTAAATAAATCTTATATGTTTTTAAGGAGTATAAAATAAACAATACAAAAATAATTATTAACAATATATTAATAAAGTTTTGTAATAAGCAATAAAATAAAATAACAAAAAATAAAAATAAAATAATTAAAACTATTTTTAAATATTTATTAAAATTACTTAACCCGATAATGTCCCCATATATTGTAAAAACCAAAAAACTCAAAAACGCAGTAAACAATAAATTAATATTTATAATATATATATAATCAAATAAAAATTGCATAATAAAAATAACTAACTCATAGATTATAACAAAACTCGCAATTACAAAATAAGAAATAAGATTTTCTATAAATACTTGTTTTCTTATTACACCAAATTTCACTTGATCAATTAACTTCTTTTCAATAGTAAGAACAGGCACAATAAGCCCATAAAGAACTATAATTAGATATAAATTATTCACACCAAGTTTTAGAAACAATGTTTCTTTAGAAAAAACAAATAACAAAGCTGTAATAAGTGTAGCCAACATAAATAAAAAATAAATTTTTACATAAAAATTTTTGAATATGTATTTCATAAATATCTCTCTACATCAATAAATTTAATTTTCTTTAATATTATTTTTCTTTTTTTAAAAGCTTTTATTTCTTCTTTTGTATATTCATAATTTGTAATAGAAATATCTTTAGTCTTATTATATATTAAACTATTTAAAATTTCTCCTCCAACTAAATAAACATCATCATCATTAGTAAGAAAAACAATTTCTCCACTATTTGAAAAAAATAAATACTTATCTATAAATTTTGAAGAAACTAAAACATCATTAAAGTCCAAAAAATTAACATCAAAATTCTCTTTATCAGCAAGTCCTAACAAAATAATTTCTCTTTCTTCTTTACTACAATTACTGATTACATTATAAATAAAATTAATTTTTTTACCAATACATTTTGTTAGAGAATAATTTACAAGATTTAACCCTCGTTTAGTAAATATATACTTATCCTTAATTAAATATTCATTCCTTAATTTTAAATCTTTATTAATCTTTTCAAAGATATTTAAATCTATATCTATATTATAATTTTCCTTAAAATATTTTTGTAAATATGATTTATCTAATGATGTAATATATGGCTGTTTATAATTAATCAATAAACGATTTTTAAAATATTCCTTATTATCGAAAACAGAATATCCTCTGAAAAAAATATTTCCTTCATTAGTATTTACACCAGATGCTTTAAGAAAAAAATCATTAATTGCTTTTTCATCATTAGAAAAAACGCCAATAATTATTTTATCGTTAATATCTACGTTTAATTTATAATTATTCAATCTACCTTTAATTAAAACATGCTTAAATTCTAAACTCATAAACACCTCTCTTAACATTATAACTGAAATTACTTAATTAATAAAGAATAAAAAAAAGACTAGTAAAACTACTAGTCTTTTTAAATCAAAAAACTATAAACCTTCATTAAAAAGTTCGCTCAATGTAGGATGAGCATGAATAACATCTTTAAATTCTAAAACACTCATTTTTTTTGTTATTACAATAGCCATTTCATGAATCAATGTTGAAGCATCATAACCTATTATGGCTGCTCCTGTAATAATTCCTTCATAAGCAACAATTTTCACAAAACCATCTGTTTCATTTGCGGAAAATGCTTTTCCGTTACTTTGATAAACTGTTTTATATACCTCATAAGGCAAATCATTATCTTTATAATAATCTTCACTGATACCAACAGAAGCGATTTCAGGAAAACTAAAAATACAACTAGGAACTAAGTCAAAATTAATGTTATCTTTTTCTTTTAATATATGATTCAAAGCTCTTAAACTACTATATTTTGCATAATGAGCAAGCATATTCTTACCGGTAACATCACCGACTGCATATATATTAGGATTGCTCGTTTGAAAATTATCATCTGTAATAATTCCCCGTTTATCATATTCAACATGGCAATTTTCTAAAGAAAGTCCTTGATAATTAGCAACTCTACCAATACTAACTAATACTTTATCATAAGGTATTTTTACAATTTTTCCCTTTTCTTCAATATATACAAATTCATCATCTTTATATAAAGCTTTAGAACTTAAATGAAATTTAATTTTTTGTCTTTTTAAATAACTTAATAATCTTTTACTTAAATCAGAATCAATTGTTGGTACAATTCTATCCATAAATTCTACTACTTCTATATCAATACCAAATTGATTATAAATTGAAGCATATTCAATTCCAATAACTCCGCCACCAATAATAACTAATTTTTCTGGCAATATATCCAAATCCAACATATCATCACTATTTAATGCATCAGGAAAAGTCGACAATTGTCTATCTTTAGATCCTGTTGCAATAATGAAATTCTTTGCTTGGTATTCAACTCCATTAACAACAATAGTATTATCATTTTTAAAAGTTGCATAACCATTAACTACTTCAATTTCTAACTTATTTAACAAAAAATTAATACCGTCTTTCAAAGTGTTAACCACTTTTTCTTTACGGTTTTTCACTTCAAGATAATTAAAACTATATGATAAATTTTTTAAACCATAAATTTCAGCTTCTTTCAAATCTTTAATTAAAGAAGCATTTTTATGATACGTCTTTGTAGGTATACACCCATAATTTAAACACGTTCCACCGAGCTTATCACCATTAATTAGTAATACATCAAGTCCTTTTTTCTTAGCAACCATTGCCACATCATAACCACCTGGACCTGCTCCAATTACTATTAAATCTTTCATAGTAAATCACCAAATTTAACTTTCAATTCTCTAACAGCTTTTACCTCATCTAATCTCTTAACAACTGTATTATGAGGAGCAGAGAATAACAACTCTGGATCTTCTTCGGCCTCTTTTGCAATTTTAATCATAACCTCAATAAAACTATCTAATGTTTCTTTAGTTTCATTTTCTACAGGTTCAATCATCATTGATTGATGAAACAAAAGTGGAAAATAAATTGTTGGCGGATGATAACCATAATCAAGTAATCTTTTAGCAACATCCAATGTTGAAGCTTTTTTTGAAATCAAACCATCAAAAACAACTTCATGCATACAACTTCTATTAATTGGTAAATTATAATATTTCCTTAATGATTCTTTAATATAATTAGCATTTAGAACAGAATACTTGGCAATTTTATCCATATGTTCTTTTCCAATGCTTAAAATATATGCATAAGCTTTTAAATACACTAAAAAGTTACCATAAAACCCGCTAATTCTTCCAATTGCTTTATCAGAATTATAAAAATGATAACCCTCATCATCCTTTATAACTTGAGGATTTGGCAAATACGGAATTAACCTTTTACAAACTCCAACAGGTCCAGATCCTGGACCTCCACCTCCATGAGGAGTAGAGAATGTCTTATGCAAATTTAAATGCACTATATCAAAACCCATATCAGCAGGTCTTGCAATTCCAAGTAAAGCATTTAAGTTAGCACCATCATAATATAACAAACTTCCGTTTTCATGTAGCAATTCTGAAATTTGTAAAATATCATTTTCATATAAACCTAAAGTGTTGGGATTAGTTAACATAATGCCTGCAATTTCATCATTTAATAAAGATTTCAGAGCTTCAATATCCACAGTTCCATTTTCATTACTTTTAACATTAACAACACTGAATCCCACAACCGCACTACTTGCTGGATTTGTACCATGAGCAGAATCAGGAATAATTATTTTTGTTCTTTTAAAATCTTTTCTTTGTATAAAATATTCCCTCATAATCATAAGACCTGTTAACTCACCATGTGCACCAGCAAAAGGAGAAAAGGAAAACTTATCTAATCCCGTTAATTCAGATAAATAATTAGATAAATCATAATATACTTTTAAAGCTCCTTGGATTGTATCTTCAGGCTGTAATGGGTGTATATTGGTAAAATTAGTGTTTTTAGCTATTTCCTCATTTATTTTAGGGTTATATTTCATAGTACATGAGCCCAATGGGTAAAACCCCGACTCAACACCATAATTTTTTTGAGAAATATTAGTATAATGCCTAATAACATCTAACTCGCTTACTTCAGGCAAATTAAGTTCTGTTTTTCTTAATAATTCCTTTGGTAATTCATAATTATCTATACTAGAATTAGCAAGTGAGTATGCAATTCTATCTTTTTTAGAAATTTCAAATATTAATTTATTATACATTTAAAGCCTCCAAAACATTTAGATAATCATTAATTTCCTTAACCGTTTTTGTTTCAGTAGCACATAATAATAATTTATTATTGCCAATATTTAAACCATTTAAAATATTATTATTCAACAATTCTTGATTTAACTTGTCAATATCTCCTAAATATTCCAAAACAAATTCTTTAAAAAAGGGATGATTGCTTACCTTTATAAACTTTTTTGTTTTTAATAATTTTTCTTCAAAATAATGAGCATTATTATATGCTCTTTGAGCAATTTCTTTTATGCCTCGTTTCCCAACTAAACTTAAATAAATAGTAATATATAAAGCCATTAAAGACTGGTTTGAACAAATATTAGAAGTTGCTTTTTCTCGCCTTATATGTTGCTCTCTTGCTTGAAGCGTTAATACAAATCCTCTTTTTCCATCTTTATCAGTAGTAGCGCCACAAATTCTTCCGGGCATTTTTCTAAGCAATGCTTTTGTGGAAGCTAAATATCCAACAGTGGGTCCGCCAAATGATTTAGGTATTCCTAAAGTCTGAGCATTACCACAAGCGATATCTGCACCCCACTCTTTTTGATTTTTAAATAAACCCAAACTCGAAGGATCAGAATTTATGATGAATAAAGAATTGTTATTATGTAAAATCTCACTTAAGCCTTCATAGTTTTCTAAAACACCATAATAATTAGGTGTTTGGCTAATAAAACATGAAGTATTTTCATCAATTAACGATAATAATTTCTCTCTATCAAAACTAAGATCCTTATCATTAATAAGAACAATTTCAATATTTCGATACTTTGCATATGTCTTAACAACATCAATAGTGTTTTTATCTAAAGTATTACTTATTAAAACTTTATTTCTTTTAGTATAACTAACAGCCATAAACATTGCCTCAGCAGTAGCTGTTGTTCCATCATACATTGAAGCATTACTAACATCCATTCCCGTTAATTCACAAATCATTGTTTGATATTCAAAAATATATTGCAATGTTCCTTGAGATATCTCTGGTTGATAAGGAGTATAAGAAGTTAAAAATTCTTGTCTAGAAGTCAATGCAGAGATTGCTGAAAACTGCAAAGAATCATATGTACCTGCTCCCAAAAATGAAGAAAATTGTTTGTTTCTTTTCCCCAAATCATCCATATGCTTTCTTAATTCTTCCTCTGACATAGCTTCAGGTAAATTTAATTTGTTATTTATTCTTACTTTAGGATTAATATCGCTAAATAATTCATCTAACTGTTTTATTCCTATAACCTCTTTCATTTCTGAAACATCAGAACTTGTTTGAGGAAAATATTTATGCATTATTTTGTCTCCGCTTCATATTCTTCTGCTGTTAATAAGTCATCTAACTCAGATAAATCAGCAATAGATATTTTTAAAATCCAATTATCATATGCAGATTCATTCAATAATTCTGGACTATCTACTAATTCTAAATTAACATCTATTACTTCCCCACCAACTGGCAAATACAAATCCGATGCAGCTTTTACAGATTCTAATACTCCAAACTCATCTCCTTTATTGAATACATCTCCAACTTCAGGAACATCAAGAAAAACAATATTTCCTAATGAATCTTGTGCATAATCAGAAATACCAATAATTCCTACATTTCCTTCAACTTTAATCCATTCATGACTAGATGCATACTTTAAATTTTTCAATACTTTACTCATTTTTTTCTCCTTTTATTTTTTATATTTATTTGTAATAAATCTCTTACTTCTAATTCTAGCCTGTACATGCTTATTATGAATTAACACTTCAACAATTCCATTTTTTTCATAATAAGCATTATCAATTAATGCAACTGCATAACTGTTTTTTGTATTAGGAATCATATACCCAGTAGTAACATAACCTATCTCTTTATTATTTTTATATATCAAATAACCATTTCTAGGTATGCCTCTTCCAATTAATTCTAAGCCAACTTCTTTTCTCTTTAATTTATTTTTTTTAATCTCCAATAAAACATCTTTCCCAAAAAAATCTTTTTCAAAAGCTAATGCAAAACTTAAACCTGATTCAAGAGGATTGATTGATTCACTAATCTCATGTCCATAGAGAGGAAGCCCAGCTTCAAATCTCAATGTATCTCTTGCTCCAAGGCCACACAAAGTAACACCATCATCAGCAAGTTTTATAAATAACTCTAATATATCATTATTAGAACCATATATTTCAAAACCATCTTCACCAGTATATCCACTTCTTGAAACAAGAAATATTATATTATTAATTTTCATTTCCAAAAAATCATACATTATCATATCATCTAAATTAATATCAACAAGATTTTGTAAATAATCAGCAGCTTTGGGTCCTTGTAAAGCTAATTGTGACATTGTTGCTGAAACATTAGTTACGGTACAATTAAACTTCATATTATGAAATTTACTAATAATATATTTATAATCTTTGATAGTATTTGCAGCATTTACAACTAATAATATTTTTTCACTATTATATTTATAAACCATCAAATCATCAACTATGCCACCATCTGGATATAAGATGAAACCATAAAGCATACGCATATCATTCAATTCACCAATATTTGATGTAACAATATAGTCAGCAAATAGTAAAGCATCACGACCTTCAATTAAGATCTCTCCCATATGAGAACAGTCAAACACCCCCAAATTATTGCGAACAGCATCATGCTCAAAAGGAATTCCTTGATATTGAATTGGCATTAAGTAACCACCAAATTCAACAATACTTCCTCCCCTTTTTACATGTTCATCATAGAGTATAGTTTTCTTCATATAACCTCCTAACACCTCTTTATATGATTGTATTTTATCACTTTTTTATATCTTCTACAACATTAAAGAATTAAAAAAGAAATTAGCATAAACTAATTTCTTTTTCCATTTCTATCTAGTTGGATATGTTTGATATATTGCTTGCAATAAATCACCTGTTTGATCTTGATTATAATCCCAAAACATTATTCCTGCAAGTTCATTATCAACTACATATTGAGTTTTTTCTCTCAAAACATTAAATGATTCATATGTAATAAAAATACCATTAACATTATCATAATAATAATCAGCATGCGCAATTTCATCTCTTCTAATATATTGCGGATTAACAGTTAAATAATTATTATATACATCATGATAATTAATTGTTTTCGCTTGATTATCTGCTCCAGTAACACTAACTCCTAACCCATTTCCACTAGTAAATACATTTTTATATATTTTTCCATAAAAGGCTGACCCTATAACCATTTTTTCTTTAGGAAACCCTAAACTCTTAAATACATTTACAGTTTTATCTACACTTAAATCTAAATACGTATTATTACTTCCAGAATATAAAACACTATTATGGCTTGTTCGTTCTTTCCATCCTAGATCATAATTCATTAAATGTAAATAATCCATATATTGGCCAATCTTGTCATATTCAAAATTAGAACTTAAATTTGAATTAGGAACAGCTGCAGAAACAATTAATTCAGGATTTATTTTATCAAAAGCTTCTCTTAAATCTCGAACCAAAGCAGTAAAATATTGAGCATTATTTGGAGCAGGAATTTCCCAGTCAATATCTATACCATCAAAATCATACATTTCAATTGCATCAACTACAGATTGAACGAATGCTGCTCTATTCTCAGGATTAATTGCCATATCTTCAAAAATTGTTGTATATGGATCACTAAACCAAGATCCTCCTTGTACACAAACTACTATTTTTAATCCTTGCTCTCTTAATTTAAGTAATTCAAAAAATACATTCGTACTTGTAATAACCAATTGATGACTTGCTCCAATACTTCCTGCTGCAAAATTAATTACATCAACTTTTTTTATATCTTCTTCCTTAAACCCTTGAAAATTATACGGCGGTAAATATGCAAATGTTAAATTATTAGTTGGTAATGGTTCCATATCAAACCCCTTTACTAAAATTTCTCTACTAACTGAAACACTTTCTTCTGTTGACCATACAGTCAAAGTTAAAGTAACAACAGTGTCATAAGTTTTTTTCATAACCTTTCCTGTATTTGAAATACTTCCAGGAAAGTTTGATTCCCAACTTACCCAAACGCTTGGAACCAAAGTTCCAAGTATTAGCTCAATATCTTCCGAAACCTCAGTTGGTAAATTATTTGCAAACTCAACAATTCTTTCAACTTCTAAATGTCTTAACTCTGCTTGATACGCTAAATGTTCTTCCCAAACTTGATCCTGTTCTTCAGGAGAAAGCGCCATATATTCTTCATCGCTCATATCTTCATAACGTTTGAAACCAACAGACAACTCAAATGATTGCTTTGAATCTCCTATCTCTATTAATAACGTTACATCTCCTCTAGCCTTTGCATATAAATTCAAACCATTAACTTCTAAAACATCCGTATTAGAAGATGTTACTTTAGCACCTAAACTTGGACCTGAATTAATTTTAATACTATATCCTATTACATTGCCTACTCTAAATTCAACATCAGAAAAAGAAACTTCAAAATCAACAATAATTGGAACATATACTAATCTTATAGAAACCTCTTCATTAGCACTAACTATATGATTTTCAATATCTTCAATTAATGAACCATTACTTAAAATTTCCCACTGAAAATTCTTTTTAGGATATATGCTTCTAACATATTTAATTACACCTTCTTGATAATTAAATGCTAACTCACTATCACTTGTTAAAACAGTAAGCAAATTAAGACTATCTGTGTTAATACTTGCTTCATAAATTAATGAATCCCCATTATATACTTCAACATTAATTGTAATATTCTCTTCAACTACAAATTTTAATTCATCATCATTATTAATAGTAAGATTTTCTAACGAGTCAATAATTTCCTCATTTAAATATATTACCCATTTATAATCTTCTTCAAGATTTATATTCTTAATACTTTCAATATCGTTATTATTATATATTAATTTAATATCTTGGTCATTTGTTAAAGTCTCAATAATATTTAAACCATTTATATATACTTTTTTACTAAAAGCATCAGTATTAATATTTTGGATTATTACATTAAAAAAATCATTTTCTAAACTTGAGATTTTAATAATATCTCCGTCACTTACACTAATTGATGAAATATTATCAACAATATCGTTATTCTTCTTAATTTCCCAATAGTTTCCTTCTTGCAAAGTAACATCTAAAACAGAAATAACTTTATCATCAGCTATTAATACTTTTAGTTCATCAAATGATATTAAAACATCAGATAAAAGATAATTTCCATTTAATGGAACTAAATAAGTAGTTGGTTCTTGTCCATTTTGAATAACTTCAACAGTTATTTTTTCAACATATACTAATCTTATAGAAACCTCTTCATTAGCACTAACTATATGATTTTCAATATCTTCAATTAATGAACCATTACTTAAAATTTCCCACTGAAAATTCTTTTTAGGATATATGCTTCTAACATATTTAATTACACCTTCTTGATAATTAAATGCTAACTCACTATCACTTGTTAAAACAGTAAGCAAATTAAGACTATCTGTGTTAATACTTGCTTCATAAATTAATGAATCCCCATTATATACTTCAACATTAATTGTAATATTCTCTTCAACTACAAATTTTAATTCATCATCATTATTAATAGTAAGATTTTCTAACGAGTCAATAATTTCCTCATTTAAATATATTACCCATTTATAATCTTCTTCAAGATTTATATTCTTAATACTTTCAATATCGTTATTATTATATATTAATTTAATATCTTGGTCATTTGTTAAAGTCTCAATAATATTTAAACCATTTATATATACTTTTTTACTAAAAGCATCAGTATTAATATTTTGGATTATTACATTAAAAAAATCATTTTCTAAACTTGAGATTTTAATAATATCTCCGTCACTTACACTAATTGATGAAATATTATCAACAATATCGTTATTCTTCTTAATTTCCCAATAGTTTCCTTCTTGCAAAGTAACATCTAAAACAGAAATAACTTTATCATCAGCTATTAATACTTTTAGTTCATCAAATGATATTAAAACATCAGATAAAAGATAATTTCCATTTAATGGAACTAAATAAGTAGTTGGTTCTTGTCCATTTTGAATAACTTCAACAGTTATTTTTTCAACATATACTTGCTTAAATTCAACAATATCTTTATCTTTAATAACTTGTGCTCCTAAATTAACAACTAATACATCATTAAGATAAACTTGCCAATTATAATTATCTTTAGCCTCTATACCATTAACAGATTTTATTAATCCTTCCTCAATAATAAATGATATTTCATCTGTTTCTTCTAAAGAATTTAATAAATTACTTTCTTTACTAATCTCTACAACTTTAGTTACGACATTAGATTCGCTATCATATATATTTACAGTAATCTCACCAGTAGATGTTCCATTGCAAGCCACCAAAAACAAACTTGCCAATAATATAAATGCTAGAAATATTTTTTTCATATAACCTCCTACCCAATAGAGCCTTCCATCTCTAATTTTATTAATTGATTTAATTCAACAGCATATTCCATTGGCAACTCCTTAGCAAAAGGTTCAATAAATCCCATAACAATCATTTCTGTTGCTTGTTCTTTAGTTAAACCCCTTGTCATTAAATAAAACAGCTGTTCTTCACTAATTTTAGAGACCGATGCTTCATGCTCTATTCGCGATTTTTGATTTTGAACAAAATTAAAAGGTATAGTATCACTTTTAGATATATCATCTAAAATTATAGTGTCACACTCAACATGACTTCTAGCGTTATAAGCCTTTTTTCCATGTCTAACAGTACCACGATAATTTACTTGTCCTCCACCACGACAAATTGATTTACTTATAATTGTACTCGTAGTATCTGGAGCTAAATGTATCATTTTAGCACCAGCATCTTGATATTGCCCTTTTCCTGCAAAAGCAATTGAAATACACGTTCCTTTTGCTTTTCTTCCCTTTAATATACATGCAGGATATTTCATATTAAGTCCAGATCCAATATTTCCATCAATCCATTCCATATGCCCATTTTCTTCAACAACAGCTCGTTTAGTAACTAAATTGACTATATTATTAGACCAATTTTGAACAGTTGAATAACGACAATATCCACCCTTTTTCACTACAATCTCCACAACCGCCGCATGAAGTGAATCATTTGAATAAATTGGCGCTGTACAACCTTCAACATAATTCACAGAAGCATCTTCATCAACAATAATCAAAGTCCTTTCAAATTGTCCCATTCTTTCACTATTAATTCTAAAATATGATTGCAAAGGATTTTCTACTTTTACACCTTTAGGTACATAAATAAATGATCCTCCACTCCAAACCGCAGAATTTAAAGCAGCAAATTTATTATCATCAAAGGGGACTACAGTTCCTAAATATTTTTTTACTATTTCTGGATATTTTTTCAAAGCAGAATCCATATCAGTAAATAAAACTCCCATATCATCCAACTCTTTTAAATTGTTATGATAAACAGCTTCCGATTCAAACTGAGTAGTTACTCCCGCTAAATACGCTCTTTCCGCTTCAGGAATTCCTATTTTTTCAAAAGTTTCTTTAATAGATTCAGGTACTTCATCCCATGTAGAATTAACTTGGTCACTAGATTTAATAAAATATGTATAATTTTGAAAATCAATAAATGATAAATCTGGTCCAAATTTAGGCATAGGATGAGTTACAAACTCATCATAAGCTTTTAACCTAAATTCATTCATCCATTCGGGTTCTTGCTTTTTTTGTGAAATAATATTAACGACTTCAGTATTTAACCCTTTTTCAGTTTTAAAAACTTCTTTTGAAGTAGTAGAAAAGCCAAATTTATAGTCGCCAACAATCTTATCAACATTATTTTTAGGCTTATTCATCTATATCACCATTTATAACTTGTTCTAAAGCTTTCCAAGACAAAGTTGCACATTTAATTCTTGCTGGAAATTTAGAAACACCTTGAAAAACCAACGCTTCTTCTAACTTTTGCAAATCTTCTATTTCTCTACCTTGAATTAAATCATAAAACAAACCAATTATTTCATTTACTTCTTCCACAGTTTTACCAGAAAGTAATTCTGATAAAATAGAAGCTGAAGAACAACATATAGAACAACCAGTTCCTACATGATTTATTTCTTCAACAACTCCATTAACAATTTTAGCTTCAACTGTAATATCATCCCCACAAGATGGATTTTTAATATGTACATGCGGATATCCTTTTAAACCCTTATGTCTTGGATTTTTATAATGATCCATAATAATTGTTCTATATAAACTGTTTAAATCATTATTCATCGTTATCACCTTCAAATTTCTTAAAAAAATTAACCGCATTTTTTAAAGCCTCAATAAAGATATCTACATCTTTATAATTATTATAAATATAAAAAGTAGCCCTTAAAGTGCCAACACATTGTAACCACTTAATTATTAACTGAGCACAATGATGCCCAGCTCTTAAATTAACACCATATTGATCAAACACAGTTGCTACATCATGCGGATGAACACCTTTTACATTAAAAGCAATGATTCCCATATCTGCAGTTTCATTATATATTTTTACATCTGCTATTTCTTTCATTTGATTAATCGCATAATGATTTAAATCACTTATATGCTTACTAATATTTTCAAACCCAATATTTTCTAAATATTCAATAGCTTTAGAAAAGCCAATTATTTCCGCAATTGGTGGTGTTCCAGCTTCTAACCCATATGGAAGTTCTTTATAAGTAGAAATGTATTTATCTACTTCATCAATCATATCTCCTCCATAAAACAAAGGTTCTAAATTCTTCATAATTTTTTTCTTACCATATAAAATACCTAGACCAGTTGGCCCTAACATTTTATGTGCAGAAAAAGCTAAAAAATCACAATCTAAAGCCTTAACATCAATTTTAATATGTGGTGCTGCTTGAGCTGCATCAACAATTACAATAGCTCCTACTTCATGAGCTTTTTTTATTATTTCTTTTAATGGAGTAATATAACCCATAACATTAGAAACATAATTTAAACAAACTACTTTAGTGTCCTTAGATATTACTTTATTAAAATTTTCAATAGTAACTCTTCCATCTTCATCAAGCGGAATATATTTTAGTTTAAGATTCTTTTCCCTTGCAATATGTTGCCAAGGAAGAATTGAAGAATGATGCTCTAATTCAGAAATAATAATTTCATCATTTGTTTTTAAAAATTTTTTACTATAAGCTAAAGCAACATAATTTAAAGATTCAGTTGTGTTTTTTGTAAAAACAACCTCTTCAAACATAGAATTAATAAATTTAGCAACTTTTTTTCTGGAATTTTCATATTCATTTGTAGCCTTGTAAGATAAAGAATATACCCCTCTATGTATATTTACACCATATTCCATATAATATTCATTCATTTTATCCAAAACAACTTTTGGTTTTAATGAAGTTGCCCCTGAATCTAAATATACTAAATTAGGATGCTTATCATAAATAGGAAAATCTTTTCTTATTTTATTTACATCTAACATAACTACTCCCTTAATAGATTATTTAATATATAATCTTTTATTTTTTCATCCTTAATTTCATTAACCACAAATGTAAAGTATCCACTTAAAATAAGCTTTTCAGAATCTGCTTTTGTTAAACCACGACTCATAAGATAAAATAATTCTTCATCATCTATTGCTCCAATAGAAGCTCCATGATTAGCAATTACATTATAATTATCTATCTTTAAAATTGGATTCGCAGAAATTTCTGATTCTAAATCAAGAATAATTCCCTTTGTTATTTGATTCATATTGCTTTTTTCAGCACCTTCAAAAACAAATCCCTCATTATCAATAAATAGAATTGATTTATTATCGCATACAGCATAATTTAATAAATATGATTCTGTTTCAGAAATATTATGCATTATCTTAAATTCATGTTTTTGTTTTTTGGAAGATTCATTCAAAATAATATTTTTAATATCTGCTTTGCTAAAATTACCATTTAATTCAACAACAACTTTTCCTGATGTTTGTTCATTAATTTTGCAAACATTTATTTGTCTAAATATAGAATTTACACTTAAAACTACTTTTGAAGTATAATTAATTTCATTTTCAACAAACCTTATTGTTAAAAAATCAACAACAGCATTATCCAATAATTCAATATATAAATTATATTTACTATTATTACTATATTTGCTATATATTTCAGTAATATTAGCCTTTACCCCTTTATCTACTTTAAAACTAACATTTTGGTTTGCAACCACATTAGAATATATAATTTTATAATTTCCATTTTTGCTAATTACAAAATTATTATTAGAAATAAAATTACTTTCTTTAACTAATCCATTATCAAAAATAACAAAAAAATCATCTTTTTCTATAAATTCAATAATATCCATAGTTACTTAACCTTTACTTCTTTAGAAATAGCTTCTTTTACAGCACAAGTGCCCAATACTACTCGTGCTTTCTTTTTCTTACCTTCTTCAAAAATTCCTAATTCCGTTTTTACCCAATCATAACCTTCAGTATCAATTTTTTCAATCAATTCTTGTCCACCAGTTTTAATTATTTTCCCATCAACAATAACGTGAACATAATCACATTTAATATAGTCAAGCAATCTTTCATAATGAGTAATAATCAATCCTCCAAAATTAGGACTTCTTAATTTACTTACATTTTCACCGACAATTTTTAAGGCATCAACATCAAGACCAGAATCAATTTCATCTAAAATAGCAAAACTTGGTTTCAACATTTTTAATTGTAATATTTCATTTCGCTTTCTTTCCCCACCAGAAAATCCTTCATTTAGATATCTATGAGGTAAATCACTATTCATTTTTAAATCTTTAACTGATAACTCTAACTCAGTAATAAATTTATATAAAGATACATGTTTACCTTCAGGAAGTCTAGCTTGCATTGCCGTTTTAATAAACTCTGAATTCGTAATCCCACTAACTTCATTAGGATACTGCATTGCTAAAAACAATCCATTTCTACTTCTTTCATCAACGCTCATTTCTAAAACATTCAATCCATCAAGTAATATTTTTCCTTGCGTTACTTCATATTTATAATGACCCATAATAGTGCTTGCCAATGTAGATTTGCCTGAACCATTGGGTCCCATAATTGCATGAAACTCTCCAGTATTAATTTCTAAATTAATTCCCTTTAAAATTTCCACTCCATCAACATTAACATGTAAATTCTCAATTTTTAATACTCTTGACATTTAGTCCTCCAATATTCCCATATATTTAATACGAAGTCTTTCAGTTGCTTTATTAAATTCAAAAGAATCTGCTAAACCATCAGAAACATATACTAAATACTCTGTTTTATTTTCTTCGTTTTTTTGACTAACTACATAAATACATTCAATATTATCATTACTATTTACAAACTTTATTCCTTCTTCTAAACCTAAAGAAAATAATGCTGTACTATATGCATCACCCTTAATAGAAAGATCAGTAACTATAGAAACAGATACAACATGATTTTCAATTGAATACCCCGTTCTCGGATCTAAAATATGATGATAGTCAATACCATCTTCAGTTCGAATAAATTTTTCATAAATACCACTAGTAACAACAGTTTTGTTAATAACCTTTAAAGATCCTATCGTAAGCACATCACTATTAGTTGGAAGCATTGCGTTTAAATCTTTCAAAGGTGTACGTATAGATACATTCCAAGGAGCATCTTTTCCTTTATCATCAATATAACTACCCATTAATAAAATATTGGCTCCAATATCAATTACTGCTTTTTCAAATCCCTCAGATAATAAAAACTGTTCAATTACATCTGCTGCATATCCTTTTACAACAGCACCTAAATCTAGAGCCATATTTTTTTCTTTCAAAAAGACTGTATTATTATCTTTATCAATAACTATATTCTTATAATTAACTAATTTTAATAATTCCTTTAGTTCTTCAGTTGTAGGTATATATTCATTTAAAACTGGTTGTTGTATAACAGAAAAAATCAAATTAGGAAAATCCCATTTTTGCCATACAGGTGCTATAGTTGGATCAAATAAAGCAACATCATCAACTATAGACATATCAGCAACCTTAATGGCTTCTTCAATTACATATATAACCTCTTCACTAACTTTCACAGGATTTAAACCTGCAGAATTATTTATCTGCATTACTTCAGTAATATGATTATCGCTTCTTTTTACTACATTAAATTTTTTATCTAAATCATCAAGAATTAAAACCATATCATCATACAGTTCTGTCCTTTTGTCTTCCTCAACTTTCGTTCTAGAAATTATCTGAACTTTATTTACTGTTTCAAAAGCATTTCCCAAATTAAACGTATATATATATGAGTCTTTCTCTTCATTATTTACACAACCAAAAAGAGTAAATACTAATATTAAAATCAAAAATACATTATAAGTTTTTTTCATCATTTCCTCCATTAAGCTATAATATTATAACAAATTTATATAATTTTTGCACCTTATATAATAAGGTATTTAAATTTTCTTAATTAATTAACACCCCTTAAATATTTAAGGGGTGTTAACTTAATTTATATTAATTTAATCTTACTACTTTTCAAAATTATAATTTACCTAAATATCTGACCCTTCATATTGTAGTTTATATAATTTATAATAATGACCTTTGTTTTTTAATAATTGTTGGTGAGTACCTTCCTCAATAATTTTTCCTGATTCAATAACAATTATTTTATCAGCATGTTGAATGGTTGATAAACGATGAGCAACAATTAACATTGTCCCAATACTCATTAATTTCTTCAAAGAATCTTGAATAAGGTTTTCGGTCTCTGTATCTATGTTTGCTGTAGCTTCATCTAAAATTAAAATTTTGGGAGTATGGACAATTGTTCTTGCAAAAGATAGTAATTGTCTTTGACCACTAGAAAAATTAGCTCCTTTTTCCTTTACTTCTTCATCATATTTATTAGGTAATTTTTCAATAAATGAATTTGCATTTACATAAGTTGCTGCATGAATTATTTCATCTTCAGTAATATCTTCATCTCTAAGTGCAATATTTGATGATACGGTCCCACTAAATAAAAACACATCTTGCAACATTTGACCTACCGCTTTTCTCAGTGAAGATATCTTAACTTGTTTAATATCAACACCATCAATAAAAATACTTCCTTTTTGTATGTCATAGTTTCTTGTAATTAATGTTAAAATTGTACTTTTACCTGAACCTGTTGCTCCAACAAAAGCAACTGTTTCATTAGGCTCAACCGTAAAACTAACATCTTTTAAAATCCACTCACCCGGAATATAACTAAACCATACATTTTTAAATTCTATTTTGCCTTTAATTTCTGTTAATTCAATTGGATTTTCAACTTCAATAATATCAGACTTTTTATCAATAGCTTCAAAAATTCTTTCTGCTGAAGCAAGTGAAGACTGTAAAATATTAAATTGCTCTGCAAGTTGTTGAAGAGGATTAAATAATTTGTCAATATATTGATAAAACACTATTAATTCTACATAAGTAAATCCAGTTATAATTAAAATATTATTTTGAATTGCTTCGTTACCACCAATCCAAAGAACCATGATAACAGCTAAAATATAAATTACATATATACTAGGTCTAAAAATGGCAAAAGCAAGTATTTCTTTTAATGAACTTTTCTTAAGATTTGTGTTTTCAACATGAAAGTCCTTGTATTTTTTTTCTTCTTGTCCAAACACTTTTGTTACTTTCATTCCACTAATATTTTCAGATATAAATGAATTAACATTACTTACATTTTTTCTTACTTCTCTATAAGCTCTACGAGAATACTTCCTAAATATATAAGATACTATAACTAAAACTGGCGTAAATAATAATATATATAATGTTAATTTAGTACTAACAATAAACATAGCAACTAAAACACCTACAATAGTAAGTACATTTTTCAACACATTAATAATCACAGAAGTGTACATCTCATTTAATGTATTAGTATCTGTTGTTACCCTAGTAACTAACTTACCTGCGGGAGTCTCCTTCATTTGAGCAATAGAATAACTTTCAATTGCTGAAAAAACATTTTCCCTTACTTCATAAATTATCCTTTGCCCAGTTTTTTGTAAGATATAAGATAATATTACTTCTAAAATAACAGAAGCAAAAACTACAACACCTAAAAATATTATCCAATAGATTACTTTAATAAAGTCTAATAAAGGATCTTCTAATAGTTTAATAACTTTTCCTGTTATAAGAGGACTTAATAAACCTACAACAGTTGTAATTATCATCATAATAAAAACAGCTAAAAATGATTTCCAATGCTTATAACCATATGCTAATAATCTTTTTGATAATGTTGAATCGTTAAATTCTGATTGTCTTCTAATCATTAATCCCACCTGCCATTACTTCATCTTCCAATGCTTGTAATTGTACCATATGAGCATATGTAGCATTATTCATTAATTCATCATGAGTTCCAAATCCTAAAATTTTGCCATCATCAAAAAGCAATATTTTATCTAGTTTTCTAACAGTAGAAATTCTATGAGCAATTAAAATAGTTGTTTTTCCTTTTCTAGTTTGTTTTAAATTCTTTATAATCTTATCTTCAGTATCAGTATCTACAGCTGAAACTGAATCATCCAATATTAAAATTGGCGCATCTTTAATCAAAGCTCTTGCAATTGAAGTTCTTTGTTTCTGCCCCCCAGAAATAGTTGATCCCCTTTCACCAATTAAAGTATTATAACCATCTTTAAATTCATCAATATTTTCACTTAAATCAGCTAGTGTAGCAGCTTTAATAACTTCTTCATCAGATATTTCACCTTTTTTTCCAAAGCGAATATTTCCTGAAATAGTGTCGTTAAACAAAAAATTATCTTGAGGAACATAAGCAATTGAATCATATAATACTTTAAGTGGTATTCTTCTAATATCATGATCATCATAAAATATCATTCCTTCATCAACATTATAAATTCGTAATAACAAATCAACAAATGTAGATTTACCTGATCCTGTTCTTCCAATTATACCAATACTTTCCCCTTTTTTAATATCAAGAGAAATATTATCTAAAATAACATCTTCTTTTTCAGGGTAATTAAAATATAAATTCTGAATTCTAATATTTCCTTTAAGTTCAGAAACTTCATCACATTCTTCATCAATAATGGTTGGTTTTTCATCTAATAATTTACTTATTCTACGCATACTAGCTTTTGCTTGAGCGCTCAAATTAATTAATTGAGCAATAGCCATTATTGGCCATAATAAAGAAGAAAAATAAGCCATAAATTCAGTTAAATTTCCAACAGTAAAAAGATTCTCTGGAGTACTTGAAAAAACCAAATATCCTCCATAACCAATAATCAAAACCATAATACTACTAATTAAACCTGATATTATAGCCTGTAATAATATTCCAGCTTTAACCATGTCCATATTTTTATCAAAATTATTTTTATTAATTTTAGAAAAAGCAATTAACTCTTTACCTTCTTTTACAAAAGCTTTAATAACACTAATTCCAGAAAAGTTTTCTAAAGTAAACTCAGACATATCAGCAAAAGCTTTTTGTCTAGCTTCAAACTTTTTAGCCATATATTTACCAATAATTCTTCCTCCCAAAGCAATAAAAAAAAGAGGAATTGTTGATAAAAGAGCTAATTCAAGATCTAGTGTAATCATTTTATAAAAAGCTAAGCTTCCTAACACTAACGCATCAAAAAACATTATTAAACCAAAACCAACAGACATTCTAATTGTTTGTAAATCATTTGTATAAAGAGCCATTAATGCTCCTGTTTTATTTTGCTGATAATAATCTTGTGACAAAATTAAACTATGCTTAAACATATCATCCCTAATTCTTGCCTCAATCCTTGCACCATTTCCTAGTAATGTAATTCTCCATAAGAATCTTCCCACAAACATAACTAACAATATAATAAACATATTGTACATATGTTCACTTAACATCTCTCTTGTTAAAAGCTTTTCTTCTAAAGAATCAACAATACTTCCAAAAATTTCTGGAATTCTTAATTGGTAGATATCAACAGCAAATAGTGCAAATATTCCAATAAGAAAAATCCAAAGATATTTTAAATAATATTTATTTATATGTTTTCCAAATATCATATTTATCACCAATTAATTAATAACTTATTTTATTATAATAATCATTAGCTATTAATTTTACATCAACTTTCTTTAATAAATTTTTTTCAAAATAACAATTATATTCTCTTAATATATCGCTTTCCAGTGCATAAGGCAAAAAATATTTTATATTATGACTTGTCCCATAATTTTCACTACTGATAACCCAGTCAATATCTTTAAAATCCAAAATTCCTTCTTTGGTTTTATATGGATAAGAAAATGTTATATCTTTCTTAAGTTCTGCAATATATAAATATAATCCGCCATCAAAACCAAATTCTTCATCGTTCCATGTAACAATTCCTTTAAATTTTAAATCATAAAATGATTCATCTAGATTTGCTTCTTCCATTATTTCTCTTTTAATACATTGATCAGGTTTTTCACCATCTTCAATTTTACCACCAAGTCCATTCCAACACCCCATCCATGGACTTTTATTTCTATTAATCATTAAAAGTTGATTTTTATTTTTTATAAAACATAAAGTATACTTATACATCATTTTCCTCAATTCTTTTCTTATTATACTCTTTTAGAGTAAAAAAAGAAAGATTAATAACAAGTAAAATGTTTCCATCAAAAAAAGGATACCAAAGTATCCTTAATTTTTAATTTAATTATTTTGAATAATCCATAGCTGCATAGCGTTGATACATTCTATATCTCTTTTGAGATTGTTCTTTATTAATAGCAAGTAACTTTTCAGCTTCATTTGGATTTGCCTTTTTTAACATGGCATAACGTGCTTCAGACAATAAATGCTCTTCATATTTATCCCAATTAGGTTCTTTTGAATCAATAACAAAAGGATTCTCATTATTAGTTATTCTTCTAGGATCAAATCTATATAGTGGCCAATATCCTACTTCAACAGCAGTTTTTGCTTGCATTTGAGAATTATATAATCCACCAGAAATACCGTGAGAAATACATGGAGAATATGCTATCAATATTGATGGTCCTGGATAACTTTCTGCTTCTTTCATTGCCTTAAGCATTTGCATTTGACTTGCTCCATGAGCAATTGATGCAACATAAACATGACCATAAGTCATTGCTATTGCGCCAAGATCTTTCTTCATGCCTGTTTTTCCACCAGCTGTAAATTTAGCAATCGAACCAGTTTGACTTGATTTAGAAGATTGCCCTCCAGTATTTGAATAAACCTCAGTATCAAGTACTAAAATATTCACATCTTCTTGATTCGCAATTACATGATCAAGTCCACCAAAACCAATATCATAAGCCCAACCGTCACCACCAATAATCCATTGTGAACGTTTAATTATATAATCTTTATTTTCTAATAATTCCTTAGCAATCTCTGAATCAGATTTTTCTAATGCTGGAACTAATTTATCATATAATTTTAAAGTTGCCTGTCCATCTTCTTTATTTTCCAACCATTCAGTAAACAATGATTTTAATTCTTCAGATAAATTAACATCATCTAAACCTTTTTCCATTAAAACTGCAACTTTACTTCTTAATACATTTGCGGCAATTTCCATACCAAATCCAAATTCAGCATTATCTTCAAATAAGGAATTTGCCCAAGCTGGTCCACGTTGATTTTTCTTATTTGTTGTATATGGAGCCATAGGGTAAGATCCACCATAAATTGATGAACAACCTGTAGCATTAGCAATAACCATTCTTTCTCCAAACAATTGTGTTACAAGTTTAATATATGGAGTTTCTCCACATCCAGCACATGCTCCACTAAACTCGAATAATGGTTGCGCAAATTGTGAATTTTTAGGGCTTTGCATTTTATCAATTAAGTCATCTTTATAAGTAACATTTTCATAGAAATATCTTGCAATTTCTTGTTTACCTTTTTCAACCTCTTCTTCAATTGGAGCAAATGATAAAGCTTTTTCGCCTTTCTTGCCAGGACATTGATTTATACAAACTCCACATCCTGTACAATCAGCAATTGAAACTTGAATTGCATATTGTAATCCATCAAATCCTTTTCCGTTTGCCTTTAAAGTAACTGTTCCTTCTGGAGCATTAGCTAATTCTTCTTCAGTAGCAAGGAATGGCCTTATAACTGCATGCGGACATACAAATGAACATTGATTACATTGAATACAATTATCTGGATTCCAAGATGAAACAAAACTTGCAATGTATCGTTTTTCAAAATCTGTCGTTCCTGAACTCATAGTTCCATCATCATATTTTTCAAATGTTGAAACTGGTAAATCATCACCTTTTAAAGCATTAATTTTATCTGCAATTCTACTTACAAAATCAGGTCTATCTTTATCAAATAATTCTTTTTCCTGTTCTAATTTAGCCCAAGAAGGTTTTACTTTAATTTGTTTTAATCCTTCTGCACCTTTTTCAATAGCCAAATAATTCATTTGGACAACAGCATCACCTTTTTTACCATAAGATTTTAAAGCGTATTGTTTCATTAAGTCTTTTGCTTTTTCATATGGCATTATTTGTTCATTAAGTTTAAAGAACGCAGATTGCATTATTGTATTTGTTCTATTACCAAGACCAATTTCAGCAGCAAGAGAAACAGCATCAATTACATAAAATTTAACTTTCTTCTTTGCTAGAGAAATTTTAAAACTATTTGGTAAATATTCAATTAATTCTTTTTCATTTTTAACAGTATTTAATAAGAAAGTTCCACCTGGTTTTAAATTACGTAACATATCAAATTTATGTGTGTAAGAATCAAGTGAGCAAGAAATAAATCCTGCATGACGTACTAGATAAGTTGATCTAATTGGATCTGGAGAAAAACGAAGATTACTTCTTGTTACTCCTCCTGATTTTCGTGAATCATAAGCAAAATATGCTTGTCCATTAAACTCTGTATGATCACCAATTAATTTAATTGTGCTTTTATTTGCACCAACGGTTCCATCACTACCTAAACCATAAAAAATTAATTCAGATACATTTGGTGATCCAACATTTATTTCTTTTGTGATTGGAAGTGATAAATTAGTTACATCATCAACAATTCCAATAGTAAATTCTTTTTTAGCTTTATTTCCTTTTGCAAGATTATCAAAAACAGCAAAAATTTGTCCTGGAGTAGTATCTTTAGAAGAAAGACCATATCTACCCCCAATAATAATAGGTGCATTCTTTCTACCATAATAAACACCCATAACATCAAGTTTTAATGGTTCAGCAACTGATCCACTCTCTTTTGTTCTATCCAAAACCGCAATTCTTTTTACTGTTTCAGGCATAGCCTCAAAGAAATACTTACTAGAGAATGGGCGATATAATCTAACTGACAAAACTCCAACTTTTTTATGTTTATTTTCCCTTAAATAATCAACAACTTCTTTTGTACATTCTACAACTGATCCCATTGCAACAATTACATCTGTTGCTTCTTTATCGCCATAATATGTAAAAGGAGCATAATCTCTTCCAGTAACTTTTGATATCTCCTGTAAATAATTATTAACAATATCTGGAAGTTCATTATAATATTTATTAGTAACTTCTTTTGTTTGGAAATATACATCGTCATTTTGAGCTGTTCCACGAGTAACAGGTCTTGCTGGATTTAAAGCTCTTTGCCTAAAGTCTTTAACTGCTTCTCTATCTAATAAACGATCAAAAACTTCATAATCCATAACTTCAACACTTTGAATTTCATGAGAAGTTCTAAAACCATCAAAGAAATGCACAAATGGTAAACTTGACTTAACTGCCGCTAAATGAGCAACCCCCCCAAGATCCATAACCTCTTGAACTGACGAAGAACATAACATTGCAAATCCTGTTTGTCTTGCAGCCATAACATCTTGATGATCTCCAAAAATTGACAATGCTTGAGCAGCAATTGAACGTGCCGCTACATGAATAACTCCTGGTAAAAGCTCACCAGCTATTTTATACATATTTGGTATTTTTAAAAGCAATCCCTGACTTGCAGTAAAAGTAGTTGTCATAGCGCCTGTTTGTAGTGCTCCATGAACAGCTGCAGCTGCACCAGCCTCAGATTGCATTTCCACAACTTTAACAGTTGTTCCAAATAAATTTTTCTTTCCTTGTTTAGCCCACTCATCAACATGTTCAGGCATTACAGAAGAAGGTGTTATTGGATAAATACCCGCTACTTCAGTAAATGCATACGCTGTATAAGCCGCTGCCTGATTTCCATCCATAGATTGCAAAACTTTTTTAGACATATATTACCTCCATATTTTTATAATATAATTTTGTTTAAGTTAAATATACAAAATCTTACATTTACTATTATACCACATTAAACCTTTATTGTTAAGCACTATTTTATGAATAAGCTTTTAAAAATATGTTATAATAACTTAGGAGATAATTTATGAAAACATTAATTATAGGAATAAATTCAAAATATATTCATCCAGCTATGGGTGCCTTTCAAATACAAGCAAATACCACCTCTAATTGTTCTGTCCTAGAGATCACAATTAATGATGATATTAATAATGCAATTGCTAAAATCAAAAAAGAAACTTTTGATTTATTAGCTTTCTCAACATATATTTTTAATATAGAATATACCCTAAATCTAATAAATAAACTGGATACTAATTATCCTATTCTTTTAGGCGGACCTGAAGCAAGCTATAATCCTAAATTATTAAATAATAAAAAAATAAATTACATAATTAAAAACGAAGGTGAAGAATCATTTAACGAATTAATTACATATCTACAAGGATTAATTCCGATTTCTCAAGTATCAAATTTATATTATAAAGAAAATAATATTATTAAATTTACTTTTAATAAGAAACCCAACATTAATTTAATTAAACATGATTTGTCCTTAATAAGTAACATAAATAACAGAGTAGTATATCTAGAAGCATCCAGGGGGTGTTACTTCAAATGCACTTACTGTCTTGCATCATTAGACAATAAAGTAAGATTTTTCAACATTGAAAATACTTATCAAGAATTATTGTATCTTTTAAAAAATAATGCAAAAACAATTAAGTTTCTTGATCGTTCATTTAATATAAATAAGACCCATATGTTAAATATCCTAAATTTTTTAAAAAATAACGATAATAATTACACAACAATTCAATTTGAAATTGTTGGCGAAAGATTGGACGAAGAAATTTTAACATTTATAGAAACAATGCGAAGTAATTATTTAAGATTTGAAATTGGAATTCAATCATTTAATGAAAAAACATTAAAAGCTGTTAAAAGAAATCAAGATTTTAGTCTTTTAAAATATAATATTGAAAGACTAAGTAAATCTCAAATAGTTCATACAGATTTAATTGCTGGTTTACCCTTTGAAAACTTAGAAAGTTTCATTGCAACATTTAATGAAACATTTAAGTTATTTGCTCAAGAACTTCAACTTGGTTTTTTAAAAGAGCTTAAAGGAACTCTATTAAGCCAAACAAAAGAAATTCACGGTTTTAATTTTCATAAAAATGCTCCTTATGAAATAATTGAAAATAAATATATAACCAAAACAGAACTTGATATAATAAGAAGAGTTGAAAAAGCTGTAGATAGATTTTATAATAAAGGCTATTTTAAAGATACAATTGAATTTATTTTTAAAAAACTTTCGCTAAATCCCTTTTATACTTTTTTGGAACTTGATGAATATATGGAAAGCCAAGAAAAAAACTATACAAATAGTCAAGTGCATGAAATAGCGCAAATATTTACATCTTTTTTAAATCAAAAAACCAATAATCCCTATATTAATTTTTTAATAAAAAAAGATTATTTAAAATTTTTTAAAGTAAGACCTAAAATATATTGGCAATATTCTATTACAAAAAAAGAAAAAAAACATATTTATGAAGCTTTTAATAATAATTTTACAGATTTATCAATTGAAACATTATATAGATATGGATACATTTTAAATCATGAAAATTATTATTTTATAATAATTTATAAAAATAATAAAAATAAATTTTATGAATTAAAAATTTAAAAAACTGGATTCCCATCCAGTTTTTATTTTTCCAATAACTCTTTATACACTTCACTTTTAGAAATTCCTCGATCTGCTGCTGTGTTTTTCATAGCATCTTTTTTATTATAATCAAGTCCTAAATAATATTCATAATGTTTTTTAATTGTTAAATTATTTAATTCTTTTTGAAAACTGGAAAGTTTTGCTCTTTCAACAACTAAAACAATCTCCCCTTTTAAATCTAATTTTTCTTCAATTAAATCAGCAACATTTCCTCTTATATATTCTTCATATTTTTTTGTAATTTCTCTAGCTATTACTACTTTTCTATTACCCATTATTTCACAAATCAATAAAAGCGTATTTTTTATCCTAATTGCTGATTCATAAAAAATTATTGTTTCTTTATAATCTGTTAATGTCTTTAATTCTTCTTTTTTTTGAGAATCTTTATGTGATAAAAATCCATAAAAGAAAAATTTTTCAGATTCAATTCCAGAAGCTGAAAGTGCTGTAATTAAAGCAGATGGCCCAGGTAAGGAAATTACTGGTATTTCACTTTCAATTGCACTCCTAACAACAAGAAATCCCGGATCACTAATACAAGGAGTCCCAGCATCAGTAACTAAAGCAACATTACTGCCTTTTAATATTTTATCAATAATTTCTTTTGAAACTACATCTTCATTAAATTTATGATAATTAAGTAGAGGCGTTGTAATTTTAAAATGACTAAGTAAAACTTTAGTAATTCTTGTATCTTCACAATAAATAAAATCAACAGCTTCTAAAGTAGTGACTGCCCGAAAAGTCATATCATCATAATTGCCTATTGGTGTCGGAACTAAATACAAACTAGGTTTTTTATCAAGATATGATTTTTGTATTTTCATTAATCTGCAATCACTCTTTTTGTTTTTTCACGAACATCTCTATCTTGATATACCATTCTTGTTAACTCTGCTCTTTTTTTATTACTAATTTGAAAAGATTCTTGAATTTTCTCAATTAAAAAATGCTCTTCTACACTATAAAATTCATCGCTTAATGATGCTCCAATTAAATTTAAAAGAACTAAATTTCTTGTAGGTTTAGAAGTTTTTGAAAAATAATCAATAATTTTCTCTAAACTTGCATTACTTTTACGATATCTAATCCCCTCTTCTCCCATTTCATTGCGTAAACCAATTACTGTTTGTAAATCTAATTGTGATGGATCTCCATCAGCTCTAATTAATTTAGCTAGCAAATCTAAGAAATAACCTTTTTCTTCCTTATTTAATAAATATAATAACATTTTAATTCCTCCTATTTATTTTTTAAAATTAAATATTTTTAATACTTCTGGTGTATATTCTCCATTTTTATCTAAAACATATAAAGGTTTAAGAACTTTTACATCTGAAGGCCGATTTTTTTTCGCTTCAACAAGCATTATTAAAGCTTCATTTGAACTTATCTTTGGATATACATATTGTATCCTTTTTATCCCAAAATTGCATTTATTAAACTCCAATAATAAATCATTTAGTCTTGAAACACGATAAACTATGTTCAAGCTTCCTCCATCAACTAATAATTTAGATGCTTCTTTAATGATTTGTTCTAGATTAATTAATACTTCATGTCTAGCAATCGTTTTATAATCACTTTTATTAACATTGCTGCTTTGATTATACTTAAAATAAGGCGGATTTGTTGTAACAATTTCAAAAGAATTAGCACCAATTATTTTATATATATCAATAATATCTTCATTTAATATACAAATTTGTTCTTCCATATTATTTAAAACAACACTTCTTTTAGCAAGATCATATACTTCTTCTTGTATTTCAATACCATATATTTTACCTTTTGTTTTTAAAGATAAAAATAAGGGAATTGGACCATTCCCACAACCCAAATCTACAACTCTATCTTCATTTTTTACATTAACAAAATAAGCTAACAACATTGAATCTAAGGAAAAACGAAACATTTCTTCTTTTTGAATAATTTTTATATTTTTATATCCCAATAATTCATGTATATATTCCATATATTAATCATCAACTATATCATCAGAATCATCATCTGGTTGTGCTTGCATTTGTGCTTGTTTAACTCTAACAACTTCACTTGCTTTCCATTCTTTTACATTCCCATCAGAATCCCTTGTTTTAATTAATTCTCGCAAATAATTTACACTAATAACAGGACAATTTTGAGTTATTGGGGTATTAACCATATCTCCAACACCAGGAATTTTTTTCCTTTGTTCTCTATAAAAATCACACTCATAACCAATACAACACATTAATTTTCCACAAATTCCTGCAACTTTTGCTGCACTTAAAGTCATATCCTGTTCTTTAGCCATTTTCATGCTTACTGCACTAAATTCTCTTAAATGGCTCTTACAACATACTTCTCTACCACAAACTCCTAATCCTCCAATTATTTTTGCTCCTTCACGAGCACCAATCTGCCTTAATTCTATTCTTAGCCTAAAAGCAATTGCTAAATCCTTTAATAAGTCTCTAAAATCCACCCTTGAATCTGAATTATAATATATTATTATTTTTTTATGATCAAGTGTAAATTCACAACTTAATACTTTCATTGGTAAATTATTTTGTTTTACTAATTCCTTAATAATTCTAAGCGATTCCGCTTCTTCACTTTCATTATCAATACTTCTTTTGATGTCCTTCATACTAGCAAGTCGCAAAACAGGTTTTAATTCAAAAACATCTTTTTCATTAACTTCCTGTATTCCCTTAACAATTAAACCTATTTCTAAGCCTCTAATCGTTTCCACAACAACTTTATCACCTTCTGATAAAGTTAAATTGTTTGGATCAAACCAATATATTTTCCCTACTTCTTTAAAAGCTACACCTACAACTTTAACCATTTAACTTCCCCGTTTCTATAAATAAGTCTGTATATAAAAGGTCTAGATTAACATTAGAATTAATTCTTTCTTTCATTTCCATTATATACTCTATATTCTTAATTATTTTTTCATTAATAATTTCTATTCTTGCCTTATATTCATCAATTACTTCAGAAAAAACAATTTTATCTCTATTTCCAAGTGAAAAATATAACATATCGTTATTAAAAAGAACCAACATGTTTAAAAAATAATGATGATATTTCTTTTCCTTTTCTCTTAATAATTCATTTCCTTCTCTATTTAAAACTATTAAAGGAAAATCTTCTTTTAAAATAATAGTCTTGATTATTTTTATAGCAAGATCATATACATAAGTAAATAATTTATCATTTGCAAGCTCTAATCCTTCACTAACACTATTAGTTAATTTGACAATTACTCTTGCTAATTGTTCATCAACATTTTCACTAACAAGTTCTTTAACTACATCACCTTCAGATGTTTTGTGAAAATTAATAATTTGACTTCTTGATCTAATAGTAGGTAAAATAGAACTTAAATTTTCGGAAATTAAAATACCATAATCATTTTCATGCATTTCTTCTAAAAACTTTAATATAGAATTTGCTGCAAATATATTTGCTTTTTCAATTCCATCAATAATAAATACTCTTTTTCCTTCTACTAAAGCGGTTAAACTAAATTCATGAATCAATGATTCAATTTGCTGTTTTTTAATTACTTCCGTTTCTGGAGTTATATAAAAAACGCTGGGGTGCGTCTTATTTAATATCATTTGACAATTTTTACATTTTAAACAAGGCTTATCACTGTTTTCACAAAAAAGCAAACAAGCTAAATAAAAAGCAGCTTCAACTTTATTAGTGCCACTTGGCCCCTCAAACAAATAAGTATGAACTAAGCGATTTTTCATAAAACTATTCTCTAGAAGTTTTATAACTTTAGGTTGGTTTTTTTTCAAAATTTCAAAGTTCATATATATTCCTATCCTTCTTTTAATTTATTAACAACAATTTCTTTAGCAATCTGTGTTAATATGTCCAAAGAAACATTCCCATCAATTTTTTTAATTCGATTTGGATATAAATCAATTAATTTTATATATCCTTCTCTCACTTTCTCATGAAAAGATATTGTCTCTTCATCCAAACGATCAACATCTCTATTATTATTCTTAATTCTGTTTATACCAATATTAGGATCTAAATCAATATATATTGTTAAATCAGGCCAATATCCACTAATTGCATATTCATTAATAGTTTTCACTTGCTCAATTCCTAATCCCCTTGCATAACCTTGATATGCAAGTGAAGAATCAATATAACGATCACAAATTACAATTTTATTTTTCTTAAGAGCTGGTATAATTACTTCAATTAAATGTTGTCTTCTTGATGCAGCATACATTAATGCTTCTGTTTTATAATCCATAATAGTGTTGTTACGATCAAGAATAATACCTCTAATAGATTCCGATATTTTAGAACCACCTGGCTCTCGTGTCTTAATAACATCATATCCCAAAGAAATAAGATAATTATATAAATTATTTATGACGGTAGTTTTTCCCGTTCCTTCTCCGCCTTCAAATGTAATGAATAAACTCATTTTTTCACCCTCTGACATATGTTTCTTTATATTATTATCTCATAAATTGCCTAAAAAAGAAACAGTTTTATATTCAATCTTATAATTAATGTATTCTTGCTTGAAGAAAAGTCTATTCTATGATAAAATCATATACGTATAAAATAAAGGAGAATCCAATGAGGGTAATAGTTGACAAATTGTCATTTGCCTATGATGACAAAATAGTTTTAAATAATTTATCATTTTCACTTGTTAGTGGAGACTTTTTATCTGTAATTGGAAGAAACGGAACAGGAAAATCTACACTTGCAAAATGCATGTTGAAACTTTTAAAAATTCCTGATAAAAAAATATTTTTAGATGATGTTGATATCAACAAATTAAAAAAATTATTTAATATTGGCTATGTTCCTCAAAAATCTGAATTCAATTATGAATTCCCAATCTCTGTAAAAGAATTACTACTTTGTGCATACCCTAAAAGAAAAGATGCATTTTTTACACAAATAATTAATGACCTAGATTTAAATGTTATTTATAATGATAATATCAATAATTTATCTGGAGGTCAATTACAACGAGTTTTTATCGCAAGAGCGCTTCTTTGCAATCCAAAAATGCTTGTATTAGATGAGCCTACTGTGGGCGTTGACCAAGAGAATATTGAAGCAATGTATAAAATTCTCTCAAAACTTAAATCAGAAGGAATTACTATTATTCTAATTACTCATGACCCTGTTTTCTGTAAAGACTTATCTACTTATACTCTAATACTAGATGATTTAGGCTTTTTTTCTTTTGAAAAAGGATGTAAAACATATGATTAGTTTAATGAGTATTTTTGATTTTTTTATAGAACAAGACTTTTTTAGATATGCTATTTATTCAGCAATTATTCTTGGGGTATTAGCTCCAGTTGTTGGATCAGTAGTAGTTATTAGAAGATTATCGTTTATTGCAAATACATTAAGTCACTTTTCTCTTGCTGGTGTAACAATGGGCGTACTTATTGCTAATGTATTTCAATTTGAATTATTAAATCCCACAATTTGGGGAGTAATTTTTGGCGTTTTAGGAACTTTTTTAATTGAAAAACTAAGAAACTTTTATAAAAACTATAAAGAGCTCTCAATGCCAATTATTTTAAGTTTAGGTGTGGCTTTAAGTAGTTTATTCTTAAGTTTAAGCACTGGTGTGGACTCCAAATTTATTAACAGTTTATTATTTGGCTCTATTTTAGCTGTTGGTTTAACCGACTTTATTCTTATTCTTATTATTACCTTATTAATAATAATTTTTATCCTTACTTCTTACAAAAAAATAGTAACATTATGTTTTGATGAAACATTTGCAATAGTCTCTGGAATTAATGTAAAATTTTTACAAATGTTAATAACAATTACTTTAGCTTTTGTTATCTCTTTTTTCCTAAACTTGATTGGAGTTTTACTAATAAGTGCTTTAATGATTGTACCAATTTCTATTGGTATCTTAATAGGAAAATCATATAAAAATGCTCTAATAGTTTCTATTGTCTTTAGTGAAATTAGTGTTATACTAGGTTTCTTCCTATCCTATTATTTTGATTTACCTACAGGAGCAACCATTATCTTGTTATGTATATTCTTCTTGTTTAGTATCATGATATTTAAAAAAATTCGTCTTATATATTTAAATCGTAAATAAAAATCCAGATATTTAATTAATCTGGATTTTTTTATTTATAATATACTTTATATAAATACAAACCATTAGGAGGAGCAATTTTAGGAGCTAATTCCCTGTTCTTTTCATTCATAATCAATTTTAAATCATCAATAGTGTAATTACCTCTTCCCACTTCGAGAAGCATACCAATCAAAATTCTAACCATGTTATGTAAAAACCCATCTCCAACAATCTTAACGATAATTAATGTATCTTTAATAGAAAAATCAATTGAATAAATTGTTCTAATCGTATTTTCCAACTTATGATTTTTAGTAAATGATTTAAAATCGTGTGTACCAATAAATATACTAGCTGCACTTTTAAATTTTTCCCAATCAACTTTTTTACTGTAAGGATAAAAATAACGATAATTTTTTAAAAATGGATTATGTTTACCAAAATCAATATAATAATGGTATTCTTTTTTTAAAACAGAAAAACGAGAATGAAATTCTTCGCTCACTAATTCCACACTTTGAATATATATATCTTTTGAAATTCGATAATTAATAGCATTTTGCATTCTTTTAGCACTCATTATTACATCAGTATCAAAATGAAATACTTGGCCCAAAGCATGAACCTTTGCATCTGTCCTTCCAGCCGCATAAATTTTAATATCTTGTTTTAGAACCTTTGATATTGTTTGTTCTATTTCTGATTGAATTGTTCGAAATTTCTTTTGCAATTGAAAACCAAAATAATTAGTTCCGTCATAAGTAACTATACACTTATATCGCATATAGTCCCGTAGCCAAAATAGTAATAACTCCTGATAAAAATAATATCATTACACTTATTACTGTATAATCAGATAATTTTAGTCTTAATTCATTAATTGAGGTTCTTTCACTATTAGGAACATATCCTCGTGCTTCCATAGCCTCAGCTAAATCACCTGCTCGTTTATAAGCTATAACAAACATCGGAATTAAAAGTGATATTATTTGAGTAATTTTTTCCCTAAATTTAGACTCCTTAAAATCTACTCCTCTTGATGCTTGAGCTTTCAATATTTTATTAGCTTCATTAATCAATGTGGGTATAAAACGAAGAGCAATTGATATCATCATTGCAAAAATAGAAACATTTATTCCTATTTTCTTTAATGGTTTTAATAAACTTTCAATACCATTTGTTAAGTCTGATGGTTTTGTTGTTAAGGTTAATAAAGAAGAAACAAAAACTAATGATAATATTCTTAAAATTACTGTCCCCGCTAAACTTAATCCTTCATTATAAATTTTTATTGGATAACTAATAAAATCATCTGTTAAGAAAAAATTAAAATTAAAATTAAATATTTTAAAATATTGCATCACAAATACAAATGCTATTATTAATAACAACTGTATACTTCTAAACTTTGGAAATATTTTCTTTGTTAAAGAAAATATTATAAACAATATAATTCCAATCATAATAATTAAACCATCAAGTTTGAATTCCCCTTCCCAAAGTTTTTCTCCTTGCCTACTAAATACAATTTGAAAAATAATCGTAAATAATAAAAGCATTGCAACTGCTCTTAAACTTCTAAGAAACTTTCCAAAAGGAATCCTTGTTGATAAAATTAAAATTATTATTAATGCAAAAGTACCAAGTAAAAAGTAAAAATTGCTCATTAGAAAAACAGATACCATCAATAATAAAATACTCAGTAATTTAGTCCTTGGATCAAGAGCATGAAACCAAGATTTAGAATTATAATATTGCCCTAATACTAAATTATTTCCCATAACTATCACCAAATACCCTTACCAACTCTAAATAAGCATCATTAGTATTATATTTGTAGATATCTAAATCAACATTATATTGTTCTTTAATTTTTTTTAATAACGTTAGTAAAATAGGATAATCTAAACTATACTTTTCTAAAAGACCTTCAGTTTTAAAAAGCTGATCTTTTGTAGTATCAATAGCAATTTCTCCTTCTTTCATTACTATTACCCTTTTACAATATTTAGATACTACTTCCATATCATGAGTAATAATAATAATTGTTTTTCCATCATCGTTTAATTTCTTTAATAAAGACATTAATTCATTCTTAGCAAGAGGATCAAGACCAACAGTTGGTTCATCAAAAATTAATATTTCTGGATTACTTGCTAAAATACCAGCAATAGCAACCTTTCTCATTTGTCCACCAGACAAAGAAAAAGGATTTCTAGATAACAGACTTTCTTCTAACCCCACAACTTGAGACATTTTTATAGCTTGTTCATTAGCTTCTTCTACTGAAAAACCAAAATTTCTTGGTCCAAACATGATATCTTTTAATACACTTTGTTCAAATAATTGATACTCAGGAAATTGAAAAACAAGCCCAATTTTTTTACGAATAGGTTTCATCTCCACTTTTGTTTTTTTAGTTAAAACTTTATTCCCAATAGTGATTTCTCCTGTTTTAGGTAAAAGTAAAGCATTCATCAATTGCACTAAAGTTGATTTACCGGAACCTGTATGACCAACAATAGCGATAAATTCATTTGATTCTTCAATATTTAAATTTATATTTGAAAGCGTGTATTCTACTACTTGCTTTTTCTTAGGGGTATAGTAATAAAAACCTACTTTTTGAAAGTTAATTCCCATAATAAGTTTTCAATCCCTTCTTTATTTTTAATATCGGTTCCACTTTTAATCATCGAAATTAATTTCATACTTTCTAATATATCTAAATGAGCATTTTTTAATATTTCTTCTTCTTTAAATACATCTAATGGTGTTCCATCAAGAATAATTTTTCCTTCACTCATAACTAATACTCTATCAGCATTAATTGCCTCACTCAAATTATGAGTAATAGAAATAATCGTTTTACTACCTTTTAATGTGTCAATAACCTCATTTACTTCTTTTATTCCTTTTGGATCCAACATCGAAGTAGCCTCATCTAGAATAATCACATCAGGTTTACAAGCTAAAACACCAGCAATTGCTACTCTTTGTTTCTCACCACCAGATAATTCTTCTGGATTTTTTTCCAAAAATTTATTCATTCTAACCAAAGTTGAGAATTCGTCAATTAAATCAAGCATCTTCATTCGTTCAATCCCTCTATTCTCAAGGCCAAAAGCAATATCATCTTTTACAGTAATACCAACAAATTGATTATCTGGATTTTGAAAAACTATTCCTATTTTTTCTCTAATATCATAAATAAATTCCTCGGAAAGCAATTTACCATCAATATATATTTCACCACTTTCCGCTTCTAGTAAGCCTACTATTAATTTTGCAAGAGTACTTTTTCCTGAACCATTATGCCCAAGAATAGATACATACTCTCCTTTTTTTATCGATAAGTTTAAATCTCTAATAACGGGATACTTACGAGTATATCTAAAATTTAAATTTTTAATTTCTATTATATTCATTTTTTCATTTCCTATACAATTATTTCAATTTCGGTTCCTGTCAATGAAACAGTAACACCATTTGTACAATAAATTGGTGGAGAAAAAGATCCAATAATCTTCATCCTTAAACATTGTCCACCATGACAATCCGCTTCCGTCATATAAATATCTTTATATGCTAAATGAACAACATTATGAGTCTGTTCATGAGTGCTATTAATAATAGCCACTGACTCTTCTAATTCTATAACTCCTTTTGACTTAACAGTCCAATTAAGTTGACCATCAGAAAAATCAATATATATATCTTTATCTAACCCTTCAACAAAATCATAAGAAGCTAATATTTCATTTTGATATCTAATTTCAACTTTTAATTGATCACTACCAAGTCCTTTATAATAAAAATAGACTCCATATATACCAAGAGAAAAAATAAAAATAAATATTATTATTATATAATCGAGTTTTTTCATATTTACACCTATATGTATCTCCATATTTTACCATTTTATACAACTATTTGCAAACATAAGAATAGAAGTAAAAATTATATATTCACTAATTAATTAATAACACTTATATATAAAAATTAATAAAAACCATCAAAATCTTTGATGGTTTTTTTATTAACTATACTGATTTTTAAACAAACTCAATTAAAGCCATAGGAGCATTATCACCACGTCTTGGCATTAATTTTAATACCCTAGTGTAGCCACCATGTCTTTCTTTATATTTAGGTGCAAGTTCAGAAAATAATTTTTGAACAGCATATTGAGTTTTTTCTTCATCAACATATTCAAAACGAATTAAGCTTGCAGCATCAACTCTTGCAGCTAAAGTTCCTTTTTTACCTAACGTAATCATACGATCTGCTAATCTTTTAAGTTCTTTTGCTTTTGAAAAAGTTGTTTCGATATGTTCATTAATAATTAAATCAGTAATTAAGTCTCGTAAAAGTGCTTTTCTTTGGGCCTGATTACGACCTAATTTACTATATCCTAATGACATTTTGTCTATTCCTCCTAATCTTCATTATTAGAAGAAGAATCTTCATCATCAAATTCATCTAAATCTTCATAATCAGCTTCTAGTGAGCGACGTAAAGACAATCCGAACTCTTTTAATTTATCTTCAACTTCTTTTAGCGACTTACGACCTAAATTACGGATTCTGATCATTTCATTTACTGTCTTTTGAGTAAGTTCTCCAATAGTATGAATATTAGCTCTCTTTAGACAATTATATGATCTTACAGATAAATCCAAATCTTCAATCGGTTTCTCTAATTTTTTATTTGATACTTTCTCAACAGGTTCATTCATATACTCTTGATTTTTAATCAAATCATTTAATCCACTAATTACATCAAAATGTTCTGATAAAAATGCAGCCGCTAAAGATATTGCGTCTTCAGGACTAATTCTCTTATCTGTCCATATTTCTAGAGTAAGTTTATCATAATTAACATCTTCATCAACACGAGTCTTTTCAACTTCATATTTGACTTTTGTAACAGGAGTATATATTGAATCTATTGCGATTCTTTGTTGATAAATATTTCCTGCTTCATCTTTACAAAAAACTTTATTTTCTTCAGAACTAACATAACCAACTCCTCTTCTTGCAAAGAAAACACCATCAAATATACGATCTTTTGCAAGTGTAAGAATCACTTGGTCAGGATTAACAACTACTAATTCACTTTCATGAATTAGATCTCCAGCAGTAACAACTCCTGCTTTAGTTGCATGAATTTCTAACTTAAAATCAAGATTATCTCCCATTGGTTTAAATAAATCGTCACCATCAATAGATAGCTTTACATTTTTTAAATTAAGTATTATTTCAGTTACGTCTTCTATAATTCCATCTAATGCCATATATTCATTAGATACACCCTCAATTTCCATTGCTACAATAGCAATTCCAGGCATTGAAGACATTAGAACTCTTCTTAAAGCATTTCCAATAGTTAAACCATAACCTCTTTCAAGTGGAGTAATTGTGAATTTTCCATAATTCTTCTCTTCATTCACTTCTGGTTCTGTTTGAGGTTTTATAAACTCAAATCTACGCATGACTTTCCTCCTTTAAAAATTGCAATATCTATCTTATCCCCTTGGTCTTTTTGATGGGCGACATCCATTATGAGGAATTGGTGTTGCATCACTAATTGATGTAATCTCCAAACCTGCAATTTGTAATGATCTAATTGCTGCTTCTCTTCCAGGTCCAGGACCTTTAACAGTAACTTCAACCTTAACCATGCCATTATCTATTGCTGCTTTCGCAGCAGCTTCTGAAGCCATCTGAGCAGCAAAAGGAGTAGATTTTTTGCTACCTTTAAAGCCTAAAGCTCCAGCACTGCTCCAAGCAATTGCGTTGCCAGCTTCATCGGTAATAGTAACAATAGTATTATTAAAAGTAGAATGAATATAAGCAGCTCCGCTATGTATATTCTTTCTAGCTTTACGTTTACGAACTGTACGTGCCATTTTCTCTTCCTCCTATTATTTCTTCTTATTAGCTACAGTTTTGACTTTACCCTTACGAGTACGTGCATTACATTTAGTGTTTTGTCCTCTTACAGGCAACCCACGACGATGACGAAGTCCACGATAGCTTCCAATTTCCATTAATCTTTTTATATTCATTGCAACCTCACGACGTAGGTCACCTTCAACTTTGAATTCAGCAACTTCTTTTCTAATTAAAGCAAGCTCTTCTTCACTCAAATCTTTAACGCGTTTATCTTCACTGACTCCCGCTTTTTTAAGAATTTCTCTAGATGTCTCATTTCCAATCCCGTAAATATATGTTAAAGAAATAACAATTCTTTTATCTCTTGGGATATCAACACCAGCTATTCGTGCCATAATTGCACCTCCTAATTATCCTTGTCTTTGTTTATGTTTAGGGTTTTTACAGATCACTATAACTTTACCCTTACGTTTTATAACTTTACAATTGTCACAAATTGGTTTGACAGATGCTCTGACTTTCATATTTTTTCCTCCTTTTGGAAAAACAAATTTTTATTTAATTACTTAAAACGATAAGTAATACGCCCTCGTGTAAGGTCATATGGTGACAGCTCAACAGTTACTTTATCACCCGGTAAAATAGTGATGAAATTCATCCGTATTTTACCAGAAACGTGAGCGTTTATTTGATGCCCATTCTCTAATTTCACTTTAAATTGTGCATTAGGTAGAGCGTCAATAACTGTGCCTTTTAGTTCAATGACTTCATTTTTAGACATATTGGTCTCCTCCTAGCTTGGTAAGTATTTCATATCCGGTATCGGTTAATACAATCGAGTGCTCAAAATGTGCACTTGGTTGATAATCCAAAGTTACTGTTGTCCAGTTGTCTTCCAAAATTTTAATATCCTCAATTCCCATATTAACCATCGGTTCAATAGCCAAAGTCATTCCTTTACGCAAAATTGGACCATGTCCTGCTTCTCCGTAATTAGGAATTGAAGGGTCTTCATGTAATTCTCTTCCAACACCATGTCCAGTAAATTCTTTTACAACACTAAAACCATTTGCAAGCACATATTCTTCAATTGCATGAGAAATATCTGACAAATGATTTCCCGGTTTTGCTTGTGCTAGGCCAATATATAGTGAGTTTTCAGTTACTTCTAATAATTTTTTCTTAGCTTCACTTACTGTTCCCACTTGATGTGTCATTGCACTATCTCCATGGTAGCCATTATATATAGCTCCAATATCTATAGAGATTATGTCTCCATCCTTTAAAATTATTTTTTTACTAGGAATTCCGTGGATAACCACTTCATTCACAGAGGCACAAATTGAACCTGGAAAACCATTATATCCTTTAAATGAAGGAATAGCGTTATAGGTTCTAATAGTTTTTTCAGCAATCTTATCAAGATATAATGTTGAAACACCAGGCTTAATTGCTTCTTTAACGGCTTTATGGGCCAAAGCAACTATCTCTCCTGCTTTTCTCATTATTTCAATTTCACGATCACTTTTAATACTAATCATTCATGCCTCCTAGAAGTTTTTTTATATTGTTGAAAAGTAAATTAATATCTTCAACTCCATTTAGATTCTTTAATAGATTTTGTTTTTCATAATACTTCAACAAAGGTTTAGTTTGTTTATTATATATTTTAAGACGAGTTTTTATAGTTTCTTCCGTATCATCTTTTCTTTGAACCAGATTCCCACCACAAACATCACAAATTCCTTCAACTTTAGGTGGATGATTTACAACATGATATGTCTCTCCACATTTTGAACAAACTCTTCTTCCACTAATTCTTTTAATTAAAATATCATCACTAACTTGCAAGTTTAAAACCGCATCAATTTTTACACCGCATTCATCTAAAATTATATCTAAAGATTTTGCCTGTTCAATATTTCTAGGAAAACCATCCAATAAAAAACCATTATTACATTCATTTTCTTGAATTTTTTCTCTAACAATTCCTATAACTATATCATCAGGAACAAGATTACCCTTATCAATAAATTGCTTTGCAATCATTCCTTCAGCTGTTCCTAATTTTATAGCAGTTCTAAACATATCACCTGTAGAAATATGAACAATATTATACTCTTTACAAAGTAATTTTGCATGAGTACCTTTTCCTGCACCAGGGGGCCCCATTATTAATAATCGCATAGACACACCTATTCTAAAAATCCTCGGTATTGTTTTTCTTCAGTTTCAGTCTTTAATTGTTTAGCTGTTTCTAAGGCAACTCCAACAACAATTATAAGTCCAGTTCCTCCTATTTGGATTGAACCAGGAAGCTTGAAGATCCAAGTCATAATAATTGGCGTAATAGCAACTAATGCTAAATAAGTTGAACCAACCATGGTAATTTTGAATAACACTCTTGAAATATATGATGCAGTTTCATCTCCTGGTCTAATTCCTGGAATATATGCATTTTGTTTTTGTAAATTTTCAGCCATATTATCAGGATTCATTTGTAAAAATGAATAGAAGAATGAAAAAGCATAAATTAAAATAATATATAACGCAAAACCAATTGGTTTTGTTGAACTAAATATTTCAACAATCCAATAATAAGCTCTAGACCCTGTGTCTAAAAAGTTTGCGATAGTTGTTGGTATAGACATTAATGTACTAGCAAAAATTACCGGAATTACAGATGCAGAATTTAACTTAATAGGAATGTTTGAATCACTCTTTCCTCTAAATGAAGCTGCTGCTGGTCTATTTGCGTATTGGATAGGAATCCTTCTTTGAGCTCCCTCCATAAATACTATACCGATTATAATTAAAATTAAAAGTAAGATAACACCAACAAAAATAAATGCATCTCCTACACCAGCTCCCTCAGCACTAATAAATGATTTAATTAAATCATTAATCATTGGAGGAAAACTAGCTACGATACCAGCAACAATTAATAATGATGATCCATTACCAATTCCTCTTTTTGTGATTTTTTCAGCTAACCACAAACAGAATGCCGTACCTGCAGTAATAATCAATGCTAAATAAACATATGTAAATGCATTAACATTACCTATTCCTTCAAATAAGATATCTCCATATTGAGCAGAAACACCAATTGAAATAGCAAGACCTTGTACAAATGCTAAAAATAATGCTAAGTATTTTGTTACTTGATTGATTTTTTCTTTACCCGAAGGTCCTTCTTCGGACCATTCTTTTAACTTTGGAACAATATCCATTTGTAATAATTGAATAACGATACTAGCTGTAATATATGGTGAAATACCTAAAGCTAATACTGAAAAGTTTGATAAAGCACCGCCACTATATATATCTAGAAAACCAAATAAATTATTTGAATCAATACCTGATGTTATCAAACTAACATCAATAAATGGTAAATGAATAAAATAGCCAAGTCTCCAAATAGTTAAGAAAACAGCAGTGAATAAAATCATTATCCATAATTTCTTACTTTTTAAAATTGCTTTAGCCAATTAAATCACCTCGATTTTCCCACCAGCATTAACAATTGCTTGTTCTGCTGACTTAGAAAATTTATCGGCAATAACCGTCAACTTTTTATCCACATTTCCTTTTCCCAAAACTTTAACATTTTTATATTTCTTATTAACTAAACCTGCTTCGTATAGTAACTCTTTATTTACAATTGTGCCTTCTTCAAAAATATGTAATTCACCAACATTGACACAACCAAACTCAACTCTATTTATGTTTGTAAATCCTCTTTTTGGAAGACGTTTAAATAATGGAGTTTGTCCTCCTTCAAATAAAGGTCTAACTCCGCCACCGCTTCTTTGGTTTTGACCATCATGACCACGACCACTTGTTTTTCCGTGTCCACTTCCAGTCCCTCTACCTACGCGTTTCTTTTTATGTCTAGCACCTTCAACAGGCTTTAAATCATGTAATTGCATTGTTAACCTCCTAACCTTCAATAACTTCAACTAAATGGCTCACAGTAGCAATCATGCCTCTGATAGCTTCATTATCCGGTTTAGTTACTTGTTTGTTAATTTTTGTTAATCCCAAAGCTTTTAAGGTTTTAACCTGATTAGGCTTATGAGTTATTCCACTTTTAACTAATTTAATTGTGATTACTTGTTCTTTAGCCATACTTTTAACCTCTAATCTCGTCAACAGATTTGCCTCTAATTTCAGCAACTTCTTCAACATCTCTTACAGACTCTAAACCCATAAGAGTTGCTCTAACTATATTAACAGGTGAAGATGAACCCAAAGATTTAGAAATGATATCTTCAATACCAGCAAGTTCTACAACTGCACGTACAGGTCCACCAGCAATAACACCAGTTCCTTCTACTGCAGGTTTAAGATATACTCTTCCAGCACCAAAAACTCCAGTAACTTCATGTGGAATTGTATTTCCAACAATTGAAACATTAATTAAATTCTTTTTAGCATCCTCAACAGCTTTCTTTATTGCATCAGGAATTTCAATTGCTTTTCCTGTTCCTAGACCAACTTTGCCTTTTTTATCACCAACAACTACAACAGCACTAAAACGATATCTACGACCGCCTTTTACAACTTTTGTAACGTGATTAATACTGACAACTCGTTCCTCAAATTGCTTTTCTTCTTTCACAAAAGCATCTTTCTTTGTTTTTCTTTTATCTTGTCGCATAGTACCTCCTAAAATTTCAGCCCGGCTTCTCTAGCAGCATCAGCTAAAGCTTTTACACGACCGTGATATAAATAACCACCACGATCAAAAACAACTTTTTCAATTTTTTTATCAATTGCTCTTTTTGCAACTAATGCTCCTACTTGCTTTGCAGCTTCAATATTAGATCCATTCTCTAATTTAAGCTCTTTATCAATAGTTGAAGCACTTACTAAAGTAACTCCTGCAACATCATCAATTATTTGAGCATATATATTAGCATTCGATCTAAAAACATTTAATCGAGGTACAGCCTGAGTTCCCTTAATGTTTTGGCGAATTCTTAAATGTCGTTTTACACGACTAGCATTTCTCGAATTATTTTTACTCATTTTACTGTCCCTTTCTACTTAGCTTTCTTTCCTTCTTTGCGACGAACTACTTCATCCTTATAACGGATACCCTTACCCAAATATGGTTCTGGTTTTCTAATTGCTCTTATTTCCGCAGCAAATTGGCCAACTTTTTGTTTATCTATACCTTGTATTGAAAACTCTGTTGGTGAAGAAACCACAACTGTTATCCCCTCAGGGAGTGGCATTTCTACTAAGTGAGAATAACCAGCACTAATAACTAGTTTTTTCCCTTGAAGAGTGGCTTTATAACCAACACCTTCCATAAGTAATGTTTTACTATATTCAGTAGTAACACCTTGTACCATATTGTGCAGTAAAGCTCTAGTAGTGCCGTGAAGAGTTTTATCTTCTATTGAATCACTTGGTCGTTCAACCTTCAAAATATTTCCATCAATGATAACTTTCATTTTTGCATTAAAACCAAAAGATAATTCTCCCTTTGGTCCTTTAACAACAACAAAATTCTTATCATCTACAGAAACATTTACTCCTTCAGGTATTGTGATTGATTTATTCCCGACTCTAGACATTTTACTTCCTCCTTAATTACCAAATGTAGGCAATAACTTCTCCACCCACTTTTAATTTGCGGGCTTCTCTATCAGTCATTACTCCATTTGATGTTGAAACGATTGCAACGCCTAAACCGTTTAAAACTCTAGGCATTTCACTTGCTCTGGCATAAACACGCAATCCTGGTTTAGAAATACGTGTAATACCTTTAATTACTTGTTCTTTATTTTCAGTATATTTTAAAGTAACTTTTAAAAGACCTTGTTTATTGTCTTGAATTTCTTCAATGTTTCCAATAAAACCTTCATCTTGCATTACTTTTAAAATCTCTAATTTAACATTTGATGCTGGCATCTCAACATCCGGATGCTTTCTGTGATTAGCATTACGAATTCTTGTGAGCATATCAGCAATTGGATCAGTCATTCCCATATGATAGCCTCCTTCTTACCAGCTTGCCTTTTTAACACCAGGGATTTGTCCCTCTTGTGCTAATTCTCGGAAGCATATACGGCATAATTTAAATTTACGGAATACTGAATGTGGTCTTCCACAGCGTTCACATCTTGTATATTCCCTTACAGCATACTTTTGTTTTTTCTTATTTTTAATTACTAATGATTTTTTAGCCATAAAATCCTCCTACTTTTTAAACGGCATACCTAATTGCTTAAGTAATTCGCGTCCTTCCTCATCGGTCTTAGCATTTGTAACAATAACAATATCCATACCTCTGATTTTAAGTACTTTATCATAATTGATTTCTGGAAAAATTAATTGTTCCTTAATACCAATAGTATAATTACCGTGTCCGTCAAATGAATCCTTACTCAATCCTCTAAAATCACGAACTCTTGGAAGTGCAGCAGAAACTAATTTATCATAAAAATCATACATTCTCTCACCACGCAAAGTAACTTTACAGCCAATTGCAACACCTTCTCTTAATTTAAAAGCAGCAATTGATTTTTTAGCCTTCGTAATTATTGGTTTTTGACCAGTAATTACAGTTAAGTCTTCTACAGCAGCATCTAACAATTTTGAATTATTTATTGCTTCACCAACACCTATATTAACAACTATTTTCATAAGTCTAGGAGCTTGCATGATTGAAGTATATTTAAATTTTTTAACTAACGCAGCTTTAACTGTTTCATCATAATAACTTTTAACTCTATTCATTATATCCTCCTACTTATCCAATACATTGCCTGTTTTTTTAAAATAACGTACTTTTTTGCCATCAACAATTTTCATCCCAACTTTAGATGCAATATTATCTTTTTTAGTATCAACTAATTGTACATTAGATATAGCAATTGGAGCTTCTTTCTTAATAATTCCACCATCAGGATTAGCGTTTGATGGTTTTGTATGACGAGAAACAATGTTTACTCCTTCAACAACAACTTTATCAGACTTAATTAGTATATTAAGTACTTTTCCTGTTTTACCTTTGCTATTTCCGCTAATAACTTTTACAGTATCACCTTTTTTTATAAACATAAATATCCTCCTTACAGAACTTCAGGAGCGAGAGAAATAATTTTCATAAATTCTTTATCACGAAGTTCTCTTGCAACTGGCCCAAAAATTCTTGTTCCTTTTGGAGTCTTATCATCACGAATAATAACTGCGGCGTTATCATCAAATTTGATATATGATCCATCTTTTCTTCTCAAGCCGTATTTAGTTCTTACAATAACTGCTCTTACGACTTCACCTTTTTTCACAGTACCACCAGAAGATGCAGATTTAACTGTAGCAACAATAATATCACCAATGTTTGCATATCTTCTTCTTGTACCGCCTAAAACTTTAATTGTTAAAATTTCTTTCGCGCCTGAATTGTCAGCAATTTTTAATCTCGTCTCTTGTTGTATCATAAATTCCGCCTCCTACAACTGAATAGCTTTCTCTATAATTTCAACTAAACGAAAATGCTTAGTTTTTGATAATGGTCTTGTTTCCATAATCTTAACTTTATCACCAAGCTGACATTCATTTTTTTCATCATGCGCAGTTAATTTACTACTTCTGATTACTCTTTTGCCATAAATTGGATGGCGCTTCGCCCTAACAATTTCAACTTTTATAGTTTTGTCATTACTTACAGATACAACTGTACCTGTATAAATCTTTCTACTATTTCTTTCCATTATGGGCCTCCTTACTTAAGAGCCTTTCCGCGCTCGTTTAATACTGTTAACATTCTAGCAATTTGCTTTTTTGTTTTACCAATTTGGGCAGTATTTTCTAGTTTACCAACAGCTGCCTGAAAACGTAAATTAAATAATTCTTGTTTTAGTTCACCAATTTTATTATGAATAGTAACTTCGTCTAATTTTCTAATTGCATCAGTCTCAGTAACTTTTTTAGCAGCAGATGCAGCTTCAACTTTTTTTGCTCTAGCCATTGATCTCACCACTTTCTTTCTTTATAAATTTGGTTCTTACAGGTAACTTGTGTGATGCAAGTCTTAATGCTTCTTTTGCAATTTCTTCACTTACACCTGCAATTTCATAAATAATAGTTCCCTTTTTAACAACAGCTACGAAGCCAACAGGACTACCTTTACCTCCACCCATACGCACTTCTAAAGGTTTCTTTGTTTGTGCCATATGAGGAAAAACTCTTAACCAAACTTTTCCTAAACGTTTCATATAACGTGTTAAAGCAATACGAGAAGACTCAATTTGTTGTTGTGTAATCCATGCCCCTTCAAGAGAAACAAGACCATAATCACCAAAATTAATTTCTTTAGCGCCTTTTGCCTTGCCTTCATAACTTACTCTATGAGGTCGGCGATACTTTGTTCTTTTTGGCATTAACATAATTACTCAGCCTCCTTTACGTTTTTCTTTGTCGGTAAAATTTCTCCTTTACAAATCCAAACTTTTACTCCTAATTTTCCATAAGTAGTATTAGCCTCTGAAACTGCGTAATCTATATCAGAACGTAAAGTATGTAGAGGAACTGTTCCTTCACTATACCCTTCGCGACGAGCCATTTCAGCACCACCAAGACGACCAGAAACAGCGGTTTTGATTCCCTTTGCTCCTGCTCTCATTGCTCTTTGGATAGCCATTTTTTGTACTCTTCTAAACGATGCACGATTTTCCAATTGTTCAGCGATATTTCTTGCAACTAATGTTGCATCAATATCAGGATTTTTTATATCTAACACAGTTAGATATACTCTTTTACCAGTAATATTTTGTAACTTTTCAACAATCTCATTTTTTGTTGATCCTTCACGGCCAATAACCACTCCTGGTTTAGCTGTATATATTGTCAACATGATTTTTGTTTTAGTTCTTTCAATTTTAACTCGAGAAACAAATGCTCTTTTATAGAACATATCTATTTCTTTTCTAATTTTTAAATCTTCATGTAATAGAGTAGGAACTTCTCTTTTGCTTGTATACCATTTTGAATCCCAATCACGAATTATGCCAAGACGCATTCCTTTTGGATTGACTTTTTGTCCCATTGAGGTTCCTCCTATTCTTTCTCAGCAACTACTACTGTAATGTTGCTGGTTCTTTTTAATATTTGATTAGCACTACCCTTTGCTCTTGGTAGGAAACGTTTAAGTGTTGGACCTTCATCAACAAATATTTCTTTTATAAATAATTTGTCTTTATCCATATTATTATTATTTGTTGCATTCGCAACAGCAGATTTTAATGCTTTTTCAATCGGTTTCGTCGCTCTTTTTTCAGTCAACTTTAAAATCGCATATGCTTCCATTAATTGTTTGCCTCGAATTAAGTCAACTACTAGTCTAACTTTTCTAGGAGCAATACGAACAGTTTTTGCTATAGCTTTAGCTTCAATTTTAGCTTCCATATTTCATATCCTCCTATTAAATACCTTTTTTATCTTTTCCATGTCCACGGAAAGTTCTTGTTGGAACAAATTCACCCAACTTATGCCCTACCATATCTTCAGTTATATAAACTGGAACATGTTCTTTACCATTATATACAGCAATTGTAAAACCAATAAACTCAGGGAAAATAGTAGATCTTCTCGACCAAGTTTGAATAACTTTTTTATGTGAAGCACCTTGTTGTTCCATAACTTTCTTTAGTAGATGGTCATCAACAAAAGGTCCTTTTTTTAATGATCGTGCCATTTATTTTCTCCTTTCCTTATTTACTAGAACGACGATGTACAATCAAGTCGCTAGATTTTTTCTTAGTTTTTCTTGTCTTCTTACCCATAGCTAATTTACCCCAAGGTGTAAGTGGAGCTTTACGGCCAATTGGCGTTTTTCCCTCACCACCACCATGTGGATGATCATTTGGATTCATAACTGAACCTCTAACAGTAGGTCTAAATCCAGTATATCTTGTTCTTCCTGCTTTTCCTATATTTACCAATTCGTTATCTTTATTACTAACAGTACCAATAGTTGCGCGACAATCATTTAAAATTTTACGCACTTCACTACTAGCTAAACGAACAAGAACATATCTTTCTTCTCGTCCTAATATTTGAGCGCTTGTTCCTGCAGCTCTAACAAGTTGGCCACCATGTCCTGGATATAATTCAATATTGTGAACATTTGTTCCAACAGGAATTTTATTAATGGGAAGTGCATTTCCAATTTTAATATCAGAACCTTCTCCAGATACAATTTCCATTCCTACTGTAAGTCCACTAGGAGCTATAATATATCTTTTTTCACCATCAACATAATTAATTAAAGCAATAAAAGCTGAACGATTTGGATCATATTCAATTTCTGCTACTCTACCAATAATATTATCTTTATTTCTTTTAAAATCTATTAAACGATATTTTCTTTTGTGTCCTCCACCGCGGTGACGAACAGTAATTCTTCCTGTGTTATTACGTCCTCCTTTTTTCTTTAAAGGTTGTAATAAGCTTTTTTCAGGAGAAGAAGTTGTAATTTCATCATAAGTTAATGTTGTCATATTACGACGACCATTAGTGGTCGGTTTATATTTTTTAATACCCATGTTTTCCTCCTATATTTAGCAACTCCTAGATCTCAAAGACATCTAGAGTTTGTCCTTCCTTCAAAGTAACTATTGCTTTTTTAACCGCTGGACGTAATCCCTCGTGTTTTCCCACACGACGAAGTTTTCTAATACAGTTAATTATTTTTACAGATGTTACCTCAACTTCAAATGCAGCTTCAACAGCGGCTTTGACTTCAACTTTATTAACACCAGCTTTAACTTCAAATGTATATTGTCCTTGTTCTACTAACTTGCTTGTTTTTTCAGTAATAATAGGACGTCTTATAATTTCATAAGGATTTTTCATTATTTCAATACCTCCTGATATTTTTCAACAGCAGCAGTAGTTAAAACATACTTTTCAGCATTAATAAGATCATAAACACTTAAATGCGAAAGTGTTTGAACATAAACACCAGGAATATTTCTACTTACTAAGAATAAATCATAATCATCTTGTGCTAAAACAACAATTGTTTTATTTTGATGAACATTTAAATTCATTAATACATTTGCAAAATTCTTTGTCTTTTGTTCTTGTAATTCAATCTTATCAATTATAATCATATTATCATTTGCGAATCTATCTGATAAAAGTGATTTAACTGCAATTGAAGCCACCTTTTTGTTAACTTTTTTTGTATATTTTCTTGGGTTAGGACCAAAAACTACGCCACCACCAACCCATTGTGGTGCTCTAATTGAGCCCTGACGAGCTTTTCCAGTTCCTTTTTGACGCCATGGCTTACGGCCACCGCCTCTAACTTCATTACGATTTTTTGCTTTTGCAGTTCCTTGACGCATTCCGGCTCTTTGAGCATAAACAACATCGAATACAACTTGCATATTAGGTTCAATTGCAAATATCTCTTCCGCTAGTTCAATTGTGCTTACTTTTGCACCTTCTTGATTTTTAACATCAACACTTAACATATGTGTTTATCTCCTTTCTAAGCCAATGCTTCAGGGTTTATAGCAGAACTATTACTCTTAACTGCATTTGATACAATTACATAAGAGCCTTTTGGTCCTGGAACATTCCCCTTTATTAGCATAACATTCTTTTCTAAATCAATTTTAACAATTTCCAAATTTTGCATTGTCTTTTGTTCTCCGCCCATTCTACCAGGCATTTTTTTGTTTTTAAATATACGAGCTGCATCAATTGCGCCCATAGATCCACTTCCTCGATGATAGCCTGAACCATGTGCTTTTGGTCCAATACTGTAATTATGACGTTTAATACTTCCGGAATATCCTTTTCCTTTAGAAGTTCCAGTTACATCAACTAATTCACCTTCTATAAATATATTAGGTTTTACTACTTGACCTACTTCAAACGCTAGCATGTCTTCCCCAGCGATTTCTTTTACGAAGCGCTTAGGGGTTGTGCTTGCTTTAGAAGCATGTCCTTTTTCTGGTTTAGTGCTTCGAGATAATTTCTTTTCAGCATAACCAATTTGCACAGATGAATAACCATCTGTTTCCACAGTTTTCTTTTGTAATACAACATTGCCACTTACTTCTATAACAGTGACAGGTACTAAAGCACCATTTGCTGCAAACACTTGTGTCATTCCGACTTTTTTACCTAAGATTCCTTTGGCCATGAGTTTCTCCTTTCTCTAAAATAAACATCATCATACTATTTCAAAATAATATCCACACCAGATGGAATTTCCAAATGAATAAGTGTGTCCATAGTTTTTGGAGTAGTTTCTAAGATGTCAATTAATCTTTTATGAGTTCTTCTCTCAAATTGTTCACGACTATCTTTGTGCTTATGAGGCGATCTAATAACCGTAAAAATTTCTTTTTCAGTAGGAAGAGGAATAGGACCAGATACTTTTGCACCTGATTTTTTCGCTGCTTCCACAATTTTCTTTGCAGATTCATCTAATAATCTGTGATCGTAAGAAATAAGTTTAATTCTTAAAACTTGTTTTGCCATTTTTTTCACTCCTTCGTTACATAATTAATTTGTAGCTTCGACTCAATGCGAATTACTTGATAGCAAGAGGTATAGGCAACGCACCCGTGCGTATCAACAACCTCGCACATCTATGTCTCTCTTTAAGCCTTGTATATTATACCAAATAAAAAAAATAATGCAAGAAAAATATAAATTATTTTATATCCAATAATATTTATTGTTTTTTCTCATATATTTTGTTAACAATAATTAAATTTAAACCTATATACCTAATCAAATTTTCAATAATTATTATCCATAATCATAATAAAACATTAAAAAATATATTAATATTCTTCTGAATATTTCCTGGTAAAAATATTAAAAACTGCCCACAAATGTGGGCAGTAATAATTCATTTTTATTTAATTATATAATTAACTCCACGCCAAACATTCATAAATGTTGCCAATGGATATTCATAATAAACAAACAAATCATTTCCAAATCTACTATTTATGTTTGGATCATTAGTAATAACATAAGTTTGTCCGTTAGTAATTCTATAACCTCGAACAACAATTAAATGACCTGCAGTTGTATATAACCCCATATTGCCTTTTACCGATGCTGAAATAGGTCCAACTTCTAATAAATGTTTTTGTAATTCTGCAAAAGAATACATTTTATTAACAAAAGTCTCTTCTCCATAAGCACTCATACCCACAGTATTATAAACCCAATTACCATAAATATTGGCACCATAATCTTTAAATAATCCAGCAATATATCGATGCTCATATTCTGAATCATATTCTTCAAAATTATGCCCCTTATATTTTAACAACATTGTTGAAGAAGTAATGCTACATATAGAGTTTCCTATTACCGGAACTTCATTTTGATTCAACAGCGGAACATCATAATCAACAAAATCAGGAAATCCTGTTGTATCAACCGGATATGTATAATTAGGAATAGTTAAAGCAACCGCAACTAGTAATAATTTAGGAGATTCATCTAGAGATGCATTCCTTCTCAAAGTTACTTTATATTGATATGCAACTGCCGTTTTTGAATTTAAAATTACAACTTCATCAGTTGATAATTTAGCAATTGAATCAGAAGAATCAATAGATTTATTTTGCAAACCTAATCCCCATTTTTGATAAGAGAAATATTTACTCCATATACCATCAACTTTTACTTTAATTTCAATTTCAACAGTGCCTTTCATTGAACTAATTGCTGCCCAAGACGCTACCAACCTCTCAAATCCTATTGTATTAAATTCACTTGATACATATGTACCAGTCGTTTTTCCTTCATCTAAAACTAATCTTTCATCTTCTAAGTGTACATCTACCATACTCATTAAATTATAATCTTTAGCGTAATCTTGATAATTATGACCCATAACCTGTTTCCCTTCTATTGCAATTGTTTTAACTATAAATAATTTTGTTAGTGTTTCTTCTCCAGAATATAGAGTTAAAGATAATGTTACATTTTTTTCAATACTAGTTAAATACACTATTCCATCAGTTGTAATAACACCCTCATCACTACTTGTCCACTCGCCAGTCACACTATAATCATAAACAGTTTCCAAATTTAAGTTTGTTCCTACAACTTCCGGTATTTCGATAGTATTAATAATCATATTTAACCTAACAGAATCAGGAATAGGTTTTGCAATAACCTTTATTTCTTTTTCCGGATAGCTGCCAGCAGCAAATAATGCAGAAAGAGTTACTTCAGTATCAACAGAAACAAAGCTATATTTACCTGAACTACTTATAACATCTTCATTATATGATAACCAAAGAATTTCATATCCCATAAAACTACTTGGCAATTCTATATCCACATATGTTTCCTCAATACCTAAATCAAATAATTCAGCTACTTCTTCCACATCATAACCCAAAACAACTATATTTTTTTCAATCATTTCAATGCGATTTTCTAATATTCTTTTTATAACAATTAATACTTCTTCATCGTTATTATCTCTATTAATAATTCCATCATAACTTATAATATCAGGCTTTGAAATATTATATTCTAAGATTATATCTTCATTGTTTATATTTACTGTAGAAGGAAGATATATATTATTTTTTGTTTCCAACGGAATATTTATGCTTGAAACAGCCTCTAAAAACTCAAATGAATTTTCTATAGCACTTATTGTTATAATATAATCAAACTGCTTTACTTCATCAAGATATGATAAAGTTAATGTTAAAACAACCGACTGTTCATAAGTTTTAAAAACTACTTTCCCATCATTACTTAATGCATCTGGTTCACTACTTTCCCAGGAACCTTGAACACCATAAGAAAAAGAATTATCCAATTGAATCACATCATCTTCTGCTATTATTGAGGGAATAACTATAGAGGAATGAACAAAGACCAATCTATCTTCTGGACTTGTTTTTTTAACTAAAACAGCAAAATCCTTAGAAGCTAAAACTTTATCATTCTTTTCAAACTTTACTGTCAAAGTAATATTCTCATCTTGATCAATAGGATAGTAATTACCTTTATCATCTATAACTTCTTTATTAGACGAAACCCAAGTTAAATCAAATCCCGAATAACTAATAGGCAAATTAATATTACTTTCTATTGTTTCAATTCCTAAATCAAATAATTCAGCTACTTCTTCCACATCATAACCCAAAACAACTATATTTTTTTCAATCATTTCAATGCGATTTTCTAATATTCTTTTTATAACAATTAATACTTCTTCATCGTTATTATCTCTATTAATAATTCCATCATAACTTATAATATCAGGCTTTGAAATATTATATTCTAAGATTATATCTTCATTGTTTATATTTACTGTAGAAGGAAGATATATATTATTTTTTGTTTCCAACGGAATATTTATGCTTGAAACAGCCTCTAAAAACTCAAATGAATTTTCTATAGCACTTATTGTTATAATATAATCAAACTGCTTTACTTCATCAAGATATGATAAAGTTAATGTTAAAACAACCGACTGTTCATAAGTTTTAAAAACTACTTTCCCATCATTACTTAATGCATCTGGTTCACTACTTTCCCAGGAACCTTGAACACCATAAGAAAAAGAATTATCCAATTGAATCACATCATCTTCTGCTATTATTGAGGGAATAACTATAGAGGAATGAACAAAGACCAATCTATCTTCTGGACTTGTTTTTTTAACTAAAACAGCAAAATCCTTAGAAGCTAAAACTTTATCATTCTTTTCAAACTTTACTGTCAAAGTAATATTCTCATCTTGATCAATAGGATAGTAATTACCTTTATCATCTATAACTTCTTTATTAGACGAAACCCAAGTTAAATCAAATCCCGAATAACTAATAGGCAAATTAATATTACTTTCTATTGTTTCAATTCCTAAATCAAAAGAATCTTTTGCTTCTAACGCTGCAATTATATCTTCTGACATTTCTGTTTTAGAACTAGGCACTAAAACATTATATTCCTTTATATAAACATGTTTTTCTCTATCAGCAACAACCTTAATCACAATATTTTCATCTTTATCACTTCTAGTTACTTGACCCTTATTATCTAAAACATCTTCATTACTTGAATAATAAGTCAAATTATATTTTTGATCTAAATTATCATTCATAGTATATAAAAAAGTATAATCTTCATATATAATTTCCGGTATAGACAAATCGCTTAAAACACCCTCTTCAAAAGGTCCTTTTAATACCAAAATCATATAATCTCTTTGATAAGTTTTTTTATCAAATTCCATAGTTACAGAAATAGTAACTTCTTCATCTTTGTCTATTTTTCCTATTTTCCCAGTAATAGTCAAAATGTTTGAGTCACTAGAAGAATAATTAAGTTGATGAGTATTGTTATCATTATCAACAAACTGAGTTGGAAAACTGACATCATCATAAATAAACTCTGGAAGTATAAAGTCTTTTAAAGCTCCTTCTTCTATTTTTGAAGGAGTACATCCCCAAAGAATAAATAGAAACATACTAAACATAATAATAGTTATTTTTTTCATTTTAATCACCTAAAGTATTATAACATAATACAAATAAAACACAAAAGGAAAAGCCGAGTTTTAAAAATAAAACTCGGCTTTTGAAGGGGGGGTGCGTTGAATTTATTCAACGCAGAGGGATAAGTACAACCTAAGTTGCTTATAAATAATACCTTAATTACAGATAATTGTCAACACTTGTGCATTTTTTCTTTGAGTTCTAATTTTTAAAGTGTATAATTATAATATGGAGGTTAATCATGAACACTATAAAAATTGATAAGAACATGAACATTACAAAATTTTCTTGTGAAAATATTACTTGGTATAATACCAAATCAAATTTTCAAGTCAACGGAAAAATGGCCTCTTCTTTGCTGTACTCAAGATTACCAGATAAAATTAAAACTACAAAAGAAATTAAATATCTTGCAAAACATTCATCTGGTTTATACATCGACTTTACTACTAATTCTACATCCATTAATCTACATGTTAAAACATCTAGTTCTTCATATATGGCCCATATGACCGCCATAGGTCAAATAGGCATTGATTTATACTATAAACAAAATAATAACTATATCTTTATTGCTACAACTAAAATAGATCAAAAAGAATATTTAATAACATTGATAAAAAATGTGTTACCTGAAACAAGATCTTTTAGATTATATTTGCCTTTATATATTACATTAGAAGAACTAGAAATAGGAATAGACCAAAATTCCACAATACAATCTAATACAAATATTATTAAAGACAAAATAGTTACTTATGGCACATCAATAACTCAAGGCGGTTGTGCAACTCGTCCAGGAATGAGCTATCCCTCAATTCTTGGAAGACTAATTAATTATGAAATTATAAATTTAGGGTTTTCTGGTAATTGTCATTTAAATTTAGAAATTGCTGAACAAATTACAACAATTAAAAACTTAAAATATCTTATAATTGAAGCTGAAGCAAATATAAATGACCCTAAAATAATTAAAGAAAGGTTACCATTGTTTTTAGAAATACTCCTAAACAAAATGAAAAACTTAAACATTATTGTTATTTCTCATTTTCCTGATGCTTTTGAATTAATCGATGAAAACACAAGAAAAACTCGTAATGAAACAAGAAAAATTCAAAAAGATATATGTGAAAAATATAATTGCAACTTTATTTCTGGAATAGATATATTAAAAGAATACTCATTTGATGAATCTGTTGATGGCACGCATTTAACTGATTTAGGATTTTATAAAATAGCAACCTATTTAAAAAATTACATAACCGATATCGACAAATAATTATTAACAAATAAAAAACGCAGTATTATTAACTGCGTTTTTATTTTCTAATTCCTCTTTTTTGTTTTAAAATTGTTCCACCTGAAATACTATCAACATTATTTTCAGCAATTAAAGCTGCTGGTTCTATTGCTAAAATCTGTTGTTTTATCTCAACAACATTTTTTCTGTTGATATATATTATTATTAACATTTTTACTCCACTAGCTCCTTGAGCATCTATTGTTGTCACTCCAACTTTCTTTGATCTAATTAATGTAGTAATCTCTTTAGCAACATCATTATCAACAATTATTTGTAACATTGTTTGTCCGAACGCTAAACGTTTTTCAATTATTGAACCTAAAAAAACTCCAACCGAATATCCTAAAGCATATATTATTCCTTTTAAAGGAGCTTCACTAATATTTGCAATTACCACAGAAGCAACAAATACCCAAATTAAAACTTCAATAAAAGATAATATTGCTCCTTCTTTTTTATATCCTCTATTTACAATTATAATTCTAACTGTAGATATTGAAATTTCAACCACCTTAAAAATAAAAATAATTAACAACTCCCACCAAGGAGTTGCAGTCATAAAATCAACAAACCATTCCATATATTCACTCTCCATATATATAATATTATATAGTAACAAAATTATTATGCAATATAAACACAATAATAATTCTACAAAACATATAATAAAAACCAGCTAAAATAGCTGGTATTAAAAATCAATGGCGCACCCAGCAGGAGTCGAACCTGCAACAATCACCTTAGGAGGGTGAGACTCTATCCATTGAGCTATGGATGCATGGATGGGATAATTAACCCACCATTTATTTAATTATTCTCCTTCTCATGTTTGATGACATTGTACCTCCAGATATATCAACAATATCATTTTCGGCAATTAAAGCAGATGGAGCTTGATGAAGTATTTCGTTTTTTAAACTTTCAGCTCTTTTTCTACTCACATAAATCATAGCAATAGTTTTATTACCAGAAACTCCTTTTGCTGCAATGGTTGTAACACCAATTTTTTTCTTTCTAATATCAGAAACTATTCCTTCAGACAATTCACTTGGTAAAATCACTTGAATCATAATTTTACCAAAAGCAAGTTTCTTTTCAATAATTGATCCTACATAAATTCCTACAGCAAAAGCCAAAGAATAAATAATTCCTTTAAATGGTTCTGCAGCTATATTTACAATAACACGAGAAGCAATAAATATCCACAAAATAACTTCAATAAAAGCTAAAATTGAACCAATCAATTTATACCCTCTATTAACAATAATAATTCTTACAGTCATAATTGCAACTTCTAACATTTTACATCCAAAGATAATTACCAATTCCCACCAAGGTGTTGCTGTAAAAAAATCAATCAACCATTCCATTTTTAAATCTCCTTAACTTAACATTTTGTATTCTATCACATAATTATTAATAATGAAAGAAAAAGAAGGCTTTTGCCTTCTATTCTTTAACTGCATTTCTTAACTCTGCTAATATATCCTTATTACATGTTTTACTAATATTACATGAACCACAATTAGCATTACAACTTTTTTTATTTTTAATTACAGATTTAATAATGAAGAAAAAGATAATTGCAAGTAATAACGATATAATAATTGTTGCTAAATTATTTATTAAGAATTCTACCATTTATATTTTTCCTCCTTTTTATAATTAAATCTGGTCTTACAATCATAAAAACAAACAAGATAATTACTAAAACAGCTATTAATGAACCTAAACTAAATCCTAACATAAACATCATACCTATTTGGAAAATCATAAACGAAACTAAATAAGCAAACACCGTTTGATAAGCTATTGCAAAAACCATCCATTTAAAACTTCCCGCTTCTTTTTTAAGTGCTCCAATTGCAGCCACACATGGCGCACACAGTAAATTAAATATTAAGAAGGAATATGCGGACAATGATGTAAAATCAACGCTCAAAACTTCCCAAATTTCTACACCATTTGCTGTTATTTCAGTAAAACCATACAAAACACCAAATGTACCAACAACATTTTCCTTTGCAATTAAACCTGTAAATGTAGCAACTGTTGCCTTCCAGTCTCCCCATCCTAATGGAGAAAATAATACTGAAAATGTTCTGCCTATATCAGCAAGCATTGATTCGTTTTCTGTAACCATTGATAATCGCCAACTAAAATTTGATAAAAACCACACTACAACTGCAGCCAGCAAAATAATTGTTCCTGCTTTTTTCACAAATGATTTTAATTTATCATAGACTAATATTAACAAATTTTTAATTCTTGGCCAATGATAATTAGGTAGTTCCATAACAAAAGGAGATGCATCTCCCCTAAATATTTTAATTTTTTTTAAAATTATTCCTGAAATTATAATCGCTATTATACCAACAAAATAAGCTGATGGAGCAATTAAAAATTGATAACTTGCGCCTCTAAACATAGCTCCCGAAATTAAAGCAATAATTGGCAATTTAGCACTACACGGCATAAATGATGTAGTTATCATTGTAATTCTTCTTTCACTTCTGTTGTCAATTGTTCTTGTAGCCATAATTCCTGGAACAGCGCATCCGGTTGATATCAACATGGGAATAAACGATTTTCCCGATAAACCAAATTTCCTAAATATTTTATCTAATATAAAAGCAATTCTACTCATATAACCAGTATCTTCTAAAAACCCTAACAATAAAAACAAAACTAGCATTTGCGGTAAAAACCCTAAAACCGCACCTACTCCACCTATTATACCATCTACAATTAATCCTATTAGCCAACTAGCGGTATTAATATTTGTTAAAAAAGTTTCCACAAAATATGGAATCCCTGTTGGTCCAAAAACAGTATTATTGATAAAATCTGTAAAAAACCCTCCAACACTTGAAATTGCTAAATAATACACAGCAAAAATTATCACAGCAAATATTGGTAAAGCTAACCATCTATTTGTTACAATCAAATCAATTTTTTGACTTATTGTCCTTTTATCCTTATTGGCTTTAACACAAATTAAAGATAATGAACTAGTAACAAAATTATACCTTTGATCAATAATAATTGATTCAACATCATTATTTTCTTTTTTTAATAAATTTATTCTAATATTTTCAATTTTTGAAATTATATTTTCATCTAGTTCGCTCTCTTGAGTAATCTTTTCATCATTTTCAAAAAGTTTAATAGCTGTCCATCTATCAACATTAGCTATTTCCATAATTTTAAAAATATTTTGTTCAATTTCATCATCAAACTTCACATTATTAGGTATAAGTTTTTCTTCGTAACTTTTTCTAATTGCTTCAACTAAATCTTTAGTTCCTCTATTTTTAAGTGCTGATATTTCAACAACTTCACAATTAAATAATTTCTTTAAATTATTTGAATCAATTGTATCGCCACTTTTTATAAAAACATCCATCATGTTTAATGCAACAACAACAGGAATTCCTAATTCCATCAATTGAGTTGTAAGATACAAATTTCTTTCAATATTTGTTGTATCAACAATATTTACTATTACATCCGGTTTTTCATTCAGTAAATAATTTCTCGCTATCACTTCTTCTAAAGTATAAGGGCTCAAAGAATAAATTCCAGGTAAATCAACCACTGTAATATCTTTATTTTTTCTTATTCTTCCTTCTTTTTTCTCAACCGTCACTCCTGGCCAATTGCCTACATACTGTGTTGCACCTGTAAGAGTATTAAATAAAGTTGTTTTACCTGAATTAGGATTACCAGCTAATGCTATTTTTATACTCATATTCATCCTCTCTAATTACTAAACTTGTTCATTAAATAAATTCAATTATATCTCCATCGCTTTTACGCAAAGATAACTGATAACCTCTTACGCTAATCTCAATAGGATCTCCCAAAGGAGCAACTTTAATAACTCTAACTTCACAACCTTTTGTAATACCCATATCCATTATTCTTCTTTTAATTGCTCCAGAACCATGTACTCTAATAACAGTAGCAGATTCCCCAATTTTTATATCTCTTAATGTTTTCATATTTTTCT
>Ga0265294_10000267_pt1 | contig 68649 bp, 61 predicted proteins | sample MunlanPumphouse3_FD_192504 | JGI IMG/M metagenome (GOLD analysis project Ga0265294, IMG submission 192504) | Groundwater microbial communities from a municipal landfill in Southern Ontario, Canada - Pumphouse #3 | ecosystem: Environmental > Aquatic > Deep subsurface > Groundwater | place... | reverse complement strand
ACAAAACATTGACGGCGTAACCATTATCGGAACAGCAGAACATAAAACATCTATTATCTCATTCATAATGAAAGATATACATCATTATGATGCCGGCTTTATCATTGACAAAATGGGCGTTGCCGTTCGAACCGGACATCATTGCACTCAACCCATTATGGACAAATTGAAAATCAGCGGTACCATTCGCGCATCATTTGCCTTCTATAACACCCGCGAAGAAATTGACCAACTCGTCCGCGCTATCTTCAAAACCAAAGAAATGCTGAGTTAGTTCGTCCTGATCATTTTTCAATGAAAAAAATTATCCATTCACTGAAAAGGAATCATCATTGATGAACTACTTCATTTATATATTGTTCTTTTTTTATTCGTAAAATTACCATCAATGAAGAAGATTTTCGCCATAATTATCATATTATACTCATTTTCAGCAAGTTGCCAAACCCTGCAACTATCATTAAAAGAGTGTCTCCGATACGCAGACGAAAATAACCTTACCATTCAAAGCTCAGCCCTTGATGTTTCCAATTCTCAGATACAACTGTCTCAATCGAAATTGCTCATGTCCCCCACAATTTCGGCTACCGCGAGCCAGAATTTCGGTTACTCACACAATTCCATTAACGGCGGGTTCAATTTGGGCGGGAACTACGGAATCAACGCCGGAATCACTTTATTTAATGGCCTGAACACTTATAACACAATCAAACAGAATCAATTGCGCGTTTCGCAAGCACAGTGGCAAGTGGAGCAACGCAAAAACCAACTTCACATTCAAATCATTCAGGCATACCTGACAGTTCTGATGAATCAGGAATTATTGACCTATCAACAGAATGTACTCACTTCCAGTCGCGAGCAACTGATTGAAGGAGAGCATCAATACAAAGTGGGACAAATCTTGGAAAGCGATTTTATGCTACTAAAATCTCAATATTTCACCGATTCGCTAAACATTGAAAATACGCAGCTCTCTATCTCCAACGAGTTGCTGACGCTTCGGAATTTACTTTGCCTCAACTCGCAACAAACCCTATCTATCATTACTCCCGACAGCCTGCAAATAGCACAAATCATGTATATTCCCGACTTGCAGGAAGTTAGGTCGCAAGCCATGGCGTACCTGCCGGAATTAAAAATGAAAAATAATTTGGTAGAAATAGCAAATTATGACGTAAAAATAGCAAAATCCGCATACTACCCCACCCTTTCGTTGGACGCCGGCATCAACACCGGATACAATAATATATATAGCAAGGCACACGGAAACAGCGGCAGTAATTTATTGGACAATTTGGGAGAAAGCATCGGTTTGAATCTTAACATACCCATTTATCGACAAAACAATACTCGCAACAGTGTAAGAATGAAACAATTATATGTTAGTCAGGCAGAACTTTCATTAAAACAAACCGAACTGAACCTTCAAAAAGAGATTGAAGAGTATTATTTGAGTATGAAAAAAGCGTTTAATCAATACACCGTTTCGGATATTCAACAAAAAGCCTATCAGATTAATTATGTAACTTATTGTCAGAAGTTTCAGTATGGCACCATCACGGCTGCCGATTTGTTGCAACAACAGAGCAATTATCTAAATGCACTGAACAATTATATGCAAAATAAATACAGTTTTTTGTTACAAAAAAAGAGTTTGGAAGTTTATATGGGGAGAGATATTGAATTATAAATCAACTGTTTATGAAATCAAAAAAGATAAAAAGAATTATTTGGGGCAGCATAGCTGCCGTATTGGTCTTGGCAATTGCGGTGTGGATTATCATAGGGAAAAAGAAATTTGAAGAAGTAACCCTGACTGCCGAAGTTGCCAAAATGGACAGTCTTGAAATCATCGTCACGGCAACGGGCGAGATACAACCGGTTTATAAGGTGGAGGTAGGAACGCAAGTTTCAGGAATCGTGGAGAAGTTGTATGTTGATTTTAATTCCAAAGTAGAAAAAGGAGATTTGTTGGCAGAATTAGACCGCTCTACGCTGCAAGAACAAGTCAATCAGGCTACTGCCACACTTTCCAATGCGGAAAGCAATCTAACTTTGGCAAAACAAAGCTACGACAGAATCAAAGCCTTGTATGAGAATAAAGCAGCCACGCAAACTTCATACGAAGAGGCAACGAATCAATATATACAAGCTAAGAATCAAGTACTTACGGCAAAATCCGATTTACAGCGCGCGCAAGTGAATTTATCTTACAGCAAAGTTTATTCGCCCATTGCCGGCATTGTTTTAAACAAAGCGGTGGAACAAGGGCAAACCGTAGCAGCCTCGTTTAACACACCGACCCTCTTTACCATCGCCAACAATCTGAAACAGATGCAGGTAGAGGCCAAAGTGGATGAAGCCGACATCGGACAAATTCGCATGGGACAAAATGTTACTTTTACCGTGGACGCTTTTCCCCATAACGTATTTAGAGGAACCGTCAAACAAGTTCGTTTAGAGCCGGTTGTCACATCCAACGTGGTCACTTATACCGTCATCATTGACGCACCCAACCCCGATGAAAAATTATTCCCCGGCATGACCGCAAGTGTCAATATCATCATTGAAAAACAAGCCGGCGTAGTCGTTCCCACGGAGGCACTCTTTTTTACATTAAATCCGATAACTCAAAAAATAATGACCGAAAAAGGTTCCACTTTCCAAAATCTTTTTAAGAATGAAGAAGAACTTACCAATAGTTTGAAAGAGATCAACAAGAAAACCGTGTGGATAAAAAAAGGCAATCAATTTGAAGAAAGATTGGTCACGGTTGGCATTGATGACGGAGCAAACACACTGATAGTAAGTGGTATCAAAGCGGGCGAGGAAGTGGTCATTTCGGAAGCGCAGTTGGGATTTAGAAACGGAAAAGACGATGAACGCAGCTCATTTATGCCACAACCGCCGGGACAAAAAAAACGATAAGTATGGAGCGCAAAGAGATCATTCGGATAGAGAATTTGACCAGACAATTTACCGTTGGCAATGAAATTGTCAAGGCATTGAACAATATCTCGTTTAGCATTTCGGAAGGAGAATTTGTCAGCATTATGGGCACCAGCGGCTCAGGCAAGTCCACCCTGCTCAATATCTTGGGTTGCTTGGACAAACCCACCAGCGGAGAGTATTTCATCAACGGAACTTCAGTTAATAATTTAAGTCGCAATCAATTATCAACGATTCGGAATCGACAAATTGGCTTTGTTTTTCAAAATTACAATTTATTGGCACGGACATCGGCATTAGAAAACGTGCAATTACCGTTGCTTTATAATTCCGAAGTATCAGCCAAAGAGCGAAAAGAGCGTGCCATTGCTGCCTTGGAAGCGGTGAAGCTGACCGACCGCATGCACCATGCCCCCAACCAGCTTTCGGGCGGGCAGCAGCAACGGGTTGCTATTGCCCGCGCATTAGTCAATCATCCGTTAATCATTTTGGCAGATGAAGCTACCGGGAATCTGGACACCAAAACCTCCTACGAAATAATGACCGTTTTCCAAGATCTTCACAATCAAGGGAAAACCATTGCTTTTGTCACGCACGAACAGGATATTGCCTTGTTTACCACCCGCACGATCAAATTGCGGGACGGACATATCATTTTAGACCAACCCATTAGGCAACAATCTGCACAAAACGCACTTATGGAATACGAAAAAAGCACAACAAACACGATAATATGAATCTCTTCAATTTAGTCAAAATAGCCATTAAAGCACTTCTGCGAAACAAAGGAAGGGCATTTTTGACCATGCTTGGAATTATCATCGGCATTACCTCCGTGATTGTAATGGTTAGTTTGGGTCAAAGTTCGACCTTAGGCGTACGCGACCAACTATCATCGTTGGGGTCCAACATGATTATGATTCTGCCGACAAATCAAATGCGCGAGGGCGTTAACATGGGAAACAGCACCGCTAAATCATTGGATTTAAAAGACTTAAAATCATTAGAAAAAAAGTCTAAATACGTTGCACAGATCTCCCCATCGGTCAACAGCGCGGCACAATTGGTTTTTGGGTCAAAGAATCACCCGGGCAATTTGCAAGGCGTTGCCCCCTCTTACTTGGACATTCGCAAATACAAACTCTCTCAAGGCGTTGTATTTAATGACGAACAAGTGAAACGATACGCCAAAGTATGCGTTGTGGGCAAAACCATTGTGGATAACCTATTTGAAGAGGGGGACAACCCTGTCGGCAAAACCATCCGGTGCGGTGCCATTCCGATAAAAATTATCGGAGTGTTGGAATCAAAAGGGCAGAATCAAATGGGACAAGACCAAGACGACATTATTTTGCTGCCATACACGACCGTTCAAAAAAGATTCTTGGGAATCGACTACTTCAATATGCTGTTTGCCTCTGCTATCAACGAAGAAAGTTCCGAACTGGCAGCCACGGAAATTACCTATATTTTGAGGGAGAACCACGCTATCCAACCGGAAGCGGAAGACGATTTTGAAATTAGAACACAAGAAGAATTGCTTACCACTATGAGTTCCATCACACAGGTACTCACAATACTTCTGTCCGCCATCGCTTCCATATCGCTCATTGTCGGCGGCATCGGTATCATGAATATTATGTACGTTACCGTCACCGAAAGAACAAAAGAAATCGGACTAAGAATGGCGATTGGAGCTAAAAGCAGAGACGTTTTGTACCAATTTCTATCAGAAAGTGTAATTTTAAGTCTAATTGGTGGTGTTATAGGCATTATTTTAGGAATTGCCATCGCTTTTGCAGTCTCAACCGTCTTAGAATGGACTTTTGTTGTCAGTCAGACTGCTATCATCGTTTCATTTATAGTATGCGCGGCAACGGGTGTCTTTTTCGGTTGGTATCCCGCCAAAAAAGCAGCTAAACTCGACCCTATCAATGCTTTACGATATGAATAAAACTGCAACCAATAAAACGGTGTCCATTGTTTCATTTTATATTAATAGATTCAAACGACAGCTGCTGACGGATAGATTAACAAAAGAAATAAAACATTGAACTTTTATACAATATTATTGTTTAAAGAACGTTATGCAGTAATCCTTTCAGTTTTGGGTAATTTTTATACTAAAAAGTGATAAGTATTAGCAAGATTTTTTAAAAAAATAATAGTTTAAATAGATAATCAAAATATGAATACATTAATTTACACATAATCAGATAATTATGAAAGAGAATAAAGGTAAAATAATGATGGTTGAAGACAACCAGAATTTAAGACACGTTTTAAAAGATTATTTGGAAGCACTCAAATATAGCGTTGATGATTTCAGTGATGGTGAAACCGCTTTCCATTCTTTTGAAAAATTCAAATATGACATTTGCATTTTTGACATCATAATGCAAAATAAAAACGGTTATGAATTATTGACCGCAATTCGTGAGATTGACGAAGACGTCCCTGTAATTTTCCTGACTGCACGAAATGACAAAGAAGACAAAATCAAGGCATTTCGGATGGGCTGTGACGACTATATTACGAAACCGTTTAGCACAGAAGAATTAGTTTTGCGTATTGAAGCCATTCTGCGAAGAACAAAAAAATCAAAAAAATTAAAACCCACAATCAAATCCACCACGGAAGTTTATCATTTTGGGAATTATACGTTTGATTTTAGCTCGATGGAATTGATTCACCCCACCAAAACTCGCTCATTAACCAGAAAAGAAGCCGAATTATTGCGTTTATTATGCGAAAATAAAAACAAATTACTCCCCCGCGACCTGATTTTAAGACAAATATGGGGTAATGATGATTATGCTGCCGGCAGAAGCATGGATGTATTCTTAACCAAATTGCGTTCATATATCAATTTAGATCCTGTTGATGCCAAATACATTAACCCCGATGGCGGACGAAAAGGAAGATATGTAGAAGGATTTGAACCAGCGGTCGAAATCTGCAATATTCACGGAACAGGCTTCATCTTTAGAGTAAAAGAAGATTAATTTTAGAACAATATTTTGAAAGACTTGCTTGCAAGTCTTTTTTTTTCTCTTGGACGGGAACCCCATTACAAATCTCGCCGACTTACGAAAATGATTAACAAGCGGATAAATGAATTGTAGCTAAACAGCCACATCAGCGGAAAAGAATATTGTTGAAAAATTAAACGTCTACATACAAAAAATATCATTATTCACATCAAATACTATTGCTATTTTTTGTATTTTTGTCCGCAAAAATTCAATTATGTCATTTCTTGAAGAAAAAGTTTTATTTGAGGGTCTCACTTTCGATGACGTCTTATTGTTGCCGGCATATTCAGATGTACTGCCCCGCGAAGTGAGCTTAACGACCCCATTCAGCAAACGCATCACACTTAACACTCCATTTGTTTCCGCAGCCATGGACACGGTTACCGAACACTCACTTGCCGTTGCTATGGCACGCGAAGGCGGCATCGGAGTCATCCACAAAAATATGTCTGTGGAAGAACAAGCCCGCCAAGTTTCAATGGTCAAACGCGCAGAAAGCGGAATGATTACCAATCCCGTTACGATTCGCCAAGATCAGACCGTCGGCGACGCACTCTCCCTGATGGCAAATTTCAAAATTGGCGGCATCCCCGTGATTGCTGATGACGGATTTTTAGTCGGTATTGTCACAAACCGCGATTTAAGATTCGAGAAAAACTATGCCCGCCCCGTTTTGGAAGTGATGACAAGCCACAACCTGATAACCACCAAACGGGCAACAAGTTTGCAAGAGGCGGCCGATATTTTACAAAAACACAAAATTGAGAAACTGCCCGTGGTTGATGAAACCGGTCATTTAATCGGTTTAATAACCTATAAAGACATTACACATACTAAAGACAAACCAAGTGCTTGCAAAGATTCTGCAGGGCGACTGCGCGTAGCAGCAGCTATCGGTATTTCAAAAGATACAATGTCTCGGGCAGAAGCATTAGTAAATGCAGAAGTTGATGCCCTCGTGCTTGATTCCGCTCATGGCGATTCCAAAGGAATCGTTGATGCCCTGCGGATGCTCAAACAGAAATTTCCGCAGACAGACATTATTGTTGGAAATATTGCTACCGGTGAGGCAGCTGTTCGTTTGGCAGATGCCGGTGCTGATGCCGTTAAAGTGGGAATCGGTCCCGGGTCCATCTGTACCACGCGCGTTGTAGCCGGAGTTGGCGTTCCACAACTGACAGCAATCTTTGAAGTGTATAACGCACTCCGCGGGAGAGATGTCCCCATTATTGCCGATGGCGGAATCCGCTTCTCCGGCGATATTGTGAAAGCCCTCGCCGCCGGCGGAAATACCGTCATGTTGGGCGGCTTGTTAGCCGGCGTGGAAGAAGCCCCCGGAGCCACTATCCTTTATAACGGACGTAAATACAAAACATACCGCGGAATGGGCTCCTTGGAAGCCATGCAATGCGGCTCCAAAGACCGCTATATGCAAGCCGAAGTTGAAGATACCAATAAACTGGTTCCGGAAGGAATCTCCGGACGTGTTCCCTATAAAGGCACCTTAGATGAAGTCATTTACCAAATGGCAGGCGGACTGCGCTCCGGCATGGGCTACTGCGGCTCCGCCAATATCGACCAATTACACGCCGCACGCTTCTGCCATATCAGCCACGCCGGCGTGCAAGAGAGTCACCCACACGATGTTACCATCACCAGCGAATCCCCTAACTACAGCAAAGGACTGCAATAAAAATTACTACTTTTTACTTCGAAAAATTGGGTAAAATTCATTGAAAAAAATATTTCAAAAGGTTTGTTCCATCAAAAAAATCATGTAAATTTGCACGCTCAAATTTAAACGGAAAATTAATCTTAGAAACATAACATATTAATCAAACAAAAATGGCAGAAAAAGTCAAAGGAAAAATTTCTCAAATTGTTGGTGCCGTCATTGACGTGCGTTTTGAAGATGGTGCAACACTACCTAACATCTATGATGCTTTGGAAATTATCAAAGATAATGGAGACAAGTTAATACTCGAATGTGAACAAGATATTGGAGAAAACACGATGCGTTGTATCGCAATGGATTCTACCGATGGATTACGCCGCGGAATGGATGTAATCGCCACAGGTGCTATGATTTCCATGCCAACCGGCGAAATTAACGGACGTTTGCTCAACGTTGTGGGCGACAGCATCGACGGAATCGGGAAAATCGTCTCCGACAAACGAAACAACATTCACCGTGACCCACCTACTTTTGAAAATTTATCCACCTCCGAAGAAGTTTTATATACAGGTATCAAAGTTATCGACTTGATTGAGCCATACGCAAAAGGTGGTAAAATCGGTCTTTTCGGTGGTGCCGGTGTAGGGAAAACCGTCTTGATTATGGAGATGATTAACAACGTTGCTAAAAGATATTCCGGCATGTCGGTTTTTGCCGGTGTAGGTGAACGTACCCGCGAAGGGAACGACTTGCTGCGCGAAATGATAGAATCCGGCGTTATCCGCTACGGCGATGAATTTAATAAAAGTATGGAAGCCGGCGGCTGGGATTTATCCAAAGTCGATAAAGACGAATTAGCCAAATCACAATGCACAATGGTGTTCGGACAAATGAACGAACCCCCCGGAGCACGTGCCCGCGTCGCCCTATCCGGTCTGACCATTGCCGAATATTACCGTGATGGTGACGAACAATCCGGCGGTAGAGATATCCTCTTCTTCGTCGATAACATTTTCCGTTTTACCCAAGCCGGTTCCGAAGTGTCCGCATTACTCGGTCGTATGCCGTCTGCCGTTGGTTACCAACCCACATTGGCAACGGAAATGGGAACCATGCAAGAACGTATCACTTCCACTAAAAGAGGATCCATCACCTCTATACAAGCTATTTATGTTCCTGCCGATGACTTAACCGACCCCGCACCCGCGACCACTTTCTCCCACTTGGATGCAAAAACCGTATTAAGTAGAAAAATTTCCGAATTAGGTATCTATCCCGCTGTTGACCCGTTAGATTCCACCTCCCGTATCTTAACCCCCGCCATCGTCGGCGACGAACACTACAATACCGCCCAACGCGTGAAAATGGTACTCCAAAGATACTCCGAATTACAAGATATTATCGCTATCCTCGGTATGGAAGAACTTTCCGAAGAAGATAGAAAAGTGGTTCACAGAGCCAGACGTGTACAACGTTTCTTGTCACAACCATTCCACGTAGCCGAACAATTTACCGGTCTGAAGGGCGTCTTCGTTAATATTGAAGATACTATCAAAGGCTTTAATATGATTATGGACGGCGAATTGGATTATTTGCCCGAAACTGCTTTCAACTTGGTAGGTACTATTGAAGAAGCCATCGAAAAAGGTAAAAAAGAATTGGCTAACGCTAAATAATCTTGGTTATGAACATTGAAATTATTACGCCGGATAAGGAACTATTTAAAGGAGAAGCCACGCTTATTCAACTTCCCGGAATTGACGGTCTTTTTGAAATACTTGAGAATCACGCACCTTTGATTTCGGCACTCCAAAAAGGAAAAGTGAAATTGAAAGATACTCACGAACAAGAACAATTCTTTGATATTCGCGGTGGTGTTGTTGAAGTCCTTCATAATAAAGTTCTTGTCTTGGCGGAATAAATGGAAGACAACTATTACTTATTCCAAGGTGCCAAAAAATCTTTGATTCGTTGGCTCGCGGATAACGGAATTACAGATACCGGCGTTCTGCGTGCTTTCGATGTCATTGAGCGACATCAGTTCATCGAAGATCATTTTCTGCAACAAAAAGCATACGAAAACATGCCGCTGCCCATTGCATGCGACCAGACCATTTCCCAACCTATAACGGTAGCCTTCCAATCTCAACTTCTACAAATCAAGACCGGAGATAAAGTCCTTGAAATTGGCACCGGTTCCGGTTTTCAAGCCTCCATCTTGGCAGCCATGGGTGCCAAAGTTTTCACCGTTGAACGACAAATTGAACTATTTCGGAAAACACGTATACTACTCAATAAACTGAAAATCGAAAACGTTAAACAACATTACGGAGATGGTTTTTTGGGGCTGCCGCAACAGGCTCCATTCGACAAAATTATCGTTACTTGCGGAGCTCCGAATGTGCCTACATCGCTCCTTCAACAACTTAAAACCGGCGGAATCCTTATTATACCCGTGGGAGATAACATCCAGGATATGAAACGTATTACCAAAATTTCCGATGCCGAATATAAAGAAGAGACTTTCGGACAATTTCAATTTGTCCCCATGCTCGAAAACTTGGTAAAAGTGAATCAATCTTATTTTTAGCCGACATTTTTCGACACTCACAATAAATACAATGATTGCTTTCTACTTCGCTTCTTTCAAAAATTATTAACTATCCTTGGTTCAAGGTATTGATAAAATTTCATAAATTGGAAGGTTTAACTGTTTTAAATTATATGTGAATGCTTTTTGTGCGAAGCTGAGACAAGAGAACAAGCAATTTTTGATTACGGAAATATGGTACAAAGCCGATACATAAGAAGAATACAGCACCTATTCCACTCTTAACCTAAAGCGTTCTTTAGAAAAATGGTGCCAACTCCACTCTATTATAATGATAATAAGAGTTGGAGAAAAATCCGCAACAAAATACATCACTATTAGAAAAATTATTACCTCGTACTTTTCTTCGATAAAACTTCAAAATAAATTCCAAATTTTTCTTGAAGAAATACTAATTAATTATTCAAATATTAATATAATTAAGTATTTAATATAAAAAACTAATAATCAGTATGTTATATTATTGATAAATAATTAAGAAAAGTATAATATTTTTCTTAATTAATAAATATTATTAGTATATTTGCAACGAATTTTATTACAAACTTAAAAATTATTTTCATGAAAAAAGTAATTTCAATTTTAGCAGTTGCTACTTTATGTGTAGCTTTATTTGGCTCATGTAAAAAAACTTGTACTTGTGTCACTACTGAAAATGGCACGGAAGTCAGCAGAACGGAAATGAATTTAACGGGTGCACAACAATGTGCCGATTTAGAATCAACGGCCACTTCGGATGGTGTTACCATAAAAATGGTATGCAATTAGTCGTGAGAAAAATTATTTTCTTAAAAACTCGCATCTTTCGGTGCGAGTTTTTTTATGTATAATGTTCCTAGAATTTTAGACAACCGCTAAAGTATAGTGTGCTTCAAACTTATCTTCGCTGCGTGTGGCAATTTACGCGACTTGATTTTTTTCATTACTTATTGTATCAAGACAAAAAAAAGAAAAGACTTCAAAATTTTTTATTGATTTTGATCTTTACTTTTTACCGAAAATGAATGGTTTTGGTTTTGCTTTCTAGATTAAAAACTCTCTTGATGATCTCTCCATTTTTGCAAGTGTTGCAAATTTTTGCAACACTTGATTTTGATGGAACAGACTGTTTATCAGTCTTTTGTATCAGTCGGGGTGAGAAGACTCGAACTTCCGACCCCTTGCACCCCATGCAAGTACGCTAGCCAACTGCGCCACACCCCGATTTGAGGCTGCAAATTTATAAAAAAATTCGATACCCTCTTCATAAAATAGAAAAATTTATTCTTTTTTCGAAAAGCATTTATTTCCGTACCGAAAGAATACCCATATCCACAGTAAACTCCAGCAACATCCTAATATTAAACCACATAGAATGTCTAACGGATAATGCACACCCAGATAAATTCTGCTGTATGCCATAAGCAAAGACCATAAAATTGCAATTGCCATTAGCCATTTCTTTTTTTGTGCAACAAAAAATATGAAAAATAAGACAAAAGCAATGGAATTTGTCGCATGTGCAGATGGAAATCCATAGTGACCGCCACGATACAATTCACCACTTGTGTCAGGAACCAAATGTATTTCGGCAGAAATTTCCGACCGATGACTGGGCCGCTCGCGCTGCACAGTCCGTTTGATAATATTACAGCTCTGATCAGTGCAAACAATCGTCAATATCAATAACGGAATGATGATAAGAGCCCGTTTCCCCCATTTTTTGATGATAAAAAATAGAACAAGAAGGTATAGAGGAACCCAAGTATAAATTTGCGAAAAATAGTAAAAAAACGGGTCCAACCAATCGGCATGAAGACCGTTGAGAAACAAAAAAAACTGTGTATCAATATCTACAATGGAAGTTATCATTCGAAATCGGGATATAATAAATATTTTTTTCTAATATTTTTAAAATCACTGATGGCGGGCTGCCACGTTTGTCGAATGGCAGCTTCGGGAACACCTTCGATAATCTGTTGGCGAAGGGTGCTCGTGCCGGCCAATTTATCAAAAAAAGACGCGTTCGTGAAGAAAGCCTCCTTGTTGGTACTATTTTGGTAAGCAGTTATCAAATAATGAATGGAAAATGAATTGACAGAATCCATGTTTTCTTGTGCAAAAGTAGTAAGGTTAAAACCTCTGCATTTTTCATTCTTGTGTGGCGGATTTTCTGACACCCCTTGGATAGGTTGCGGGGTGAAAAAATAATCTCCCATCGTCAAATCGGGGGACCCAAAAATCTGAAACGGCAATTCGGTTCCCCGCCCTAAGCTCACCGTAGTTCCTTCAAAAAGACACAACGAAGGATATAGATAAACCGCTTCATCAGTCTGTAAATTGGGAGAAGGTGCTATGGGCAAGGAATAGCGCATAGCGTGTGAATATTGCTTCATCTTCACAACATGCAGGTCACAATGAATCCCATTGGCTAACCACCCTTCTTCGTTCACCATAACAGCGTACTCCCCGATGGTCATGCCGTGAACAACCGGAACAGGGTGCATACCGACAAAAGAGCGATAAGGCAGTTCTAAGACCGGACCATCCACAAAATAACCGTTCGGATTAGGACGATCGAGAACAATCACGCTGACGTGATTTTCCGCCGCGGCTTCCATTACATAGTGCAAGGTAGAAATATAAGTATAAAAACGGCAGCCAACATCTTGAATATCAAATAAGATAACGTCAATATTTTGTAGCTGTTCCGGTATCGGTTTTTTATTTTTTCCATAAAGAGAAATGATGGGTATGCCGGATTTTGAATCAACAGATGCGTTGATAGTAGCGCCGGCTTCGGCTTCGCCGCGGAAACCATGCTCCGGACAAAAAATTGCTTTTACGGAGAAGTGCGCGTTCAATAACGAATCCAACAAATGGATATTCCCAATCGTTGAAGTGTGATTGCCACAAATAGCTACATTTTTCCCTTCTATCAAGGGAAAGTAATCGTCCGTTAAAGCAGCTCCCACAATAGGCTGAGCTACCGTGGGAGTGCACAAATTAAACAACAACAATATGATTAATAATCTATTTGTCAAAGATAATTAATTTTTGAGCTTTATCAACCTTGTATGTTCCAAATTCATTGGTAATAAATTCTTCACCGATAAGGAATGGAGCGGTAAGTCCTTTCTTTACAATAACTTTCACATTTTCAGCATAGTCATCCCCAAACTTCATATCGTTTAAATAAAGAACAGCATTTTCAATAATAGAGCCGTCTTCCGCATTGATAGCTGCAGCTTTTTCTTCAAAATCGTTAACGGTAATAATCATCTCTTTCAAGAAACGGGTTGCATCGGCGTAGTTCATGTAAATGTCGCCGCCGGGAACCATTTCAAATGAGAAAGTCTTATTATTGGCAATACAAGTACCTTGAACAATTCCTTTTTCTATGGTAATGGGGAATGTTCTTTGTTTAATAACACTAATTTTATTAGCATCAGTAATAGGAGCAATACTATCGCCTTTCGGCACATAGTCATCACGCAAAACGTACAATTCTGTTCTACGATTGAGTTGGTGAGCGGCTTCTTTTTCAGCATTTGAAGACAACGAATTGATGTACTCATCGGTTAACAATGTTCCTTTTTTAAAAGTAAAAGATTTTCCATTATAAACGCTAATCTTATCGCTTTCCAACTTACGGGGAACATACTCACCATAACCCTTGGGCTGGATTCTGTTCGGGTCAATGCCTTTTATATTCACTAAGAAATCTACACACGCCTGTGCACGATTTTGGGAAAGAATTTCATTCTTCTCATCCGTATCGCGGGAGTCGGTGTGAGAACGTAATTCAACAACTAAGGTTGGATTTTTGGTCATAATGTTATATACGGCGAGTAATGAATCTTCGTATTGCGGTTTAATATCCCATTTAGCAAGGTCGTACAGAATTTCGGGGAGTACAATAGGTTCTTTCGGTATTGGGGTCAATTGGAAATCTTGTTTTAAATCCGTGTTTTCATTTAATCCCACCGTCGTTTGTGAGGCGGTATTATTTTCTCTAAAATATTTTGGTTTTGTGACGGTCATTTGATAAGTGGTGTTCCCTAATATTTTTTCTTTATCAAATTTATAATAACCTTTCACATCAGTTTTGGTAGAATAAGAAGTCCCGTCAGAGCCGATAATTTCAACTGTGGCACCGTCAATATATTGCAAAGTCATCGCATCTTTTACGAAACCGGCGATGGTATAAACCAATGGACGGAGCAGGAAGTAATAGATGTCGTCGCCGCCTTTTCCGCCGGCACGATTAGAGGAAAAATAGCCTTTATCCACGTAAGGAGATTTTGATTTAGGGTCTAAAGATGGGGAATCATCAAACATGATACCAATTTCGTCTCCCTCTGAGTTGATGGGGTATAGTAAATTTTCGGGTTTTTGGTAAGTTCCGTTTTGGTATTCAGCACGGAAAATGTCCAAGCCGCCCATTCCGGGATGACCATCTGAGGAGAAATAAAGCAGGGTATCGCCGCGTAAGGCAGGAAATACTTCATGTCCTTTTGTATTGATAACGCTTCCTAAGTTAACAATTTTTTCAAAGGGTTTTGATTTTTTGGAACGGGTAGCTTTATAAAGGTCATAGCCGCCGGAACCGCCGGGTTTATTGGATGAGAAATAGAGCGTAAGTTCGTCACCTGTCACAAAAGGATGCACATAATTAAAGGTATCGGGACCTAAATTAATCATTTCAGGCTCTGTCCAATCTTTTCCTTTTTTGGTAGTAGAATAGATATAGCAACCTTTAACTTGTTTTTTATCTTGTGGGCAGAAGCTATAATATAGGGCGGTTCCTTTGCGGTTGGCAGAGGCTTCGCCTTCATTAACCTGTGTATTGATAATTTCATTTTCCTCAATAGAGACGATAGGTGACCATTCGCCGGGCCACTCGGTATTTCTACTTTTAGGAAGTTCGGAAATATAAATGTCTGAGCAAGAGACACCTGTCCATTGATCGGTGTGTTTTCCGATAGAGCCGTCTCTGTTAGAGGTAAATATCATTTGGGTCATTCTATCAGGATTTCCCCAGCGTGGAGCCCATTCGTCGTTACGGGTATTAAATTTTTTAAGTGGGAATACCTCATAACGGGTAGGATTATCTTTCCATGCTTTCGCTTTGGCGCATGATTCGATCATCATATCTGCACGCGGGTCGTCGGCATCGCGTTTTTTAAACTCTTGGAAATACTTAAGAGCTTGTTCATAATCACCTTCACTAATGAAAATATTTCCCAAATGGAACAACAAAAGCGGATTATCTTTTTGATAGTTCTTCTTATATAAACCTTCATATTGTTTTTTAGCATGTTTAACGTCACCCATAATGCGATAGCATTCGGCAATTTGATAGGTTACACGACGCGTTTCGACTTTATTCTTGCGAATTTTACTCACAACTTTCTTATATTCCTGCAAAGCTTTCTCATATTTGAAAGTCCGGAATGCCTCATCAGCGGGTTTTACAATTTGAGCTTTTAAGACATAACTCATTAAGAATAAAACACTTAAAATTAAAACTACGGGTTTAAATAATCTCATAATTGTACTCGTTTTATTTTAAAAAATTAAGTTGCTAAAATAGAAAAAATATTTCAATTATAGCAACTTAATTACAATTAATTTCTTGAAAATTTATTTTGTCAATTGCACTTTGGCAACTTTTACTTTTTTCTTTGAAAGTTTAAGCATATCAAAAGCAAGTGGAGTGGCGATAAAGATACCCGAATAAGTACCAATTAAGATACCGGCACCCATTGCAAATACGAAACCGCGGATTACTTCGCCACCAAAAATAAAGATGGCAAGTAAAACAATGATAGTGGTTCCGCATGTATTGACAGTACGTCCTAATGTACTGTTTACAGCAGAATTGAAGTTGATATAATTTTCGGTTTTGGGATATAACGCCAAGTTTTCACGAATACGGTCATAGATAATAACAACATTATTGATAGAATAACCGATTACGGTAAGAATCGCCGCAATAAAGGATTGGTCAACTTCCATTGAGAAAGGAGAAACCTTATAGAATAAGGAGAAGATACCGATGGTGAGTAAGGCATCGTGAATTAAGGTAACTACGCCACCAAGACCGAATTGCCAATTTTTGAATCGGATTGCTATATAAATAAAGATAAGGAATAAAGATATGACAACTGCCCAAACTGCATCCATTAACAATTCTTGGGCAATGGTTCCTTGTACTTTTTGATAACTTTGGATTCCCACAGCACCTTCATTCGGTTCGGTAAAATTTTTGTATGAAATCGAATTTTTGTACAAAGGTTTCAAAGAATTATACAATTTTTGATAACACTCTTTTTCTGCTTCGGAACTATTTTCATCAATTTTGTAATTAACCGTGACTCTCAATTGATCATCGTTTCCAAAAGTTTTTACTTGCGGACTGCCACCGAAAGCGTCGGTTACCGCGCGGCGGGCAACTTCAGGGTTCACGGTTTGGTCAAAACGTACTACATAGTTACGACCACCAGTAAAATCAATACCCGGATTTAAACCTAAAGTAAAGAAAGAGATAATGGCAATCAATGATAATGATATAGATAAAGTATAGAAATATTTTTTCGTTTTCAGGAAATCGAAACGAGTGCCGGAGAAAGCGTTAATAGTTTTGCTATTTCCAAATTTGATATTTCTGCCTTTAGCCAACCTTCTTTCAAAAATCAATCGTGAAATCAAAATAGCGGTAAACATGGAGGAGAGCAAACCGATAATTAAGGTGGTGGCGAAACCTTGAACCGGACCGGAACCGAATATGTACAATACGATTGCGGTGATTAAGGTTGTTACGTTACCGTCGATAATAGCGGAATATGCATTTTTGAAACCTTCTTCAATGGCCAAGCGCATACCCTTTCCGTTTCTGAGCTCTTCTCGAACGCGTTCAAAAATAATTACATTCGCATCCACCGCCATACCTAATGTAAGTACGATACCGGCGATACCGGGCAATGTCAAAACGGCCCCCAAGGAAGCTAACACACCGATGATGAAGAACACGTTCAACAGCAAAGCGACATCGGCAACGAGACCGGCTTTGTCATAATATAAGAACATGTATATAAGAACTAATATGAAGGCAATTAAAAATGAGAACAAACCAGAGTTGATGGATTCTTGTCCCAAGGTAGGTCCAACTACTTCGGAAGCCACGATATTAACGCCTACTTCCAAGTTACCTGAATTTAAAACGGTGGCTAAGTCCTTTGCTTCATCAATGGTAAAGTTACCGGAAATTTGAGAGTTACCGTTTTGAATTTCGCTTTGAATGGTAGGATATGAATAAACAAATTGGTCTAAGACGATAGCGACATTGGTTTGACCCTTGGTTTGTTGATTGTCAACAGCATTTTTAGTAATTCTTTGCCATTCCTTGGTAGCGGCATCTTCCATAGACATAGAAACAACAACTCGATTATATTCATCCACATCTTGACGGGCATCTCTCACGATACGGTCGCCGTTGATGGTTTGGCTGCTCAAAGCCGGTCCGAAGTCGGATGTTTTTTTCAAAGGCACCAACGGGAAGGCATTATCGAAGCGTTTTTCGGGGGCCCCCCAATAAAAGACAACATCATCAATCGGCAATTTGGCTCTGATCAATCCTAAACATTTTCCAACCATAGCGGTATCAACTTCTTTGAAGAAGCCGATAGCCATGCCGTCGGTATTAACAGATTTAGACATTAAGGAAGCCAAGGCCAATGAATCGGGAGCGTCAGCAGTTTGCGAAGCGGTTTTTGCGGCATTGGCAAAGAGCATTTGGATATTGGCACCTTGGTTAATATCTTTATACACTTCCCAAAATTCCAATTGAGCGGTACTTTTCAATAATTCTTCAACACGTTCTTTTTCTTTTACACCTGGTAATTCAACCAAAATACGACCCCCTTGTAATTTTTCCAAATTAGGTTGGGCAACACCGAATCGGTCAATACGGGTACGTAAGATTTTAAAGGTTTGATCTTGGATTTCATCGCGACGCTGCTTGATAAATTCTATTACTTCGTCATCAGAAGCACTTTTTTTGGACATTCTGTCTCCAAAATAAGTGGCTAAGCTGGCGTTCGCACTTTTTTTCTTATTAAAAGAATTGACAAATATATCTACAAAGTCATCGCCATTTTTCCCATGATTGTATGCTTTTACGGCATCTGCAAAACAGATATTAAAATTTGAATCCTTACTATCTGCCAAGCTGCTCACTACATCAGGAGAAGCGATTTCCAAAGTAACGTTCATACCGCCTTTCAAGTCCAGACCCAAATTCAATTCCTTATACTTACACTCTTTATAGGTAAATCCGAGAAAAATGGAAGAATCACGCATACTTGACAAGTAACTCTTTTCTCTCGCATAAATGAGTGAATCTTGAAGATGTTTCGCCAACACTTTGTCATTCCCGGCTATTTTCATTACCTCTGTAAGGGCTGTCGGTTCATTCGCAAATTCTTTCGCATCTTTCTCTACTTTCGAAGTAACAAAAGAAAATGATAAGCAATACAAGCAAGTAAGTGCAATCAGTATTGTGAAAAATAAAACTAAACCTTTGTTCCGCATAAATTATTTATTTGATTATTAATTGTTTATGATTTTTTTCCTCATTTTTTTTAAGTTTGCAAATATACAAAAATATTTCAATTACAAACACCTAAAATTTCTTTCTTATTTTATAAAAAAAAAACGTACTTTTGCAGCCTTATTCATTAAGATTATAGAACCTTATTAATAATTTAATTTACAAACTTTATGACTGAAAAAATTACATTAAGAGACAGTGCCAAATTCCGTTGGATAGCATTGTTGTTGTTGGCACTTGCCATGTTCTGTTCATATATTTTTATGGACATTCTCTCCCCTATCAAGGATTTAATGCAATCAACGCGCGGATGGGATTCCACGGCTTTCGGCACAATGCAAGGCGCGGAAACTTTCTTAAACGTATTTGTATTCTTCCTGATTTTTGCGGGTATCATCTTGGATAAAATGGGCGTTCGTTTTACCGCTCTTTTATCCGGTGGCGTCATGCTGATTGGAGCCATTATCAATTGGTACGCCGTTACCGACACATTTGCCGGAAGTAACTTGGAAGTATGGTTTACCAATAACTTAAACTATGTTCCGGGATTTGACGAATTGGGAATTTCTCCATTTTATGAAGGGATGCCTGCCTCTGCAAAATTTGCCGCCATCGGGTTTATGGTTTTCGGTTGAGGTGTAGAAATGGCAGGAATTACCGTTTCGCGCGGTATTGTAAAATGGTTCAAGGGACGTGAAATGGCATTGGCAATGGGTTCCGAGATGGCATTGGCTCGTTTGGGCGTTGCCACCTGTATGATTTTTTCCCCCATGTTTGCCAAAATGGGCGGACATATCGATGTTTCCCGCTCCGTAGCTTTCGGTGTCATTCTTCTGATGATTGCTTTAATCATGTTTATTGTTTATTTCTTTATGGACAAAAAATTGGATTCGCAAACCGGTGAAGCCGAAGAAAAAGATGATCCTTTCATGATTTCAGACCTTGGAAAAATTCTTACCAGCGGAGGTTTTTGGTTGGTCGCTCTTTTGTGCGTTTTATACTATTCCGCTATCTTCCCGTTCCAAAAATATGCTCCGAATATGTTGCAATGCAACATTGACTTTATTAAACCTGCCGAAGGTTCTTTCTGGGCTTCCAATACCGTTACCATCATACAATATATTATTATGTTAGCCGTGGCTGCGATGTCCTTCGCAAGTAATTTTTCCAAGAAAAAACCTGTACAATACGGATTGCTTGCAGCCGCAGTAGCCGGACTCATCGTTTTCTGCTATATGGGTTACATGCGCCAAGAAGCAGGCACCATTTTCTCCGTTTTCCCACTCTTGGCTGTCGGCATCACTCCGATCTTGGGAAAATATGTTGACCACAAAGGAAAAGCTGCTTCTATGCTCATGATAGGTTCTATCTTATTGATTGCTTGCCATTTAACTTTTGCTTTTGTTCTTCCTATGTTCAAAGAAAACGACATTGCCAGCATCATCGTCGCATACGTTACTATTTTGGTTTTGGGGGCTTCCTTCTCGTTGGTTCCTGCTTCTTTATGGCCCAGCGTACCAAAGTTGGTGGACCAAAAAGTAATCGGTTCCGCTTATGCGCTGATTTTCTGGATTCAAAATATCGGTTTATGGCTTTTCCCATTGCTCATTGGTAAAGTATTGGATATGACTAATCCCGATATTATTCAGCAGTTAGAAGCAGGAACAATAACCGCTGAAAAAGCTGCTATTTCCTACAATTATACTGCACCGTTGGTTATGCTTGCCTGCTTGGGCGTAGCAGCACTCATCTTGGGAATCTTTCTGAAAGCTTGGGACAAAAAGAAAGGTCTCGGATTGGAATTGCCTAACGTAAAAGAATAACATCGATTAATTTGCAAAAAATGCAAAACAATATCCCGATAACGACCCTTAAAAATGGTATCCGTGTTATACATCAAGAAGTTCAGTCCCCTATCTCCCATTTTGGTGTTCTCATCAATGCCGGAACAAGAGATGAAGCTGACGACAAAGGCGGATTGGCTCATTTTGTGGAACATACCATTTTTAAGGGTACCGTTAAAAGGAATAGTTATCAGGTTACGAAACGGGTGGAAAACGCCGGCGGCGACCTGAACGCTTGCACCTCTAAGGAAGAAACGGATTTTCACGTCTCCTTCCTTTCTCCTGATTATGAACGTTCAATTGAGCTAATGTCCGACATCTTTTTCAACGCTACCTTCCCGGAAAAGGAACTAAACAAAGAAAAAGATGTCGTTTTAGAAGAAATTAATTACTATAAAGATTCCCCCGCCGAATTGATCTTCGACGAAATTGAAGACATCGTCTTCGCCGGTCACCCGTTAGGAAGAAATATCCTCGGCACCAAAAAATCAGTCAAACTCCTCGAACGCAACAACATCTTGGATTTTATCCGTCAAAACTACACCTCCGACCATGTCGTTCTATCCTCTATCGGCAATATTTCCACCGACCAATTTCTCAAATATTGCAATAAGTATTTTGGGGAACATCCCCTTCCTACCTCACTTTCCCACCGCACTCCATTTACCGACTACCGCCCCTCTTTCACAAAAAAACATAAAAACACCTCCCAATCTCACATTATGATGGGCACAACCGCCTACACACTCCATGACCCACAGCGCGTGCCCTTCACCCTGCTGACCAACCTGCTCGGCGGACAAGCCATGAGCGCAAAATTGAACGTGGCAATCCGTGAAAAAAAAGGACTTGCCTACTCCGTAGAAGCCAACTACTCGCCTTTCTCCGATGCCGGACTCTTTACCGTCTATATCGGCTGCGATAACCACACCACAGACAAATGTATTGAATTGACATTCAAAGAATTGAAAAAAATATCTGAACAAAAATTAGGCACGCTGCAACTTCATTATGCAAAAAAACAATTCCTGGGACAATGGGCAATTACCAATGAAACTAAACTCAACGAAATGCTCTCAATGGGACGTAGTGCTCTCTCTTTCAATGAAGTAGAAACTTCTTCATCTGCCATTCAAAAAATTGAAAGTATTACCGCAGATCAAATTCTGCATACCGCCAACGAAATTTTTAATCCCGACAATTTTACGACCCTTCTATATTCCAAAATTTAGTCCGATTATGAAAATAATTAAATTAAGTATCTCATTAGCAATTATTTGTCTATTAATAGTTTGCACTAACAGCTGCAAAAACAGATCGGCAGAAACACCCGAACAGGACAAAAAAAACACCACCATCGTTCTGAATGAACAAAGTGCAACCGATTTTGCCCACCAAATAGAAAATTCGCTCATCAACGGCGAACCCTCTTTCCTGAACAACGCTTTCGACAGAGCGTCGATTAAAAAAATAATTTCTGCCAACTCCATCGTAGCCAGTGCGTTCGATACGGAAGCCGGACAAGCTGCATTTGATAATAATTTTAAATATGGCGACTTTACGGTGAATACTATCAACGACGGCGGCGATTTCAGATTCATCAGATATTACGAAGAAAACGGAAAACATCACATCGTTTTCCGAACCTATATCGACTTCGGACTTAAAATTGACGACTATATGCTGGGATTAAACGAAAAAAATGAGATTAAAATAGTGGACGGTTTTTCCTATAATATGTCGGCAAAATTTTCCGAAATTGTCAAATACGATATGCTTTATTACGCGCTTCGCAATACCGAGATTCAAAGCGAAGCCCACTTGATTTCCACTGCCGATTCTCTCCTCAACGCAAAACAATATAAACCCCTTATCCGTTTTTTAAATGAACATAAAACAGAATTAAACAAATATCCGTATTACAACTATTTTTATATCAATGCGTTAAATGAGACCTCAACTGATTTTATTCGTGACTTGGACCAATTGCAAGTCGAGGGATTAGACGAAAGGTGCACTTTGCTGCACAAAATTTTGTTTTATACTAACAAGGGAGAAGCCGATAAAGTGGAAGAAACCATTCAAAAAATAATTAATTATTCGGGCGAAGATCCCATTTATTGGTTTTTTTACGGGAAAGCCTGCGCCAACGCCGGAAATTATCAAAATGCCTTGCGTGCTTATGCAAACTCGGAAAAAGCCATGCCCATGATTTGGGATTTATGGAAAGGAAAATTATACTGCTTTTATCAATTGAACGAAAAAGAAAACTTCTTTCAATGCCTTGATTTGGCGAAAGATACATACAGTATGACAGACGATGAATTGAACAATATTGTCCGAAAAGAATTTCCCAAAATGAAAAGATAATCCAAAAGCTACGTTATGAGTTTTAACGAAAAAAAACTAATTGATTTAGCGCAGTGTACATATAATAATAATGTAACATCTACCGAAAGAATTGCGCAATCCGGCTCAAACCGAATTTATGTACGTTTGTTTTTAGCCAACGGCGAAACCCTGATGGGTGCATACAATGATAATGTGAAGGAGAACGAAGCCTTTTTTGCTTTTACAAATTTTTTCTTACAAAAAAAGATTCAAGTTCCTCATTTATTGGCAATTAGTAACGATAGACAATACTACCTGCTCACCGACTTAGGAGACGAAACGCTCTACTCTTTTCTGACAAACCGACGCACAAACACCCTTTCCAATGAAGTTTTTGATTATTATAAAAAAGTAATTCGACAGCTTCCCATTATACAACTATCAGGAAAACAGAACTTTGACTTTTCCGTCTGCTATCCACGCCACGCCTTCGACCGCCAATCCATGCAATGGGACTTAAACTATTTTAAATACTATTTTTTAAAATTGGCAGGGATTCCTTTCGATGAACAGTTATTAGAAAATGACTTTAACACGCTGATTAACTATCTGTTGGAAATTGACCAAGATTATTTTTTATTTCGAGATTTCCAATCAAGAAACATCATGCTTCATGAAGGAGAAGTATATTTTATTGATTATCAAGGAGGTAGAAAAGGGGCACTGCCCTACGACATTGCTTCGTTGTTGTACGATGCCAAAGCCGACCTCCCCCAAGCCCAACGTGCAGAATTGTTAGATTACTATTTAACCGAATTAGAGAAATATATTCCCACAGACAAAGCAAGTTTTCTGCAATATTTTGACGCTTATGCACTTATCCGCATTATGCAGTCGATGGGAGCGTATGGCTATCGCGGCTATTACGAGAAGAAAAAGCACTTTTTGCAAAGCATTCCTTATGCAACGCGCAATATTCGTTACATATTGGAAAACACGACTTTATCCATCAACACTCCGACGCTTCGCACTTTGTTGACTGCCCTAACGGAAATAGATTGGGAGGCAAAGATGGGTATAGAAAGCGAATCTGACGATCAATTGAATGTGATCGTAACAAGTTTTTCATACAAGAAAGGGATTCCGGCAGATAACAGTTCCCACGGCGGCGGGTTTGTGTTCGACTGTCGTGCTTTGCCCAACCCGGGCAGAGAGGCACAATATAAAGCCATGACCGGTCGCGACCCGATGGTTATCGGCTATTTGGAAGAGTATCCGGTCGTCACTCTTTTCAAACAAAATATCTTTTCGTTGGTTGATATTTCCGTAGATAATTATATCGAAAGAAAATTTACCCATTTATCGGTTCATTTCGGATGTACCGGCGGGCAGCATCGGTCGGTTTATTTTGCACAAGCCACCGCCGACCACCTTCGACATAAGTACCCTACAATCAACGTTATATTGAAACATACGAATATTTAATCATAAAAAACAACAACATGAAATCAATTGCTGAAGCCAAATTAAAAAACAAACGAGTTTTAGTACGTGTGGATTATAATGTCCCGTTGAATGAGAAGTTCGAAGTAACCGATGCCACCCGCATTGCACGCACGGTCGCTACCGTCAATAAAATCACTTCTGAAGGCGGGATTGCCCTGTTGATGTCTCATTTGGGACGTCCCAATGGCATCGTCAATGAGAAGTTTTCATTAAAACATATCATAACAACAGCGAGTGAAGTATTGGGGAAACGCGTCCAATTTATTGGAGATGTACTAGATCCGGAGACGGAAACAAAAGTAAAAGCTTTGCAGAGCGGTGATGTTGCCTTACTGGAAAATTTACGTTTTCATGCTGAGGAAGAAGCCGGCGACCTTGGATTTGCCCAATCTATTGCCCGTTTGGGGGACATTTACGTCAATGACGCTTTTGGCACGGCACACCGCGAACACGCTTCTACTGCCACCATTACGCGCTTTTTCCCCGGAAAATGCTATGCCGGCTACCTGCTTTACGAAGAAACCGAAAACTTGGATAACGTCCTCAACAATGCCCGCCCACCCTTCACTGCTATTATCGGCGGCTCTAAGGTTTCATCCAAATTGAACATTATCAAATTCTTATTGGATAAAGTCGATAATCTCATTATTGCCGGCGGAATGAGCTATACTTTCCTCCACGCCATCGGCGTAAAAATCGGCAATTCATTGTTGGAAGAAGAAATGATTCCCGTTGCGAAAGATATCATCAAAAAAGCTCACCTGAAGGGCGTTGATATTTACTTCCCCATTGACAACATCTGCGCCGACCGCTATGCGAATGATGCCAACATCTATATTACGAAACACAATCACATTCCCGACAATTGGGAAGGAATGGATATTGGTCCCAAAACCATCAAGAAGTTTGCAGCGATTATCAAGGATTCCAATACTATTTTGTGGAACGGACCGGTAGGTGTTTACGAATTCCCAAATTTTGAAAATGGCACCCAATCTATTGCCTTATGCGTTTCAGTAGCCACATTGTCCGGCGCGTTCTCCCTCATCGGTGGCGGCGATTCCATTGCAGCACTCAGCAACTATAAACTTACCCAGTTCGTTTCTTACGTCAGCACCGGCGGCGGTGCCATGCTGGAATATCTCGAAGGGAAAGAACTTCCCGGCATTAAAGCACTTAAAGAAGACATTTAATGGAAAATCAATATTTTGCACACTCCTCCGCAATAATTGACGACAATTGCACGATCGGTGAAGGTACCAAAATTTGGCACTTTTCCCATATTATGTCCGGTTGCATTATCGGCGAACACTGCAATATCGGACAAAATGTAGTTATCTCACCGGAAGTTGTTCTGGGAAAAAATGTTAAGATTCAAAATAACGTTTCAGTTTACACCGGCGTTACATGCGAAGATGACGTTTTCTTGGGACCATCCATGGTATTTACCAATGTGACTAATCCCCGCAGTGCCGTCAATCGCAAAAACCAGTATGCCAAAACACACGTAGGGCGCGGTGCAACCATAGGTGCCAATGCGACAGTGGTTTGCGGTCACGATATTGGCAAATTTGCCTTCATCGGTGCTGGCGCGGTAGTCACCAAAACGATCCCCGACTATGCCTTGGTGGTAGGAAACCCGTCCAAACAAATCGGCTGGATGAGCGAATACGGACATCGCCTCATCTTTAATGAAAACGGATTGGCAACTTGCCCCGAAAGTGGTGAAATTTATAAACTTGAAAATCAACACGTAACTAAAATTAAGTAACCGTGAAAACTTTCGTCAAAGCCATGATTTTTGCTGCCGGCTTAGGGACGAGACTCTATCCGCTGACAGCCGATAAACCGAAAGCCTTGGTTCGCATTGACGGGAAAACCCTCCTCCAAAATGCCATTGAAACCGTTGCCCGCGCGGGAATACATGAAATTGTCGTCAATACCCATCACTTTAGCGACCAGATTAAGAATTTCATCGCGACACACTCTTTTGATGCCGACATTCAAATTTCTGACGAAAGCAATCAGCTCTTGGACACTGCCGGCGGACTGAAATTCGCCGAACCGTTGTTTGCCAACGCAACCGACATATTATTATATAATGTGGACATTCTTTCCTCCATTAACCTATCGCAATTAATCCAATATCACATTGATTCTCAATCGCTTGCAACGTTGGCAGTCAAAAATCGCTTCACTTCCAGGTTTTTTATTTTTGATAATAATACCATGCAATTATGTGGGTGGCAAAACAACAAAACCGGCGAGAAGCTGCTTCCCCGCCCCACGACGCACGAATTGCCCTTGGCATTTAGTGGAATTCATGTAGTCAAAAAAGAAATTCTTAACTTCATTCCAGACAATCAAAAATTATCAATGACTCCTTTATATTTACAATTATCAGAAAATCAAGTAATTAAAGGGTATTTACACGAAGATGATACGTGGATGGATATTGGGAAATATGATGATTTAAAAGATTTTAACATTCAATAAATTGCCATTATGATTCAATTCACTGAAAAAGACCTTGTTTATATGCAAAAACGAGGAAATGACCCTGACAAGGTAAAGTCACAATTTCAGTACTTTCATACCGGATTTGACTTTGCAAATTTGCAAAAAGCAGCCACCGTTGGGGACGGAATCATTCGTTTTACTGAAGAGAAAAAACGTTCATTATTAGATCAATACGACCAATTAATCGCGGGAAAGACCATATGCAAGTTTGTCCCTGCATCGGGTGCAGCGTCCCGTATGTTCAAAGACCTTGTGAATTTGCATACTGCAACGGATGCCGCTTCACAAAAAAAAGCTACTGTTTTTATTCACTCTCTCCGTCAATACGCCCTTTATGACGAGTTGGAAACTGCCATGCAAAATTTGGGTTACAACTTGTCAGATGAAATCGAACAGAACAACTACCCCCTCATTTTAGGAACACTGTTATATGATAAAGGATTGAATTACACATTTTTACCTAAAGCTCTATTGGCATTTCATCGCTATGCGCACGGTTTGCGTACCCCTTTTGAAGAGCATTTGGTTGAAGGGGCAATGTATGCCCAAGGCAGCGACGGAATCTGCCATATCCATTTTACCATTTCGGAACAACACGAACCCTATTTTCGGGAATTATTACAAAAAATTAGGGAACATTACGAAGAACGCTTTCATGTAAAATATGATGTCACCTTTTCGCAGCAGCTGAGTTCCGGCGACACGTTAGCCGCCACCACTGATAATCAGCCATTTCGCGATACGGAGGGAAATCTCATTTTCCGCCCCGCCGGTCACGGTGCACTGATTGAAAACCTCGCAAAGATAAAAGCCGACCTCATCTTCATCAAAAATATTGATAATGTACGCTATGAAGACGAGTTAGAAGATACGATTTCTTATAAAAAAATACTGGCTGCACACCTATTAACGCTCCAAAAACAGTTGTTTCAATACGTGGAACTTCTCTCGTCACACGAAGAGATATCAAATGAGCAACTTACTGAAATAAAGTATTTTGCAGAAAATGAGCTACAATTATCGTTTCCACACAAGCAAGAAACGCAAGCCATTTTATTACAATACCTTAATCGTCCGATACGGGTTTGCGGAATGGTAAAAAATGAAGGCGAACCGGGCGGCGGACCTTTTTTAGTAAAAAACGAAAATGGCGAAATAAGCTGGCAAATCATCGAATCTGCACAAATTAATTTAGCCGATGAATCACAAAAATCTGTTTTTCAACAATCTACACATTTTAATCCGGTAGATTTGGTATGCAGTTTTCGCCAATACAACGGCGACTATTTCAATTTGGACGAATTTGTTGATGAACATACCGGCTTTATTTCTTCAAAATCTTTTGAAGGACAAACTTTGCGTGCGATGGAGCTTCCCGGCTTGTGGAACGGTGCCATGGCAAAATGGATCACCATCTTTGTAGAAGTCCCCCTCAGCACATTTCACCCGATAAAAACTATTTACGATTTAGAAGCAAAATAACTTGCATTTTAGACGTTATAAAAATCAAAAAAAGCGTACCAAAACAATGATACGCTTATTGATAAGATAATATATATCCACAATTAGATTTCCCAAGTGTCGCCGCTATTCAGCAAGTCGTCAACGCATTTTACGGTTGCCGGATTTTCCTGAGCGGTTTTGATTTGTTCATCCAATAACTGGTCATAAGTAGGAGACTCTACCGAGCGAATTACGCCCAAGGCAATGGGGAAGTAAGGGGGTTTCATCTTTGCCAACATCAAGTGGATTCCCGGATTTTGGCTTTTCATGTCGTGAACGAGAATATCTTTCTCAGTAATTCCATTTTCACCCAATTTCACCACTTGTAATCCGTTGTTTCCAAGGATGATTCCTTTTTCCTTATCTTTTCCGAAAAGCATCGGTTTGCCGTCTTCCAAGTAAAGTTGGTTGTTATCGCGTACTTCTTTATCGGTAATATATTTGTGTGCGCCGTTGTTAAAGATAACACAGTTTTGAAGAATCTCAACGATGGAAGTGCCGTCGTGTTTAGCGGCTTCCAGCATCACCTGACTGATAAACTGAGGTTTGTTATCAATTACTCTTGCGAAGAAAGTACCTTGTGCGCCCAAAACGAGTTCACCGACTGTGAAAGGGTGTTCAATGGTTCCTTGCGGGGAAGATTTGGTAATTTTACCCATAGGGGAAGTCGGGGAATACTGACCTTTCGTTAAACCATAAATTTCGTTATTGAAGAGCATGATGTTGAGGTCAATATTTCTGCGGATCACGTGGATAAAGTGGTTTCCGCCGATAGCAAGTGAATCGCCGTCGCCGGTGGGTACCCAAACGCTCAGCCCGCGGTTGAAGAGGCGCACGCCGGTTGCGATGGCATTGGCTCTACCGTGGATACTATGAAATCCGTACGTATTCATATAATACGGGAAACGTGAGGAGCAGCCGATACCGGACACTACGCAAAAGTTTTCCTTTTTGTAGCCGATTTGTGGAAATACGTTTTCAACGGCAGCCAAGATAGCATGATTTCCGCAGCCCGGGCACCATTTCACCATTTGGTCACTGGCAAAATCTTCTTTTGTCAATTGTTCTGTTGTTCTTTCTATTGTTTTGTAACTCATTGTATTTCCTCCTGTTATTGAATGTTATGAATGGCTTGTTTCAATTCTTCGACTGTAAAAGGCAATCCCTGAACCTTATTATATTGTTGGAATTGCAAGTGCGGATAGGTCATTCGCAAATAATTGACAAATTGACCGGTATTGAGTTCGCATACTAAAATCTTCTTGAATTTTTTCAAGACTTCTTCTGTATTACTTGGCATAGGCATAATATTGGTAAAGTGCGTATGGCTGATTTTTTGTCCTTTTTCGCGCATTTCTTTCACTGCGGTTTGCACTTGTCCTTTGGTACCGCCCCAACTAACAACTAAGATTTCGCCGCTCTCTTCGCCAAAGACTTCTTGTTGAGGAACACGCGTTGCCAAACGTTGTACTTTATCGCGTCTGTTGTTGACCATTTTCGCGTGGTTCAACGGGTCAGTAGAAACGCTACCGTCCAAGTCCGATTTTTCCAAACCGCCAATACGGTGTCTCAAACCTTCTGTTCCGGGAATTGCCCATTGGCGAACCAAGGTTTCGGGATTACGACGATAAGGTTTGTAGTCGGGGTCGTTAGGTTTCGCCAACGGTGGGTGGATTTCCGGCAAATCGGCAACTTTAGGAATACGGAAAAGTTCGCTTCCTTGTCCGATATAACCGTCTGTCAATAAGATACATGGTGTCATAGTTTCCATTGCCAACTTAGCGGCGTTGAATGCCTGATAGAAGCAGTCGCTCGGAGAAGAGGCAGCAACAACAATACATGGGGCTTCGCCGTTTCTTCCAAACAATGCCATATTTAAGTCTGATTGTTCCGATTTGGTAGGAAGACCGGTAGAAGGACCGCCGCGTTGTACATCAACCACAACAATGGGCAATTCGGTGATGACGGCTAATCCAAGGGCTTCGGTTTTGAGTGAGAGACCGGGACCGGAAGTGGAGGTACATGCCAATGCGCCGGCGAAAGAGGCACCAATGGTAGAACAGATGCCAGCAATTTCGTCTTCTGCTTGGAAAACCTTAGCTCCCAATGATTTATGTTTTGCCAATTCAATCAAAATGTCGGTAGCCGGCGTGATAGGATAAGAACCCAGGAACAATTTGCGTCCGGAGCGTTCGGCTGCAGCCAAAAGTCCCCACGCCGTAGCGATGTTACCGGTAATATTGCGGTATCTTCCTTTGGGGAGTTCCACGGTAGTAACATGGTAAATCGATTCAAAAACTTCCAACGTTTCCGCAAAGTTGAATCCTTTTTCCATTACTTTTTTATTGATTTCGGCAACTTCTTTTTTTGTTTTGAAACGTTTATCCAATAATTTGAACGGGGTTCCAAGATCGAAGCTGAAGATGTAGTATATCATACCCAAGCAAAACATATTTTTAGTTCTGGCGGCATCTTTCATATCCATTCCCAACTGCATGGCGGTTTCTTTTGCCATGGTTGTGATGTTGGGAGAAACGACGAAGTATGAGCTCAACGAGCCGTCTTCCAATGGATTGGTGGTGTAGCCTGCTTTTTCCAAAGCAATTGCATCATAAGCATCGACATCGGTTAAGATGGTACCGCCCATTTTCACCCATTTCAAATTAGCTTTGAGGGAAGCGGGGTTCATTGCAACTAAAACGTCGCATTTATCTCCGATAATTCGGGTTTCTTTGCCGATATGGACTTGATAACCGGATACGCCGGCTACGGTATTGTGAGGTGCGCGGATTTCAGCCGGAAAATCGGGGAATGTGGCTATATCGTTACCTGCTAATGCTGCCGTATCAGAGAACAAAGTTCCTGAAAGCTGCATGCCATCACCGGAATCACCGACGAACTTAACGACAACGCTTTCTCTTTCAATGATTTGTTTTTTTGTTGACATATTAACTACTATACTTTTATTTAATAATTGATAATTCTTTACCTACTTTTGTAAAAGCAGCAATACATTTATCTAAATGTTCACGACTGTGAGCTGCGGAAATTTGGACACGGATACGAGCCAAGTCTTTCGGGACAACAGGGTAGTAGAAACCGGTTACGAAGATACCTTCATCTTGTAATTTGGCAGCCATGGTCTGTGATAATTTGGCATCATAAAGCATAACGGCGCAGATGGCAGATTGGGTTGGTTTGATGTCAAAGCCGGCAGCTGTCATTTTTTGAACAAAATAAGCTGTATTTTCGTGAAGTCTGTCTTGCAATTCGTTCGTTTCCGACATTAATTCCACCATTTTGCAACCGGCAGCGGCTACCATTGGAGGAATGGAATTGGAGAATAAATAGGGACGGGAGCGTTGGCGAAGCATGTCGATAATTTCTTTTTTACCGGTAGTAAAACCGCCAATAGCACCTCCAAAAGCCTTGCCGAGCGTGCCGGTAAGGATTTCCACCTTGCCTCTAAGGTTAAATTGTTCGGTAACGCCGCGACCAGTTTTCCCAACCACGCCGGCGGAGTGAGATTCGTCCACCATTACCATAGCGTCATATTTAGTTGCCAATTCAACGATTTTGTCCAAAGGAGCAACATTACCGTCCATAGAGAAAACGCCATCGGTAACTACTAAGCGGAAGCGTTGCGCTTGTGCGGCTTGAAGTTGCTTTTCCAAATCTGCCATATCGGCGTTAGCGTAGCGATAACGTACTGCTTTACAAAGTCTTACACCATCAATGATAGAAGCGTGATTCAAAGAATCGGAGATGATGGCATCATTTTCGCTCAAAAGAGGTTCAAAAACACCGCCGTTGGCATCGAAGCAGGCAGCATATAAAATGGTGTCTTCCGTTCCAAAAAATTCGGCAATTTTCTTTTCTAATTCTTTGTGAAGGTCAGAACAACCGCAAATAAAACGAACGGAAGCCATTCCGTAGCCATGCGTGTCCAATGCCTCTTTTGCCGCCGCTATCAAGCGCGGATTGTTGGCTAAACCCAAGTAATTGTTAGCACAGAAATTTAAGGCTTTTGTGCCATTCTTTAATGTAATTTCGCCGCCTTGCGGTGAAACGATGATTCTTTCATTCTTATACAATCCTGCATTTTCGATTTCTTTCAGCTCGTTTTGCAGAAATGCTTGAAATTTTTGATACATACGTTTAATATTTTTATGGATAATTAATTGTTTATTTTCTGTATATCATTAAAGATTAACTGTTTACAAAACCAACCCTACCCTATTTCCTGTCTTATCTTTCCTCCAATATTTGCCCGCAAAGGTATAACTTTTTTTGTTGCAAATAATGTATTTTACTTTTTATAAAAAATTTATTTCTTTGTTCAAATCATAAATGAAACGTGGCAGAAATTCATTTTTATGATTCATATTTTTAGATGCAACATATCATTTTTTCACCTAGATTAACGTTTATTAGTATTTTTATTTTAGTAAAAATCAATAGTTTATATATTTTCATCATTAAATTGTCTCTATCTAATAAAAAAACTGTATTTTTGCCGGCTCAATTTGAGAGATAAAGAAAAATAAGAATGAAAAATAGACTACTTATAATTATAACGCTTGCAATATTGATAATCAATAGTATGAGTATAGCAGCGCAGAATAATAAAATTATTGGAAGTATTGTAGATGCGGGAGATGGCACCCCTCTGCCCTATACCCGAATTATTTCCAATTGTTTAAAAGAGCCGTTAATGTCAGATGAGAATGGAAATTTTGAGCTTTATTTACGAGGAGATACTTGTGAGTTAGAATTTTTTCGTTCATTGTATCAGAGCTATAAACGCACCATTATCTTTTCCGCTAAACAACGGGTAGTGAAATTAAAAATAGAGTTAAACTGTGAGATTCACCAATTGGACGCTACACAGGTAACCGCCAAAGATTTTAATACTGACCCCGCCACCTCAACAGTTTCCATCATTAGCATTGAAACAAAGTCATTTGACAATTTGAATATATCGGGGGCAAATGAAATGGTAACCAAGCTGGGCGGTGTAGCGGTAGTTGATAACGAGCCACAGATTCGTGGTGGCAGCGGATTTAGTTCAGGAATGGGCAGTCGGGTTTTGATTTTGTTAGATGACATACCGTTGCTGCGTCCGGATGCCGGTCGCCCAATGTGGAATTTTATTCCGATGGAAGATGTTGACCATATTGAAGTGATCAAAGGCGCTGCTTCGGTCGTTTATGGGTCATCCGCATTAACGGGTGCCATCAATGTTCTTTCAGCCTATCCATCCTTAAAGCCTAAAACAAAAGTTGTTATCCACGGCGGAATTTACTCTTCCCCAAAAGATCGTTATAAAAAAAGTTGGGATAAAATATCTCCCGTTAAATGGGGAGCCTCATTTCTCCATTCCCGCATCATTAAAAAGAATTTCGATTTGATTATTGGTGGCGAATTCTTTGATGACCAAAGTTACATCGGTCCGGAATATAGTGTGGCAAAAGGTAAAAGTAACGAAGGAAAATATGAAACGCGGGGACGTATAAATTTCGGAACACGCTATCGCCCAAAAAAAATAAAAGGTTTGGTTGCCTCCCTCAACGGAAATTTTATGTATTCCGAAAATGCCCAATCTTTTTTCTGGTATGATTCCGACACGAACATGTACCGAACCTACAACGGTTCTTTATCGAAATTCAAAGATGCCACTTTTTATGTAGATCCCTGTATTTCCTACTTGGCTCCCGATGGTTCATCGCACGCTTTGCGAAACCGTGTTACATATAGTAATAATAAAGAAGCCACCGGCGCACAAGATGCCTCTTCCATTTTGGTTTTTGACGAATATCAATATACAAAACCGTTTAATAAAATTAAACTGAAATTAATCGCCGGCATTATGAACATCTACGCAGAATCTTACGGACGTGTTTTCAATGGCGATAACACCTCTAACGAAGCTGCCAAAATGACCTCCAATAACTTCGCTACTTATGTTCAATTAGAAAAGAAATTTTTAAAAAAGGAAAACTTAAGCCTCGTGGTCGGCGGTCGCTGGGAATGCTATACATTAGGAAAAGAATTTGAGCAAAAACCCATTTTCCGTGCCGGCATCAACTTTCAAATACCTTCCAGCCATACCGCATTCCGTGCCTCTTGGGGACAAGGTTACCGCTATCCGAGCATCGGGGAAAAATTCATCGCCATTTCCATTGGGAACTACGGCTTTTACCCCAATCCCAACTTGGTTTCCGAAACGAGTTGGAACTTAGAAGCCGCTGTAGCTCAACCTTTTAAATTTGGCGAGTTTAAGGGTCTTATCGATTTGGCAGCTTATTACCAAAGATATAATAACTACATTGAATTTGCCATGGGAACATGGGGCACTACCGGACTTTTCACCAAAGACTTGGGATTCAGATTCTTAAACACCGGCCCGGCGACAATTTCCGGTATTGACTTCTCCGTTATGGGCGAAGGAAATGTCTCTTCCAAAGTATTTCTCCGCGTGATGGCAAGTTATACTTATAGTTTGCCCGTTACCAAAAATAGAAAGGAAGTCTATTATAATAATGCGGGCACTGAATATACTTTCCTCAGCTCCTCCACCGACACCACTTCCAATGTCTTAAAATACAGAATTCAACACATGGCAAAAGTGGATATCTGCATCGAATTTTTCAAAAAAATAGCCATCAACCTCGCAGCCGCCTATTACAGCTCTATGAAAAATGTGGATAAATTGTTCTACGATTGCGATGCCTTGAATCCCAACTTAACACCGGCAACCGCGGCACTCGTCGCTCAAATGGGTGACCTCCCCTTCAAAGGCTACTACAATTACGTGCAAAATAATAAAAAAGGTGCCATCACTTTTGACGCAGGTATTACCTATTCTCTGATGGAAGATATCAAGATTTCATTTATCGTTAAAAATATTTTGAATAAAGAATATACGCTTCGCCCTATGTATTTGGAAGCCCCACGCACCTTTAATGTGCAGCTTTCGTGCGACATTTAACACTTAAAAACAATATAAAGATGAAAACAAACAAAATTTTATGGATAGCTTTGGCTATAACTACCGTGTTTACTTTCACTTCATGTGACCCTGACGATCCGGAACCTCCAATAAATCCCAACACCCCTAATCCGGTTGATTCGACTTTTTCCCAAATTCCTGACGGCGGTTTTGAAACCGGCTGGTCAACCCAAACTGCCGATGCGGGTCAATATTTGGAATACCAAACAGCTGCCTTTTATACTTTAAACTCGCTACACGCATTTCCGAATGCACTCCATATTGACGGACCTATTACGGCCATACGCGATGAAAACGCTCACTCCGGTAATTATGCCATAAAATTGAAAACCGACACTTTGCATAGTGCTCAACTCACCATATTAATTCCCGGCGCAATGGGAACATTAAGTACAAATTATATCAACGATTTCCTTAATACCGGCGGAAGTATCAACATTAAAAAACCTTATACAGATTCCCCGACTGCCTTTAGCGGATTCTACAAATATACACCGGTAGCCGGCGACTCGGCTTCTATCAGTGTTGTCCTTTATAGCAATAATACCGTTGTAGCAAGCGGATTACTCAAAGAAAAAAATGCGGTTGATGTGTGGACCCCATTTAATGTACCCATTAACTACGTAAGTGCCACCGCCCCAACGCATATCGAAATCATCTGTTCTGCCAGCGCAGGCTACGATTTTAGTGACTTGCAACATTGTCAAGGGCAGGTAAATTCAACCCTATATTTAGATGATATCGAATTGACTTTACCTTCTTCAAAAAAATGAAAAACAGCGCTTTTTTAGTAAAAAATATCCGGAAATTAGTTCAGGTCGAAAACGAACCTGAACTTTTTCGTGCGGGCAAAACCATGCAACAATTAAACTGCATAGACGATGCATTTTTATTAACCGATGGAGAAATTATCATTGATTTCGGGAAAATGAGCGATTGGAAAGAGGAAAAGCTCTCTAACCTCAAAGGAAAAGTCGAAGTCATTGACGCTACAGGAAAAATGGTATTCCCCACTTTTTGCGATTCTCACACGCATACTGTCTATGCCGGTAGCCGTGAGATTGAATATATCGACAAAATCAAGGGACTTTCTTATGAAGAGATTGCCAAACGCGGTGGCGGTATTCTCAATTCCGTGGAACGGTTACGCAAAGCAACTGAAGATGAACTCTTTGACAGTGCGTGGGAACGTCTTTCGGAAATGGCTTCTTTCGGAACCGGTGCCGTGGAAATCAAGAGCGGCTACGGACTTTCCACCGAAGATGAATTGAAAATGTTGCGCGTCATTCGCCGATTGAAAGAGAAATCACTACTCACCATCAAATCCAATTTTTTGGGTGCCCATGCGGTACCGAAAGAATATTTGGGCAGACAAACCGAATACGTGGATTTAATTATCAACGAGATGATTCCGATGGTGGCAGCGGAGGAATTGGCAGATTTTATTGATGTCTTTTGCGACCGCGGTTTCTTTACGGTAGAAGATACGGAACGTATTCTGATGCAAGGAATTAAATATGGTTTATATCCCAAAATACATGCCAACGAATTGGATTATTCGGGAGGAATTCAGGTAGGTGTTAAGTACAATGCCCGCTCGGTTGATCATTTAGAATATACAGGTGATGAAGAGATAGAAGTGTTGTTAGGTTCAGAAACGATGCCGACTATTTTGCCCGGTGCAGCGTTCTTTTTGGGAATGCCCTACGCACCTGCCCGCAAAATGATGGAAGCCGGACTTCCCGTTGCCATGGCATCGGATTACAACCCGGGCTCGTCTCCTTCCGGCAATATGCAATTTGTACTTTCTATGGCTTGTATCCATTACAAGATGTTACCGGAAGAAGCCATCAACGCTACCACCCTCAATACCGCGTATGCCATGGGTGTGAATGAAGAATTAGGCACCATTGCCAAAGGAAAACTTGCCAACTTCTTCATCACCAAACAAATGCAAAATATTGAATTTATGCCTTACGCTTTCGGCTCCAACAAAGTGGAAACCGTGATATTAAAAGGTCAAAAAATTTAAAGGAAACGAGGTTTTCTTTTACACATAAATCAAAAAAAAAGCGGGACATCATCCCGCTTTTTTTTGAGAAAATCAATTTATCGTTTGATAAATTTCATCGTTGTAACATGGTCTTTATTTTTCAATTTAATAAAATAAATACCGTCAGACAAATTGGCAACATTGATGATGGTTTGTTCGTTGGTCAGGGAACGGGAATTAATTACCTGTCCGAGATAATTGATAATTTCAAATGATTGATACCCCGGAGCGGAGACATTCAACACATTAGAAGTTGGATTCGGGAATAATTTCACCTGATTATTGGCTCTATTTTCGTTGATTCCCACGGTGAGCTGTCCACAATCGGAGTTGGATGGATCTGACAAGCATGTATTATTATAATAAGCTTTTACAGTATAGCAGTATTGAACGCCCGGTTGAAGCGATTGATTGACAGTATAATAAGTATTAGTGGTAGTTGCCAACGGTGTTTGAGCTAAGTCCTGATATATCAAGTATTCAACCAAATTGGAGGCATCGGCAGGTGGATCCCAGGAAAGTTGCAATTCCGTTTCGAAAGAAGCCACTGTCATGTTAGTAGGAGCATCGCAGGTAAGAACTGCCGTATAAGGAACATAAAACCCGATCAACTCAATGTTTGCTCCTAGCATTCCAAGAGAAGTAACTGAGCCCGTAGCAGGATTAATAATACCAAATACGCCATCATCTTCATTGCAATTTGCCCAATAAAGAATCCCCGTATTATGGTCAAAGCCCATCGTTTGTCGGTAGCGGGTTGGAGTATTAGTAGAAGCAATCAACGTTGCGGTAGCGGTAGTCTTGTTGATAGAATAAAAATATCCTGTCGTAACTTCAATAGAATACATATTACCGGCAAGGTCACAAGCTAAAGTGATGGGGGTTTCCGTCATACCGGCAACTGCATTAATAAAAGTAAAATATCCGGTATTCAAATCAATCGTATATAAGCCGGTCGAATTAATTCCATACATCTTGTTGGTAGAATAATCATACGCCATATCTTGGAAACTGGTAGATTGAGTAGAGATAAGAGTGGCTGTGCCGGTGGCAGGATCAAGACGGTAAAAACCATTATTTTCTTCAGAACAATAATAAGCCCCGTCGTAATACTCACCTGCAACAAACGATAAGGATGGTGTAGTAATATCAGTGACCGTTTGGGGAGCAGCTACGTCAAAAGAAACGTACTTCGGATAGGTGGAATTTTCGTCCCAAACATTAAAGCCATACGCAGTATTGCCTCGCAACAACTGCAAGGGCTGTAACTGACTAACAGGGGAAGTGACAGTACCGGTGGAAACATGCCGTGCCGGTTTGGTACCTGCCGGATTTTCATTCATGCTTTCATTGATTTGAGCTTGGCTCTGAAAAGCACCAAAACAGCACAAACACAACATTATCAATGCTGTGTGAAGTAAGAATGTCAATTTTTTTTCCATAATATAAAATTTTGATTAATAATATGATTTTTTATTATAAAGCGGGATTTTTCCCATTGTACACTTCTAAAAAATAAAATAATCAAACTCTTGAGTACTGTTTTTTACCAATAATTTAGTTTTTGCAAAGTCCGACATACTCAATTCTAAAAATCAATCCACAAATCTAAGGAATTATTTTTTTATTGTTTCATTTTTCTTTATTTTTCACAATTATTTTTTATATATCTGATTAGCAATAATTTATAAAAAATCAACATCAAAAAACGTCAAATATAATCATAAATATTAACACAATCGAGTATCTTCATCATTGGATTTGGGAGAAAAATATGATTATGCTGTTTTAAACTCTCTGTAAAAACGTCCAACAAAAAAGCAGGAATGTCTGGGAGACATTCCTGCGATCATTTATTGAAAAAATCAATTATTCAGCTGCGGGTAAGGTGGCATCTACGAATACGCGCGTGCTATATTCTTTGTCCAAAGCGTATAAAGCAGCCAAGTCTTTTTCAACCATTAATAATTTGTTGTAGATTTCGTCTGCATTAGCTTCTTCTTCCACTTGTTCTTCGATGTACCAATTCAAGAAATTGATCGTTGCATAATCTCTTATTTCGTGAGCAGTGTCCATCAAAGAGTTAATTAAAGAGGTAACTTTACGTTCGTGTTCCAAGGTGGATTGAAAAGCATCAGACGGGGATTTCCATTCGGAATCTACTTTGGCAATGGGTAATAACTTAACGTTACCGCCCCGTTCGTGAATATAACGGAACATTTTCATTCCGTGAGATATTTCTTCTTGATATTGTACATACATCCAGTTTGCAAAACCGGGGAGATTTCGTTGCGTAAACCAAGCGGACATACTTAAATAAAGATAAGCTGACCAAAATTCGGCATTGATTTGGTCATTAATTTCTTTTTCCATTCTTTCGTTAATCATAAAAATAAAGGTTTAAAGTTGATAATCAATTTATTATTAACAATCGCAATGAATCGTTGTTCAAAGTATTATCTAAAAAAATTCCCGCAGGCGACTTTTCCAAGTTTGGGAAGGGCACCTGCGGGAAATAGAGTTCAGATAACTTCTATTATTCGAAGCTAATGATTGCTTTTTTAATAATTTCGATAGCTTCTCTCAATTCTTCTTCAGAGATGACCAATGGAGGAGCGAAACGAATGATATGTTGGTGGGTTGGCTTAGCCAAGACGCCCATTTCTTTCATTTTTTCGCAAACGTCCCAAGCTTCTTTTCCGTTTTTGGGGCGAATAATAACAGCATTGAGTAAGCCTTTACCTCTCACCAATTGAATCATATCGCTTTTTACGCTGCACATTTCGTCGCGGAAGATTTTTCCAAGACGTTCGGCACGTTCAGCCAATTTTTCTTCTTTAACTACTTCTAATGCAGCGATAGCCACTTTACAAGCTACCGGATTTCCACCGAAAGTAGAGCCGTGTTCACCGGGTTTGATACAAAGCATAATGTCGTCATCGGCTAAGACAGCAGAAACCGGCATGGTACCACCGGATAATGCTTTTCCTAAGATAAGAATGTCGGGACGAACGTTTTCGTGGTCGCAAGCCAACATTTTACCTGTACGCGCGATACCTGTTTGAACTTCATCAGCAATAAAAAGCACATTTTTGGCTTTGCAAAGATCGGATGCTTTTTTCAAATAGCCGTCTTCTGGTACATATACACCGGCTTCACCTTGGATAGGTTCAACAATAAAACCGGCAATATTCGGATCTTCCAATGTTTTTTCCAAAGCGGGAATATCATTGTAAGGAACTTTTATGAAACCGGGAGTAAACGGACCGTAGCCTGCGTATGCGTCAGGGTCGGTGGACATGGAAATAATGGTGATGGTTCTGCCGTGAAAGTTGCCGTCACAAACGATGATTTTGGCTTGGTTTTCAGGAAGACCTTTTTTCATATATGCCCATTTTCTGCACAATTTCAAGGCTGTTTCATCAGCTTCGGCACCGGAATTCATCGGTAATACTTTATCATAGCCGAAAGTTTCCGTTATATATTTTTCATATGGTCCCAAACAATCATTATAGAAAGCACGGGAAGTAAGAGTTAATGTTCGAGCTTGGTCAACCATCGCATCCACAATTTTCGGGTGACAGTGACCTTGGTTAACAGCAGAATATGCTGAAAGGAAATCGAAATACTTTTTTCCTTCTACATCCCACATAAAAGGACCTTTTGCTTTAGAAAGAACAACGCCGAGCGGATGATAATTGTGCGCACCGTACTTGTCTTCCATTTCCATGGCTTGTTTGCTTGTTGTAATTTTTTCTACCATAATGTTTTAATATTTAATGATTTAGTTGTTTTAATGAAAGTCGGCAAAGATACATAATTTTTTACATATTGGCAACCATTATTTTATAAATCTTTTCTCATCGAAAGTATAAACAGTCATTCCGAAGTTGGCAATTCCTACAACATCATCTTGACGCATAGCTTGTTGAAAAGAAAAATGATAAGTTCCTTTATACGGAAATCTGACCTTTGGATAAAACAAATATTGATAATCTTTCAAGCGCCCATTCCCCTTTCCTTTCCAATTACCGTGAGCGTCGGCCAACACGAATTCCAATGTATCACGCGATTTCGTGCCATTCGGATCTTCCGTATCCATAAAAACATACAAATTTCGGGTTTCAAAATCAACACTGTTCCGAATATCCATATACATCGTATAAAACTGCATCGTATCGGTAATTTCAAACTCACAGTTCAGCACGTTTTTTACATTCCATGTTTCATTTTCAATCGAATGAATCTCTTCATAAAAAATATCATGCTTGCAAGATGAAAACAAAAACAAGGAAAGAAAAAGGCATAAGAAAACGTTCCTGTATTTCATAACTTATTTATCTTCAATATTTTTCAGTTCATCTAAGCTGTAACCAACTTCTTCCATTTTCTTTTGATTAACGATAGCGAACTCTTCCAATGATTCCGGGTACTTATTATTTTTGTTCATTTCTATAATCTGGTTCACTTTATCCAACGGAATGGCGAACATAGTCGAATTGTCGTTGGCATAATTGTACCACACTATTTTCTTAAAAATATCAATTTTGTTGTAAACGCCTTTCCCTTTTTTAACTTTAAGGGGAACATTGGGAGCAGGAAAATTTTTGAGTTCATCCACATAAGTAGCTTGTTCAAAGTTGAGGCAGCATTTAAGTTTGCCGCACTGTCCGGCCAATTTTTGCGGGTTCAGGGAGAGTTGCTGTGTACGGGCAGAAGAAGTAGAAACAGATTGAAAATTGGTAAGCCATGACGAGCAACACAATTCACGCCCGCAAGTGCCAATGCCTCCCAAACGTCCGGCTTCTTGCCGCACGCCAATCTGACGCATCTCAATACGGATACGGAATTGCTCTGCCAATATTTTAATCAATTCCCTGAAATCGACTCTGTCTTCCGCCGAATAATAGAAGATGGCTTTCGTTCCATCGCCTTGATATTCAACATCATTGACCTTCATTTTCAAACCTAAATCCCACGCAATATAACGAGAAGAAAGCATCGTCGTATGTTCCGAATTGACGGTAGAAATCCATTTTTCAATATCAGAATAACGCGCCGTGCGGTATAATTTCTTGGATATCTCGGTTTCATTCATGCGTTTATGCTTCAGCTGTCTATAAACACTTTTCCCGAGCATCGAGATAATGCCGATGTCGTGACCGGGGGTAGATTCCACGGCGACAATGTCCCCCACTTTAAAACTACCCTCGTGTGGTAACAGAAAAAATTCTTTATGGCTGTTTTTGAAACGCACTTCAGCGTAGGGGCACTCCAAATAGTCAATCGAAATATCCATTTTGGACATCCAGTCATAACTACGTAATTTGCAACAAGTTTCACTATATGAAGAGCAATTTACCTCATTCGGATTAGGGATATCGCCCACTCCGCGCGAAAGAAACGGGTTCTCCACCAACTTGCTGGTTTCTTTACTCACCGGAACTCGTATGTCTAAGTTCAAATACTCATCTAAATTTTCGATTTGGGAGTGATCGGCATCAATTTCGTCGTATTTCATGTATCTGATTTATCTATTTTTTTCAATTCATTATAACAAGGTGCAAAAATACACATTTTTTTTATGCACTGACTTGTCATTTAAAGATAAAAAAATATTCATGTGATTTTTAATGATAATATGCTTGAAAATAGAAAATAACAACGATTTTTTTGTATTTTTGCCACCTCAAAAACGATGATGACATATGCCACTAAACCCGATACAAGTAGAGATTGACAAACATTCCGGCTTCTGCATTGGGGTAATTAATGCCATCAAAACTGCGGAACAATGGCTTGAAAAAGAACAGACTTTGTATTGTCTGGGTGATATTGTGCACAATAACGAGGAGTTGCAACGACTGACACAGATGGGCTTACGTATTATTACACACGAAGAAATGAGCCGTTTGCACAATGTGCGTGTGCTGATTCGTGCGCACGGCGAGCCACCTGAGACTTATCGTTTGGCAGAAAAAAATCGGATTGAACTGATTGATACGACCTGCCAAGTCGTACTCCAACTCCAACAAAACATCAAACTTTCTTTTGAAACCCTCGCAGATATCAATACTCAGATTCTCATTTTTGGGAAAAAAGGGCACGCCGAAGTCGTTGGTTTAATCGGACAAATCGGGCAAAAAGGAATCGTTATTTCATCTCTTAAAGATATTGACAAAATAGACTTTGACAAACCTGCCATACTCTATTCACAAACTACCCAAAATATTGAAGAGTACGAAGCCCTGATTTCTGCGATTCAAGAAAGGTACGATAAAAAAGAGTTCCCCCAGAATTTTAAATCTGTCAATACCATTTGCAAAAGTGTGATCAACCGTGCCAAACAGATACAGGAATTTGCAGCACATTACAACATCATTTTTTTTGTGTCCGGCGAAAAGAGTTCAAATGGGCTTTATTTATATAACATTTGTAAGAAAGTAAATCCAAATACATTTTTGATTTCAAAAATTGAACAACTACAAGGGATTGTCATTTCCCATACCGACACTATCGGCATTTGCGGAGCAACCTCAACGCCGATGTGGTTGATGGAATCGGTTAAGAACGAAATACTAATTAAAAATCAAAATTTATAAGTTATGTTTCTATTCATGATTGTTGCGTTCATCATTGGCTATGCCGTCATAGCACTTGAACATCCATTGAAAATTAATAAAACTGCAACTGCCTTATTATTAGGAGTCTTGCTATGGGTTTGTGCAGTTGTAGGCGGCGAAGGGATCTTAGTGAATACCGATTCTTTGCGTGAATATGTAATGAATAACCCGGGTAGTAATTTCTCCGATTGGCTGATTCATTCCAAATTAATCCATGCATTGGGCGAAATTTCCGAAATCCTCTTCTTTTTGTTAGGTGCCATGACTATCGTGGAACTGATTGATGCTCAAGGTGGTTTTAAAATTATCACCGATAAAATCACCACAAAAAAGAAAGTAAAATTACTATGGATACTCTCCATCCTCACCTTTTTTATGTCCGCCGCTTTAGACAATTTGACCACATCCATCGTTATGGTGGCTTTATTACGAAAAATAGTAGGGGAAAAGAAAGACCGCTGGTTCTTTGCTAGTATGATTATTCTTGCTGCCAATTCCGGCGGAGCATGGTCCCCCATCGGTGACGTTACCACCATTATGTTGTGGATAGCAGGCAAAGTTTCGACCTTGAACATCATTGAAATGACTTTCTTGGCAAGTTTAGCTTCCTTAATAGTGCCATTGGGAGTTCTTTCCTTTATCCTAAAAGGCGAAGTTGCACAACCGCAAATGGATGAAGACAATTTAGATGCATCTTTTCAAACCCAAAATTGGCAACGTGTATTATTCTTATGTGTCGGCGTCGGCGTGCTCCTGTTTGTCCCGGTTTTTAAAACGATAACCCACCTTCCTCCCTATATCGGTATGTTGGGTGGCTTAGGTATTATGTGGCTTCTCTCCGAAATAGTACATCGCGATGCAACCGAAACAGAAAGATCCAGATACTCCATCACCACCATTATTACCCGTGTGGACGTTCCCAGCATCATGTTCTTCCTCGGTATTTTACTAGCTATCAATGCCTTACAAGCAATCGGACACTTATCGTTGTTAGCCAACAGCTTGGATGGAATTGCACTACAAGAACCAAGTAAATACTACGTTATCAACTTATTAATTGGTCTTTTGTCCTCTATCGTGGATAATGTTCCGTTAGTAGCAGGTGCCATAGGAATGTACGATTTCCCCACTGACCACTATTTCTGGGAAATGTTAGCCTACTGCGCCGGTACAGGTGGCAGTATTCTCATCATCGGTTCTGCTGCCGGCGTTGCCGTCATGGGAATGGAAAAAATTGATTTTATTTGGTACTTGAAACATATCTCTTGGATTGCCCTCCTGGGTTACTTCGCAGGTGCCGGCGTTTTCATCGGCGAAAAAGCAATCAGAACCCACTTCTCCGAAACCACAGAAAATAAGATTGAAGTTGAAATGAACAGAGATGCCGTATCCAACTATTTAATAGACAATACTTTCTATTACTCACAAAGCGACTCACAAAATGATGTCCGCGACAGTATCGTTATCAATTTTTTGAAGTTTGACCAAAAAAACAACCAGATGATTGGTATGAAAACTACCGTTTACGAATCCAATTATCAAAACGATACGTTAAAATATTATAGTACTAACAACAGTTTAATGCAAGGACAAGTAGAAATTGAAATTCCGGAAAAAGATACGGTTGCCAATGTTTTATTTGGGAATCAACTGCTGTTTGTCACACAGTCGGGGCAGCTGATTATCTATAATCAAAATGGAAGTCCAGTTGAATTAAAAAAGGCGAATTAAATATGAAACTCACACTTTTAGTACTGGCAGCCGGCATGGGAAGTCGTTATGGCGGACTGAAACAATTAGACCAATTGGGTCCCAAGGGCGAAACCATTATGGACTATTCCGTTGATTATGCCATCAAAGCCGGCTTTACCAAAGTGGTTTTCGTCATCCGCCGCGATATGGAAAACGACTTTAAAGAGCATATTTTGTCAAAATATATACACAAAATTGCAGTTGAATACGTTTTTCAGGAATTGGATATTCTGCCCGCCGGCTTTTGCCCTCACCCGGAAAGAGTAAAACCATACGGAACGGCTCACGCCATCTTGGTGGCTCAACACGCCATCAAAGAACCTTTTGCCGTGATCAATGCGGACGATTTCTACGGAAAAGATGCCTTTGCAGTGATGGCTCAATTTCTTCAAAATGAAGAAATTAGCAACCCACCCTATTTTTCAATGATTGGTTACAAATTAGCCAACACCCTTTCCGAAAACGGTTCCGTATCACGCGGCGTTTGCACCGCCAATGCAGAACAAGAATTGGTCTCTATTACTGAAATGACTCATATTCAACGAGATAACGACTGTATTAGCAATGTCAATCCCGACAATTCCACCACTTTACTCGATGAAAACACACCGGTGTCCATGAATTTCTGGGGATTTACTCCGCTGTTTTTTGACAAATTGGAAGCGCTTTTCATCGATTTTCTGAAAAACAACAACGATAATCCTAAATCCGAGTTCCAAATTCCAACGGTTATCAACTTCTTTTTAATGAATCAAACCGTAAAAATAAAAATATTGCGAAGCGATGCACAATGGTTTGGAGTTACATATCAAGCTGATAAAGAATATGTTATAAATAAATTAGCCAATTTATGACCCTATTATTGGGGTCAGTGTAAAATGGCAAAAGAAAAGAAAAGAAAAGGATGCAGACACAGAAAGATACCTTATTTTTGGACCGTGACGGTGTCATCAACGTTCAACTCATAGGTGATTACGTCAAGAATGTGTCCGAATTGGAAATACGGGAAGATTTTCTCCTGTCCGCGCCCTTACTTCGCCCCTTCTTCCGAAGAATGATTGTCGTTACTAACCAACAAGGGATCGCCAAGGGCATTTGCAGCGTGGAGGAAGTGGAAAATGTGCATTCCTTTTTGTTGCAATTTCTTTTAAAAAAAGAGATTATCATCGACAAAATATACTATTGTCCCCATTTGAACGGGAGTGGCTGTGCGTGCCGCAAGCCCGAAATCGGAATGGCACGTCAAGCCAAAGCCGATTTTCCCGAAATCGATTTTGAAAATTCTGTGATGATCGGCGATAGTTATACAGACATGCTGTTCGGAAAGAATTGCGGAATGGGAACCGTTTTCTTGAGCAATCCAGACGGCAGTTTTTGTCCCGAAATAAAAGCTCAAAGCGATTACATCGTTTCCTCTATTTACCAATATACCAAAATGTTATAAATATGGGAACCCGCTTGCTTTTTTATCTCGTTTTATATCCGCTTTCCATTTTGCCGCTCCCTTTTTTGTATGGAATTGCGTACATCTTCTATTTAATCATACAATATATAATTAAATATCGAAAAAAAATAATCATTCGGAATTTCAAAAATGCTTTTCCCGACAAAAGTGGCAAAGAGATTGAGAGGCTGACACGAAGATATTACCATCACCTTGCGCAAATTGCTGCAGAGATGCTCAAAATGCTTACAATGAGCAAGAAATCGCTCAGAAAAAGGTATTCATGTATCAATCCCGAAGTAGTCAATCAATTCTTTGAAAAGGGGAAAAGTGTCATCTTGATATCCAATCACTACAACAATTGGGAATGGATGATTTTGAGTTTATCCATGCAATACAAGCACCATGGCGTTGGAGTTGGGAAAGCCAATTCCAACAAAATTTTTGAAAAATTGATCAACCGAGCCCGCACTCGTTATGGAACAGAGGTCGTTTTTGCCGACCATGTGAGAGAAACTTTTCAACAATATGAACAAAATGGGCAAAAAGTTGCTTATATGATGTTGAGTGACCAATCGCCCAATAACATAGATAAAAGTTATAAAACGATGTTTTTGAATCAACCCTCAGCGATGATATATGGTGCCGAATATTTTGCAAAAAAGTACAATATTCCGGTTATCTATTATGCTGTCATCAAAGACCGAATGGGTTATTATCACATTGAAAATAAAATAATTACAGATTCTCCACAAAATATGAAAGAGGGAGAAATCATTGAGAAATACATACAACTATCAGAACAGACCATCACTGAGAACCCTGAATTTTGGTTATGGAGTCATCGCCGTTGGAAACTTCCCGTAACCATTGAACAAGCAAACATGCATACAAGATGAAAAAAATTATCCTTATTTCCATACTATTTTTGACCTTTGGATTCAATTACGCTCAAACCGAATCCAGTAAAACCATTCTGTTTTTGCTTCCCATCAATGCCCATGGGTTAGCACAAACGAACATCGAAAGCCTAAATGAAGCCGCCGACATTGAGAACCACTTCAATAACTCATTGATAGGTTTTTGGGAAGGGGCACAAATTGCCTTGAACGAAATAGCCCAAAATGGCAGAATGCTCAACGTCATCACCCGTGACATCACCAATGATTCAAACAAGTTAGAAAGCATCTTGGCAGAAGTGGCCAACAAAAAAATCGACCTGATTATCGCGCCGGTCTATGGAAAAATGTTCCCGAAAGTAGCCGCCTTCGCAAAAAATCATAAGATACCCGTCGTCAATCCTTTTTCCTCGCGCCACGACATTGTGGAAGGAAATCCATACGTTTATAAATTAATTCCGGACTTATCAGTGCGTCCACAAATGGTCAATGAAACTTACCCAAACAGCAATTATATACTTTGGGTCAATGAAAACGAGTTCCCACGCGAAGTCGCCGCCTATGAGAATTATTTTCTCTCCCATAATATTACATATCACAAAGCTGTTGATACGGCCGATATTGCAAAATTCTTTTCCGAACACCTACGAAATGTGGTCATTTCTTGCTACAGCAACCCCATTCGCGTTTCACAAAGCATGACCAAAATGCTCAATTATTCCGAAAAAAATTTCATGTGGATTGTTCCTGAAAGCTGGTTTAAAATCAAAAATCTGAACATTGAAAATGTCAATACTTTTAAACTGTGCTTTTTTACCAACTATTTCGTTGATGCAGCAGAAGAATTGACAACGGTGTTCACGTACAATTATGCCTCAAAATATGAATCATTGCCCACCATCGATAATTTCGCCTTTCAAGGTTATGATGTCACCAAATTCTTCGTTAATCTTATCTGCAATGACTATAATCTACTTGGCAATGAGGACTTACCCTTATCGTGTCGTTTCAAATTCAAAAGAGCAGAAAAGGGCGGATACGAAAACACCCAAACCAGATTAATACAAATTGATAATTATAAATACATAGAAATCAAATAATTAGAGTTCACATCTCAACTCATCATTTACTAACTAAATTAAATTAATATGAAAAAAGTAAAAATTGGAATTAACGGATTCGGCCGTATCGGTCGATTAGTCATGCGTGCATCAATTGAGCATGAAAACCTTGAAGTGGTTGCTATCAACGACCTATTACAAGTAGATTATATGGCATACCTGCTTTTGCATGATTCTGTTCACGGCAGATTTCGTGGAACGGTGGAAGTCGCTGAAGGACAATTAATTGTCAATGGACATCCCATTCGTGTGACTGCAGAAAAAGATCCTGCCAATTTAAAGTGGGACGAAGTGGGTGCAGAATATGTGGTAGAATCCACGGGATTGTTTTTAACCAAAGAAACAGCGGAAAAGCATTTACAGGCAGGAGCGAAGAAAGTTGTCTTGTCGGCACCGTCCAAAGACGATACGCCTATGTTTGTAATGGGAGTTAATAACAAGGAGTATGCCGGAGAAAACATTGTTTCCAATGCTTCTTGCACAACGAACTGTTTAGCCCCCTTGGTGAAGGTTATTCACGAGAATTTCGGAATGGTCGAAGGTTTGATGACCACCGTTCATGCCAGCACTGCAACTCAAAAAATCGTGGACGGACCCTCCGCAAAAGATTGGCGCGGCGGACGTGCTGCCAACGGGAACATCATCCCTTCCACCACTGGTGCTGCGAAAGCCGTTACTAAGGTTATTCCTTCCCTCAAAGGCAAATTAACCGGAATGGCATTCCGCGTTCCTACCTTGGACGTTTCGGTAGTGGACCTCACTTGCCGTTTGGAAAGACCAACCACTTATGACGAAATAAAAGCGGCTATGAAGAGAGCTTCTGAAAATGAGCTGAAAGGCGTATTGGGTTACACCGAAGAGTCTGTCGTTTCTTCCGACTTCATCGGCGATCCCAGAACCTCAATTTTCGATGCCAACGCCGGAATCATGCTCAATGAAAACTTTGTCAAATTAATCTCTTGGTACGACAACGAATGGGGCTATTCCAACAAAGTACTCGAACTCATCGACTACATGTCGCAACAAAACGATTAATCATTTTCAACTTTTATAGTCGGACAGCCGCAAGTTCTCCGACTATTTTTCTTTTTGCATGGTGATTTCGTCCGATTATTACTTGAATGACAATGTACTCTATTTAGCCCAAAACTTGATAGGCAAGTATATTTTTACACAGATAGACGGTCAAATTGCCGGTGGTATCATTACCGAAACGGAAGCCTATCAAGGCATTACCGACAAAGCCTCGCATGCTTTCGGCGGCAGGCGCACCCAACGAAACGAAATGATGTACGCAAGGGGGGGTGTCATTTACGTATATTTGTGTTACGGAGTTCATTTTTTGCTTAATATCGTCACCAATCAGCGGGACATTCCGGACGCCATCCTCATTCGTTCCATTTTCCCGACTCACGGCGAAGAACTGATGTTGAAACGTACCGGAAAATTGAGAGTCACCCCCGACTTGGCACAAGGACCGGGGAAGGTTAGCAAGTGCCTCGGAATAAGCAAATTGCACAACGGTATCTCTTTAAATTCTGATATGGTTTGGCTGGAAAATCGTGATTTGGACATTTCACCGGAAGATATCATTGCAACTCCCCGTATTGGCGTAGATTATGCGGCGGAAGACGCGTTGCGCCCCAATCGTTTTTATTTATCGGATTATTCCCAATTAATTGACAGATAAAACGTTCAAACATAAACAATAATTTGAAATACTAAACGTTAAAAGAACTGTTTTTATGAAACTTAAACGAATGAAAAAACATCTTATTCTCTGCCTCATAATCTTGAGTAGTTTTTCTTGTTTTTCACAAAAATCTGAAATTGGAGCCATGGTTGGGACTTCTTTTTACTTGGGCGACTTAAATCCGCGTACGATTTTTGGAATGCCCCAAGTAGCGGGTGGAATCATTTATCGTTATAATTTTTCACCGCGTTGGGCACTCAAAGCAGATATTCTTTTTGCACAAGTGGAAGGAAGTGATGCCATCACGAACAAAAACTACGAAAGAAATCTAAGTTTCAAATCACCAATTACGGAAATTTCCGCCCAAGCTGAACTTAATTTTTTCAGACTATACAACGCACGCGGGAAAAACTTTTTTTCGCCCTATATTTTTGCGGGTATCGCTGTTTTCTCTTTCAATCCGCAAGCAGCAGACCGAGACGGCACCTATTATGCACTGCAACACGTCGGAACGGAAGGACAAGGGTTTGAAGGTGAAAAAGACTTTTACTCATTGGTCAATTTCGCGATTCCTTTCGGGATTGGGATTCGATTTAATTTTGCCCGCTACATTTCCATTGGTGCTGAATGGGGATTGCGTTATACTTTCACCGATTATTTAGATGATGTTAGCGGCACCTACTATGATAATGAGACACTTAGCAATGAAAGAGGGGCTGCTATTGCCCGCTTAGCCGATAAATCGGAAGTCTTACACGAAGCGGGGACTGCGCGCGGGAACTCCACGACCAAGGACTTGTACTCCTTCGCCGGCGTAACTATTACCTTCAAATTTGGAGAAGTAGATAAAACCTGCGACCTGCGAACAAATATCAAAAGGAAAAGCATTACTCGATAATCTATCATTATGCCGAAAAATATTACTAATCAAATAGATAAAAACAATATTCCGCAACACGTTGCCATTATCCTTGACGGAAATGGAAGATGGGCAAAAGAGAAAGGATTAGAGCGGATTTATGGACATCAAGCCGGCACCGAAGCAGTAAGAAGGGCACTAACAGCTGCCGCTAAAATGGGAATTTCGTACCTGACACTCTACACTTTTTCTACTGAAAATTGGAATCGCCCCCAACAAGAAGTAAATGCTCTTATGTCATTGTTAGTCAGCTCGCTTCGCAATGAATTAGACAATCTTATGGAAAAACGCGTAAGATTAAATATCATCGGCAACATCGCTGACCTGCCCGATGATTGTCAAAAAGGATTACAGGAAGCCATTCAGGCAACGGCAGCGAACACGGGCATAACACTAACATTGGCAATTAGTTATAGTGGAAGATGGGAAATTGTGCAAGCGGCAAAGCAACTTGTCCGTCAAATACAATCGAAGCAAATTAGCGAACAGGAGATCAACGAAGAAACTTTCATGAAAGCACTCAACACTTTCCCTATTCCCGACCCCGATATTCTCATAAGAACCGGCGGGGAATACAGAATCAGCAACTTCCTGCTTTGGCAAATGGCTTATACCGAAATGTTTTTTTTACCCATCATGTGGCCCGAATTTGATGGACAACACTTGCATGAAATTATCTGTCAATTTCAAGCCCGAGAAAGAAGATTTGGCAAAACTAGTGAGCAAGTACAACCATGTTGATTTTTTTTTTAAATTTGCACGCTAATTTTAAAATATAGAATGTTGATAAAATCATTACACTATTTCGGGGTTCTTTTCGTCTTATTGTTCTGCCAATTAGCATCTTACGCACAAGTTGTAGTGACTTCTCAAGATACTACCCCATCTGTGTCTTTTGATTATTCGGCACCCAAACCTTATGAAATCGGAGGAATTACCATTTCCGGCAGTGGCGCATTAGACCAAAGATTCTTACTTTTCCACGTCGGAGAAACCATTGACATCCCGGGAGACAAAATCTCGAAAACCATTAAAAAGCTCTGGAGTACCGGACTATACGAAGATATTAAAATATCCGTTACCAAAACAATGGGCAAGACCGCTTTCCTCGATATTTATTTGGAAGACCGCTCCCGCTTGGCTGCCTTCGCTTTCAACGGTGCAAAAAAAAGCGAAGAAACAGAAATTAGAGAAAAAATAAAGATTTCACAGGGAAACATCGTCAATGATAACCTCAAAAAAACTTGCATCAACATTATCAAAGATTACTACATCGAAAAAGGATTTTATAACTGCGAAATTTCGGTCGAAGAAAAACAGGACGAAAAGATCTCTAAAGCCGTTAATCTTTTCTTCAATATCAAAAAAGGAAAAAAAGTCAAAATAGACCGCATTACCTTTATCGGCAACAATCAAGTTTCAGCAGCGAAGTTGCTGAAATCAATGAAAGAGACCAAAGAACGTTTCCATTTTGCACCGTTCTACAAAGCCGATACCGTGATTGCCTACATGTTTAAACACCCCGATTATTACAAGTCAAAAGACATTTTGGAACACTTGGGCGACTATTTTGCCGGACGTGTCAGTCTCCGTTTTAAAGGTTCCAAATTTATCAAAACCCAATTTGAAGACGATAAAATCAAACTTATAGAGAAATACAACGAATTAGGTTTCAGAGATGCTTACATCGTTAAAGACAGTTTTTATATAAAAAACAACTTCGCATACGTGGATATTAGTGTAAATGAGGGAAATAAATACTATTTTAGAAATATTAAATTCGTAGGAAATACCAAATTCTCAAGCGATTTATTACACCAATTACTCAATATCGAAAAAGGGGACGTTTATAATCAAAAACGTTTAACCGAAAATATCAGTATGAACCCCGACGGTAACGACATCAGTTCGCTCTATATGAATGATGGTTATCTGTTTTTCTACGCCAATCCAACGGAAGTGCTCATTGAAAACGATTCCATCGACATTGAAATACGTATTAGAGAAGGGCAACAAGCCACCTACAATAATATAACGGTGAGCGGAAATACCAAAACCAACGATAACGTAATTTTACGCGAAGTGACTACGCTCCCCGGGCAACTATTCAACCGCGCCGATATCATTCGCTCGCAGCAAGTTCTACTCTCATTAGGATACTTTAATCAGGAAAAAATGGATGTCATTCCTACGCCTAATGAAGCAGATGGAACCGTTGATATCGAATACGTGGTAGAAGAGACTTCTTCCGACCAATTGGAACTGTCGGCAGGCTACGGTGCCACCGGATTGGTATTAAGTGCGGGCATTTCATTCAATAATTTTTCATTCCGAAAACTTTTTGACAAAAATGCTTGGACACCGGTTCCATCGGGAGACGGACAAAAAATTTCTCTAAAGGTCTCCACCAACGCGATTTGGTATCAATCTTACAGCTTTTCGTTTGTAGAACCTTGGCTGGGCGGCAAAAAACCGAATACGCTCTCCGCTTCCGTCTATTACCAAGTACAAACCAACGGCTATTCACGCAAAGATGCCAGTTTTGCGTCGATCAATATTCTGGGTGCCAACGTTACTTTTGCAAAAAAACTGAAATGGCCCGATGACTATTTCCAACTTTCTCACGGCCTTATCTACCAATATTACAAAGTTAATAATTACGGGAGCGTTTTTATTTTCAGCAACGGATACGCCAACAATATCAGTTACAAATTTACCCTGATGCGTAACTCGGTAAGTGCACCGATATACCCGCGCGAAGGTTCCGAAATTATGTTCTCCGTGCAAGCTACTCCCCCCTACTCTCTTTTTACCAATAAGGATTATGCCACTGCAACCGACCAAGAAAAATACAAATTTCTTGAATTTCATAAATGGAAATTCAACCTGTCATGGTTTACCAAACTTGTGGATAACTTAGTTCTCAACGTAAGAATAAAAACCGGATTTATCGGCTGGTACAACAAGAACGTTGGCGCACCGCCGTTTGAAAGATTCTATTTGGGCGGAGACGGATTGTCAAGTTGGGCATTGGATGGACGTGAAATTATCGGTATGCGCGGCTACGACGATAGCGCCCTAACGCCGTTGGAAAATGGAGACGAAGTGGGCGGCACCATCTTTAATAAATTTACTGCTGAATTGCGTTACCCCATCACCTTAAATCCTAGTGCCACCATTTATGTATTAGGATTTGTGGAAGCCGGTAAAGCTTGGAACAACAAACGCGACTATTCACCCTTTAACCTTTACAAATCTGCCGGCTTAGGGGTAAGAATATACCTCCCCATGTTCGGATTACTCGGATTTGACTGGGGCTACGGATTTGATAACGTCCCGGGTCGCTCCGATGCCGCAGGAAGCAGATTCCATATATCTATCAATCAATCTATTGACTAATTTTTTATACAATTAAAATATAAACAACGATTCAACGTTATAAACAAAACACACAATAATTATGAAAAAAAACATTTTTATAACCATTATCATTAGCTTAATGCTTTTGCCCGTTTTTGGACAAAAGTATGCCTATATTGATTCCGAATACATCTTGGGCAATATGCCAGACTATGTTGAAGCCCAAGCAGAATTAGACAGAATTGCCGCCCAGTGGCAAAAAGAAATTGAAGCTCAATTCAAATCCATTGATTCAATGTATAAGAAATACCAAGTTGAGCAAATTACCCTTCCTGACGGAATGAAGAAAAAACGCGAAGAAGCGATCATTGCCGCCGAACAAGATGCCAAAAACATGCAAAAGAAAAGATTTGGAAAAGACGGTGACCTCTTCAAAAAAAGAGAAGAATTGGTTAAGCCTATCCAAGACCGCGTCTTTACTGCCATCGATGAATATGCCAAAGAAAAAGGTTATGCTTTTGTCTTTGATGTTGCCGGTTCCATGACCATCATCTATGCCGACCCCAAGTGGGACATCAATGAGCAAATCATGCAAAAATTAGGAATCTCCGCCGAAAAGGAAGAAAGTGAAGAATAATTTATAACTCAATCATTTATAATCAATTATGAAAAAATCATTATTATTACTGTTCGCCGCCCTTTTGTTGGGTACTTTTACTGTTCAAGCTCAAAAGTACGGTCATATCAATTCCCAAGCTGTTTTTGATGTTATGCCCGGGACTGACTCTATTAAAATCAAATTTGAAGCCTTTCAAAATGAATTAAGAGAATATGGAAACACTATGGTGGCTGACCTTCAAGCTAAAACCGCAAAATTCGACCAAGAAGCCGGCACAATGTCTCAAGCCGTGCGCAAACTTCGCGAACAAGAATTAATTGACCTCCAAAATAGAATTCAAGAGTTTCAAAATAACGCCCAAAACGATTTACAAGCCAAACAAATTGAACTGATGCAACCTTTTGAAGATAAAATTAAAGAGGCAATCACAGCAGTTTCCAAAGAAAACGGTTTTACTTACGTTTTTGAACAAGCCACCTTGTTATATGCTGACGGCGGTGAGGATATTACTCCCTTAGTGAAAAAGAAACTCGGAATCTTAAAATAATTTACCTCATCGGATATGAAAAAAAACATTCAATATATTTGCTTCATCGCGGTTCTCATTCTTAGCTCGTCTGCCGTAAATTTATCAGCACAGGGGAAAGTTAAATTTGGACATTTAGACTACGAAGCCATGCTTTTATCCATGCCGGGAGTTGATACGGCTCAAAACCAAATTAATCAACTAAGAGCTGAATTAGAAGCTGAAGCAACTCAAATGCAAAACGAATTTCAAACGAAATACGAAGATTTTAATCGTAAACAAGCCACTTATTCTCAAGCTGTTGCACAAGTCAAGCAACAAGAATTGGAAACAATGTACACCCGCATACAAACCTTCTCAGAGACAGCACAAAATACTCTTCTGACTAAACAAAGCGAACTATTGGCACCCATTCAAAAAAGATTGAAAGATGCCATCACCGAAATCGGCAAAGAGAATCATTATACCTACATTTTTGATACCGCTTCTCTCTCATTCTATGCAGATAGTGAAGACATTACTGCTCAAGTAAAACTCAAATTAGGTATTCAATAGTTCATGTATTTTATTGATTCTCACGCACATCTTTACAAAGAATATTATCCTGACGATTTAGCGGAAGTGATTCAGCGCGCCATTGATGCGAATGTAACTAAAGTCATTTTACCTTCCGTTTCCACACCCACGCTCAACGACATATTTGAAGCGACAGATGCATATCCCACGCACTTGTTCCCGCTCATTGGGTTGCATCCAACCGATGTCGCCGAAAACTATCGAGAAGAATTGGCAATTCTGCATACTTATCTGAACGATTCGCGCGTGGTTGGAATTGGCGAAATCGGAATTGATTTATTTCACGACAGCGACTTTTTAGACGCACAAAAAGAGTGCTTTTATACCCAACTACAGTGGGCAAAAGAGACGGGACTTCCTCTTTCCATTCACATTCGCGACGCCTATAACGAATCTTTGGAGATTCTTAAACAATTTGAACATTGCGGACTGAAAGGTATTCTGCACTGTTTTTCAGGCGGCATTCAAGAAGCAGAGTGGGCAATTAAATTCGGGTTTATTTTAGGGATAGGCGGAGTGGTTACATTCAAGAACAACAAACTACAAGATATTGTTAAACATGTTGGTTTAGAGAATATTGCATTGGAAACCGACGCCCCGTTTTTATCCCCTACCCCTTATCGCGGACAGCGAAACGAAAGTGATAAAATTCCCCTCATTGCCAATAAAATTGCTGACATCTTTGAAACTTCCGTTGAAAAAGTGGCTGAAATCACCACACTGAATGTTGAGCGGATTTTTACAAAAATCTAAACAAATATTGATAAGTCTATTTTTTCAAAATTGAGAACAGCGTTTTAAAAATAATTTTCAAATCTTCGATCATTCCTTGATTTTGAATATATTTCAAGTTAAGTTCAATTTTGCGCGGCATAATTTCATCAATATAGGTTTGTTCGGGATCATCGCTGGCGGACAAGATTTCACTTTCAGAAATATAAGCCAAAGAGGCATAATCGGTCAACCCCGGCAGAACAGAGAGAACCTGACGCTGCCGAACATCGTATAAATCCACATACTTTCTCACTTCCGGTCTTGGTCCGACAATACTCATGTCACCCTTGAGAATATTGAAGAGTTGCGGCAATTCGTCCAATTTGAATTTTCGGAGGAAATAGCCAAAACGGGTAATACGTGCGTCTTTATCGCCAACGGTCAGCAAACCATGTTGATCAGATCCAACTCTCATAGTTCTGAATTTCAGCAATTTAAAATCCTTATTATTCTTCCCTACTCTTTGTTGAGAATAATAAATACCGCCTCTTGATTCCAGCATTATTATCAAAGAAATCACAAAAAAGAAAGGCAAAAGAAGCAGGCATGCGAAAACCGAAGCAGAGACATCGAAAAGGCGCTTCATAGCGAACTATTTATTGTAACGATATTGATCATCTGCCTCACCTCCCCAATAATCATTCGGCTTAGTAACGTCGGGATTCGCAGAAGGATCGAGGCGCTTAACCAATCTCATTTGCCAAGCAGGGTCATAAGTTTCCCCAATCATATCGGAATGCAGCAATTCATAGTTATTGGATATCAAGTCGCGATTATAGAAGATAAATTTCACGTTGGTTTGTTCCCCAATCACATAATAGTGCCATATTTCATAAGGATAAGACTGTGGGTCAAAGGGGACTTCGGTAACGCTGGTAGGTTCGCCATATTTGAGGTAAACGCGTCCGCGGTCGGTGCGAAAGCCTTGTATAACCGGACTTCCATAATGTGCTTGGACATATTGCACTTTTTTATGATACGCCTCCCACGCTCCTTGCGGGTCGGTGGGTGAGCGTTTCGCCCAGAAAGAATAAAAGAATTTTTGCAATCGTTCAATCGGAACATTTTTCATGCGCTGATAAAAGAACTCTTGTTCTGTAACCGTGCCAATCGGATATAACGAAGCAACATACTCCTGCATCACCTTCATATCGGTAATTTTTTCCACAAAAGTACTATCAATGATTACGTTATCATAATTCTTTAAATCCAATTTCACCGATGGATTACTGCGTTGCAAAAAGGCACTTGCCTTTCCCATCACATTGGAATCGATATCTAATATTTCCACTACCACGTTATAATTTCCCGATGATAAGCCAAAAATATTGAATTGATGTAAAAAGACTATCACCTCTTTAGACTTCATCTTGCGGTATTCAACATATTCCTTGTCCCCGCGGATAAACAAGTCAGCAGGAACAATTGACGCTCTAACCAGAAAATCGGCATCATCTCCAAAGATTTTTTGGGCATTATAAATTTCGAGCGTTATCGGTAAAGCATACACCGATTCGGGCGCGAAATTATTAAACAAAGGCGTTACCGAATAGCCGTATTTATCGTAAATGCCGCCCTCGCCCGTTGCATTAAACGTTTGCCACAAGGATAAACCCGATAAACCAATTTTGTCCTTCGGAAAATGAACCTGCAAAAAGTCAATATATTTAATCACTTTCGTTGTATCGTGCACATCTTTAATGTAAAAGCTAAGCTCATAATCGCCGTTCGGAACTTTAACATTTTGAATATCCATAAAATAGGGCTTGGTTTTTTGTATAGAATCTTCAAATTCTTCACTCATCAATATATAATGAATGGTTTCTATCAAAGAATCTTTCTGCAACGCCGATTTTTTTTGATTGATATTCACGATTATTTCGACTTCCGAAAAATATTTATGATTTTCATTTAAAACATAGCGGGTTGTTTTCCCATCAATCATAAATTGAAATTCGATGAAGGATTCCATCTTTGCCGTAGAGAAAGCATTATAATTCAAGATACCCAACAAATATTGTCCGTTAAGCTCTATTGAAGCTAAAAATACGAAGAGAAGAATTACTATTTTTTTCATTGATACAATCTAAAAATTTCTTAATACTATTTAACCAAACCAAGATACATCACGTAAGAAGTTTGACAAGTCAAATCATTCACTTTAACTATAACCAAAGCATTATTTTCACCTTTGGGCAATTTAGGCACTTTAAGTTTTAGACTCTTTTCTTGCCCGCGTTTAATGGTGTATTCTTTATGAATAATTTTGTCACTACCTAATAAAGACAAATCAACGGTAAAATCGGTCGTATTGTTTGATTTCAAATATACTCCCACCGAAGATTTTCGGGTTACGCTATTGACGAAAAGAAACACCAAATCCTCCTTGGAAGCGGATTGAGCTAGATAGTTATGTGCCACCAGGAAATTGGTAATTCCGTAGCCCAATTCGGCTGTTGGATGTAAATAATTCGCTCCACTAAGACGAACGGCCTCCATAATTTCATAATTGGATTTATCGGGGAATAATTGCCAGAGACAGGTAACCATACCCGATAAAAGTGGTGATGAGAAGGACGTTCCACTTGCGTTGTCGGTATACCCGTTGATATTACAAACAAAGGTATTTTGTCCAACAGCAGCTGCATCGGGCTTTACGCGACCGTCGGCAGTAGGGCCGAACGATGAAAAAGAAGCCGGTTGTCCTTGGTAATCGACAGCTCCCACAGTAATAACATCTTGAGCATCAGCCGGGAAACCGAGATAATGCCAATCGCCGCTACCTTCATTTCCGGCACTTTTGCAGATAATCATTCCTTTCGATGCGGCGATGGTAGCGGCTTGCGAAGCGCGGCTTACCTTTCCGTTCAAATCCTCGAAACTGCGTTTTACGAGGGTATCATCAAATTTCGTGTACCCTAATGAAGAGTTAAGTACATCGCAACCCAAACTGTCTGCCCATTCAACGCCAGCAACCCAATTATCTTCTTCAACTAAATTCTCGGTACGGCTGTCTTCAGTTTGAGCTAAAAAGAACGATGCTTTCGGAGCCGTTCCTATCAATTCGCCGGGTTTATAGGAAGCAATGCAGGACAATACATTCGTTCCATGCGATTCGGAGCCAAAAACAGTACGCCCGGGTTGCACAAAATTGCGAACGCCCAACAGCCGTCCTTCCTGACGAAGCGCATCAAAATGTCCAATTTTAGGAACATTGCAAAAACCGGCATCCATCACTACCATCAACATGCCCTCGCCACAAGCACCGATTCTGTGCAACCACTGCGCATTATTAACTGCCATCTGAAATTCGGAATAGCCATAATCAAAATTGTGACCCTTAATAATGGGCTCGCTAGCTAACTTTCCTTGTTTATACTCATAATACGGATAATCAAAATTCTCCACTTTTTTCATCGAAATGGTCCGCTCACAAGCAACTACAAAAGGCAAACTACTAATCTTTTCCGCTATGTTTTCCGTTACACAATAAACTGTCACACCATTCAACCATTTCGACTGCGTAAAAAGCACCATGGTAGAATCAATGGAGAGTAATTCCTTGATATAATGCTGACTGACAGGCAAATCTTGCTCTGTGATAGAGATATTGAATTTTTGTCTTTTTTGTATAGCACGATCGGATAGGAACTCCGACGGGCGGTCAACAGAGTACGTGGAATGAGCTTTATCTTTAAACTGTACCCAATATTTTGCCGGTGCTTGCGCGCTCACCAACCATAATGAAAAAAGAAGACCAATCGTTAAAACTATTCTTTTCATACCATATTTTTTGAGGCTGCAAATGTACGTGATTTTTTGTAATCTTGAACACATAATTGAAAATATATTCATCCTTAAATGAGAGCAAAAAAGTACATCTTTGGTTGTTTTATTTACTTAAAATTTTAATGATGCAAGATAATTAGAAATTATTTGTTTTTAAGTCATTAAATCTCTCTTTTCTTTACTTTCTCTAATGATACAAAGTAACAAAACAATCAAGACGAGATGATAATCCCGAATGCAAATAGTGGTAGAAATCATTTAATGGTTCTTCCATATTCAAATTTTGTCTCAAAAATGAAGTTTCTCCCCAATATACATCGTTATTATTCGTAACTTTGCCGATTCAATAGGAACGCTGAAAACTATCCAACTCCTTCAATTCTTGTAGTTCGTATCCAACCTATTAATAAAAAATGCTCCTTCAACATAATAAGATTATCAACTTTTATGAAACAAGCAATTACAACTATTCGAGCGATGGTTGCCGGCGACGAAGCGGCAGTCATGAAAATGATGCAGGTTTTCTATGCTTCGCCCGCAGTTTTGAGCAACGGCTCAAATGAAATTTTTCAAAACGACATCCGTAACTGCATCAACGATTGCCCTTTCTTAGAGGGTTTTATTTTTGAAAATCAAGGAATAATTCAAGGATATGCGATGATTGCCAAGAGCTTTTCTACCGAATTTGGCAAGTTATGTATCTGGATAGAAGACCTTTATCTAAAACCTGAATATCGCGGGCAGGGAATCGGAAGCTATTTTTTTGATGATATCGAAAAGAGATTTCCGAATTGCGTTTTGAGGTTGGAAGTAGAAAAAGAGAATGAAGAAGCCATCAAAATGTACCTCAAATGCGGCTATAAAGAGCTCCCGTACATGGAAATGATAAAAAATGAGTCATTGCCTTGATACAAAAGAAAAAAATATTGAATGGGTATCCCTTATTTCAAAAGTTTTACTTACCTTTGCACGCTAATTGGAGGTAGGTTCACGCGCTCGTAATTAATAGGAAACGGCGTGATAATAAAGTAATTATGTCACAAAAAATATTATAAAATATAAACATAAAACTAATTTTCATGGATAAAAATCAAATTAGAGAGGTCATTGCCAAACGCGTAGCCATGGAGCTTCACGATGGCGACGTTGTCAATTTAGGAATCGGGTTACCGACCTTAGTTCCGAACTATTTAGCTCAAGATGTGCACGTTACGTTACAATCCGAAAATGGATTATTGGGTATGGGACCCACTCCGGCCGAGGGCGAAGAAGATGAAAACTTGGTGAATGCGGGCGGCGGTTACATTACGGCACTCCCGGGTGCAGCAAGTTTCGGCTCCGATACCTCTTTCGGAATCATTCGCGGCGGTCACGTGAACGCTACCATCTTGGGAGCTATGCAGGTAGATGAACAAGGCGACTTGGCAAACTGGATGATCCCCGGAAAATTAACCCCCGGCATGGGCGGTGCCATGGACCTGCTCGTCGGTGCCAAAAAAGTCATCTTGGCAATGGAACATACCGCTAAAGGAAGTCCTAAAATATTAAAGAAATGCACCTTGCCGCTTACTGCAAAAGGTCAGGTAAATCTTATCGTTACCGAAATGGGCGTGATGGAAATCACTCCAAAAGGCATCGTTTTGAAAGAAATTAACCCCGAATTTACCGTTGAACAAGTGCAAAAGGCTACTGAAGCAACTTTAATTATTGCAGAAGATTTAAAACCAATGCAATTATCATAAAAACAAATAATAAATCCCGTCTATAAAAACTGATATATTCAAAATATTATTGATATGTTTTAAAAAAGTCGACACTCATTTTCAATTATGATTGACTTTTTTGAACTAAACTTTTATAAGAAATATTAATTTAAAAAACATAAGTAAATGGAAAAAGTATATATTGTAGCAGCAAAAAGAACTGCAATTGGAAAATTTTTAGGTTCATTATCAACTATTCCTGTTGCTTCATTTGGAGCTAAAGTAGTTGAAACAATTTTAAGTGACACAAAAGTTAAAGCTTCAGATGTGGATGAAGTGATTGTTGGGAATGTTTTGATGGCTGGTCAGCTTCAAGGTGTTGCTCGTCAAATTTCAGTGAATGCCGGAATACCATACGAAGTTCCTGCTTATGGTATCAATATGATTTGTGGTAGTGGAATGAAAGCTGTTATGAACGGTTTTGATTCCATTCGAGTTGGAAATGCCGACATTATCATTGCGGGAGGAGCAGAAAGCATGTCGGGTGCCGGATTCATTATTCCTGCAACAATAAGAAATGGCAATAAAATGGGTGATTTCACCGTAAAAGACCACATGATTATGGATGCTTTGACTGATGCATTTTCAAATCTTCATATGGGAATAACTGCAGAAAACATTGCGAAAGATTTAGAAATTAGCAGAGAAGAACAAGATATTTTGTCTATCCAATCTCAAGAAAAAGCCATCAAGGCTGTTGACAGTGGAAAATTTAAAAGTGAAATTGTCCCTATTGAAGTTAAAATCAAAAAGGTTACGAAAATATTTGAAGACGATGAATTCCCTAACAGAGAAACATCCTTAGAAAAACTTTCTTCATTAAGACCTGCTTTCCAAAATCCAGGTACAGTTACGGCTGGAAATGCTTCCGGGATTAATGATGGAGCAGCATTTGTTATGTTGGCTTCTGAATCTGCGGTTAAAAAATATAATTTAAAACCTTTAGTAGAAATTGTTGCTGTTGGTCAAGGAGGAGTTGATCCTGCTAAAATGGGATTGGGGCCAATTCCGGCAATCAAATCTGCTCTTTCAAAAACGGAATTAAAATTAAAAGATATTGAACTGTTTGAACTCAACGAAGCATTTGCAGCTCAAGCTCTTGGAGTTCGTAAATTACTTTGCGAACATCATAATGTTACCCCTGAATGGATCAATGAAAGATGTAATGTGAATGGCGGAGCAATCGCACTTGGACACCCTGTTGGAGCTTCTGGCTGTAGAATCATTGTGACCCTCATTCATGAAATGTTAAGATCTAAAAAAGAGTTAGGTCTTGCATCACTCTGTATTGGAGGAGGAATGGGAAATGCTATCATCGTCAAAAACACGAACTTATAGTACTTGATGTGATATGACCAAAATAAAAGTAGGCGAAACTTACACGCAAATCGTTAGATATAGGCAAGCAGATGTTGATATGTTTGCTAAAATATCCGGCGATAACAACCCCATTCACATTGATGCTGATTATGCTTCGAAAACTCCTTTTGGGAAACCCATCGTTCACGGGTTTTTCGCCGGAGCAATCTTTTCAAAAGTATTTGGTACGCAGTGGCCAGGTGAAGGAACAATTTATATGTTTCAAGACATGGATTTCTTAGCTCCTGTTTTTGTTGAAAATGACTACATCGCTAAATTTGAAGTATTGAAAATTAATCAAGAAAAACATCGTGGAGTGATTAAATGTACTTTAGAGGACCAACAAGGAAATGTCCTTATTTCAGGTCAAGCTAAATTGATGCATACAGAAAAATTTTAATGATCAAGTAAAATGAAAAGATTAGAATACAGAATAGCAATGGTCACCGGAGGAGCTGCCGGCATTACCCATGACAGCTCATCGAAAAAAATTCCCGTTAAAATTATTTAATTTACAGAAAATCAATACATTATTATGGATTTTAGTTTAACTAAACAAGAAGAGCTCTTTATGCAAATGATACGTTCGTTTGCAGAAAATGAAGTAAAACCGTTGGCAGCAGATATTGATGACCAAGAAAGATTCCCGATGGAAACGGTTGAAAAAATGGCAAAAATCGGACTGATGGGAATCCCCGTTCCGGTTGAATACGGCGGACAAGGCGGTACCAATCAGATTTATTCGATGGCAGTGGAGGAATTGTCCCGTGTTTGTGGCACCACCGGCGTTATTGTCTCCGCTCACACCTCTTTGTGTGTCGCCCCCATTTTGGAAAACGGAACCGAAGAACAAAAGATGAAATATTTACCCAAATTGGCAAGCGGTGAGTGGATCGGCGCATTCGGTCTGACCGAACCCAACGCCGGAACCGATGCCGCCATGCAACAAACCACCGCAGTGGATGCCGGCGACAAATGGATTCTCAACGGCTCCAAAATCTTCATCACCAACGCCGGCTATGCTCACGTCTATATCGTGATGGCAATGACCGACAAGTCTCTCGGTACCAAGGGAATATCCGCTTTTATCGTTGAAAAGGGAATGAAAGGGTTCTCTTTCGGTAAAAAAGAGAAAAAAATGGGTATCAGAGGTTCCGCAACGTGTGAATTGATATTTGAAAATTGCGAAGTGCCGAAAGAAAATCTGCTGGGAACATTAGGAAAAGGTTTCGGAATCGCTATGAAAACATTAGATGGTGGTCGTATCGGTATCGCCGCTCAAGCCTTAGGCATTGCGCAAGGTGCTATGGATGAAACTATTAAATACACCAAAGAGCGTAAACAATTTGGCAAAGCCATCGCTGCATTCCAAAACACCCAATTCCAAATGGCTGACCTGGAAACCAAAGTTCAAGCCGCCCGCCTGTTGGTGCGCTCTGCTGCTTTCAAAAAAGATAGTGGATTGCCCTACTCGGCTGACGCTGCTATGTGCAAATTGTTCGCCGCCGAAACAGCCATGGAAGTAACCACGAAAGCCGTTCAATTCCACGGTGGTTATGGCTATACCCGCGAATATCCGATAGAACGAATGATGCGCGATGCCAAAATTACCGAAATCTACGAAGGCACGTCCGAAGTACAACGCATGGTCATTGCAGCAAAACTTTTTAAATAGTTGATAGTTATTTAGTTAGTAGTTAATTAATATTAGTTATTAGATAAATGACGGAAAGAAATTAAAATAAGAATAAAGAGATATGAAAATAGTAGTATGTATAAAACAAGTCCCGGATACGACAGAAATCAAGATTAATCCGGCAACCGGCACCCTCATTCGTGACGGCGTTCCCAGCATTATGAATCCGGACGATAAAGGCGGCTTGGAAATGGCACTGCGCCTGAAAGAACAGTACAATGCACACGTTACCGTAATTACCATGGGACCCCCTCAAGCCGAAGCTATCCTTCGCGAAGCCTTCGCCATGGGCGTTGATAGAGCCATCTTATTGACCGACAGAAAATTTGCCGGTGCAGACACGTTGGCAACTTCCAACGCACTTGCCGGCGCACTCCGCCGCATTGACCACGACCTGATTATCGCCGGTCGGCAGGCTATTGACGGCGATACCGCCCAAGTTGGTCCTCAAATGGCTGAACACCTGAAACTTCCGCAAGTATCTTACGTCACCGACTTAAAATACGACGGAAAGAAATATTTTACCATCAAAAAAGAAACCGAAGAAGGGTACCAAATCTTGGAAGTGGAAGGAACATGCGTATTGACCGTTTTGGCTTCGGCAAACCAAGCCCGCTACATGAGCGTCGCCGGCATTATGACCGCTTTCGATAGAGAAATGGAAATCTGGAGTGCCGATATGATTGACGTGGAAGAAGTTAAGTTAGGACTTTCCGGTTCTCCTACCCGCGTGAAAAAATCTTTCACTAAAGCACAAAAAGGTGCAGGCCAGGTTTTTGAAGTCGATGCAGAAGAAGCTGTTGGCATCATTACTTCGAAATTGAAAGAAAAATTTATTATCTAATCATTGAGTCGTTTACAAGAAATAATATTATCATGGATAAATTAAATTATAAAAATGTATATGTATTTGCAGAACAAAGAGAGGGTGTCATTCAAAGCGTGGCATTGGAATTGTTGGGCAAAGCCAAGGATTTAGCAACAACGCTCAATGAGAAAGTGATTGCTATTTTGGTTGGTTCTCAAATCTGCGGTCAAGCGCAGACTTTGATAGAATACGGTGCCGATGAAGTCATCTGTGCCGATGCGCCGGAATTAAAAGATTATCTGACCGAACAGTATTCACAAGCTGTCTATCAAATCATTACAAAATATCAACCCAGCATTGTTCTCTTCGGAGCCACTACCATTGGTCGCGATTTAGCACCACGTTTATCTGCCAGATTAGCAACCGGGCTAACCGCGGATTGCACCCGTTTGGAAATTTCGGAAGAGGGCGAACTGATGATGACGCGTCCCGCTTTCGGAGGCAACCTGATGGCAACGATTATGTGCACGGAAAACCGTCCGCAAATGTCCACTGTCCGTCCGGGCGTTATGCAAAAAGCTGACCGTGAGATAGGTAGAAAAGGAAATGTTATTGCTTTCAAACCTACTTTTGATACTACTAAATTTAAAGTTCGTTTAGTGGAGAATGTGAAAGAAGATAAAGGCAAAGTGGATATTACCGCTGCGAAAATATTGGTTTCCGGTGGTCGCGGCGTGGGCTGTCAGGAAGGTTTTGACAAACTACAAGCCTTGGCAGACGTGCTCAACGCACAAGTCTCCTCTTCCCGCGCAATGGTGGATGCCGGCGTGATTGCACACGAAAGACAAGTAGGACAAACCGGTAAAACCGTTCGCCCCGACATCTATTTTGCTCTCGGGATTTCCGGTGCCATTCAACACTTGGCAGGCATGGAAGAATCCGAATTCATCATCGCTATCAATAAAGACAAGTATGCCCCGATTTTCAATGTGGCAGACCTAGGCATCGTTGGCGATTTGAACAAAATTGTTCCGTTACTGACCGAAAGATTGTCAAAAATGATTGTTAAATAAAGTTTCCCGTAATTTTTTTATAAAATCGCAAAAGACCGAATCCGAATTGGGTTCGGTCTTGTTTTTTGATTATATTCACTGCTGCTCGGCAAATTTATCAAAAAAATGATTAAATAATCATTACTTTCATTTTTTTGCTAACTTTGCCGCAATTATTCTTGCTCTTTTATCAACATAAAAATCCCCATGATGAAGAAACAAATCATTTTTGTAAGCATTT
>Ga0265294_10000266_pt1 | contig 68663 bp, 58 predicted proteins | sample MunlanPumphouse3_FD_192504 | JGI IMG/M metagenome (GOLD analysis project Ga0265294, IMG submission 192504) | Groundwater microbial communities from a municipal landfill in Southern Ontario, Canada - Pumphouse #3 | ecosystem: Environmental > Aquatic > Deep subsurface > Groundwater | place... | reverse complement strand
TGCTCCGCAATATGAAATAATGGTCTTGCGACCATTATGAAATTTTATGCTGACGCATAAAATGAAATAAAATAAATCCACTCATGCCCGCAGGCATTTCATACGCCGCAGGCGTATATCATGTGCGACAGCACATTTCACAAATCCGCAAGGATTTATTTAATTGAAAAAAGCAAGTCTTCGACTTGCTTTTTTCTGGTGGGGGAAGGTGGATTCGGACCACCGAAGGCATTGCCAGCAGATTTACAGTCTGTCCCCTTTGGCCACTCGGGAATTCCCCCATTTTTAATTTTGCTGGAGCTGGTGAAGGGAGTCGAACCCCCAACCTGCTGATTACAAATCAGCTGCTCTGCCATTGAGCCACACCAGCGTTTTTACCACCGCCGGCGAAAAACAGCTTAGTTTGTCCCGGCGGCATTTGCGATTATAGCATATAGCCGCCTTGTTGTCAACACCTTTTTCCCGCCCCTCAATTTAAAAACCAATTAAGCCGCGGGGTGAGGTTTTTACCGTTTTTGCCGCTGCGCCGATACTCCGGGGTTTTGACAAAGCAAAACGACTTTGCTTTTCCGCTGTTATAATAATGGGGATTTTTATTGACTTTATGCGTTTGGTTTTGTATAATTTTAACAGGCAAATCAATAAGGGGAGAGATTCGATTTCGCGCTTGCGGGAAAGCAACGCCCGCGGTTTGACCCTGAAAAAAACACAACGCTCCCCGATTTAGCGAAAGGAATGATTGAGTTATGAAAGCCGGGAAACTTATATCCTCGTTTATTTTAGCCATGCTTTTTATTTTTTTAACACTCGCCTCTTTGTCTTGCGCCAAAAAAGACGGGGCGCCTGACGGGAGCGGAAAAGAGAGCGGCCCCGAAAATTCTGAAGTCCTGTCGTTGTCGTCCCCCGAAAACACAAGTTCCGATGAATTTTTTGACGGGCTCCCCGACATCAATTACGGGAACAGGTTTTTTACCATACTCCAGCGTAAGGAATACAAATACGAGTACGCGAGCGACGAACAGGCGACCGAAAAAGTGAACATCCTTATCGCCGAGCGCAACCGGCGGGTTGAGGAGCGCTTTGGGGTGGTCATAACGACAATCGAGCAGGAGGGCATTTGGGGCAAGCATGAGGACTTTATTTCGTATGTCAGGAACACCATAGATTCCGGAACCGCCGGCTATGACATTATTTCCGGCTACGCCGCGGTGACGCCGACGCTTATCTCCGACGGTTATTTCATTAACTGGTACGAGCTGTCCGATTACATAAACTTTGAAAAACACTGGTGGGCGCAGGACTTTATTTCCGAAATGTCGCTCAACAATAAGCTTTATCTTCTTTCCGGAGACATCTCGCTGACCTTTTGGGAATCCATGCAATGTATGTTTTTCAACAAAACCCTCGCGAGCGCCTACAACCTAAACGATATTTATGACGTTGTAAGGGACGGGGACTGGACATTTGACAAAATGTATACGGTTATAAAAGAAACATATAACGAAAACTCCGATCCGAACGAGCAGGTTTACGGCTACGCCACGGCGCTGACGACTCAGATAGACGTCTATCAGGACGCCTTTAATATCCCCGTTACCGAAAAAGACGCGGACGGCAGGCCGCGTTTCACAATAAATCAGCCTAAAATCTATAACACCCTTGATATGCTGTACGACCTCGTCATTGATTCCCCTTATTCCAAAATTTGCGTCGAGGCTAACGGTCAGGACGAAACCCTTGACTTTTTCGGGAAGGGGAGGGCGCTCTTCGCCCCGCTTTGGCTGGGGGCGGGCGCGATGCTCCAAAACTATGACACCGTGTACGGGATCCTCCCAATGCCGAAATATGACGTAAACCAAACCGATTACCACTCCACTTGTTCGGACTTTTACTCTGTGCTCGCGCTCCCCATAACAAGCGATGAAAACCTTGATTTTATCGGCGTCATCACCGAAGCGCTGTGCGTGGAATCGTCGAGGTATGTGGTGCCGGAATACTACACATTGGTGCTTAAAGAGCGATATACAAGCGACGAGGACTCGGTGCAGATGATAGACATCGTCCGCGACGGCGTGCTCTGCAATTTCGGCTATCTCTATTCCTATACGCTGAACTGGCCGGCGCATCAGCTCAACGTCTGCATTAACGCCAAAAACAGAAACTTTTCATCGAACTGGGAATCCAAAGAGACCATGTTTACCCAAAACCTTGAAGAAGCCATAAAGTATTATTTTGATGATTAATGGCGGGTTATATATACCTCGGATAATTTATTTTGACTTTTGTTTTATAAACCGGAATACGGAATAAAGAACCACCGCCAAAAGTATCGCAAGGCTTGTGTTTTGAGCTGGGGAGAGGCTAAATAAGCATACCCCTCTGTCATCGCCACGGAAGAATTCCACAAAAAACCTAAGCGCCGAATAAAAAATAAGGTAAAGTTTAAACCTATTCTTTTTAAAAACAAACGCTAAGAGGAAAATTATCGCAATTATTCCCGCCGCCTCAAACAGCTGAGTGGGGTAAACCTTTTGCCCGAAATGGAAGACCCCGTATTCGGGCTGATCGGGAAAGCTTACGCCAAAAGCGCTGTCTGTCGGCTTGCCATAACAGCAACCTGACAAAAAACAGCCTATTCTGCCAACAAAATGAAAGGCTAAAAAAGGTATTGTAAGCGTGTCAAACCACTTTAAAGCGGTGAGCGAAGTGGCTTTTGGTGAATATACAAAAAACAAGTACAGAGTGATTACCCCGCCGATTAGCCCGCCGTAAAACGCGATGCCTTTAAGCTCAAGAGCTCCCCGCTGGGCATATTTAAACGCCGCGTCATAAAAAAGCGCGCCGAAATAGCCGCCAAACAAGCTCCACGCCAATTTTGGGAATATATACGCTTTTTCGGGGAACGGCGAGGTTTTTTGTATCCTGCTTACCTCTTTATAAACAAGCAGGCAAAAGACGGCGACCCCTATAGCGGCCATTACGGTGTAAAGCCTGAGACTACCCAAAAAGCCAAGGTTAATTTCCGGGAACATTAAAACAACAACCTTTTTGAATTTATGTTTTGATTATACGTTTGCGCCCCGGCTTTGTCAAGGAATCTTGACAAAACCGCCCCTTGGGACTATAATTTTCTGAGGTGATTTTTTGGCCTTTAATATTATAAATATAGACACCGTCGATTCGACAAACAATTATTTAAAGTCCTTGGCGAGGGAGGGGGCAAAGCACGGCACGGCGGTGCTTGCGAGAACCCAAACGGCGGGGAGAGGAAGACAGGGCAAAAGTTTTTATTCTTCTGACGGCGGGGTTTATTTTTCCGCCTATTACTGTTTTGAGGACATAAAACCCGGCGATTTTACGCTTGTCACCCCCGTGGCGGCGCTTGCCGCGCTGTCGGCGATAGAAGAGGTTTCGGGGCTGGAACTCCGGGTAAAATGGGTTAACGATATTTTTCACGGAAATAAAAAAGTCTGCGGCATACTTGCCGAGCGTGTTGCGGCGGGGAAATCGCCCGGGTATGACGGTTTTATCGTGGGGGTGGGGGTAAACCTCCCCGGCGTAAATCTGCCGGATACGCTTAAAAATAAAGCGGGGGTGGTTCCGGCGGAAAGGCAAAGGCTTGCCTCCCGCCTCGCGGAAAAACTTGATTTTGACCTTGACTTTCTAAGGCACCCCGACCGCGTGGACGAATACAGAAAAAAATCCTGCCTTACGGGGAGGGATGTATCCTTTGTCCGCGGTGGGATTAATTTTTCGGGCAGGGTTCTTGATATAGATAAAAAATTCCGCCTAATTGTTAAAACCCCGGAGGGAATAATGGCGCTTGACAGCGGGGAAGTTTCAATTGGGCTGGCAAGTTTTTGATTTTGCAGTTTAAACAACTGCAATTTCGCTAAAGCGAAAGCATCAAAAACTTGCATTACCAAATTTTATAAAGCTTAAAGGGTGAATTGTCAGTTAAGCCGGCAAGTTTTTGATTTTGCAGTTTAAACAACTGCAATTTCGCTAAAGCGAAACCGTCAAAAACTTGCATTCTTTGATTTTACAACAATTGAAAGACAATTTGTTAATTTATTACAGCGAAAGCATCAAAAACTTGCATTACCCAATTTTATAAAGCTTAAAGGGTGAATTGCTGAATTAAACAGTTACAGCGAAAGCGTTAAAAACTTGAAGTTACTCAATTTTACAAAGGTTACAGGATAAATTTTCATATAACAAGGAGAAGAAAAATGGCGCTGATGCATGTTAACTTTTTTTCAAACGTACTGGGAATGTGTGTGAATATGGACGTGATTATACCCCAGTCGACTACCGGGCAGATAGGGCTGGAGACAACTTCCTCCGCAACCTATCCCACGCTGTACCTCCTCCACGGCATGAGCGACGATCACACCATCTGGCAGCGGAGGACCTCGATTGAGCGCTACGCCGCGTATAAAGGCATCGCCGTCGTAATGCCGGCCACAAACTTGGGCTGGTACACAGACATGGAGTGCGGGTATTTAAAATATTTTACCTTTGTGTCAAAGGAACTCCCGGGAATTTGCCGTGATTTCTTCCCCAAAATGTCCCCAAAGCGGGAGGACAACTGGATAGCCGGGCTTTCCATGGGGGGTTACGGCAGCGTCAAGGCCGCGCTGTGGGAAAGCGATACTTTTTCTAAAGCGGTTTCGCTCTCGGGTTCTTTTAACGTTGATAAGCGCCCCGACACTCCTTATTGGAACTCAATTTTCGGCCCCCCGCGCGATCGCGAAGCCCACACTGTCGAGTACGCCGCCGAAAAACTGCTTAGTCGCGGGGGGAAAAAGCCCAAATTTTACCTTGTCTGCGGAACCGAGGACGGGCTTATCGATTGCAACAGAAACCTTAAAAAATTCCTTACCGAAAAGGGTTTTGAAGTCGCCTATAAAGAATCCCCCGGCTCGCATACTTGGGAGTATTGGGACGATGAGATCCAACCCGCGCTTGACTGGCTGACAAAATAAAAGCCTTTTATATCTGACCATAACAAAACCGCCCTTAAAAAGGCGGTTTTGTCCGGTTTTACTTATTATAAAAACAAACTTGTTTTTATTTTATTTTCTCTTAGCAATTACAATTCCGGCAAGCGCGACGACAGTTAGTATCGCAAGCGCCGCAAAACCGCTGTCCCCGGTGGGAGGGGTGGGGTCTTTAGAGCTTGATTCCTCGGCCGGTTCGCTTGTTTCCGCGGCGGGTTCGCTTGTTTCCTCGGCAGGTTCGCTGGATTCATCGACAATGGTGTCCTGATACAGATCCCCAAGGGTCATAACCGCGCAGGCGTTAAGGGTTTTCGGGCCATGTGCGTAGCAGTCGGCGAGATACAGATAGTTGCCTTTGTAAACGCCGTCCCCGCCGTCATAACCGCCGTTGGCAATTACATCGGCGTCGTTATTGATGTCGGTGAGCCCGATTGTCAGGTCTATGCCGAAAACAGTGCCTTCCTCGCCGATAAGAGGGGTGGTTTGCTTTGAGGATTTCATTGACGACCAGGGTATTTTAATTTCATACATATCATAGTCGCCGTCGCTTCCGCAGGCGTATGTAGCTAAATTGCCGGCAATCAAATTGCCGAAGTGGTCGGTGGCGAAAGCTTCGCCCTCGCCGTGGGACGGAGTGGCTTCGCTTGTGTAAATCATTGTCCACTCATAGCAAAATCCGCCGTTGTAAAGGTCGGCCCAGCCGGCGCTTCCGTCGGGATAAATGCCGTTTGTGGGGTCATCCGGGATAATAAGGGTCATTAGGTGATGGGCGTTAAACACCCAATGCTGCGCGTCGTTGTCCATCATCGCCACGTGGGGGGAGTCGCATTCGGTCTTGACCGCGTAGTAAAGGTAGTCCTCGTCATAGCACATATATATGTATGCCGAGATGTTGTTCACGTAGTCGCCCCTGTTGGACATTTGTTGGTCGTCGGGCCAGCTTGTCAGAAGCGGGTATTCGCCCTCCTCAATAACGCCGTCGATCGTGGGAGCTGTCTCAACCCTGTAAACGGTGAATTCCCTGTTGTCCGCGTTTTCGGCCGAGACATTTACCACAAGCGTTGAAACGCTTGCCGCAACAAGGAGAAAAACTAAAATAAGCGCTGAAATTTTCTTCATGTCTGTCTTACACTCCTTAAAAATATTATTGTGGTATATTGATGTTTACGGTATATTGCTTTCATAGCAACTTATTCTATACCCATCTAAGAATAAGTATAATATGCTTTTTCCGTTTTGTCAACACATAATCCAAATAAAGTTCATCCAAAGTTAAATACGGAGTCAAGATTTCTCTCAACTATAATATAAATTACAAAATCCGCGTTATATCTGCTTATTTCCCGCTCGCTGAAAGTGAACGACCACATCGGCTCATAGCAGGTGAGGTTAAAGCGTTCGGCAAGAATGTCATAGAGCTGGGTGGAATAAGAGTCTCGCATAACAATGGCGTTCGGGAGGTTCGGGCGGTTTGTCTCAATAACCATTTTTGACGTCATTGCCGTCTGGTCAAATATTAAAATCTTATCGCTGACATACCGTTTTATTTGTTTTATCGCGGACGGCATGCTAAATTTCGGCACTCTGAGGTAACTGTACTCTTTCATGGGCAGGTTCGGGCTGTACACGCCGTTGTAGTACTCAAGGTAATACGACATATCGCCCCCCACATAAAAGTCGCTCACCCAGTTAAACTCGTCAAAACTTCTCGCGGCGGCGTTCGGGAATCTTTCGGACACAAGGTCAAAAATTTCTTTATAAGCCAAAAACGCTCCGTATTCCGACCAGTGCGAGTCTGTCTTCCAATATAATTTATAAGCGTCGTTTTTATGCTCGGTGAAAAGCGATTTTAAGTTTATGCAAGACACACCGGCTTTTTTTATAGCGCTCATTACTTGGTCAAGCCTTGAGATACTGCCGATTTGTTTGTATTCGGCCGGCATGGTCTCGGGGTAAATTTCGGCGGGGGAGGGCACGAGCACATATATAATTTGAGTGTCGCCGAGCGACGCCTGCCTTGCCTTTAGGCGCTGGGTGAGTTCACTTAGCTGCGACTGACTGTAAAGGTTGTTACGCAGGTGGTCGTTCAGCGTAAGCCCGAGGTGGAACTGATAGTCTTTTCCGGCAATGATATCCCACATATCGGTGGAAACCGCTTTGGGCACCGCGGTGTAGCTTAACTTTTTGCTGTTTTCTTTACCATCCACAACCGCCCAGAGCGAAACGCCAAGCGAAGACGCCATTGATTTTACCCTTACCGAGAAAAAGCCGTGGTCCGAATTTGTGGAATCGGTAACGCCGTTTGCGGTGAAATAAATGGTTGCGTTGTTTTCGCAGGTGCCGAGTATCACAAACGCCCCGTCATAAAGCTTTGTGCAGCCGTAAACGGACGGGGTGGCGGCTGTCTCTTTTTTAGGAGGCTCTTCTTCTGAGGGCTCTTCTGACGGCTCTTCAGAGGGTTCTTCCGACGGCTCTTCCGAAGGTTCTTCCGATGATTCAACCGACGGTTCTTCAGATGGCTCTTCCGAAGGTTCTTCAGAACTCACTTGCGCCGGGGTTGATACTTCAGGTGAATTTATTGAAACCTCACCGCTTGTCCGCGAGCTTTCCTCCGGAACGGAGGGCTCTTCGGAGACAGGTTCCGAAACCTGAACGCTGTCGTTCGGGCTTGTCTCTTCCGAAAGACCCGAGGGCTGTGACCTATCGGCGCTGCCCGCGCTTTCGGGCGACGAGGGGTATGTAAGACCGCCATTGGAGGATGAATTGTATTCAGACGCCGGGGCGTTGCTGACGGTTTCGCTTTTTCCGGTATTGTCACCGTTTCCGCCCGCGCAGTACCCAAGCGACAGCGAAAGTAAAATCGTCAGAACTAAAAAGAGCAGTTTTTTCATATTTCGCAACCAAACCTTTCAGCGCATATTGTACCATAAAAGGCCGGCGAAATCAAGGTTTTATTTCGGTATGGCGGCAAGTATGAACAAAACACACATACCGTTGTTGAAGTCCGAAAGATATAAGATAAAAATCCCAAGGGCGGCAAGAATAATCCCGCCGATAACAGACGCCGTTTTCAAGGCTTTTTCGGCCGCTTCCTCCCCTTTGTTTTTGGCTGTTCTTAAGTAAATCAAGTGTCCGCCGTCGTTTGTCTTAAGCGGTATGATGTTTATAAAAGCAAAAAAAAGACAGGAAAATATAAATAAAAGCAGATATTCGCTCCGTAAAACCCCAAGCGGCAAACATCCTAAAAAAGCGAAAAGCAAGTTAAAAAAAATTCCCGCAGCGCAAATCGAGGCTTCTTCGGTATACCCGAGACCCTCCGAGGTATAGCCTATCGTCCCGCCGAACGGCTCGATATCAACTCGGGTCACTTTTTGCCCGTGCGAATAAATGAGTATCAAATGCCCCGCCTCGTGCACAAGAGCCCCCGCCAAAACGCAAAAAAAAGCCGGCACTCCCTCCGAGACGGCAATTATCCAAAAACAGGCGGGGGCGAATATGTTTACCCTCACCCTCCCGCCGAACACCGGGAAATAAAGCCCGCTCACTTAAGGAGCTGACGGAAAAATTGAACAATATTTACGGGCTTGAACTCCCCGCCAATACCGGCGAAAGCCGCAAGGTCGCTCGGGCGCTCGCCGAGCAGGGCAAGAGCCGAAATAATAAGCGTTAGTGAAATTATAAAAGCAAGCAGTTTTTTCAAGATTATCGCCTCGTATATATTTATTCGCCAGCCTTGCGGGAAATGACTTAAAAAATTTTTATTTTACCCTAACAGTTGACATGTTTTTTAAGACAGGGGTTTTAAAATGAGAGGACAAGGCAGCAAACGCTAAAAGGATGTGCTTTTTTACTCTTATGGGCGAGACATATGTAATATACGCTGATATTTTTTTTCTTATAAACTTCACTCTTGACTTTTTTTGCCTGTATATCGCGGGGGCGATTGTCTCAGCGAAACTTAAAACATCGCGGCTTATAGCCTCCTCCGCCGCCGGCGGGGGCTGGTCGCTTTTGGTTTTATACCTCGGGTGGGGGTTTAGCGCGCTCGCCCTCCCCGCGCATTTGGGGGCATCGCTTCTCATGTGTGCTTTGGCGTATGGTTTCGGTTCTTTTCGGCTTCTCCTAAAGCGGACGCTTATTTTTATTCTCTCCGCCGCCCTTATGGGAGGGGTGCTCTCCGCGGTTTGCGCGCTTTCGGGGAGATATTATATGTATAACGGCGGGTTTTACGCCAGAGTGGAGCCGGTATTTTTGCTTTGCCTTTCGTTTTTCGCCGTGGCGGCGTCATATGTCTACGCGCTTATCGCGGGGAAAAGGGCGTGCGTCACCACCGCGCACGCCATCATTGAAAAAGGGGGCGAAACCTTTAAAGTAAGGCTGCTTATCGACAGCGGCTGTTTCGCGCTCGACATGTTCAGCGGAAAGCGGGTGATAATTGTCGCCGAAAAGTCGTTCGGGGGGCGAAAACCCGAAACCCCCCGCCCCATTCCGCTGAAAACCGCCGGCGGGGGCGAAAGGCTTATCTATGGCTTTTCCCCCGACAAGATAACGATAAGGCCGCTTGGGAAAGCGGGGTTTGAAATTGACGCCATCGTGGCGGTGGACAGCTACACTGAAAATTTTTCGGGCTTCGACGGGCTTATCCCGAAGTCCCTTATATAAGGAGTGCGACATGTTAGCCTTGTTAAAGAAGATACTAAACTACTTTTTGCTTGAGAACAACGTCTTTTATATCAACGGCCCCGCCTCTCTCCCCGCCCCGCTCACCCACGAGGACGAACAGCGCCTTATCGAGAGCATATCGGAAGAGGGCTCAAAAAAGCTGCTCATAGAGCATAACCTGAGGCTTGTCGTTTATATAGCCAAAAAGTTTGAGTCTACGGGCGCGGGGATAGAAGACTTGATTTCAATCGGCACTATCGGGCTTATTAAGGCGGTAAACACTTTTAAAAGCGACAAGCAGATAAAGCTCGCGACCTACGCTTCGCGGTGCGTGGAAAACGAGATACTTATGTATATAAGAAAATCCTCCGGACAGCGCGGCGAGGTTTCGCTTGACGAGCCGCTCAACGTGGACTGGGACGGCAACGAGCTGCTGCTCGGCGATATGCTCGGCACCGAAAGCGACTATGTTTACCGAAACATAGAAGAGAGCGAGGACAGAAAAATAATAAGTCAGGCGCTGAGAAAGCTCCCCGAAAGGGAGCGCACGATAATTGAGCTGAGGTTTGGGTTCGGAGGGTGCAGGGGGGAAAAAACCCAAAAGGAAGTCGCCGATATACTCGGCATTTCCCAGTCATATATCTCAAGGCTTGAAAAGCGGATAATCGTAAGGCTGAAAGACGAACTCGGCAAGCTCTCTTATTGATTTTTTCCTTAAAACCCAAAACAATCCGCAAGTTTGGGATATTGACAGAGCGGGTTTTATATGATATACTTTTTTTCGGAAAGATAGAAAAAAAGTTAATATAAAAGATAAATCAATAATAAAAAAAGAGAGGAGGAACAAAGTAATATCCATTTTTTCAAGGGGAAAAGAAAAGCCCTTCGCTCCGGAACTGTTTTCTAACGGGCTGAAAAAGGGTATCGCCTTTATTGACTATGAGTCATGGTATGTGTCCATGAGCGTCAATTACGGAATGAAACCCAACATTAAGGCATGGTTTGAGGACCTTTCGCGAAAAGTAAACCTGACGGAAGCGGTATTTTTCGCTGACTTTTCCCACAAATCGCTGGCGGACGAGATTAAAAGAATCCGCCCGTTTTCCAATAAGATTATTGACACACGAAACCCTACGGGGGTCAAAAAAGACTTTACCGACTTTATTATTCTTGACAACATTTATCAAAAAGCAATGCTGAGCGAAGGCATCGACGTCTTTATTTTGTTTTCCGGCGACGGCCATTTTTCATCGGCGACATCGTTTTTAAAAAACATTTGCGGCAAGGAAGTCGGCATTTACGCCATACGGGGCTCTTTTTCGCGTCAGCTCCAAGAAACGGCGAGCTGGTGCGTAACCCTCCCGACCGAAGAAGACGTTCGCGGCAACGACTACGGGCTCATTTTGGGCGAACTTAAAAATTCCGCGAAGATGATAAGAGCCCAAACGCTTATCGACGGCGTCATAAAGAAAAACAAAAACATAAAGAAAAAGGAACTGTCCGACGCGCTCGACAGGCTTGAAAAAGAGAGCATCATCACCAAGCGGTCAATAGGCCAGAACAAAGACGTCCTTTTTGTCAACTGGGAAAAGGCTGAAAAAGAAGGCTATATAAACGAGTCACCCCAATAATTTTTACGCCGGCGGAAAAATAAAAGCCGAACCCATGCGAAAAACAGCCGAATACAGCTTTATTTTGGTTAATAATTTCTTAAAAATTCAAAAAATGTATTGCATTTGACTTTATTTCGTGTTATAATAATCTTAGAAGGTTAAGAGTGGGCGTCGGCCCACTCTTAAAGTTTGTAAATCGGTTTTTTCAAAGTCCGAAACAAGCGTAAAATGTTTGGGCGGCCGGGAGGGAGTTTGAAGTTGAAACCAAAAAAGTCCGTCGCGGCCATAGCGCGGGAAAAAGTTGAAGGGCCCCTGCTTGACATTGGGTTTTCCCTCTGGGACGTGAGATATGAAAAAGAGGGCAAGGACCAAAACCTTGTCTTTGAGCTTGAAAAAAACGGCGGAGTTACGTTTGACGACCTCGGCAGGGCAAACGCGGTGATAGATGAGATTGTCGAAAAAGCGGATCTCATACCCGGCAGCTATTTTCTTGAGGTGTCCTCGGCGGGGCTCACTCGGCTCCTCAGAACGCCCGAACACTTCGCGGCGGCGGCAAAGAGCGGCTGGCAGGTTGAAATAAAGCTGTTCACCCCGTCGGACGGGGCAAAAAGCCACGCGGGGAAAATAACTTTCATCGGCGGGGATTATATTATGCTTGACAGCGTTAAAATAAACAAAAACAATATCGCGAAAGCCCGGGCGGTTTTGGGGTAAAATTAAAAACCGCAACCGCAACAATTTTGGCTGTTACGATTTTCACGGAAAGGAAAGCAAATTAATGAACAAAGAGTTTTTCGACGCCCTCGACGCCGTAGTTGAAGAAAAGGGCATACCAAAAGAATATATGGTCGAAAAGGTAGAGGCTGCCCTTCTTTCGGCGTTTAAGCGCGACAACGGCGGTTTTCCCAACGCCATGGTAAAGCTTGACCCGGTTAAAAAAGAGCTGAAGCTTTTAAGACTGCTGAGGGTCGTTGAAAGCGTTGAAAACGAAAAAACGGAAATCTCGCTCTCCGACGCGAGGGCAAAATCAAAAAAATACGAACTTGAAGATATATACGAGGAAGAAGTAAAAACCCATAACTTCGGCCGAATTTCCGCCCAGACTGCAAAGCAGGTGATTATTCAGGGAATCCGTGAAGCCGAGCGCGGGATGATGCTCCGCGAATATGAGGAGAAAAAAGAAGAAATCGTTACCGCGGTGGTTGAAATCGTCGATCCCGTCACCGGCAACGCGGTGCTGGAGATAGGCAAAAACCATATGACCCTCTACCGCAACGAGCAGATCCCCGGCGAAAGCCTAAGCCCGGGGGATAGAATAAAAGTGTATATCACCGAGGTTAAAAAAGGCAACCGCGGGCCGTCGGTGTCTTTAAACCGCACGCATCCCGGCCTTGTGAGAAGGCTTTTTGAGCTTGAGGTACCGGAAATAAAAGACGGAGTGGTGGAGATTAAAGCCATCGCCCGCGAACCCGGCTCAAGGACAAAAATGGCCGTCGTCTCAAACGATCCCAACGTAGACCCCATCGGAACCTGCATAGGGCAGAGGGGGTCGCGGAAGAACGCCGTTACCGATGAGTTAAACGGCGAAAAAATCGATATAATAAAATATTCCGAATCAAACGAGGAATTTATCGCGTCGGCTCTCGCGCCCGCCGCGGTGCTGGATGTGACAAAGCTCCCCGAAAACGACAGGGCATACCGGGTGATTGTCGCGGAAGAGCAGCTTTCTCTGGCTATCGGCAGGGAAGGGCAGAACGCGCGGCTCGCGGCAAGGCTTACCGGGCTTAAAATAGATATAAAGTCCGGCAGTTAGCGCGGCGGGGTTCGGCGGGCGAAAGAAAGGGTTTTTGTATGAATACGCAAAAGAAAAAACCCGAACGCAAGTGTTTGGGCTGCGGCGAGGGAAGGGAAAAATCAAGCCTTATCCGGGTGGTGAGGGCTCCCGACGGTCGGGTTTTCTTAGACAAAACCGGCAAGGCGAACGGCCGCGGGGCGTATATTTGCCCGAGCAAAAGCTGTCTTTCGAAATGCAGGAAGTCAAAGAGATTTGACAAAGCTTTGGGCTTGCAAATCCCCGACGAAGTTTACGCCCGGCTTGAACTTTTGCTCCAAGACTGATTTTGTCAAGCCGGCAACGGAGTATACAAAATGGATAAAATATTGTCTTTATCTTTGCTTGGACTTGCGTACAGAGCGGGCGCCTTAGCTTTCGGGACGCGGGGGGCGTTAGAAAAAATAAGGCGAAGACAGGCGTTTTTGGTTATCGTCGCAAGCGATGCCTCGCCAAACACCAAAAAAGATTTAACGGACAAATGTACCTTTTACGGAGTGGAATGCGAATTTTCACCTTATTCCATGGAGGAAATCGGAAAAGCCTTAGGCAAACCGCCCACCGCCTGCGCGGCGATTTGCGACAGAGGTTTCGTTAAAACATATAAAACTAAAACAAAACGGCAGACTTAACACAGCGGAGGTAAACTGATGGCGGAAGAAAAAATACGGGTAAACGCTCTTGCCAAAGATTTTGGGGTTAAAAGCAAGGAAATAATTGATTTTTTGGGTGAGCACGGATACAGGGGAAAGAGCTATATGACTTCTCTTGAGACGGATGAGCTCTCTTTGGTGTTCGAGCATTATACCCAAAAGACTCAAACCAATATAGAAGCTTTCTTTAAGTCTTACGAAGAAAAAAAGGCTGAAAAGCAAAGGCTTTTTGAAGAAGAAAGAGAAAAGAAAAAGGCGGAGGCAAAGGCGAGGCGGGACGCGATGAAACCGATTAAAACCCCGTCTTCTCAGGCTGCCAAAAAACAGCCGCATACCCCGCCGCCAAAGCGCTCCAAGGGCGACGTGCGGGTGGTCAACACAAGGGGAACAGAAACGGTTAATATCGCCAAATATGACGAAAAACTCGACACTTTTGTCCCCGATACGGACGCCTCCAAGAGCTCAAAGGTTAAAATAAAAAAGAAACCCTCAAGGGAAGCCCAGCAGGACGCGGCGCGCCAGCGGCGCAGGTTCGGCGACAAAAGACCGAAGTCGGCGCCGAGACCCGTCCAGCAGCTTAAAATTTCCGTTCCGGACGAAATATCCGTGGGCGAGCTTGCCGTAAGAATGAAGACGGCTGCGGGAGAAGTTGTTAAAAAACTTCTCGGCATGGGCGTAATGGCGGGGGTTACGGATATAATAGACTATGACACCGCGTTTCTCTTAGCCGATGAGTTTAAAATTAAAGTTGAAAAAGAAATCGTCATTTCTCTTGAGGAAAGGCTTTTCGGCTGCGACACCCCGGATAAAGAAGAAGACTTAAAACCCAGAGCCCCCGTGGTGGTGGTCATGGGTCACGTCGACCACGGCAAAACCTCGCTGCTTGACGCCATTCGCAACACAAACGTCACCGAGGGAGAAGCGGGGGGAATAACCCAGCATATAGGCGCGTACAGCGTTAAAATAGGCGACAGGGACATCACCTTCCTTGACACCCCGGGGCATGAGGCGTTTACCGCCATGCGCGCGCGGGGCGCGGATCTCACCGATATCGCGGTGCTTGTTGTCGCCGCCGCCGACGGAATTATGCCCCAGACCGTGGAGGCGATAAACCACGCCAAGGCCGCCAAAGTTTCAATTATCGTGGCGATAAATAAAATTGACAAACCCGGCGCCGATCCCGAACGGATTAAAAATGAGCTCACCAAATATGACCTCGTCCCGGAAGAATGGGGGGGAGACGTCATTTGCATACCCATTTCGGCGCTTAAGAGGACAAACATTGATAAGCTGCTCGAGATGATTATCCTTTCCTCCGATATGATGGAGCTTAAGTCCAACCCCAAAAAAGCGGCGAAAGGCCTTGTTATCGAGGCTAAGCTTGACAAAGGGCGGGGGGCGGTGGCGACGCTGCTGGTTCAGGAAGGCACCCTTAACACCGGCGACACAATTATCGCCGGGACGACGACGGGAAGAATAAGGCATATGGGCGACTACAAGGGCAGGACGCTTAAATCGGCCGGCCCCTCCACGCCTGTCGAGATAATGGGGCTGTCGGAAGTTCCCGGCGCCGGCGACCAGTTTTGCGCCGTGACCGACGAAAAGTTAGCGAAAGAGCTTGTCTCACAACGGAAACATGAGGAAAAAACCAAGCAGTTCGTCTGCGAGGCAAAGGTAAACCTCACCGATTTGTTTGACCAAATCGAAAGCGGGGTAAAAACGCTTAATCTTATTGTCAAGGCCGACGTTCAGGGCACAGCGGAGGCGGTCAGGTCAAGCCTTGAAAAGCTTTCAAACGAGGAAGTCAAGGTTGAGGTGCTCCACGCCGGAGTGGGCGCGATAACCGAGGGCGACGTCATGCTTGCCGCCGCGTCGAACGCGCTGATTGTAGGCTTTAACGTAAGGCCGGACAAACAATCTTCCGACGCCGCGAGCCGCGACAAGGTTGAGATACGAACCTACAGGATTATCTACGAGTGTATCGAGGAAGTCGAGTCGGCGATGAAGGGGCTTCTCGCCCCGATATATAAAGAAGTGGTTTTGGGGAGAGCGTCCGTAAGGCAAACAATCCGAGTGCCGAGCGTGGGGACGATAGCCGGCTCATATGTCACCGACGGAAAAGTTACGCGAAACTCGCTCATAAGAGTCGTCAGGGGCGGTGTGGTGATTTTCGAGGATAAAATTTCATCGCTGAAGCGCTTTAAAGACGACGTGCGGGAGGTCGCCCAGTCGTATGAGTGCGGAATAGGCCTTGAAAGATTCAACGACATCAAAGAGGGCGACGTGCTGGAGTCCTATATTATGGAGGAAATTGAAAGATAATGGCCCGTTTCAGGATCGACCAGATAAACGAGCAGGTGCTCCAAACCCTTGCGGATATACTCCGCACCGTTAAGGACCCCCGCGTTTCGGGTTTGTTTGTGTCGCTGACCGGAGCAGACGTGGCAAAGGATTTTTCGGTGGCGAAGATTTATTACAGCGTGCTTGAGGGTCACGGTAAAAGCGGCGCCGAGAACAACGGTAATACCGAAAATGACAAAATCGAAAACGACCTTAAAGAGGGGCTTAAATCGGCGGGCGGCTATATAAGGCGGGAACTCGCTTCCCGGCTTAACCTCCGCGTCACCCCAAAGCTTGCTTTTATCAAGGACGACTCGGCTAAAAAAGCCCTGAACATAGCGGGCATTTTAAAAGACATCGGCCTTGGCGGCTCACTTGACGGGGACAATGAAAACAATAATAACAATGAAAACATCGATAAAAATGAAAACGACAAGAATATCAATTGAAGATTGCGCGGCTTTTTTCCTGCAAAGCAGTGAAAGCGAAAAGGAAAAAGGCTTTTTGCTCTACACCCACGCTTCCCCCGACGCGGACACTCTGGGTTCGGCGCTGGCGTTAAAAGCCGCGCTTGAGGACCTTGGCAAAAAGGCGTTTGTCATAAACCCCGACCCGGTTCCGGCCCGCCTTGCCTTTCTAACCGAGAGCGAGAAAATATATAAAATTCCTCCCAAAGGGAGATTTTTCAAAGTCAGCGTGGATATCGCCTCCCCCGCCATGCTCAGCGGGATGGGGGAAGAATATCTCAAAAACCTTGTCTTTGACCTTTCAATCGACCACCACGAGATTAACACGGTTAAAACAAAAAAACTCCTTTTGCTCCCCGATTACCCGGCGACCGGCGAGATTATCGCCGAACTTTTTAAAAAACTTGGGGTGAGCTACGACAAAAAAACCGCCTTTCTGCTCTACGCCGCCATTTCCTCCGACACGGGGTGTTTCAGATATTCCTCAACCCGCCCGGAAACAATGGTGACGGCGTCGGAGCTTATGAAGACAGGGATTGATTTCGCCAAAATAAACCGGCGAATTTTTGAACGCAAGACAAAAGGCCAGCTTGCCCTTGAAAAGAACGCCTATGAAAACTTGGAGTTTTTCTTTGGCGGAAAGGTGGCGGTTGCCTGTCTTTCCGAATCCGTTACGGAACAGGATTTTGTGGAATTATCCGATGTTGAAAACGTTAACGATATCCCGCGGCAGCAGGCGGGGGTGGAAGTTTCGGCGCTGATACGAAAAAACGGCGGCGAAGTTAAAGTTTCGCTAAGGTCCAACGATTACTATGACGTGGCGTCGCTTGCCAAAGAGTTTGGCGGGGGCGGTCACAAGCACGCCGCCGGGTGCAGGTTTTATACCGAGTTGACGCAGGCGAAAGATGAAATACTCGCAAGGCTTAAAAAGGATTTTGAACGTGACTGACGGAATTCTAAACCTATATAAACCCGTGGGGATAACATCGTTTGCCGCCACAAACAGGGTGAGGCGGCTTTTTTCGTGTAAAAAAGCCGGGCATTGCGGAACCCTTGACCCAAACGCCTCGGGAGTGCTTCTTGTTCTCTTGGGGAACGCCGTAAAAGCCGCCGAATTTATCGTCACTCAGGAAAAAAGCTACAAAGCGGTTCTTGTCACGGGGTTTGAGACCGACACCGGGGATATCACCGGAAAAGTGACAAGGACGAGCGGACCGGCCGTTCCCGATTACAACAGCGTTCGCGCCGCCGCCAAAAGCTTTGAGGGCGGCTATTTTCAAACTCCGCCGATGTATTCGGCGCTTAAGGTAAACGGCAAAAAGCTTGTCGACGAGGCGCGAAAGGGCAGGGTTATCGAGCGCGAGCCGCGTTTTGTGGGGATTGAAAACATTGACGCGGAGCTTGAGGATGGGGAATACCGCCTTTCTGTGACCTGCCAAAAAGGGACATATATCCGAACCCTCTGTGAGGATATCGGGCGAAAGCTCGGCACCTGCGCCTGTATGGGCTCGCTTGAGCGGACAAGGGTGGGGGGTTTTACATCGGCAAACGCGGTGACGCCCGAGTTCCTCACGTCCCTTTCTGAAACAGAAAGGCAGAGCTTTGTAAAACCGATTGACACCGCGCTGGAACATATGCGGAAGGTCAATATCGAAGATTTTTTCGCCGCTTTAATAAAAACGGGGAACGCGGTGGAGACAAGAAAATTGGGGTTTACCTGCACCGAGCTTGGGTTTGTCAGGCTTTATTCAGGGGGAAGTATGTTCGCCATAGGAGAGGTTTTCGAGGCCGGCGGCAAAAGGCTTTTAAAGCATAAAAAATTATTTATATAAGCCTGTTTTTACAAAATTATACATTAAAGAAATGGTATATATTGGTATACCGTTTTTTTATTTTTTGAAAGGACAGGGTGAAAAGACGTGAAGCGAAAAGAAAAGGTCGTTTACATACCGATAAGCGAAATGCTCCCCAACCCCAACCAGCCAAGGAGTTATTTCGACGACGACGCTTTAAACTCCCTCGCGGAGAGTATAAAAAAGTTCGGCATAATCCAGCCCATAACCGTTAAGCGGCGCGACTATGTGCCGAAGATGAATATAAACGGGCAGTTGGTCACGGGTCCGGGTTATGAGATAATAGCGGGCGAAAGGCGGTGGCGGGCGGCAAAAAAAATAGGCCTTAGGGAAGTCCCCTGCCTTATAACCGCCTGTGACGCCGAAAACACCGCTTACCTCGCTTTTTCCGAAAACGTGTTCAGGGAAGATCTGACTTTCTTTGACGTCGCCGGCGCGTTTCAGGACATGCTTATGGCGTCGCGGCAGACTCAGGCCCAGCTTGCGGGCAAGCTTTCGGTGAGCCAGTCCTCAATCGCAAACAAGCTGCGGCTTTTAAAGCTTTCGCCCTCCGAGCGGGAAGACATTTTGCGGGGAAAGCTTACCGAAAAGCACGCCAGAGCGCTCATAAGAATAGACAACACCGAAAAGCGGCGGGAATTTATAAAAAAAGCCGTCATATGCGGCTGGTCGGCGCAGGAGACGGATAAAAAAGTCAGCCTTTTCCTCGCCACGCCGGAGTCAAGGAGCGCGAGGGTAAAGTTTCGGGGCAGAAAAGTGGGGCTAATAACCGATATCGGGATTTTTATAAACTCAATTGACAACGCCGTTAAAATGGTGAGAGACGTCGGGGTAAACGTGGAGCGGGAGGAAGTCGACAAGGGGGATTCCATTGAAATAATTATTAAAGTGCCAAAGCTAAAGCAGCCGTTTGGCGCGATTCCGTAATAAATACGAGTTTAAAAGCCCCCCCGCCAGCGTTACCGACATACACATGTCAAGCCAGAAAAGCAGCAGCACCGCCGCGGTAAGGCTGCCGTAAAGCGTGCTTCCCTTTGCCATATAATAGTCAATATATAAAGAATAGCCGTATGAAATGGCTATCCAGCTTAACCCCGACAGCGCCGCCCCCGGCAGGGTGTCCCTAAGTCTTTGCTTTCGCGCGGGGAAAAACATATACACCAAAATAAAAAACACGCTTATTGTCGCGAACGTCAGCGCCGCTCTCAGCGCTTTTAGCGCAATGGCGAGCTTTGTCAGCGCGGGAAACAGCTCGGTTAAAAAGCCAAAAACAAAGTTTCCGAACACAAGGAGGAAGAGGGATAAAATAAGCGACGCGATAAGAAACAGCGTGTGGAGTATCGAGAGGGCGCGTTTTTTAAGCCCCCCGGGGGCTTTTCCCCCATAAGCTGACTCAACCCCGCAGGCCACCGCGAACACGCCTTTTGAGGAAGCCCAGAGCGTGAGAATCGCCGTTATGGGGATAACGGCCGCCGCGGGGTATTTCCCCGCCGACGCGTACGCTTCGGTTATAACGTTTCCCATAATTCCCGGCAGGGCGAGCGCTATTTTCGCGCCGGCGTCGGCGCCCCTGAACGGTAGCGCCTTTATTGTGCCGAAGAGGAGAGCGCAAAAGGGAAAAAACGAAATAAACAAAAAAAACGCCGCCTGCGAGGAATACGCCCCCAAGCTTCGCGATGAATAGGCGGCGGAAAATCTTCTGTAAAGGTTATAAACTTTCAGAAGGTTTTTTTTCATTGCGCGGCAACCTCTTTTTTGTTTGTTTCCCGAGTAAGCCGCCGCGAAAGCTTTGTGAGAAGAAACATTACTCCCCCCGATAAGGCGCAGATAAATAAAGTCATAAGCGACGATTTCAGCGAAAGCGGGGAGAGCTCAAGATAGCCCCTCAAAACCGTAAGACCGCCCACCGAAAGCGCGCCGACGGTGACCATAAGGGTTTTCCCCAGCGCGTTCGGGGGATAACAAATGGCGGCGAGGACTAAAAAAGACAAAAAGCTTGTGGTGATAAGCGAAATTGTCGGTATATGCGCCGGGTCTACGCTCACCGCCAAAAAAGATATAAACCTAACCTTGGCAATGCTCCCCGCGATGCCGTTAAGGCAGGCTATCAGCGTCATCGCCCCCGAAATGGCTATTCCGCCCGGCAGCGCCCTTAGCATAACATTCCCAAAAAAGCTCCCCTTTATACGGTCTTTGTTGGGCTCGAAAGCCAGCACGAAAGACGGGAGCCCGATACAGGCGAAAGCGATAAACGACTGCTGTATGGGCTGAAAGGGGTAGGGTTTGTGGAGGAGAAGAAACAAGAACGCCATCAGCGTGGCATACACGGTTTTGACAAGGAAAAACGACGCCGAGCGCTGGATATTGTTGACCGCCCTTCTCCCCTCCGCGATAACGGCGGGGAGCGAGTCAAAGCTTGGCTTTAAGAGCACAAGCTTCGCCACGTTCCGCGCCGCGTCGGTGCCGCTCCCCATGGCAATGGAGCAGTCGGCCTCTTTTAGGGCGAGCACGTCGTTAACCCCGTCGCCTGTCATGGCGACGGTATGTTTTTTCTTTTTAAGCGATTGAATTATTATTTTTTTCTGAAAAGGCGTGACGCGGCCGAAAACCGTGTATTTACCCACTGATTTTCTTAGCTCCCTGTCGTTTTTCAAGCCCGAGCAGTCAAGATATTTTTCCGCCCCGGCTATCCCCACCTGAACCGAAAGAGAAGACACGGTTATCGGGTTGTCTCCGGATATGATTTTGATATCAACCCCCTGCGCCGCGAGGTATTTTACAAGGAGCGGCGCCCCCTCCCTTATTTTGTCGGAAAGAAGCACAAAAGCCGCCGGGGTGAGCTTTTCGGGGAGACTCCCATTTTCGGCGCCGCCTTTTGAGGCCGAAAGCAAGAGCACCCTGTGGTCTTTTGAGAGTTCCCTTGCCATTTGAATTATTTTTTCGTCTCCCGCCGCCAAATATTCCGGCGCGCCTATAAAAGCGCCGGTTAAGTCGTCAAAAATAATGCCCGACCACTTTGTCTTTGAAGAGAATGGTATTTTTTTAACGACGGCTTTTGTCTCTCTCCCCGGAAAAGCCTTTGAAATCGCCGTCATCGTGGCGTTGTCGCCGCCCAGAGCCAATGTTAAAGCCGGGAGAAGGGTTTTGTGGTAACCCGAGGAGTCAATTTCAACCACCCTGTCAACCGTCAGCATCCCTTCGGTCAGCGTGCCGGTTTTATCAAGGCAGATGGTGTCCACTCTGGCGAGCATTTCCACGCTGTAAAGATCTTTGACCAGCACTTTCCGCCTTGAAAGCCTTAACACCGAAATCGCAAGCGCGGTTGAAGTCAGCAGCATAAGCCCTTGCGGAATCATCCCGATAAGGGCGGCGGAGGTGTTTATGACGGCCTCTCTTTCGGAGCCGTGAATTTTAAGCTGATCCAAAAACAAAAAAGCCCCGAGCGGGAAGATAACAAGCGATAAAACGGTGATAACCCTTTTCATTGAGGTCATCAGCACGCTTTTGGCGGCTTTAATGGTTTTCGCCGACTTTGAGATAGTTGAAATATAGCTGTTCCCCGCGATTTTATCCGCTCTTGCCCTGCAGGCGCCGCTGGCGATAAACGAACCGGCGAGGAGTGTTTCGCCTTTCTCTTTGAAAACCGTGTCGCTCTCCCCCGTCACAAAAGCCTCGTTTGACTCGCACTCCCCGTCAAGCACCTCGCAGTCGACCATTATCTGGTCGCCGGCTTTATATTCGAGCACATCGTCGAGGACTATCTCCCCGACGGGGATTTTTACCTCTTTTCCCTCTCTTATTACAAGAGCGTCCCGCAAGGATAAAAAAGAAAGCCTGTCCACCGCCTTTTTCGCCCTTATCTCTTGAATAACCCCGATACAAATATTGGCGGCGATAACAGCCATAAACGAAAGGTTTTTAAAAGACCCCACCCAAAGAAGGGCGGCGAAGATAATAATGTTAACCAAATTAAAGAGCGTCAGCAAATGCCCCGCTATTATCCGGGACGCGCTCTTTGACTTGTAAGCCGAGTCAAAGTTAACGTATCCGTCGTTTACCCGTTCCTCAACCTCGGCGTTTGAAAGTCCGATGGTGTGTTCGGGGTATAGCCTTTTGGCGTTTGCGAAATCGACCTTTTGCCTGATATGGGCGGTTTTTAAATTATCCAAATGCTGCAAATGTTATCCTCCAAGCAAGTTTTACGGGGAAAAGGGAGCGAGGTAGATTATAACACGGGGAACCCAAAAACACAACACCCCGCCGCCTTGACAGCGTATCGGCGCTGTGATATACTCAAAAAACAAAAACTTTAAAAACGCAAAGCAGGTGTATATTAAATGGAAAACAAATCTTACCCGGAAAAATACATAAAATACGCGCTTGAAAACGGCGCTTCTGACGCCGTGAGGTTTGATATTTCGGATATTTGCTTTGACAGCCGAACTTACCTTAAATGCCTGTACGGCTGCCCAGATTTCGGGAACAACCACACCTGCCCGTCAAAGCCCGGCTCGCCGTCAATGGCGGAATACAAAGAAATGTTTTCCCGTTATAAATGGGGGATTATTATCCACACTCATGACAAAACGCTGTCGCAGAAGATTTCCTTTGCCATAGAGGGAATGGCGTTTCGCGACGGGTATTACTTTGCCTTTTCGCTTTCCGATTGCGCGAAGTGCGAAAAATGCGCCGCCGCCGACGGCAAGCCCTGCCGTTTTGTAAGTCAGGCGCGCCCCGCTTTTCACTCGGTTGGCATTGACGTTTTTAAAACGGCTTCAAAGTTCGGCCTTTCGCTTTACACCCTGAAAGACCCCGAAAACGAAACCCAAAACTGGTATTCGGCGGTTTTTGTGGAGTGATTTTCTGTCTCAAAAGTCTTATATAATTTCCAGCCCGTCTCTGTCCGGGAGAGGGGGGTAGTCGTCGTCAAGGTTATCGCTGTACCAGTACGCCACGGAGGAAATGTCATCCATAAGCGGAAGATATCTCCCGCCCTCCCGCCAGCCCAGCGCCTGAATGGTGACTTTTATGTCCTCCTCAAAATAAATCGGATCGGCTATATGAAATCGGTACATTGAAAACCTTGACTGGGAGCGGTAGGCGTCGTCTGTTTTTGTTTTGAAAAAGCCGCAGTAAGGGCCTGAAAAGTCGGTGTAGCGGCCGTTGACGTCAAAATTATAGGCGCCGCAAAAGTAGTCCTCGGTTCCCGTGCCGCAGATTGTGGGGTATTTGAAGTCGCCGTCGAGGTAGAACTTTATTTCACCCTCCCCCCACCAGCCCGAGCTGTTAGATCCCCAAAAAAGATATGTGCCGACATACTGCCCGCGCCCTTTTATGTTGTCGAGTATTGTGTACGGCGTTTTATACGGCAATGGGTTGACGCGCCTGAACTGGGCGTGAAAATAACCGGCGTTTGCCGGGAGCTCGGTCAACAGGTAATCGATTTGATAATACACGGTTATATCGTTTTTGGTTATGTTTTCAAGCGTTATCTTAAAGTTTTTGAAAAACGGCATTTCAAAGTAAGAGTTAAAGCCGCGCCGCGGGTTAACGCAGACGGCAAGCGAGGAAATCTGCTTGTATTCGCCGTAGTCGGCGGCGCAGAAAAAGTCGCAGTGAGGGGTCTCTACGGCGGCTTTTTTGTAGCCGTCAAAATAAATTCTAAGAATTATCGGGCGCTTGTCCCCCGACGAGTCTGTCATCCAGATATGTTTAATAACCCCCTCGCCCGCGATATCGGCGATTTCGGCCGTTTCGCCCGCCTTTAACAGTATTGAGGGCGAAACCTTCCAGCCCTGCCCCAAGTCCCGCGCGGCAAGCCTTCCCGTGCCGTCTTCGGCCGCTCCGCCGCGACCCTTTTCGCCCGTTTTGTTTTCGGCGGAGAGAGAGCGCGACTTCGCGCCCGAGAGGAGCGTCAGCGAATGAAGTCCAAACCCAAGTCCATTGTAAAATTTTGTCTTTTCATTATCTTTTTCCATTTATTTTATCCCGCCTTTTATACTTTTGCTTAAAACCATTATAACGCGGCGGCGGGAAAAGTCAATCATTAACCCGCCGCCCCGGAAGACATTGATATGTTGACATAAGCTTTATTTCGCGTCGGTATCGCAGTAAACACAGCGGTAGACGCGGCTTTTTGTGTCGGCCAGCCTGAACACATTGTCAAGCTCCTGCTCGATTGAGGTTATACAGCGGGGGTTTTTGCATTTCAGCACGTTTACAAGGGAATCCGGGAGCCTTAACTTGTCGCGCTTGAACAGCTTGCCGTCGCGGATGATATTCACGGTTATCCCCGGGTCGATATACCCCAAAACGTCAAAGTCAAACGCTATGACTTTTCCCACTTTTATAATATCTTTTCGCCCCATTTTGGTGCTTTGGGCTTTGGTTATCATGGCGACCATACAGTCAAGACTCCCCAGCCCCAGCGCGTCATATATCTCCATTCCCCGCCCGGCGGTAATGTGGTCAAGCACTATGCCGTCTTTTATTTGTCCTATTACCATATGTTTAGTTTACCCCCAGTAATTTCAAAATAAGCGCCATTCGCATAAATTTGCCGTTTTCCACTTGCTTAAAATAGCAGGCGCGGATATCGCTGTCGACCGCCACGGAAATTTCGTTAACCCTCGGCAGCGGGTGCATGACGCAAAGGTCACTCTTCCCGGACTCAAGCTTTTGCGGGGTCAGCACATAGGTATCTTTTAGCCGCAGATAGTCCGCCTCGTTAAAAAACCGTTCTCTTTGCACTCTTGTCATGTAAAGAATATCAAGCTCCGGGAGAGCTTTGCCGAGATCCCTCACTTCAAAAAACGGAATTTTTCCCGTCAGCAGCACTTCGCTCTTTAGGTATTCGGGGATACACAGCTCTTCGGGCGAAATAAGCGTGAACGATGCCATATCATATCTTGACAGCGCCGAAAGGAGGGAGTGAACTGTTCTGCCGAACTTTAAATCCCCGCAAAACCCAACGTTAAGCCCGTCAAAACCCCCTTTTTCGCGCTTGATGGTGAGGAGATCGGCAAGGGTCTGGGTGGGGTGGTTATGCCCGCCGTCGCCCGCGTTTATCACCGGAACAAAGGCGTTTTTCGCCGCCACAAGCGCCGCGCCCTCTTTCGGGTGGCGGACAGCTATGATATCGGCGAAAAAAGACACCGTTTTAACCGTGTCGGCGACGCTTTCGCCCTTTGCCGCCGAGCTCCCGCCCGAAGTGGAAAAACCGATAACGCTCCCGCCGAGCTCTATCATCGCCGCCTCAAAGCTAAACCGCGTCCGGGTGGAGGGTTCATAAAACAGGGTGGCTATTTTTTTACCCTTACATACGCCGCTGTATTTTGCGGGGTTTTCGGCTATATCAAGCGCGACGGTTATTAAAGAATCAATTTCCTCAACCGAAAGCTCTTTTATATCGGTAAGGCTCTTCATGCTCTCCCCTCCGCCCAGCTCTGGTCAAGGGGGTTGTCCCTGAACCGCAGCAGCCTTTCGACGTCCTCGCTTTTAATATACCCGAGCCTCGCCGCCGTTTTGGTCACCTCGTCAAAATCGGTAAGTGACACGGCCTTAAGCCCCGCGTCGGCAAAGCGCTTGCCCGCGATATCCATGCCGTAGGTAAAAATGCTCGCCACCCCCAGCACGTCCGCTCCCTCCAGCCGGAGGATATCCGCTACGTCGAGCGCGCTCCCACCCGTTGAGATAAGGTCTTCCACCACAACGGTTTTCTGCCCTTTTTCAAGCTTCCCCTCAATCAGGTTCTTTCTGCCGTGGCTTTTGGCGCCCGCCCTGACATAACCCATGGGGAGCCCCAATATATCCGCCGCAAGCGCCGCGTGGGGTATCCCGGCGGTGCTCGTCCCCATGATAAGAGAGACATCGGGGAAGTTTTCGCTTATGAGTTCGGCAAGCATCGCCTCAATCTCCCCCCTCACGGCCGCTTCGGATAATATCAGCCTGTTGTCGCAGTACACCGGGCTTTTAATTCCGCTCGCCCAGATAAACGGGTCGTCGGGTCTGAAGAACACCGCTTTTATCTCAAGCAGCCGTTTGGCGGCTTTTTCTTTTCGCCCCGTGGCTTTTTCGCTGTTATTTTTCTGCATATCTGCTTTTCCCCTTTAAATGAATTGTTTTTTACACTCGTTATAGGCGGCGACCGGGTCGGCGGAAGACGTTATCGGGCGGCCGACGACAATATAATCGGCGCCGAGATTTTTCGCCGCGAGCGGGGTTGTGAACCTCGCCTGGTCGTCGTTTTCCCCGGGGGAAAACCGTATCCCGGGGGTGACGGTCAAAAATCCCTCTCCGCAGGCGTTTCGGATGGCTTTTGTCTCAAGCGGGGAACACACCACCCCGTCAAGCCCTTCTTGTTTTGCCGAAACCGCGTAAGCCATGACAATTTCCTCCGGGGTACAATGCGTGAACAGCTCGTCTTTCAGGCTCGCGGCGCTCACCGACGTGAGCAGGGTCACCGCTATAAGCAGCGGTTTTTTTCCGCTTTGATTCTCAAGCCCCTCCACGGCGCTCCGCATCATTGCCCTTGTACCCGAAGCGTGTATATTTACCATATCGACTTCAAGTTCCGAGATCACCCTCATGGCTTTTTTGACCGTGTTTGGAATGTCGTGCAGTTTTAAGTCGAGGAACACCTTGTGGCCTCTTTTTTTAATTTCGTCGATAATTTTCGGCCCTTCGGCGTAAAACAGCTCCATTCCGACCTTAACAAACGGTCTTTCTCCGCCGAACAGCCCTAAAAAAGCAATCACTTCGGCTTTTGCCGAAAAGTCAAGGGCGATTATCACGTCTTTACCCATTAATTATGCGCGCCTCCTATTATATCCGTGAGCCTTGTTATGCCGTATTCCCTCATAACGCCGGGCAGGGACTCGATTATATCCCTGCAGGCGTAGGGGTTTATAAGATTCGCGGCGCCCACCCCCACGGCGGCGGCGCCCGCCAGCATCATTTCAATTACGTCTTCGGCGGTTGAAACCCCGCCGATACCGACAATGGGGAGCTTAACCGCTTCGTAGACCTCATAGACCATCCTCAGCGCCACGGGGAAGACGGCAGGGCCGGAAAGCCCGCCGGTTTTGTTGGCGAGGACGGGCTTTTGAGTTTTTAAATCAATTCTCATGCCTTTTATGGTGTTTATAAGGCTAAGCCCGTCCGCCCCCGCCTCTTCGCAGGCGGCAGAAATCGCGGCGATATCCCCGGTGTTCGGGGAAAGCTTTACGATAATTGGTTTTTGAACCGCTTGCTTAACCTCCCGGGTGAGGGTAAAGGCGTCGCTCGGGCTGTTCCCGAAATGCTCCCCCCCGCGCTTTACATTGGGGCAGCTTATGTTAAGCTCTATCCAGCCGATTTGCGGGTCGTCCCCGAGGGCGGCGGCGTTTGTGACATATTCGTCCACCGAAAACCCGCTGACGTTTGCCATTATCTTTTTTTTAAAGACCTTTTTAATCTCCGGCAGCTCATGAGCCAGCACGGATTCAAGCCCCGGGTTTTGAAGTCCCACCGCGTTTAGCATACCCGACGCGCATTCGGCTATTCGCGGCGTAATGTTGCCGAAGCGGGGTTCTTTTGTAGCGCTTTTCATGGAAAACGTGCCTAAAATGTTAATGTCATAGAGCTTGGCGAACTCAACTCCGTAGCCAAAAGTCCCGCTGGCGGGGATAATCGGGTTGTCAAGCTCAACCCCGCAAAGGCTGACTCTTGTGTCGGGGTTGCCCTCGGGCTGTCCGGTTGAATTTTTACGGTACCCCATGGGGTTTTGCGCTCCGTTTTCGATTTTTCTCACCATAGGATTTCCCCCTTTTTAAAGACCGGGCCGTCGCTGCACACTTTTTTATACCCGCCGACTGTTTTTCTCGAACACCCCATACAGGCGCCGAACCCGCAGCCCATTCGCTCCTCAAAGCTGTACTCGCCGTCCGTTCGGGTACTTTCCCAAACCGCCTTTAACATTTGTTCGGGGCCGCAGGCATAGGTATAGGTGTAGCCGGTAAAAAGGCCGAGCGCGTCTGTCACAAAACCTTTTATCCCCCGTGAACCGTCTGCCGTGGTAACGGCGACCCTTACCCCCAACTCCTTAAACTTTTCTTCATAGAATACTTCGCTTGATTTGCCGAACCCCATTATAAGCGCCACATCTTTTCCCTCGGCGGTAAGACATTTAGCCAAAAAATACAGCGGCGGCAGACCCACCCCCCCGCCGATAAGCAGGGGAGAGTCTTTGCTGTTTTTCACCTCAAACCCGTTGCCAAGCCCGGTTAAGAGGTTTAAAACGCTCCCTTTTTTAAGGCTTGACATATATTTTGTCCCGCTCCCCACCGTTTTGTATATAAGCGTCAGGCGGCCGCCGCTTTTATCGCAGACCGAAAACGGCCTCCGCAGGAAGAAACCCCCGAGCGAGACGCTCACAAACTGCCCCGGGGAAGTGACGCGGGAAGTGTCGCCGACAAGGACAGTCTCGTAGACCATATCGGCGATTTTGCGGTTTTCTGTTATCTCAAACTTTTGCTCTATCGTGTTTTCTTTCATATTCCCCTTAAAATTTCCTCCGCCCTTTTTGAAACCCACACATTTTTCCCTTTTGCGTGGGTGAAATGGCACCGCCCGAACACGGAAATCCCCTCGAAAGGCGTGGATTTGCCTTTTGAGATAAATTCGCCCGGGTCAATCGTAAAGCTCTCATTAAGGTCAAACACCGTAAAGTCATCGGGGGATTGGCTAAGCCCAAAACGCTCTCTCGGTGCGCGGGTGATAAGGCCAAGAAGTTTTTCAAGCGTTATCAACCCGCCTTTGACAAGAAAAGTGTAAAGCGCCGGGAACGAAACCTCAAGCCCCGTCACGCCGGGGAGACTGTCCTTAAACCCGCGGGATTTTTCTTCCTCCGAGTGCGGGGCGTGATCGGTCGCTATCATATCTACCGTTCCGTCGCAAACCCCCGCCGCCAGCGCCTCGCGGTCTTGCTTTGTCCTAAGCGGAGGGTTCATTTTAAACCTGCCGGAGTCTTTTCGCGAAGTCTTATCAAGAATAAGATAATGCGGCGCGGTCTCGCAGCTGACGTCAACCCCGGACTTCTTTGCCCCGCGGATGAGATTGACCGATTCTTTTGTGGAGACATGGCAGACGTGATATTTACAGCCGGTTTCTTGCGCGAGGCTTAAGTCCCGCTCAACCTGCCGCCATTCCTCTTCTCCGCCGCTTTCCCCGGGCTGTTTTGGGTTTAGCTCGCAGTGCGACGCGATAATTCTGCCAAGGCTTTTTGCCCTTAGCATGGCCTCGCGCATCACAGCTTTATCGGCAACGCCTCTGCCGTCGTCGGAAAAAGCCACCGCGTATTTCGCGAGAGCTTCCATGTCCGAAACCTTTTCGCCCTCTTCCCGATATGTTATGGTGCCGTAGGGGAATACATCCACGACGGCGCTTGTATTAATAATATGAAGCTGTTTTTTTATCCCCTCTGTGTCATGGGGAAAAGGGTTAAGGTTGGGCATGGCGCAAACAGAAGTGTACCCCCCTCGCGCGGCGGCGAGAGTCCCGGTGCGGATTGTTTCTTTATAAGAAAAACCCGGCTCGCGCAGATGCACATGAACATCCGCGAAGCCGGGGAAAACAACGTATTCCGAATATTTGTCTTTTTTAAAAGCGTCAATGATTTTTGTAAAATCATATGCGGCCGCGCTTTTCGGTTCGCCGCGACGGCGATTTTTTAAAACTTCATTCATTTTTATTTTTACCCTCCGCCGCGAAAAAAAGCCCCGCGAAAGCAGGACGTAAAACCAAGAAAATGGCGTATGTTTTTGTCACCGTCTTGGCAGTATCACGTACTGCGCTTAAAGATTGTTTATATTTTATCACCGCAAAGCGGGCTTGTCAATATACAAAACAAAGATTTTTATTTTTTTACATTTAAGGTACGCTTTTATTTCCCGCTTTGCCTTTTACTTTAAAACGCCGAAGTGTTTTTAATTGACAAAAGCGATGTAATATTGTATAATATTGGTAAAGAAATGCCGGGAGATAAGGGTTAAAAACCGCCGCTGTTTGAAAGGTGGTTAGAACTATGGGAAAAAAGCTTAACCCCAATAAAGACGACGGAAATAAGCAAGCTTTAAACTCGCTTACGATAATGACCGTCGCCGTTAATTTCGCCCTTTCGGTCTTTAAGCTCTTCGCGGGGATATTTTCAAATTCAGGGGCGATGGTGTCCGACGCCGTTCACTCCGCCTCTGATATGTTTACCACCGTTATCGCCTACATAGGGGTCAGGCTGTCAAAAAAAGCGCCCGATAGCGAGCATATGTACGGACACGACAGGCTTGAGAGTATAGCGTCGATTCTTCTCGCCGGGCTTCTCGCGGCAACCGGGATCGCGATAGGCGCTAAAGGCTTAACTCTTATCTTTACAAAAACCAATTCTCTCCTCCCGATTCCCGGGAAGCTGGCGCTTGCCGCGGCGCTGATTTCAATTGTAATCAAGGAATGGATGTATCGGTATACAAAATCAAGGGCAAAGAAAATTAAATCGTCGGCTTTTTTGGCCGACGCGTGGCATCACCGCTCTGACGCGCTGTCTTCTGTGGGGTCTCTTGTCGGAATCGCCGGCGCGAGGTTAGGGCTGAGGGTGCTCGACCCGCTGGCGAGCGTTGCAATCTCCGCCGTTATCGTAAAGGTTGCGGTTGATATCTTTCGGCGCTCCGTGAGTAAGCTGACCGACCGCGCCTGCGACAGCAATACCTCTGAGGGGATAAAGCGGCTGATACTTGACCATTCCGGGGTGCTCGGGATAGACAGGCTGAGGACAAGGGTGTTCGGCGAGGGCGTTTACGTTGACGCCGAAATAAAAGTCGACGGCAGCCTCTCGCTTGAGCAGGCGCATAAAATAGCCGAGGAACTTCACGACGACATTGAAAAGGCCTTCCCCGACGTAAAACATATTATGATACATGAAAACCCCGGCGAAATTTAAACCGGGGCTTTTGTTATATTCAGCGGTCTTTAACGATGAGCAGGCTTTTTACGCCTTTTTCTTTATAAAAGTCTATTATACTTTGGTCTATAACCTCTCCGCTTACCGCGGCAAGCGTTTCCGGGGTTCCGCAAAACGGGGGGAAGGCAAGCGTTCTCCCAAGCGCCAAATCCGTTATAACTTCCTCATGCCGCGACTCAAGCGCTTGTTTTACCGTCATTTGTTTTTTTGGCGTTAGCGGGCGGTGGGGTTCCGTATGTTCCCCGATACCGCTCTTTTTTAGTTTTAAACACAAGTCAAGCGCGGATAAAAGCTTTTCAAAGTCTTTCGGCGTGTTTTCCGGGGTTGTCATCAGCACAAGCGAATCTTTGTCATAAAGCTCGGCTTCAACATGATTTTTACAAAGGATTGCCGCTATTTCACGCCCGTCAAAGCGGCTTTCTTTGGCGTCTATGACCATTCTCAGCGGGTCTGACGGCAAAACGCAAAAGCCTTTTTCAGCGGCTTTTTGTTTAACGGCTTCAATCTCTTTAATATGGCGGCTTAGTTTTTCGGCGTAGCCGTCAGAAAGATAAGCGTTGCACCTGTCAAGCGAGCAAAGCGTGAGATACGACGGGCTGGTGGAGCAAAACAGCGAAATAGCGCTTTTGGCAAGGTAAAAGACTTTTGCGCTCGCCTGAACCGAAAGCTGGAGATACGCCCCGCCGGTATAGACGGGAAGCGTCTTATGGGCGGAGTCACTCGACATAAAAGCGCCGAGAGAAACCGGGTGAGCGGAGGGGGAAAGAAACCTCATATACGCGCCGTGGGCGTTGTCGACAAGGAGAAACATCCCGTTCTCGCGGCAAAAAGCCGCAAGTCTTGCAATGTCATGGGCGCGCCCGTAGTAGTCGGGGGAAGTGACAAACAAAGCAAAGGGCTTGTCTTTTGAGCCGTTTACGGCGCCCATAAGCTCGTCTTTACTTAAAACAGCCTTCCCGTCCTTGGTTTTTTCCGAATAAACCCAGTTTACATCAATATTACAGAACGCGAGAGCGGACAAGAGAGACCTATGCGCCCCCCGTTCGGCGATTATGCGCCCCCCCTCGCTTCCGTCGGAAAGACAGGCTTTTTTCGCGAGGTACAGCATTACCTTGACGCATTGGGAAGACCCCTCGGTCGAATAAAACGTCCCCCCGAAGCCAAACAAACGAGAGGCAATTTTTTCGCTTTCGGCGATAATTCCCTCAAAAGAGTAAAGATTCCCCGCTCCCGTGACTTCGGTGATATCAAAGGGCTCTCCGCCGCACTTCACCCTCCCCTTATGCCCCGGCACATGAAACCGCGAGGGTTTATTTTTTATATATTCGTTTACAAAAGACACAATAGGCGTTTCCACTTTAAACCCCCGCTTTTTTACCCGCCGGAAAGCTTTCCGCTTTATTGCGCTCGCCGCGGTTATGGCTTTTTTCCGTGTTGCGGCCGTCAATTTCATCGCTTTCGCTATCGGCGGCGGCGACTTTTACCATTATCGCGCATTCCATTCGCTTTTTAAACAGTTCGCAGCCGTATTCATAAACCCCGTTTATCTCCCCCGTGGCGTGGTAGGCGTTTGCCGCGCACCCGCCGGAACAGTAAAGCTTTGCCCAGCAATTCTCGCATTCCTCGCGGGAATACGCGCTTGTTTTTTTAAACTTTTCCCTTAAATTTGTATTTGTCACCCCGTCATAAATGTTCCCCATAAGAAATTTTTCGTCCCCCACAAACTGGTGGCAGGGGTACAGGTCGCCCCAAGGGGTCACGGCAAGGTATTCGCTCCCCGACCCGCAGCCGTTTATCCGTTTGTAAACGCAGGGGCCGCCCTCAAGGTCAAGGGTAAAGTGGTAGAAGGTAAAGGGGTTGCCCTGTTTTTCCCGCTTTATCATTTCCTTTGCCAAAATCTCATATTGCCCGAACAATACCGGGATATCCTCTTTTGTAAGCGCGTAAATATCGCCGGGCGGGCAGACCACGGGCTCCATGCTAAGGTGCTTAAACCCAAGGGACGCCATATGAAACAAATCATTTGTAAAGTCGGTGTTCAGATGCGTATATGTGCCGCGGATATAATAGCTTTTATCCCCCCGCCGCTTTACAAACTCGCGGAACTTCGGCAGAATTCTTTCATAGCTGCCGTTGCCGCGGTAATCCTTCCTGAAACGGTCGTGGACTTCTTTTCTCCCGTCAAGGCTGAGCACTACGTTGTCCATTTCTCTGTTGCAGAAGTCGATTACCCCGTCGTCGATAAGCAGCCCGTTTGTGGTGAGGGTAAACCGAAAATTCTTGTTTTTTGACTTTTCAATACTCCTCGCGTAGCCGACAAGGCGCTTGACCGTGTCAAAGTTCATAAGCGGTTCTCCGCCGAAAAAATCCACTTCAAGGTTATGGCGGGAAGAACTGTTTTCCACAAGAAAATCAATCGCCCGCTTTCCCGCCTCAAACGTCATAAGCGCCCGCTCCCCTTTATACTTGCCCTGACTCGCGAAACAGTACTCGCAGTTTAAGTTGCAGGTGTGGGCGACATGCAGGCAGAGCGCTTTCACGGCATTGTCGCTTTTATGGCGCGTTTTGGCAAGGTCTTTATAAATATCGGGGCTAAAAAGCTTTTTTTCGTTTATTAGTTCTTTTATATCGCAAAGACACTCTTCAAGCTCTCCGCGGCTCACGCCATGGCCTGCGCCGTATTTTTCCGTCAGCAGGCGTATAATTTCCCCCTCCCCTTCTTTGCCCCCGCCAAGGCTTTGGTAAAGCGAAATCATATCATACGCGACGTCGTCCACGCTGTGGACGCTCCCGCTGTAGGTGTCAAGGACTATGTTATAGCCGTTTAGCTTATACATGTGAATCATTTGTTAAATCCATCTCCAAATTAAAAGGACCTCGGCATATGCGTATGCGTCGGCCCTTTATATGCTCTGCCGTGCAAAGGCATAACTTGTTTTACCGCTGCTTTGACTTTTGGTTTTCGCAGGGCTGGTTAGCCACGCCCGAGGACGTTTTGCAGGCGGACTGGCAGGAAGTCTGGCATTCGCCGCAGCCGCCTTTTACGGCGCTGACGCATAAGTCGCGGGTCTTTAAGGTTTTAATTCTCTTAACTTTCATTGATAATATCCCCTTTTAAGTCTAAGTCTTTTATCGTTTGTCTTTTTACATATAAAATATAACATATCTTATCGCCGTATGTCAATAAGAACGTCTGTTTTATTTTTGCCCGGCGGGAATTTTTAACAAAGTTCATTGACTTTTAGCCTTGTGTAATGTATTCTTAGGTTAAAACAGGCTTTAGCCTAAAACTTAGCCAAAACTGTTCAGACTATGTAAAGAAAGGTGGAAGAAATATGTTTTCACGAAGGGTCAGTTTACTCTTATCGGTTCTTTTTGTTTTAACGCTTATTTCCGCATCGCTGTTTCTGTCTTCCTGCGGGGAACCCTCACCGGGGGATTCGTCTTCGGCAATCAGCGACCCCGGCGAACCCGAAAGCAACGAGTCGTCCGTCAGCGAAGAAATACCTTACGAGCCCGAACAGCTTAACCTCGGCGGAGTTATTTTTAACTTCCTTGTGCCGGGGAGCGGGTACTCATACTACGAATCGTTTGAAATTTATTCGGAAGAGCGCACCGAGGAAACCATCAACGACGCCGTCTATAACAGAAACCAGCTTGTTGAAAGCCGGCTGGGGTGTTTAATCCGCGCCGACAAGTCAAACAATGTGACAAACGACCTGCGGCTTAATTTTGACGCGGGGCTGAATACATATGACGTCTATATGCCCATGATAAACGACGCCGCCAAGATCGCGGGCGACGGGTATATGCTTGACCTGCACGACTTTGAACAGCTCAATCTCGCCGAGAGCTGGTGGGACCAAAAAGCCAACGAAGGGCTTGAGATAAACGGAAAACTGTTTTTTTCCACAGGCGATATTTCAATTCTCGACAACGACTGCACAATGGTGATGTTCTTCAACAAAAAGCTTGCCCGCGACTACGGCATAGGCGACGTTTATAAAATGGTGGAGGAAAAAACTTGGACGCTCGACCATGTTTACGAGATAAGCAAGGGTTTTTCTGAAAACAAGGCCGACGAGAATATTTGGGATAACCACGACAACTACGGCCTTCATGTGGCGTTTAACGCCCCGCACTCGTTTTATTTCGGCTGCGGCGGCACGATAACGGAAACAGACGCCGAGGGCAACCTTGTTATTTCAATAACATCAAAGGCAAATCAGTCTATACTTTCCCGCGTGTTTGAAATTGCCTTTAAGCCCGATGTGCTTACAAATAAAAACAGAGGCTGCGGCACTTTTCAGGATATCTGCCCCATGTTCCTAAACGACCAAGTGATGTTTACCACTTTCGCGCTGATTGATATCAAGGGTTTCCGCGGCGCGGAGGGGTTTGACTTCGGGATCCTCCCCTATCCCCTGCTTGATTCGGAGCAGGAGAGCTACCGCTGTCTTGTTTCGACGGGGCTTGTCCCCTGCGTGGTGATCCCCGCCAACTGCAAAAGCCCCGAGAACACCGCATCGGTGCTCGACGCCATGGCTTTTTACTCGGTGGAAACACTCACGAAAGCCTATTACGACAAAACCTTAAAAGGCCGCGACCTTGTCGACGAGGAATCGGAAAGAATGCTTGACATTATCTTTTCCTCCCGCGTGTACGACTTGGGTTATATTTACAATTTCGGCGGTATAGGGGAGCTCATTCAAAACATGAACATTGCGTCTTCCTCGGACTTTGTCTCTTATTACGACAGGATCGAGGGGAAAGTCATGACAGATCTTTTCGACGCCATGGAAAAATTCAGATAAAGGAAGTGCAAAATGGATAAGTATGTAAAAAGCGTTGACAAATGCCTTGACTGGATGGAAAGCCAAATGCTTTCCTTTAACCGCGGGAGCGTGGGAGTGTATGAGAGAATCCGAATTGACGTCAACCGCCGGGTTAACTGGACCCGCCCCGACTGCAATTCCGAAATCGCCCGCGCCTATTTAAAGCGCGGCAGGGAAAGCTCGGCCGACGTATACGAAAATATTATAAACTGGCTGCTTTCGGTTCAGGACAACGAACCCATGTCGGCGTGGTACGGCTCGTTCCCCTTCTTTTTAAACGACGGCGAAATTCTCGCGAACAACGGTCAGGCGAGGTGGCAGAACGACAACGGCAAGGTGCTTATCGCGCTTTTGGATATGTTTGAAATTTCCGGCGACGAAAGGCTGAAAGAAGCCGCCCTAAAGCTCGCGAACCACTGGATGAGTATCCAGCGCCCGCAGGGCTTTTTCATGCGGTACGACAACGGCGTCACCCAAAGCCCCTATAAAGGCCCCTGCTTTGTGTTTTGGCTCGCGGCGGGGCTCGCCATGTGCTATGGGCTGACGGGGGAAGAAAAATATAAGTCAAGCGCGGTTTTGGCGCTTGGTTATGTACTCCCGCTCCAAAAGGAAAACGGCAGATTTACCACTTCATATGAACTTATGAAAAGAGAAGACTGGCGGCCCGCCTCCTCCGAAGCGTCAATCGCCGTGTTTTGTCTCGCGAGAATACTTAAGTATATTAAATCCGACGTTTATAAAAACGCCTTTGAAAAAGCGGCAGATTATGTAATGTCGCTTCAGCATGAGAGCGGCGGGATAATGAATTCCGACGAGGAGGGCAAGACCGCGTCGCTCCAGAGCAATATGTTTATATGCGACCTTGTCTATACCCAAGGCTTTGCGCTCATGGGGCTTAACGAGGCGTTTGATCTGACCGGCAGAGACGAATACAAGCGCGCCGCGGTAAAGCTGGCCGACTTTTTGGTGTCCGTCCAGTGCGAGGGCGAGAGCAAACTGTGGGACGGCGCGTGGCGCGGCTCGTATAACCCGGTCTCAAAGCGCTGGGAGGGGAGAGCAAACCAAAACAACACCATAGACGAGGGCGGAATGTATTCGGTTTACACCGGCTGGTGCTGCTCGAATATAATGGACGGTCTTCTTGGGGTAAACCGAATTACCGCCGGTGAAAAAACAAAAGGTTAGCGGTTAGATTGATTAACGTATTAATTAAGGGATGGTTTTATTAATGAAAAAGAAAATACTTTTTATTTCCGTTTCTCTTATCGCCGCGCTTCTCTTCGCGGCTTTTACCTCCTGCGCCGGCGGGGGAACAAACAGCGGGGAATCGGCAAGTTCATTTGAAAACAGCGGAAGCAACGAAAGCTCGGAAAAAGAAAAAACAAGCGAGGAGCCGAAAGTGATATACGAAAAAGCCAAAAACGTAATGACGGCGCACAATATCCTTGACTACGGCGCGAAAGGGAACGGGTTGGACGACTCGGGGGCTATTCAGTCCGCAATCGACGCCTGCGCGGCGTCGGGCGGAGGGGTTGTCTATTTCCCGTCGGGGAGCTATACTTTAAAGTCAACTCTTGTAAAAAAGGCGAAAGTCTCCCTTACGGGCGAGGGAATGTGGTCGACAAGGCTTATTTGGGCGGGGAACCCCGATTCACCGATGATAGACACCTCAAACGAGGCGCTTTGGGGAACGGATATCGAAAACTTCTTTTTCCTGTCCTCGGGCGTGAGCGGGGTAACGGGTATTTTGGGTGGCTCTACGCTTGACAAATATAATTCCGCCATCGGCACGTTTAAAAACCTTGTTTTTTCGGGGATATACTGCGGAATTGACGGCGGCGCGGAACCGTCGGGGGTTGGAATCTTCGACTGTATGTTTGAAAACGTGTTTTGCTCAAGCTGCACATACGGGCTTCACCTGTACGGCTCGGGCAACATAATTATCCACCCGAGAATAGCCACCTGCGAGGCGGGGCTTGTGCTCGACTACCTCAACGGCGAATCCTTTGACGGCGTTCATGTCATAGGCGGGATCTTCGCCTCGAACGTCACCGATATACTTATCCCCAAAAAAGGCGGGACAAGGCCGACAAATTTTGTCGGAACATGGTTTGAAAACGCCTCTCATGGCATACTGAACATCACCAACACCGGAACGCGGGTTATGAACCTGACCTTCCGCGACTGTATGCTTAACTCGACCGCCGACAATAAAAATTACTTTTTACTCGACGCGACAAACGCCGTCGGCGTGGTGACGCTTGATTCCTGCACGGTGGTTAACGACGACGGAATAAAATCTCCTTCGGATAAAAACTCGGTTCTCGCCATAACAAACCTTCAGGTGTATGACCGAACCGGAACATATGTGTATAACGACAGAGTCAGCGGCAGTTTCAGCTTTGGCGCGACGGGGGAAAAGACCGTGTATAAAATCAAACATTCCTTAAAAGCCGTTCCGAAAACCGTTATCCTGACGCCGTCGACTTCGGGCGCCGCGAAAGCCCAGTACTACGCCACCGCCGACGCGACCGAGATAACCATAACTTTTATTTCACCGCCGACGGGGGAGATAGGCTTTTACTGGGAGCTCACCCGCTAAAGTCAACGCGCAAAGCTTTATAAATTTAACCAAAGTCTTTTATAATTGCCTTGGGCTATTTACAAATCGGGGAACTTGTTATATAATTGACAACGGCTTTAAAAGCCGCGACAAAATTTAATGCTATATGCTGTGGGGGTATTTAATGTTCTTTTTTGACGAGTTAAAAAATTATGACGCCGAGGTTTATGACGCCTGCGAACTTGAAATGCAAAGGCAGCGCTATAATATCGAGCTTATCGCCTCTGAAAACATCGTGTCAAAAGCAGTGCTGCTTGCGGCCGGGAGCGTGCTGACCAACAAATACGCCGAGGGCTACCCGGCGGCGAGGTATTACGGCGGGTGCCAGTATGTGGATATAGTTGAGAACATAGCGCGGGATCGGGCGAAAGTGCTTTTCGGCGCCGAGCACGCCAACGTTCAGCCCCACAGCGGCGCGAACGCCAACCTCGCGGTTTTTTTCGCGCTGCTGACTCCCGGCGACACGGTGCTGTCGATGTCGCTCGCCCACGGCGGGCATCTCTCCCACGGCTCTCCCGTGAATATCTCGGGTAAATATTTTAATATTGTCCCGTACGGCGTTGACAAGGCCGACCGGCGGATTGACTATGACGAAATGGAACGCCTTGCCGTAAAACACAAGCCAAAGCTTATTCTCGCGGGCGCGTCGGCGTATCCGCGGGTGATTGACTTTAAGCGCTGCGGCGAGATCGCCCGAAAGGCCGGCGCCTACCTTATGGTGGATATGGCTCACATAGCGGGGCTTGTGGCGGCAGGGCTTCACCCGAATCCGGTTCCCTATGCCGATGTGGTGACCACCACAACCCACAAGACGCTCCGCGGCCCAAGAGGCGGGCTGATACTCTGCAAGGAAGAGCTTGGAAAGAAAATCGACAAGGCGCTCTTCCCCGGCACTCAGGGCGGGCCGCTCATGCATATAATCGCCGCCAAGGCGGTGGCTTTCGGCGAGGCGCTCACCGACGAGTTTAAATCTTACCAGAAACATATAGTTGAAAACGCGTCTTCGCTTGCCGAAAGACTTGCGGAAAACGGCTTTGACCTTGTTTCCGGCGGCACCGACAACCATTTGATCCTCCTTGACCTGCGGCGTTTTGGCGTCACCGGCAAGGTTTATGAGAAAAATCTTGACGATGTGCATATCACCGCCAACAAAAACGCCATCCCCGACGACCCCCAGCTCCCCACCGTCACAAGCGGGCTGAGAGTCGGCACTCCCGCCGTCACCTCGCGGGGGTTCGGAAAAGGCGAAATGGCGATGATAGCCGAATGGATGGGGCTTGCCGCGCGAGATTACGAAAAAAACAAATCGGCAATCCTTTCGGGGGTAAAAGAGCTTTGCGAAAAGTTCCCTATTTATAACTGAATAACATTTTCGACAAGGCGTATGCAAACGTTGCTAAAACAGGCAAACGCCTTGTTGTATTTAACAATATTTTTTAAGGGAGGCAAACAATGGCGGATAAAAATTACGACGGCGTAACAAGCGGCGGATTTGTCGTCAGCGGGAACGTGGACGGCTATATCTATAAAAGTTATGAGAGCCGGCTCGGGCGCGAGGTGGGCTTCGGCGAGCATATAAAGTGCATTGTGGAAGACAGGGCGGGCGCGCATTACTACGCGCATGGCCCCTATACAAATATGTATTCACGGACAAAGGCGCTTGTCGATTTGAGAGGGCTTAAAATCAACCGCCGCGACCGTGGCGGCGCGCCCTGCCGCAACGCGTATTTGTGCTTGGGCTTTATATCCGGCGGCAGGCTCTGGCATATTGACACCGGGCTTTGCAATAACCAGGAAAAAGACGTCTGGGCGGCGTTTTTGTGCGATTTCGGACTCGGAACGCCAAAGGGGCTTACATATAAGGATATCGCGGGGTTTAACACCGACAACTATAAAAACGCGGTTTATTTTGAAACCGAGCTAAATATCGGGCTTTGCGACGAAAAAAGCGATATAGTGGAATGTGCTTACCGCTTTTTAAGCGAGGACAAAAGCGTAATCGGCGAGATTGTCGCGGTTTTGGAAAACAAAGCGGGGGAAGTGTTTGTGAGAGAAAACGGAAGACCGCTGGCGCGGCTTGTCAGGTTTATTTCCCTTGTCCCGCGAACCGGCAAGGGGGAAGACGATATCCCCGACTCCACGTTTTTAAAAGGATCTTTTGACAACCTTGAAATAGACGGCCTGCCTTGGAGCGAGGATAAGTTAGACTATGTCTGGTCGGTTCAGGCGGCGAACATCAAAAGTATCGGGGTATCGCGGCTTGGCGGCGGCAAGAGCGAAGACAGCGATTTTATCTCGCTTTGCCATGAAACCCGCTATTTTTAAAAATGTTTTGTTCCCGATAAGCGGAAAATTTTATTTTTAAGGTTGTTTACATAATGCTAAAGAGGTTAGTAATTTGCGCTTTGGCGCTTATAATGTCGGTTTTTCTTTGTTCCTGCCCGTCTTCCTCAGATGACCTGTCGTCTGAGGAAGAAATCTCAAACCAAAACGGCGAGGAAAGCGAAAGCGGCCAAAGCGGCGAGAGTGAGAACAGCAATATGAGTTCCGATATACCAACCCCGGTTATAACGCCTGTTTCGGTTATGTATTTCGCCTATGACCAAAGCCCCTACGCCGTGATGGTGGGGACCTGCGAGGACGGCGCGGTTGTAAGGGCGGTTACCTCTGACGGGCAAAGCGTCTTTTCGCAGTCGTTTTACGGGTGGTTTTCGGTGCGGGTGAAATATTCAAGCGGTCTTGAAACAACGCTTACCCAAGAAATCGGCGGCGTAAGGGCGGAGGGCGAAACCCTGTACGGCAAGCCGCCAACCCGTCCGGGCGACGCCGAGGGCGTGGTGGCGGGGGGGAATTTTCAGTTTTTCTATGAAAAATGCCTTAGGGATTTTAAAAGGCAAAACCTCCCCTCAGAATCGGCTCTGAACTCTCTTACAAACCGAATAAAAACACGAGTTAACGAATTGAAAAATAACGGGATGAACACAAAAATCATATATATAATAGCGCCGTCGGTTATTTCAATCTACCCCGAGCTTGTCCCGGATGAATACGCGCAGGGAGCGGGGAAGACAAAGCGGCAGCTTATTATAGAGGCGATACGCAAGGGCGGCGCGGTGGCGATTGACCTTGACGAGGTTTTTACCCTCCATAAGTATGACGAGCTTCCGCTGTACTATAAAACCGACAGCCACTGGACAGAGTACGGGGCGTTTGTCGCTTATCGCGAGCTGTTCGGCATAATCAAAGAGGATTTTCCCTCCGCCGCCCCGTATGACTTTGATTATTTTGACTGGTATTCGGGGTATTTTAAAACCGGGGATATGCTCAACTATTTAAAAATGACGTCCCCCGTGTATCTCACGCCGGGGTTTTTCGATTCCGACTGCCTTGAGTACAGCTTTTTCAGGTCGATGAAAACGGACGTGACGGGGGTAGAGCGAAAACGCTTTAAAGAGACCGGGGTTTACAGCGAGGAGGTCACCTATCGGCATTTTATCGCCGCGAACCGCCCCGAACTGCCGAACGCCATTGTTATCCGCGACTCTTACGGCACCCAGCTGACCGACCTCATAGCGGGGAACCTGAACAACACTCTGTTCCAGAAAATGTGGGATTACACATACAGCGTTAATAATATTGTGAGATACAACGCCGACTATGTCATTTACATACTTTCCGAATGGAACGCGGATCAGGCCCTTTACGGCTGAACCTATTTGCTTTTTCGACGTTTCGCGTCAAAATACGGTTGCGCAACCAAAAGTATCGGTTTTTATATTTATGTCGCAAAGACTAAAAAAGTTGCGCTTTGGGGCTTTATTATTAATAATAAAGCACAAAATATGAGTTTTGCACAAATATTTGCTTGACAAGGCAGTTTTTTATGTTATAATCATCTTACATTAGTATGTCTGCTATATTTCAATGCGAAAACGATTTTTTCGTAAAATTTAAGGAGGTAAATTATGTACAAGAAGGTACTTGCGCTCGCTTTATCGCTGCTTTTTGTATTCGCCATGGTAGCGCTCAGCGCTTGCGGCGGCGGATCGGACGGCACTAAAAGCGAGACACCCGGTAAAAGCGGAATAGACGATGAAAAAGACTATACACTTCGCGAATACATCGGAGCTAACCCGCAGAACTGGAACCCGCATACCTGGGAAACAAACGGGGATCGTTATATCTCGGATTACGCGGAAATGGGATTTGTCGACGCCATTTACGACAAGGAAAATGAAACTTTTAAGTGGAATTTTGAAATGGCCGACGATATCAAAGACGTCACCGCCAACGCCGCGGATTACGACATCGACCTTGCGGATTGGGACATTGACGAAGAGGACACCGGACGCGTTTGGCTTTATAAGTTAAACAAAAACGCGAAATGGGAAGACGGCACGGTTATTAACGCGGCTACTTATGAGTATTCGCTCAAAGCCCTGCTTGACCCGGCAATGAAAAACTACAGAGCAAACAACTATTTTTCCGGCGACGCCGCCATTTACGGCGCGTTCAGCTACTACTCCGGCGGCCCGGCGGTGTCATACAAAGCGCTTGGCGACGCCGGTTATGATTTTGCCGAAGAAGCCGAAGACGAAGATGTTTTTGTCGATATGTGGAAATTCTGGGGTCTTGACGGTGAAGGCTGTGTCGACGAGGAAGGCAACGCCTGCCCTAACTTTGTCAACATTAACGACGACACCATGTACCGCGACGCCGCCGTTACGGAAGGCGAGGATGAAGACTGGGTTTCCGCCAAATATATCTTTGAAACCTATCTCGCGCAGGATGCCGTCTACGCCGCTTACGCGTCAACCTATCTCGCGGTCTCCATTATCTCGGTCGGCGACGGCACTTGGGATGAGGTTGGTTTTAAGGTAGTAGACGACTACACGTTCCTTTACATAACCCTTAACACCATCACCCAGTTCTATATGAACACAGCCGGCACATCCAACTGGATTGTCTATGAAGAATTATACGAAGCGAACAAAAAAGACGTGGGAGAGCTTGTCGCCACCACTTACGGCAAATCGGTTGACAGCTACAAGTCGTTTGGCCCGTATAAACTTTCTTCTTTTGAAAAAGACAAAGAAATTGTTTTTGAAAGAAACCTTAACTGGTACGGTTATTCTGACGACAAGCATAAAGGCCATTACACCACCGATAAAATTATTTGCTCGGTAATTTCCGACCACAACACGGAACTCGAACTGTTCAACACCGGCAAACTTGACTCTGTCGAGCTCACCGCCGAGGATATGGACACCTATCGCTTTGCCGATAACCTTTTGAGGACAGAAGAAACCTATACCTACCGTTTCTTCTTTGTGACCGACAAAGAAGTGCTTGAGACGCTTTCCGACAACGCTTCCTCCACCAGCAAGAGGGTAAACAAAGTCATTCTCGCGTATGATAAGTTCAGGGAAGCCATGTCGTTCGCCATTGACAGAGCGGACTACGCCAAAAAGGGCACCGCCGGCGAAACAGTCGCGCTCGGCCTTATAAATTCTCAGTACTATTATGATGTTGAAAACGACCCGGATTCCATTTACAGAAAATCCGACGAGGCTAAAAAGGTTATCACCGATGTTTACGGTATTGAGTACGGCGAGGGCAAAGAATACGCCACGCTTGACGAGGCTTATAACGCCATAACCGGCTTTGATATCGAAAAAGCGAGGGCTCTGTTCGCCGATGTTTACGCTGAAGCGAAAGCAGAGGGCGACCTCACCGATACCGATGTCTTTGAGTTCACCTGCTCGGTCGGCGCCAACGAGTCTTTGACCGATGAACAGTCTATAAGAAACACCCTTATCCAGGGCTACATCGACGAAGCTACTAAAGACACTCCGTTTGAGGGTAAGATCAAAATTACCTACACCACGTCCCCCAACAGGTATGACGACGTGGCAAACGGCGTTAACGAAATGGCGATGGGCGCGTGGGGCGGGGCCTCTTTCTATCCTTTCGCGCTCATACGCGTCTACACCGACCCGAGCCATGTCAACACCATTCACGAACAGTGCGGTTTTGACCCGACGACCGAAACGGTCACGATCAAACTTAACGGCAAGGACGTAACAAGAACCTACCAAGAATGGGCGATATCCATTAACCCGGGCGGGGACAACTACAGCACCACCGGCGACTACAGCAAAATGCTTACAATACTCGCCGCGCTTGAGTATAACCTCATCAAGGGATACCACTTTATCGTTCTCACCAGTCTTGCAACGGTTTCCGCTTATTCAAACAAAATAAAATATGCCACCACCGAATATAACATCATGTACGGTTACGGCGGGATTCGTTTCCTCACCTATAACTATGATGACACCGGCTGGGACGCATATGTTTCCGGCGGCGGCAAGGTTTACTCATAACAGATACTTATATTAGATTATTACTATTGCCGGCTTTATTGCCGCGAGTCGGTCTGAAGCCCGGTAAAAATCTATTAAACTGTTTGTAACCGAGACGCTTAAAGACAGGGCGTATGTTTACGCCCTGTCTTTAGTAAAACAAATTTTTCTTATCATTGCGGATAAATTTTCCTGATTATTGCCTTTTAGCGGAATTTATAATATAAAAGCCGTCTTTAGTATAACATATAACATATAACATAAGATTGTTTTTAAGCTGAGTTCCGGCGTTAGATTGTCTGTTTGTGTAAAAAAGGGCGTAATCGTGTAGAACCAGAAACAGGAGAAACAAAGATATATGAACGATATGATACTATATATCTTAAAGCGCATACTGCTGATGCTGCTGACGTTTGTTATTATTTTTACAATATGTTTTGTTCTTATAAAAGCGCTTGACAACTCAAGGGAAGACGCTATGTATGCCGATCAGGCCGCGGTTGAGGAAGCTCGCAGAGAGGCGCTGGGGTATAACAAACCTATCTTGGAACAGCTTAGAATATACGCTAAAAATATAATAACAAAATGGGATTGGGGAACTTCATGGAAGATTGACCGCCTCTCGACAGTCAACGACGTTATTTTTTCAAGACTGCTGCCGACGGTGCTGGTAAACACCTACTCCCTTATTTTCTCGGTGCCCATAGGTATTCTTATAGGCATTTATTCGGCGCTCAAAAAGAACAAATGGCAGGACTACACGCTTTCCACCCTCACTATGGTTTTTTATTCGGTGCCAAGTTATGTTTACGCCTTTATCGTCCAGTATTTTATCGCGTATAAATTAGGACTTCTGCCGATTATTCAAGCATCCCTCAGGGAGGCGGGGGGGTCTTATTTCACTTGGATCATGTTCAGGTCGCAAATCCTCCCCGTGCTCGCGCTGTCTTTCGGCAGTATTGCCGGGCTGACCAGATTCACCCGCGCCGAACTTACCGAAACGCTTACCAGCGACTATATGCTGCTCGCCCGCACAAAAGGACTATCAAAATCGCAGGCAACCCGCCGCCACGCTCTCCGCAACGCGATGGTGCCGATTTTGCCCGCGATAATCGGTTCGTTTGTCGGGGTGCTCGGCGGCTCGATCATTATCGAGCAAATTTTCGCGATTCCCGGCATCGGGCCAATTTATGTCAAGGCGATATCGCTTCTCGACTATGACGTGTTTATGGCGGTGGGGATGTTTTATACCTTTATAGGGCTTGCGGCGTCAATACTAATTGACTTAAGTTATGGGTTTATTGACCCGCGCATAAGAATGGGGGCGAAAAAACAATGAGTCCGAACGAATACAGGGAACCGATTGAAAAAGGGGCTTTTGAGTTTGCCCAGCTTGATAAAAATATACACGACTTAAAGTTCGAGACAAAACCGATCGGATATTTTAAAGACGCTTGGATAAGGTTCAGAAAAAATAAATCGTCGGTCGTCGCCGCCATTATAATAATTGTAATAGTGCTTTTCGGCTTGCTTGCCCCGCTTTTTTCCAACCACGCGGTGTACGAGAGCGACATAACCTATAAAAAAAAGACCGCGAGGAGCTTTCTGCTCTCAAAAATAGGGCTCGGCACCGCTATTACTCATAAAACGGTCAACCAAAATGAATTTAATTATATCTATGGCATAGGCGTAGCCGCCACTTTTAATAAAGAAACAGACAAAAATGCTTCTTTTGATATAGCCGCCGCAAATAAATATAACCCCGTAAAGAGTTATTCCGCAACCGTTGACGCCGGCAAGACATATTATAATGTGGATGTTGAGGTCTACTATCAGGAAGGATTTCAATTTAAACAAATCACTCAAAAAGAATATGACGCCATCATAGCGTGGGAGAAAGAATCCGGACTGACCATTATTTATCCCGTGCTTGACGTCCCGCTTTCCGAAAACGACGCCAATATGTGGTACACGGAGGCTAAAAACGGCGTTTACGTTGACAACTACAAGCGCGACAAAAACGGCGATATACTTTACGAAACCCCGATTGCCTCAAGCGAAAAAGACGCCCCGAAGCAGTACAGGGTGAGGATCCTTTATTACAATTACTATATATATCAAAACGGCAATGAGCCGCAATATATCTTGGGCACCGACACGCAGGGATACGACATCATGGTTCGCCTCGCTTACGGAATCAGGCTTTCGCTGCTGCTTTCGGTTTTTGTTTCTATTATCAACTTTATTATCGGCGCCATTTACGGGGCTGTCGAGGGTTATTACGGCGGCTGGATAGACCTAATAATGGAAAGGATTTCGGATATCCTAAACGAGGTGCCGTTTTTGGTGGTGGCGACGCTGTTCCAGCTCCACCTTGTCAGAACCGGCAAGGTTTCGGCGTTTACCGCGCTGCTGTTCGCCTTTGTGCTCACCGGCTGGCTGGGAACCGCCTACCGCGTCAGAACTCAGTTTTACCGCTTTAAGGGGCAGGAATATGTGCTGGCGGCAAGGACTCTCGGCGCGGGCGACGCGCGGATTATGTTCAAGCATATCTTCCCAAACGCCATCGGAACCATAATTACTTCCTCGGTGCTTGTTATCCCCGGCGTTATATTTTCAGAATCGTTTTTGTCATATCTCGGGATCGTAAACCTACAGGGCAAAAACACCACGTCGCTCGGCGCCATGCTGGCAAACGGTCAGGGGTCGCTTATGAACTTCCCGCATATCATTTTTTGGCCGTCGCTCGTTATCTCGTTACTAATGATTTCGTTTAACCTCTTCGGCAACGGACTTCGCGACGCGTTTAACCCGTCGCTTAGGGGAACGGAGGAATAAATCGTGTTGAAATCAGTAATACTTTCGGTTAAAAACCTAATAATATCCTTCCGTACCAATAACGGCACCGTCAAAGCGGTGAGGGATGTCTCCTTTGACCTTAAAAAGGGCGAAACCCTCGCGATAGTCGGCGAATCGGGATCGGGCAAATCCGTCACCGTCAGGGCAATCATAGGAATCCTCGCCGGCAACGCCGTTGTCGAGGGCGGGGAGATAATATATGACGGCAAAGACCTTATGAAAATCGAGGAGGACGATTTTCACCATATTCGCGGCAACCGAATATCAATGATATTTCAAGACCCTCTCTCGGCGCTTAACCCTGTCATAAGGGTGGGGAAACAGCTCACCGAGGCGATGATACTCAACGGCCGCGCCAGCCAGAGAGAGGCGAAAAAAGAATACTTCACCCGAATTGACCTGCTTGTGGAGGCGATGAAAAACGCTTATGCCGACGCCTACCCGGGATCACTTACCCCGGAGGAAATTAACTCAAGCGTAAAACTGCTTAAAAAATTTGTCGCCGTCGGCAACAGATATGAGGACGAATATAACGAGTGTTACGGCAATGCCGAAACCTCTCTTAACGCCATAAATCACGCGCTTATCGACATTATCAACGGCGAGCCCAAAAAGGTGGCAAAGGATATAGAAAGAGGGGCAAAATCCGCCTCTAAGGTCTATAACCCGTTTTTTATCCAAAAAGACGGCGGTCTCCCCGGCCTGCTTTTGGCTCTTAAAGAAAACAACGCCGTTTATAAAAAGATCGGCAAAAAAGAAGAGCTGAGAGAAACCCTGCTTAAGGTAAAGGAACTTCTTGAGACGGCTCAGAAAAACCCAAGACCTAATTTCTTCAGCCTTGGCTATTACTGTTTTAAAAACCAAACCGGCGAGCTTAATGTCTCGGGCGGCAGCGTTAGCGAACTTGACGCGAAAACAGAAAAGACGCTTGACGAGGAGTTTTTATCGAACTTTGTTAAAGGCGTGGAAGCCGGAATAAAGCATTCTTACGACAAATCAATAGAAAACAAACAAAAAGCCATAGCAGTGCTTGACGGGGCGAGCGCGACTGTAAACGCCGACAAATTCAGCTATCCCGAGCTTAAAAAGCTAAGTTCTGACACCACTCTTGCCGTTGAGAACGCCATTGACAGGCTTGACATAAGCAAGGACAGCTACGCTTATACTTTCGGCGCGAATTTTCAAAACGCCATCAAAACTTTTATTTCCGCTAAAAAAGAAGAAGAAAAGAAAGCGCGAAGAAATCAAGCGGGTTTAAACCCCAACCCCAACATAGCGCTTTACCGGCATAACCTGTCGCTCACCCTCCAAAGGGTAAAAGAAAGCTTTATAAAAGAAGTGGAAAAATCCAAAACGGCGGATTTTACCGCCTATGGGGAAAGCCTAATAAGCCATTTGCAGAGGGAAGCCTCAAAAATGGTTTACAGGGTGACAAAGTCTATCGCCAAAGACCGGGCGATATCGCTTATGGAAGAAGTGGGGATCCCCGAACCGAGAAGCAGATACCGCCAGTTCCCGTTCCAATTTTCCGGCGGTATGCGCCAGCGCGTGGTCATCGCCATAGCGCTTTCGGCAAACCCGGATATCCTTATCTGCGACGAGCCGACCACGGCGCTTGACGTCACCATACAGGCGCAGATACTCGACCTGATAAACGGGCTTAAAAAAGAGCGCCAGCTCACCGTTATTTTCATAACCCACGACCTTGGCGTCGTCGCCAATATGGCGGACAGGATAGCCGTTATGTACGCGGGCAAGATAGTTGAGTACGGCGAAACCGAGGAGGTTTTCTATGCCCCCGCGCACCCGTACACTTGGGCGCTGCTCTCCTCGATGCCCGACCTTGACACCAAGGAAAAACTTGAGGCTATCCCGGGCACTCCGCCGGATATGATATTCCCGCCCAAAGGCGACGCTTTCGCGCAGAGGAATAAATACGCGCTGAAAATAGATTTTGAAAAAGAACCCCCTTTCTTTGACATTACCGCCACCCACAAAGCGGCGACATGGCTGCTCCACCCCAACGCGCCAAAGGTTAACCCGCCTAAAATAGTGACGGAACGCATTGACAGGATGAAGAAAATGGGAGGTATTTCAAATGTGTGATAACGACAATGATAACAGAGAAATAATCCTCCGGGTAGAGCATTTAAAACAATATTTTAAGCTGGGCAGGGGATCGGTGGTCAAGGCTGTCGACGACATTTCGTTCTTTATAAAAAAAGGCGAGGTGTTCGGCATGGTCGGGGAATCCGGCTGCGGGAAGACGACCACAGGCAGGGATATCATTAAGTTGTACGAAATCACCGGCGGGGATATTTTCTTTAAAGGCCATCGCATAAGCAGCGGGATCAACGAGAAGAAAAAGCAGCTGGCAAAGCTCCGCAGAGCGGGAAAAACTAAAGAGGCGAGAGAAAAACAGCTTGAAATAACAAGGGCTAAAAAAGAAGTCGCCGAGGTGAAAAACGCCGGTATAATGACTAAAATGCAAATGATCTTCCAAGATCCCGTCGCGTCGCTCAACCCGCGGATGACGGTCAGGGAAATAATATCCGAAGGGCTGATTATTAAAGGTAAAAACGACAAAGCCTATATTGACAAGCGCGTGGGAGAAATGCTTGATATGGTTGGGCTTGTTCCCGAACACGCCGAACGCTATCCGCATGAGTTTTCGGGCGGGCAAAAACAGCGTATCGGCATCGCCCGCGCCATGGCGCTTGAGCCGGAACTCATAATAGCCGACGAGCCTATCTCGGCGCTTGACGTCTCGATACAGGCGCAAATAATAAACCTGCTCAACGACCTGCGGGTTAAAATGGGGCTTACGATAATGTTTATCGCCCATGACCTCTCGGTGGTCAAGTATTTTTCGGACCGAATCGCCGTTATGTACTACGGCAAAATGGTGGAACTCGCCGACACCGACGAGCTTTTCGCCCATCCGTACCACCCCTACACCAAAGCGCTGCTGTCGGCGATACCCCTCCCCGACCCGCTGTATGAAAAAAAGAGGGTCAGGCTGAAATACGAGCCCGCCCTTGACCACGACTATTCAACCGATAAACCCACGCTTAGGGAAGTCACGCCCGGGCATTTCGTCCTCTGCAACTCCGCCGAGGAGGAAGCTTGCAAAAAATCCCGGGAAGCCAAAGACAAGCCATGAAACCAAAACCCGCCGAAAGCAGAATCAGAGACAGAATAAAGAATCTTATTCCTTTTATTGTCTCGCTTAGCGTCGGCGGGCTTATTTTCGCGGGGGTTTTCGCCCTGTACGGCGGCAGGGGGGAAGACATGCCCCAAACTTTAAGGCGGCTTTCGGATTCCTTTTTAATCCCCGGCGTTTTGTTTATCGGTATAGGTATGTTGACGGTTATTTCGGCTCAGGGGACGTTTGATATGCTGCGTTACGGCATAAGAACGTTTTTTTTGCTCTTTAAAAGGGATATTTCAAAGGAAAAACGAACCTACCGCGATTTTTATGAATACCGTCTGGCGATGAGCGAAAAAAAGCGGGAATATCTTCACCTCATATTCGCCGGGTTGGTTTATCTTTTGCTCGCCGTTATTTTTTTACTGCTCTTTAACAAATCGTCTGCTTAGACGATTTTTTTATTGCCTCCGAGGCAAATTGTATTGTACCGAATAATATATATAATAAAAAACAACCTGTCGCCATTTTTATACAAATAAATTTCTTTTCTGTCTTTTCTACAAAATTTTCACAAATCGTACGTAACGGCATAACCTGTTACAAGGAGAAGGAATTTTCCGTATATTACTTAGGAGGTATATAAATGGTTGACAAAACGCCTTCCCGCTGCTTTTGCGGGAAGCCCTCCGACCCGCTTTGCTGCATCAGCGTGAATAAGGTTTTTGATTCCGCGAAAGATAAGGATTGTCTGGAAGATGTCAGAGTCCACTTCTGCGACTGTTATCAGGAGATAATTGACAGAGCCACCGCTATTCGCTGCAAAAGCGTGGAGGTTATTAACACCCATATAAGCCTGGAACCCATTCCCTTTAACAAGGGGTTTTATCAGGTTCTCATCCGTTTCTACTTCTGCGTAAAGCTTGAGTGCTGTATGTGCATGGGTAAGGTTGAAATGGTTAAAGGGCTCGCGGTTTTCGACAAGAAAATCATTCTCTACGGAAGCGAAAAGAACGTTTCGGTATTTACGTCCGACCCCTATCACAATACCTTCTGCCCCCCTCCGATTGAGTTTAACTGCAAGGTAGAGCCAACTCTCCCCATAGTGACCGTGGAAGCGGCCTCCCCCGTTTGCCTTGACACCAAGGTGCACGAGCGCTGCCGTCCTTTCGGGAACTGCTGCATTTCCGTCGACGCCATACCCGACAGCATAAGAAATTGCTTTGAGGGGTGTTTTGTCGAGGATATAGGTTCAAAAAGAGTGTATGTCACAATAGGAATGTTCACCGTCATTCGCATGGAGCGCCCCGTTCAGCTCATACTCCCGGCCTGCAACTACTGTCTGCCGGAAAAAGAATCCACCCCCCACGGCGGCACCGACCCTTGCTCTGTGTTCGGCAAGATGGCGTTCCCGTTTGATGAGTTCTACCCCTACGCGGACCCCCCGCGCCCCCGCGACGATCGCTGCGGTGGCGGCAGGTAATAAAACCAAGCCAAGCGCTTGCGAATACGCCTTAAATATAAGGCAAAGTTGTTTTCCAAAGGGTTTTTCGGGTTTTACGCCCGAAGAGCCCTTTGAGTTTTAAAACGCGAACAGCGGTAAAAAAACCGGGCGGTATACGGCAAAAGCCAAAACCCGCCCGGTTGTTTTATTAAATATATTAAAAAATTATTTTTTCTTCTATATACGCCTTGACCTCGCTTATTTTAAGCCTTTCCTGCGCCATGGTGTCCCTGTCGCGGACGGTTACGCTCCCGTCGGTTTCGGAATCAAAGTCAAATGTCACGCAAAACGGCGTGCCAATCTCGTCCTGCCGTCTGTACCGCTTGCCTATGGAGCCCGACTCATCGTAATCGGTCATAAAATACTTTGAGAGCAGAGCGTGAACCTCGCGGGCCCTTGGGGAAAGCTTTTTTGAAAGCGGAAGCACCGCCGCCTTGAACGGGGACAGCGCCGGGTGGAGCCTAAGCACCGCGCGGGTTTCGCCGGCGGTGTCCGGGACTTCCTCCTCGTCATACGCGTCGATTAAAAACGCTAACGTGACCCTGTCGGCGCCGAGCGACGGTTCTATTACATAGGGGATATATTTTGTGTTTTCGTCTTGGTCAAAATAAGTGAGATCCTCGCCCGAGCGTTTCATATGGGCGGACAAATCATAGTCAGTCCTGTCGGCGACCCCCCACAGCTCCCCCCAGCCAAAGGGGAACAGGTATTCAAAATCGGTAGTCGCCCTTGAGTAAAACGAAAGTTCCGCTTTGTCGTGGTCGCGGAGCTTTAGGTTTTCGTCCTTTAGCCCGAGTTCGATAAGCCAGTTATGGCAATAATTCTTCCAATAATCAAACCATTCGAGGTCATCACCCGGCTTGCAAAAAAACTCAAGCTCCATTTGCTCAAATTCCCGCGTGCGGAAGGTGAAGTTGCCCGGGGTTATCTCGTTTCTAAAGGATTTTCCTATCTGGCACACGCCGAAAGGTATCTTCTTCCGCGTGGTACGGGTTATGTTTTTAAAGTTTACAAAAATCCCCTGAGCGGTCTCGGGGCGGAGGTATACCTCGTTTGCGCCGTCCTCGGTAACACCCTGAAAAGTTTTAAACATCATGTTGAATTTTCTTATCGGGGTGAAGTCGCTCTTGCCGCAGCCGGGGCAGGCGACATTGTTTTTAGCTATAAATTCAGTCATCGCGTCGTTGTCAAGGGTTTCGACGCTGACTTCTTCCCCTTTTTCTTTTGCCCAAGCCTCTATCAGATTGTCGGCTCTATGCCTCATCTTGCAGGAACGGCAGTCAATAAGCGGGTCGTTAAAGCTTGAGATATGCCCCGACGCCACCCAAACCTCGCGGTTCATGAGTATGGCGCTGTCAATCCCCACGTTGTAAGGGGATTCCTGGACAAACTTCTTCCACCAGGCTTTTTTTACGTTGTTTTTCAGCTCAACGCCAAGCGGGCCGTAATCCCAAGTGTTCGCGAGCCCGCCGTATATTTCGCTCCCGCCGTAAATAAACCCCCTGCCTTTGCAAAAGGCAACGATTTTGTCCATTGTTTTTTCTTTGTTAGTCATACTCCATATTTCTTCCTGTTTTATTTTAAGGGCGGACTGCAAGGTTCGCCTTTAACTTATCACCGCTTTTTTGTCTTTAACATCCGCGACATTTGTCTCTGCGCCATTACAAGCTTGTAATACCTCTTGCCGTTCGCTAAAAGCTCGTCATGGGTGCCGACTTCCTCTATCTCGCCCCTTTCAAGCACTATAAGCTTTGTGGCGTTGCGGAGGGTGGCGAGCCTGTGAGCGATGGCGATAGTCGTCCTCCCGGAGGTAAGCTGGTTAAGGGCGTCTTGGATAAGCTTTTCGGTGATGGTGTCAAGCGACGCCGTCGCCTCGTCAAGAATAAGTATTCTCGGGTTGCGGAGCACGGCGCGGGCGATTGCCACTCTTTGCTTTTCTCCGCCCGAGAGCGTCTGCCCTCTTTCCCCCACAAGGGTGTTGTAGGCGTCGGGGAGCTTCATTATAAACTGGTGCGCGTTGGCGAGCTTGGAGGCTTTTATAACGTCCTCTTTTGTGCAGCCCGGCAGGGCGTAGGCGATGTTTGAGTATATCGTCCCCCGGAAGAGATATGTCTCCTGCAAAACCACGCCGATTTGCGACCTAAGGCAGTGCTGTTCGTATTCGCGGATATCGGTGCCGTCAATTTTTATTCCCCCGCCCGTCACGTCGTAAAGGCGCATGACAAGGTTAATAAGGGTGGATTTCCCCACGCCGCTTCGCCCGACAAGCCCCACCATGTCACCTTTGTTAATGCCGACGGTGATGTTTTTAAGCACGTCCTCATAGTTATTATACCCAAATCGGACGTTCTCAAAATGAATGTCGCCTATGATATCCCTTTCGACCGGTATTTCTATATCGGCGACTTCGGGCTGCTCGTCAAGGAGCTCGAACACCTTTGACATAGACGTCATGGCTCTGGCGAACTGCCTCGGCAAGAAAGCGGCCTGTCTTACCGGGCCGTAAATCATATAGACATAGCTCATAAACAAAGTGAGCTGACCCAGCGTCATAGCGCCGTCGATAATTTTTCCCCCCACGAAAAACAGCACGGCGTACTCGCCGATTCCAAGCAGAAAGAAAGCGAAAGGCATTATTGTGTTCCAAGTCTTTTCGTTCTTTTTAGATATATCCGCGACCTTTTTGGCGGCTTTGTCAAACCGCACGGATTCGTATTTTTCGGTGCCGAAGACTTTTACCACGCGTATCCCCGAAAACACGTCGTGGAGCAGCGAGTTCACCGCCGATTCCGAATGCCACTGCCTTACAAAAATCGAGTGCATAAAGGTCCGCAGGAAATAAAACATTATCATTATAAAGGGAATGGGGAGGAGTACGAGAAGCGTGAGCTGCCAGCTCATAAAGAACATCACAAGGCTTACCCCGATAAACGTCAGCCCGATTCGCAAAACGTCGGGGAGCACAGCCACCAAAAAGTCTCTCATGACGTCGGTGTCCTGTGTTATCCGGGTGATAATTTCCCCCGCCGTCCTTTTGCTGATACCTGCCAGCGACATTTCCTGAACCTTGCGGTAAACTGCCTCTTTTAGGTTGACCGAAATTTTGTTGCCGACCTTAACAAGAATTATCTGCCTCAGCATGGGGAGGAGGGTCAGCAAAAACGCCACCCCCACCATGGCGGCAATAAGCTTGAAAAACCCGCTGTCCGGGCCCGGCAGTCCGTCCTTAACGCTTAGATACCCGTCGATAAGCTCCTTGCTTATATAAGGAGCGTAAATATTAATTGCCGTGACTGCGAAAAACAAAACCAGCGACAGAGCGATCGGCCACTTGTAGTCCTTCGCGAACGGAATCACCCGCATAAACAGCTTTTTACGGTTGGCGCAGACGGCGCAGGTCTTTGACCCGGCGCGGTAGGGCGTGCCGCAGTTCGGGCAGCTTGTGAAGTCCTCGTTTTCGTCGATAGCGCCTATAACCCTGCCGTCGCGGACGGCTTTCAGCCGCTTAACGGTGTTTTGAAGGGCGACGGCGTTTTTCATATCGCTTCGGCAAAGCTCTTTTCTCACCCCGCCGGAGGTGTACTCAATGGCGGCGCAGCCGACATACTGAATATACTCGATATCGTCCATATCTGCGATGGAAAGCGTTATTATTTCTGTTTTTCCCGTTTCATTCTTTTTATCGCCGCACAAGTGAAGGGTATTTTTCCCCACCCCGCCCGCGCCGACGATATATATGTTGTCTCTTGACAAGTTGTACCTGAAGGTAAACTGCGGTTCGGCGTCAAAAGAGGCCTTCACCCGCTCCAAAACGCCGTCGTACAGATGGCGGTTTGTTTTTAGTTTGGGAGGCATATAGTTATCATTCCTTATCAAATTTGCAAAAGTTTTTGCGGTTGGGGTTACAAATAAAGCTCTATTTTTCTAAAGCTTTTTCTGTCAAGCCCGAAGACGTCAGGGATCTCAAATCTGTTTCCGTCAACATCGGTTAAAATTAGCCGGCTTTCAGAAACCTTGGCGATATTCCTGTAAGTGTCGTGCATGGCGAACGACATTCTGCCGTGATTGGTGTCGGCTTCCCAGTAGGAATAGCCGAACCGCTCTTTTAAAGACAGTATTTTTGTGATAACAGGGGTAAAATATTTTCGCTTAAGCTCTTTTTCAATAATATCTCTCCCCGCCCCGTCAAACAGGTCAAGGCTTTTTATGACTCCGTACTCGTTGCCGTCCTTGTCGGTGACGGAAATAAAGTTTTCGGCGTCGTCAAAGGGAAAAGCGCGGTGGAAAAACGCCCGCCCCAAGTCCTGCCATACGGGGTCTTTGGAGGCTTCTTCCTCAAGGTCGTCTTTCTTGACAGGAGGAATAAAGGCCTTGACGCAGGGAAAACCGTTTTCGGTCTCATAAAACTCGGCGTTTTCGGGGGAGAGGTATATTATTTCAATTATTTCCAAATAATCGTTTTTAGCATTAATTGAATTTTCCGGCATTTTTATAACCAGTCCTTTCTTTCTATCGGTATACAAGCTTTTTGTGGTTACGCTTAGTACTTATTTATTTAGAGAACCGCAATGTTTTTGTCGGTTTCGCTTTAGCGAAATTGCAGTTTATTAAACTGCAAAGACAAAAAGTTGCTCGTAAAAAATCATTCCTCAATTCCAATAGTCTTTAGCGCCTGCGCCTGCATTTTATATAGCTCAAAGTATTTGCCCTTTTTCTTAAGCAGTTCGGTAGCCGAGCCCTTTTCCGGCACTTTGCCGTCCTCAAGGACAATAAGGCTGTCGGCGTCGCGGAGGGTTGAAAGCCTGTGCGCGATAATTATGGTGGTGCGGTTTTTGGTCAGGTTGTCAAGCGCCGTTTGAATCTGCCTTTCGGTCTGGGTATCCATGGCGGCGGTCGCCTCGTCAAGCACAAGAATGCTCGGGTTTTTTAAAACCGCGCGGGCGATAGACACCCTTTGCTTTTCGCCCCCGGAGAGTTCCTTATACCCAAAGCCGACCATGGTTTCGTAGGCGTCGGGGTATTTGATTATAAACTGGTGGGCGGAGGCGATTTTTGAGGCGGCGATAACCTCCTCATTTGTGGCGTCGGGGCGCGCGTAGCGAATGTTTTCCATCAGCGTTCCCCTGAACAAATAAGTTTCCTGAGACACAATGGCAACGGCGCGGCGGAGCGAGTCAAACGAAAGGTTTTTAAGGTTAACGTCGTCGATAAATATCTCGCCCATATTCGGGTCGTACAGCCGGGTGAGAAGATTGGCGAGCGTTGACTTTCCCGCCCCCGTTTTGCCCACGATGCCAAGGGTATCGCCGGCGGGGATTGAAAAAGATATGTTGTCAATGACGGTTCTGTTTTCCTCATAGGAAAAAGTAACGTCTTTGAATTCCACTTTGCCGAGTATTTTGTCAAACACCACCGGGTTTTCCGCCTCTTTTACCTCGGGTATGGAGTCGCTTATCTCAAACAGCCGCTGGAGGGCGTTAAGACATTCCGACCACCAGTTTGAGACGTCGGCGAAAAAGTCAAGCGGGTCGTAGATCATCCCCACATAGGCGATAAAAGTCATAAGCTTGCCGTAGTTAAGGCTGCCGGTGTGCTTCATAACCTGCCAGCCCCCCACGCCCCAGACGACATAAATGCCTATCTTCATTAAAAAGCCCAGCATACGGAATATTTTATTGGCGGTGACTCCTATTGTGGTTTGCGCGTCCGCCTGAGCCTGCGAGCGGTCCTGAAACCTTTTTATTTCGGCCTCTTCCCTTGAGAAGGACTTGACCACCCTCATCCCGTTGAGCACGTCCGAGATTAACGAGTTAAACGACCGGCGTTTTGAATAAGAACGCGCGTGGAGCTTGCTGAACATGGTAAAGGTGAGTTTAAAGGCGACAACAAAAATGGGAATTGTTATAAAAGTGTAAAGCGTCAGCAGCGGGTCCATGGTCAGCATGACAACCAGCACCGCGAGGAGCTGAAGTATGTTTGTCACAAGATAAGGGAAACCGTCGCAGAAAAACCAGTATATCGTGGTGGCGTCCGAGTTGATTTGCGTCATAAGTCCGCCGGTCTGACGGTTGGTAAAAAACCGCAGCGAAAGCCCGCCGATAGTGTTGAAAATGGTTTTTTTAAGGTCATATACGACTTCGGCGGAAATTTTCGCGTTCAAAATGCCGTTGATTACCGAAATGACAAGCGACAACAGCCGCACTCCTATTATCATAAGCACAACGGTGCCTATTTTCCCGTACATGGAGCCGCCCTTTGCCAAAACCTTGTTGTAAAACACGTCGTTTGACACATAGGGGGCGACAATCCCAAGGCTCGCCACAAGCCCGAAAGCGATAAAAATAAGAAATATATAGTATTTGTACTTTAAAAACAGCACCGAGAGCCGTTTTACAAGCTTTGCTTTTTCCATACATTTCGGGCAAATCTTGCGGTCCGGGTCGGGGTAGCGGCGGTGGCAGGTGGGGCAAAACCTTGATTCCTCGCTCTCGCCCTTTAGCTTTTCCTCGTCTACTTTGCCGTCTTTTTTAAGCTGATTCGCGGCGTTGCAGAGCACATTGGCGTCGTGCTTAAAAGACGAGGTAAATCTGAAAACTTCTTTTGTCTTCCCGCTTGTTTCGCAAACTGCTCTGCCGCCGGAAATAAACAACTCCACAGAAAAGCTTTCACACTTTTCTATGGGGATTTCCTCAAAACGGTTGCAGTTGAAGTATTCGATCCTTTTGTCCTGCTTCGCTTTACCCTCAAAAGTGATAAACCCTTCAGCAACCGCTATTTTTTCTTTTGTCAGGAGTATGTAAACGTTTTTATAAACGCCGTCCCCACCCATGTCGCTTTCCATGGTTATGATACATTCGTCCTTGGGAATGCCTTTTTCCCCAAAGAACGCCACTACCGACGGCGGGAACTTTTTAAGCTCAGTCATTGTTATATCCTTGCCTTTTGGCGTATTGCCGTGTTGAGTTTTATGAATGAAATTCTCCCGTTTTTTTCCTGTGTTTGGGGGTCAAACTCCGCTTTTTTTCGGAAGAGAGAAAAACACAACCTAATAATACTACTTTATACAAAAAAAAACAAGCGTTATTATATATGTTTTATAACACTTTTAGTTTAGTTTGTTGGGAAAAATATACAAGGAAAGGTAAAAGAATGTTCAAAAACCGCCGCGGAGGGAGTTTTTTCGCGATACGCTCCCCGGCTTTTTTTGACAAAAAGCACGCCGCCGCGTTAAGCGTGTGCGTGCTTTTATGGTGACCCGTAGCAGGTTCGAACTGCTGTTACCGCCGTGAAAGGGCGGTGTCTTAACCACTTGACCAACGGGCCTTTTCGCCTTTTTCGGCGCTAAGGCGGCGGCAGTTAAAAGGCTTTAAAAAATGGTAGCGGAAGTCGGATTTGAACCAACGACCTGCCGGGTATGAACCGGATGCTCTAGCCAGCTGAGCTATTCCGCCGCGTGACTTGTGTATTATAGCAAGCCGGACGCGTCTTGTCAATAGAAAAAACGCCCAAAGGCATAAAATTTTAAGGTATTTTAGCGTTTGCATCATGCAGAAAATGACTTTATTCGCTTGATAATATTAAAACGTTCTGCTATAATTCAAAAGGAAGGGTATTTCCCTCAAACATATCCCGTAAGGAGAAGCGCGTATTTCCAAAACTTTTATTAGTCACGACAAGCCGTTTTTATTTTTCACCTCTCCGCTGTTTGACTCTTTCGGCGTTCCCCACGCCTTTACCGCAAAGCTCGGCGGGGTGAGCAGCGGGTGCTTTTCAAGCCTTAACTTCGCCCATTACGCGGGGGAGACCAAAGACGACCCCGAAAATATCTATAAAAACTATTTACTCGCGGCGTCGCTTCTTGGGAAGACGCCCGAGGAAACCTGCCTGACGTTCCAGCTTCACACGGACGAAATTGTGGTCGCCGAACTTTACCACAAAGGAATAGGGATAACAAAACCGCCGTTCGGGCGCGGGGTGGACGGGCTTATAACCCGCGAGGATATGGTTATATCGGTAAGGGTTGCCGACTGCGTGCCGGTTCTCCTTTACGACAAAAAAACAAACACCGCCGCCGCTCTTCACTCGGGCTGGCGGGGGACGCAAAAGGGAATATCCGAAAAAGCGGCGGGAATCATGACGGGCATGGGAGCAGACCCGGCGGAAATCATAGCCGCGCTCGGCCCTTCGGTCAAAAGCTGCTGTTTTAGCGTGGGGGAGGAATTTTACGGGCTTTTCCCCGACTGCGGAGAGGCGTTTGTAAAAACCGATGGGAGCGTTTTCTTTGATATCCCGAAAGCCATTAAAAAGCGGCTTATAAACGCCGGTCTTAGAGAAGAAAATATTGAGATCTGTAACCTCTGCACCTGTTGTGAGGAAGAATTGTTTTTCTCCCACCGCCGTCAGGGGGTAAACAGGGGAGCGATGGCGGCGTTTATTACCCCGAAGTCAAAGCAAACATAAAAATCATTATTATAGATAAGCGATAAAAATAATTAATAATTACACGACTTTTGAAAGGCGGTGGTTCAACTGAGCGTCAGGGTTTTTCACTGCGCCGATCTCCATCTCGATTCGCCTTTTTCCCTTTCCGGCCCCGCGCAAGCCGAACAGAGAAAGATAGAGCTAAGGAGCGCCTTTACCTCGGCGATAATGGTTGCAAAGCAGGAGATGATAAAGCTGTTTTTCATTTCCGGCGACCTTTTTGACACCGAATATGTCACAAAAGACACGGCGGAACTGCTTATAAGCGAATTTAACTCTTTCCCGAGCTGCAGGTTTTTTATTTCCCCCGGGAACCATGACCCAATTAACGACTCATCGTTTTATAAAACCGTCCCTTTCCCTCCCAACGTCCATATTTTTGGCGGGAACAGAGAAAAAGTGCCGATCCCCGAGCTGGGCGTTAACGTCTATGGGGTGGGTTTTACCGATATGGTGTTTATGTCAAGCCCCGTCGTGGGGTACGGGCCGCTTGATATGTCGGCGATTAATATTTTGGTGTGTCACGGGGACACATCCTCGCCGTCGTCTAAAAACGGGCCTATAACAAAACAGGAAATCGCCGCCTCCGGCTTTGACTATATCGCGCTGGGGCATATACATATGCCAACCGGCGTTTTAAAAGAGGGGAACACGTCTTACGCCTACCCCGGCTGTATCGAGGGCAGGAGCTTTGACGAGCCCGGCCACCACGGCGCCCTTATAGGCACGATAGGCAAAGGGGAAGTCAACCTCAAGACAATTCAGCTCTCGCGGAGGAGATATGAAACGCTGAATGTAGACATCAGCAAAGCGGTAAGCAAATCGTCGGCAATTGACATTATAAGGGCAAAAGTCCGCCCGTTCGGCAACGATACCGCTATACGAATTATTATGACGGGCACCGTGAGCGAGCCTTTTGTGATTTCCCCCGCGGAAGTCGGCAAGGGGTACGGCTATCCGTTTCAGATGGAACTTATCGACTCCACTTTCCCGGAGATTAACTTAACCGGTCTTGAAAAGGACACAACGCTCAGAGGGGTTTTTTATTCCCGAATGACCGAAAGGCTTGGCAAATGCGACGCCGGCAGCGACGAGTACGCCGTTACGCTCGCCGCCTTGAAATACGGCATTTCCGCGCTGCATGACAGAAATGTAATTGATTTCGGCGAGGAGGAAATAAACATAAATGGATAGCCAAATTCATGGTTTGTGTATTGACAGAATTGATATTGCCGCTTTCGGCAAGATAAAAAACCTGTCGATTTCCCCCCAAAAAGGGCTTAACCTGCTCTGCGCCCCAAACGAGGCGGGGAAGTCTACCCTTGCCGGGTTTATTAAGTTTGTTTTTTACGGCTTTTCCGGTCTCCGCAAGCAGTCGATTTCAGAAAACGAAAAGCTGCTTCAAATGCCTTGGGGCGGCGGAAAAGCGGCGGGCGCCATAACCATCACCACCCCAAATGGGAAGTTCCGGGTGGAAAGAACCCAGTCGGACACCAAGGAAACGGTTGATGTTTTTGATTATTTTACAAGGAAGTCGCTTTTCACGGGAATGGTGCCGGGGGAGGTTTTCTTCGGCGTGGGCGAGGAATCGTTCCAGAAGGTTTTATTTTTTAAACAGCTCTACCAGCCGAAAGGCGGCGACGGGGCGCTTGCCGAGCAAATTCAAAACCTTATGTTTTCGGCAGACGAGAAAACCTCCGCCGAACGCGCCGCGAAAAGGCTTAAAGAGGCGAAAGCGGCCCTTAAAAACAACCAAAACCGAGGGTTTATCCCCGACCTTGAGGCTCGGCTCGAAAGTTACGGGGAAAAACTTACCGACTCGGTAGAGACAAAGCGCCGGCTTGACGGGGTGCTGAGCGCTCTCGGCGAAAAAAGGCAGAAGATCGCGTTTAATGAGTCAAAGCTTGAAAGCCTTGAAAAAGAAATTGTAAATATCAGAAAATACGAGGCGAAAGACCGCCTTGACCGCCTTAACGCTTTAGCGGCCGACGCGCTAAAGGCCGAGGAAAAATATAAACAGCGGATGGCGTGCTTTGCCGACAGCAATATCCCCGAGACGGAGTTTGTAAACCGGCTCATAAACGATTACGCGGAGTATTCGCTTATTAAAAAGCGGCTTGACGAAACCGAAACCCAAATAAAAGCCCAAGAAGAAAAGCGAGAGAGCATTGAAAAATCAACCCCGTTTTTTAAAACCGACATTGAAAAGCTGAAAAAGTCGCTGAAGATCAGAAACATATTAAGCGGGGTACTTCTTCTCGCCGCCGCTTTGGGGCTGTCTCTCGCGGGGGCGGGGTATGGCTTTAAATTGTTCGGCATGTTTTCGCATATCTTCGCGGGGGCGGGGGCTGTGTTCGGCGCGGTCGGGTTTTTTCTGTTTTTAAAACAGCCGCCCGCCCTTAAAAAGCTCGGGATAAGCGGAAAAGTGGAGTTTTATAAAAAGGCAAAAGATTTTCCAATCGTTAAAGTTAAAGCGGAGGAAGCGCGTAATCAGCTAAACTCGCTTGAAAAGTCATATTCGGAAGACGCCAAGAGTTTTAACGGGCTGAAAAAATCAATAGAAACGCGGGTTAAGCGCTATTTTCCCGAAGAAGAGGCCACTTACGGGCTGCTTATTCAAAAAATGCTAAACCTTTCGGTGGAAGCGGGCGAGCTCAAAGCCGAGCACCTCTCGCTCTCCCGCCAGCTTGAGGCAAACCTTGACGGCGTGGATATGGACTCCCTCGTCAGCCTTGCCGCCGGCGCGGTTAAGCCTGCGCGGGACATAGCCGCCGTGGAACAGCAAATAGATTTTTACAAACACGCGAACCAAGGCTTAAAGCAGCAGGAAATTGCCCTTGAAAAGCAAAAATCCGCGCTTGGGGTGAGCGCCGTCTCCCCCGCTGTGATTTATAGCAAGCATGAAGCGGTAAAAAACAGCCTGAACTCGCTGAACGGCAAATTTAAATCGCTAACTCTCGCGCTCGAAGTGCTTGAGGAATCGGGGGATTATATGAAAGCCACCATTTCCCCAAAGCTCGCAAAGCTGGCGTCTCCCTGCTTTTCGGGTATCACCGACGGAAAATATCAAAGCGTAAGGCTTTCCACAGACCTTGCAATGAGCATTGACACCCCTGTCGGGGAAAAATCCGCCGATTACCTCTCGGCGGGAACCAAAGACATGGCATACCTCTGCTTGCGGCAAGCGCTTATCTCGCTTCTTTACGGCGGGGCGCGGCCGTTTATCGTCCTTGACGACGCGCTGTCGCGGGTTGACGACAAAAGGCTTAAAAAGTTTCTCGCGACCCTTGCGGGGCTGTCGGAAACCCAGCAGATATTTATTCTGACATGTCATTCCCGCGAGGGCAGCATGCTGAGCGAACTCGGCATTGGTTTTAACGCCTTAGCGTTTGATTAGCTTATAATTTTAAAGGATGTGCCGGCATGGACCTTAAAACACCGGTGGGTTATATAAAAGGCGTCGGGGAGTCCCGCGCCAAAGCGTTCGGCAGGCTCGGGGTTTTTACCGCGGGCGATTTGCTTTGCTTTTATCCCAAACGCTATGAGTTCCGCGGGGATATAAAAAGAATAGCCCAAACGCGGGACGGCGAAACATGCTCGGCGGTTATTAAAATCGACTCTACCCCCCGCGAGGGGAGGGGTAAAAGCGGGATTCACTATGTTAAATCGTCTGGCACCGACGGAGACGACGTACTGTATCTGACTTTTTTTAACAGCAGATGGATAGTCCCGGCGTTATCGCCCGGAAGACTGCTCAGGGTTTACGGCAGGGTTGCGGTCACGCTTTACGGGCATGAGATGATAAACCCGGCTGTCGAGCCATACTCGCCCGACTTAAAAGCCGTGTCCCCAGTATACCCCGCCACAAAATCGCTTACCCAAAAAGCAATGGCAAAGGCAGTCGAGTCCGTGCTCGCGCTTGCGGACGAAGTACCGGAGACGTTCCCCGAGGAAGTAAGAAAACAATTTTCTCTCATAACTAAAACCCTTGCCATAAAACAAGTGCATTTCCCCCAAAACCAAAAAGAGGCCGACGAGGCCGTAAGGCGGCTTGCTTTTGAGGAACTCGCCGTGTTTCAGCTCGCGCTGTATAAGCTAAAGGCGGGGCAGTCGAAAAAAGCCGCGAAAACGCTTTCGCTGAAAGGCGCGAAATCAAAACTGTTTTTTGACTCGCTCCCGTTTGAGCTGACAAACGCGCAGAAAAACGCCGTTAAGGAAATATTCGCCGACCTTCAAAAAGAAACCCCTATGACAAGGCTGCTTCAGGGCGACGTGGGGAGCGGAAAAACGGTGCTCGCCGCCGCTTCCGCTTATCTCGCCGCCAAAAACGGCTTTCAAACCGCGTTTATGGCGCCGACCGAGATCCTTGCCGCTCAGCACTTCGCGACATTGTCGGGGATGCTTTCCCCCCACGGCATAAAATCGGGGATTTTGACGGGCTCGCTTGGCGCGGCTTCAAAAAAGAAGATAAAAGACGATATATCAAACGGGGAAGTCGATGTAATAATCGGAACCAACGCGGTCATACAATCAGATGTGGAGTTTTCAAACCTCGGGCTCGCGATAACGGACGAACAGCACCGATTCGGCGTTATCCAGCGCGCGTCGCTTATTACCAAAGGCGAGGGCGAGACCAGCCCCCACACCCTTGTAATGTCGGCGACGCCGATACCGCGGACGCTCAGCCTTATACTGTACGGCGACCTTGACGTATCCGTTCTCGACGAGCTCCCGCCGGGGAGACAAAACATAAAGACCTACGCGATAGACGGCTCAGACAGAAAACAAATAAACGACCTTCTCGAAAGTCAGCTCAGGCGCGGCAGGCAGGTGTTTGTCGTTTGCCCCTTGGCGGAGGAATCGGAAGTTGTCGACGCGCTTTCCGCCGCTGAAAAATATGAAGCCGTGATAAGGGATTTTCCAAGCTACCCCGCGTCGCTCCTCCACGGCAGGATGAAAGGGAAGGATAAAAACGCTATAATGGCGGCCTTTAAGTCGGGGGAGACCAAGATACTCGTGTCGACCACGGTTGTGGAGGTGGGCGTGGATGTCCCCAACGCCACGGTTATGGTTGTTGAAAACTCCGAACGGTTCGGGCTTTCCACTCTGCATCAGCTAAGAGGGAGAATAGGCAGAGGGCGGGAGGAATCGTTTTGCCTTTTGGTGTATGACAAGGAATCAAAAAAGTCACGCGAGAGGCTGGAAATTATGTGCCGTACCCAAAACGGCTTTGAAATAGCCGAAACCGACCTCAAGCTCCGCGGCCCGGGCGAGTTCTTCGGCGAAAAACAATCGGGGGAAATTAGTTTTAAAATCGCTAACATAGCTGATATGGCGCTTATTAAACAGACAAGGGCGCTGGTTGATATGATTATAGACAAAGGACTGCTTGACGAAAACGGCTACGCCGAGCTAAACTCCGCGGCGGAAGAGCTGTTTGTTAAGAGCTTTAAGCGGAACATTTTAAACTGATATGAAAATTGGCGACATAAACATTCCAAACGGAATATTTTTAGCTCCTATGGCGGGGGTGACCGACGCCCCGTTCAGGGCGCTTTGCGCTTCTTTCGGCGCGGAGTGCGTGATAACGGAAATGGTTTCGGCAAAGGCCGTTTGCTACGGGGATAAAAAAACAAGCTCCCTCGCCTCGCTTGAGGGCGACAAACGCCCCGCCGGGATCCAGCTTTTCGGTTCCGAGCCATACTATATGGCGGCGGCGGCCGAAAAACTAATGGAACTGAAACCCGACTTTTTTGACATTAACATGGGTTGTCCGGTAAAAAAAATCGTCTCAAACGGAGAGGGCAGCGCCCTTATGAGCCAGCCCCACAAATGCGGCGAACTTGTCAAAGCCATAAAAAAAGCCGTTTGTGTTCCCGTAACCGTAAAGCTCCGCGCGGGGGTTGACAAAAACCATATAACCGCCGTCGAGGTGGCGCTGCGCTGCGAGGAAGCGGGGGCGGGAGCCGTGACGGTGCACGGCAGAACCCGGGATATGATGTATTCGGGAAGAGCGGACTATGACATAATAAAGCGGGTCAAGGACGCCGTTTCAATCCCCGTTATCGCGAACGGAGACATAGTTTCCGCGTCCTCCGCCGAAAAGGCGAAAAAAACCACCGGGTGCGACGGCGTTATGGTGGGGAGAGGGTGTCTCGGCCGCCCGTGGCTGTTCAGAGAGCTGCAAAATTATTTTGAAACCGGCAGGGCCGAAAGCTTTGTCCCGCCCAAAGAAGAGATATGGGAGACGGTTAAAATACATATAGAAAGCCGGTCGCGCCAAGGGGGCGATAACCTTTTGACCTTAAGAAAGCAAATCGCGTGGTACACAAAGGGGTTCCCCGGCTCGGCCGCGGCAAGGCTGAGGCTAAACACCGCCAAAACAAAAAACGACTTCCTTTTGGCGGCAAAAGAAGTCTTTGAAGACTAAAGCACGGCGGCTGTCGGGTTTGGTTTATCAAATTTAAGGAATAGCTGTAAGCGATTTAAAATATTCCGCCAGACGCGGCGGAAACCTTTTTTTAGCCCCCGAAATTATTTCAAACGCCGCGTCCGCGCTCCCGGGTTCCCGGTAAGGGCGGCGCGAGGTGACGGCGTCAAGCACATCCGCCACCATTACTATCCCGGCTTTCTCGCGAATCTTCTCCCCGGTAATCCCGGCGGGATACCCGCTGCCGTCAAGGCGTTCGTGGTGGGTGAGGATTATATCTTTTATTTCGTCGTCTATGTCAAGGGTTTTTACATATTCATAGCCAAGAGAGCTGTGTCTTCGCATTATTTCCATTTCATAGCCGCACAAAGGACCCGTCTTCTGGAGAATTTCGGCGGGGATAAAAAGCTTGCCTATGTCGTGGTACAGCCCGCCCGCGCAGAGCGTTTGCCTATTTTTCTCATCATAGCCGAAAAACGCTGAAATAACTGCGGAAATGAGCGCCACTTTTATCATATGGCAAAAAACCCAGTTGTGGCGCGACTGTATTTTAAAAAGTATTTCTCTCAATTCGGCGGGCGAGCATGACAGCGTCCTGACCACCATTTCAGCGGGCTCGTCAAGCAAAAACGCATCCTTAAGTCTAAACTTTCCCACCACTTCCCGGGCGCATATAAAGACTTGTTCTGTTGCGCGGATTTGAAAAAAGTCTTTTTTGTGTACAGAACCATTTTTTTGTTTCGGATTGTTTTGTAACATCTCAAACGCCCTTTACAAAAATGATTTTACAAGCGTCAAACAGACTTCCCGTAAAAACGGTTTACTGATCGGATAGATTTTAGCTTAAAGTCTTTTTATTTACAAATAATTCTAATAATGTATCATTATTGAGATTTTGTTACATTAAACGACACAAAAAAGCTTGATATTGCAAAGGCTTTGGTTATAAATTAAACCCGCGGCTTTATTCTTCGCGGGGCATTGTAAAATATCGGCTTCTTAAAACAT